>Ga0209040_10003158_pt1 | contig 12692 bp, 14 predicted proteins | sample BogFormECP12_OM3_FD_188240 | JGI IMG/M metagenome (GOLD analysis project Ga0209040, IMG submission 188240) | Bog forest soil microbial communities from Calvert Island, British Columbia, Canada - ECP12_OM3 (SPAdes) (version 2) | ecosystem: Environmental > Aquatic > Freshwater > Wetlands > Bog ... | reverse complement strand
ATTCCGCAACCTCACCCACTACCGAATCCGCTCGCTACTCCACAGCGGCGCACTCCACGCACTCGTCAATGCACTCTGAATTACGAAGAGCCTGAAAACCGCACGCCGTCGCCCCAGGCCAAGGCTGACCAAGGAGAGCACCGTGTCCACGCCTATAGCTGATGCGGCCGCGAACCGACGCCGGCAAACCAGAACCGGCCCTGACGCGCAAGCCGCCGATGCCCGGCCCGCTCCGCCATAAATCCGCTCTCACATAGTCCCGGGCGGACCGGTTCCGGCATGCAGCTGCCGAATCGAGCAGACGCTTACGCCGGTGGCTTCCACAACTCCATCGACTCTAATTTCACAGTGTGTACCGACCGGATTGGCTGGCGCGTTCTTGTAAACCGCCACCATGTAGGCCCACTGAGTCGGGTCGTCCATAGTGGTCTCACGCGTCCAGATCTCACCGGGCGACAAAAACAAATTGGAATCGCCGCCACGGGAAGGACTTTGTTGATCGACCGGTTCATTAGTTACGTAGCTGACACTGAAGCCGTTCGGGGCCGGGCTATCCACCCACAGGGTGTAGGTGACGGTGTGTACCTCGGCGTTAGCGGCAGGGGCCGCAATTAGTCCCGCGGCGGTTATGGCGGTGGCACCGATTGTCTTGACGTGCCTCATTATGCAATTTCCTCTTTATTCTTTCGATTTCCTCTTTATTTATTCTTTATAGTGCTGGTGCTGGTGCTGGTGCTGGTGCTGGTGCTGCTGGTGGTGGTGGTGGTGGTGGTGGTGGTGCTGGTGCTGCTGGTGGTGGTGGTGGTGGTGGTGGTGGTGTCAGGTCGCCGAGAATGGCTTCGGCGATGGGTAGGACGACAATTGGAGCGACAGTATTAACAACGTCTTCGGCGGCTTTTTCGCCCGGGATGGGCTGCGTGAACACCAACTGAGGTTCCACCCCTGATTGTGCTAACGAATCTATGACCGCGGCGATGTTATGGGCTTGGTCAAGCGGGCCGACTGGGGAAATGCTGGTGGCTCCGGTAACGGGGTCGGTGGTGACAAAAGGGAGCGCGTAGTTGAGGCCGGGGGCGTTGGGTAGGCCGTTGACTACTGGTATTTCGCGTTGTAGGGCGGTGGCAAATTCGCCTTCGATGAAGTAGTGCTGGACTTGTCCGTCGGCGGCTTGAGCGAAGGTTGCTTGGGGGTCCATTCCGAGACTTTGCAGGTAGCCGGGCGATAGCCCTTGGGCTTCGAAGGTGATGGCGGTGGTGCCGTTGTTGAGAGCCCCGGCGGCGGCTTCTCCACCGCCCATGGAATGTCCGGTGGCGGCGACGTTTCCGGCGCCGAAGTCGTTGAGCAGGCTGCTCATGACCTGGACAGCCATCTGGTATTGGGGTGGGTTGCCGCCGACTTCCTCAACAACCACCGCAGCTTGATCGAACTGGTTTTCGGCCCCGGCGAACGAACCCACATAGTGCCCAGCGCCGTCGGTGAGCACGCCGACGTGCACACCGGAGGCCACGTTGTCCGGGTTGATCCCGGTGAGCTGCTCCACCTGCGCCGAACTGAGCTGCGACCAGCCTGCGGGCAGAGGATGGGCCGGATCGTAAACGCGTTGCACCAGCTGCGCCATGGTCAACGCATTGTCGGCGTTCGGCCTTGTGGGGTCGGGGGTGTTGGTGATTTGCCCCGACCATGAATCCGGTGGTGGTGGCTTCGGTAGTCCTTGGCTGGCGGTCTGGGTGGCGCCTTGCTGTCCGGCTTGTTGGGTGACCTGGCTGACAGCTTGGTCTGGGGCCGGGTCTCCGGAGTTGGCGCCGCTTTGATAATCCGGCAACTGATTGGGCATGCCCGGCGGCTGAAAACCGGAGGTATCCGGACCGTAGGAGCCTTGCCCGTTGCCGCCGCCTCCGCAGCGATCACCACACGGGTCAGCCGCCGCCACCGCCATCCCGAGAGACGATGTACCCGTGCGGGGTAGATAGGAGGATAAGATGGCCAGGCCGAATGCGGTGGCCGAGAACAACGCGATCGCTGACACCCTCTTCCCCCAAGACAACGTTTTCCCCGAAGACAACGTTGCCAGCAGTATTGCGGTCACACCAGGTTTTGGCACCTGCTGAGGTTCTCTGACAGCCGTCAAATACCCATGCGTTGCCAGTTCGCACTGCGCAAACTTTCGGTGGTCTCTTTCGATGGCCATGCGGTGAGATTACTGCCGGTGGACAAAGCGCCTGCTCACAATCGACGCATTGTTACCGACGCGGGGACCTGAGCGGCGCGCGTGGCGGGTGGTGCGCGTGCTCGGCGCGCCAGAATCAGGGTGGGAAGCAACATGCCTCGGTACCCTGAACCGGCCTGACCAGCGGCAGCAAAAATGTACGAAGAATGCACGCAGGATGCTGGCTGACTGCAGAAATAGCCTCTGAGCTTGACCTGCGGGCCGGGAGAAGCCCAGCGCCGGGGTCGCGTGCTATCTGCGTGCGATCACGTCGCGCCCCAGCGCCGCGCGCAACCACGCGCCCCTGTACACCCAGCCCCCCAGGGCCAGGATGACGATCAAGGGCGTAGCCCCCATTCGCGTTCGATGGGGTCGACTTCGCCAGTGAGCAGGTCCTTAACTCCCCTCCCAGAGTCACTGGCAATGAGGTACTGCGGTCCGCATAGCGGACCGCAGCGCTACACGGCCGCAGTAGCGTCGTTCAGCGCCGCGGCAAATGTCGACAGATCGTCGGTGGTGGTGTCCACGTGCGGCGAGATCCGCAGTACCGGCGCCGTCAACTCCATCGGCGCCCGCTCCACCGACGCCGACGTGGTCAGGATGCGACGTTCGGCGATCAGCCACGCCCGGACCTTCTCCGGGTGGGCCCCGTCGACGGGGGCCAGCGTCGTGATAGCGCTTTGCTCGTCGACGGATTCGACCACCCGCCAGCCGCGCACGTCAGCGAGCGCAGTCCGGCTGATGCGGCCCACCTCGGCCAGACGTGCATGCACCGCAGCCGATCCGAACGCTACGTGCTCGACCAGTGCAAGCGAAAAGCCCACGCGGGCAGCGATATTAGCCTCGCCGAGTTCAAGTCGTTGAGCCACCGACAGCGACGATACCCACTCCGGCGGTGGCAGCCGCGGCCGAAGCCGCTGCATCAGCTTCGGGCGCACCGCGAGGACGCCGACGCCGCGCGGTCCGGCGATCCATTTACGCGACGACGCGTAGGTCACGTCGGCGCCCGCCGCACAGCCCACCTGGCCGAGTGCTTGGGCGGCATCGACGACAAGCGGCAGACCCAATTCACCGCACAGCTGGGCCATCTGGCGCAACGGTTGCACCACGCCGCGATGACTGGCCACCGCGGTCAGGTGGACCAGGTCGGGCGGGTCGATGGCCAGGCCGGCGGCTGCTTTGTCGACCGCGACCCGGCCCTCGCCGTCGGTCGGTAGCGGGCGGCGGGCGAAGCCGTGCGCGGCCATGACGGCCAGGTTGGGTCCGTATTCGCCGGGCAGGCACGCCAGCGTGCGACGGCCGGGTGGCCAACTGGCCAGTAGCAGGTCCAGCGCGTGCAGCGACCCGGTGGTGAACACCACCTCTGCGTCGGGCATGCCAGCGAGCGTGGCGACCGCGGTGCGTCCGGCGTCGAGAACAGGTTTGGCGGCCTCAGCCGCGACATATCCACCGACTTCGGCCTCACGCCGCGCGTGCCGCGCGGCCGCGTCGAGTACCGCGTAGCTCTGCCGTGAGCAGGCCGCGCTGTCCAGATGTAGTCCCGCTACCGGCGGCCGGGCCGCCCGCCACGCGTCGGAAAGGCCTTGGCTCACTTGACCGCCAGCGACAGCCCGAAGTCGCCGGCGTCGTCGATCCACCACCGGGTGGGCCGCAGCCCGGCCCGGGCCAGTTCGTCGGCCACCGCGTCCGCGCGGAACTTGCAGGACACTTCGGTGAGGATCTCTTCACCGGCAGCGAACTCGACGGTCAGGTCCAGTGCAGCGATGCGCACCCGCTGCGCGCTCTCGGCGCGCAGCCACATCTCCATCCGCTCGTCGTCGGCGTTCCAGCGGGCCACGTGCCGGTAGGCGTCGACGTCGAAGTCGGCGTCGAGTTCCCGGTTGATGACGGCCAGTACATTGCGATTGAACTGTGCTGTGACGCCGGCGGCGTCGTCATAGGCCGCGACGAGTCGACCGGTGTCCTTGACCAGGTCCGTGCCCAGCAGCAGGCTGTCGCCCGGACGCAGCACCGCCGCCAGCGCCGCCAGAAATTCCGCACGCGGGTCAGCGGTGAGGTTACCGATCGTCGAGCCCAAGAACACGAACAGCCGACGCCCGCCGTCCGGAATTTCCGACAGGTGCTCTTCGAAATCGCCGCAGACAGCCGCGATTTCGATATCGGGATATTCACGCTGGATGGCTGTCGCGGCTGCTGACAGCATGCTCGCGTCGACGTCAAACGGCACGAACCGGCGCAGTGTGCCGCCGTCGTCCAGCGCCTGCAGCAGGGTGCGGGTCTTTTCCGACGTGCCGCTGCCCAGTTCGACCAGGGTGTCCGCGCCGGTGACCGACGCGATTTCCGCAGACCGGGCACGCAGGATCTCCGCCTCGGCACGTGTCGGGTAGTACTCAGGCAGCCGGGTGATCTGGTCAAACAGCTCGCTGCCTACCGAGTCGTAAAACCACTTCGGCGGCAAAGATTTCGGAGAAGCGGCGAGACCGCCGAGCACGTCGCGGCGCAGGGCCTGATACGCCGAGTCCGCGGCCAGGTGGTTGCACAGCGATAGCGTCATCAATGTCCCTTCGTATGTTCCAGTGCGGTCAATGTGACGCCCTCGGCGGTGACCTCGACGAGGTGGCGGTCCGGCACGTCCTCCCAGCCGGGCTGATCGTCATACGGCTCGCTGGCCAACACTAGGCCGTCGTCGCGGCGCAGAATTGACAGGGTGTCTCCCCAGGTTGTGGCAAGCAGCCGGGAACCGTTGGCCGCCAAAATGTTCAGCCGCGCGTTGGGGTCGTCGCCGCCGACCTTGACGATCGTCTCTCCCAACGCATTGATGCCGCGGCCGAAGATCAGTGCAGCGAGAAGTGCGCTGTCGCAAACTGATTCGGCTGGCAAACTCGCGGGCAGGACACTGCGGTCGACAATTCCGTTGTGCGACAGCAGCCACTGACCATCGGTGAACGGTGCGGTCGCGCTGGCTTCGATCGGCATGCCGACTGTCGCCGAGCGTACCGCCGCCACCACGCAGTGGCTGCGCAGCGCCGGCGCGACGGAGCCGAATGAGGCGTCTCCCCACAACGGTGCGACGCTGCGCCAGCGCCGCGGAGTCGCGCCATCGAAAAACCCGACTCCCCAACCGTCGGCGTTCAACAGGCCGTGCTTCTGCCGGCGCGGGGCGTAAGACTGCACCCGGAGACCATGCGGTGGGTCGAGCACCAACGAGGAGACCGAGACGTCGTGTCCCAGCCAGCCGAGGTGGCGGCACATCAGGCGCGGCCCCCGGCTTGATCGTCACCGACGGACCACGCCAACCGGACACCGCTGAAGATCTGCCGCCGATACGGATGATCCCAGTTACGGAAGCTGGGCCGCAGGATGGCCGACTCCACAGCCCATGCCCCGCCGCGCAGCACCCGGCAGTCCCCGCCGAAGAACGGCTCGGAGTAACGCTGGTAGATCATCGGGGTGAAGCCCGGCCATGGTTGCAACCTTGAGCTGGTCCATTCCCAGACGTCGCCGAGCATCTGCTCGACGCCGTAGGCCGACGCGCCAGCCGGGTAGGCACCGACCGGTGCCGGGCGCAGCGCCTCACCGCCGAGGTTGACACGGGTAGCCGACGGCTCCTCGGTTCCCCACGGATAACGACGCCGGGCATTGATTTCCGGATTCCACGCGCAGGCCTTCTCCCACTCGGTTTCGGTGGGCAGCCGGGCACCGGCCCACGCGGCGTAGGCCTCGGCCTCGAAGTAGCTGACGTGCTGGACCGGCTCGTCGGCGGGGATGTTCTCGACCCGACCGAACCGGCTACGGGTCTGCCCGTCGGCATCCCAGAACTGCGGCGCGGTCAAGCCGGCGTTTTGGCGGTGCTCCCAGCCGCGTGCCGACCACCACCGCGGCTGCGCGTAGCCGCCGTCGTCGACGAACTGCGCCCACTCGCCGTTGGTGACCGGAACCCGGCCGATGCGAAACGCCGGGATATCGACGACGTGAGCCGGGCGTTCATTATCCAGCGAGAACGGCTCAGTGGCCGCGTCGACGCCCAGGACGAACGGACCGCCGGGTACCAACACCGACGTCCCGGCGAGCCCTGGCCGGCCCGGCGGCAGCGTCGCCGTGTCCGGCAGCAGCGGCGGACCGCCACGCAGATTCAGTGCCTGCAGCATCGTTTCGTCGTGCTGATTCTCGTGGCTGACCACCATCCCGAAGACGAATGTGCGGTCGGGCTCGTCGGGCAGCGCATCGAGGGCATCCAGCGCGGCCGATCGCACGGTCCGGCAGTACGCCCGCGCCTGGTCCGGCGACAGCAGCGGCAGATCGACGCGACTGACCCGGGAGTGCACGAAGGCGTCGTAGAGGTTTTCGACGGCGCGGGGCAGCATCCCCGGCCGGTCCGGGTCACCACCGCGCAGCAGCCACAGCTCTTCCTGCTGGCCGATGTGCGCCAAGTCCCACACCAACGGGCTCATCAGCGGGTTGTACTGACGGCGGAGTTCGGCGTCGTCGAAATCGACCAGCCGCAGGGTCCGTTCCCGCGCTCGGCTCAGATCGCGGGCCAGTGCTTCGGTCGGAGTCACGTCTCCCCTAGCGCCAGCTTGCTGACCGTGGCCTCGATGCCGTTGCCGATGACCTGGTCGGAAAACTCGTCGGCGGGACAGCGGCCCCGTTCAACAGCCGCGACCAGCCCCTGCATCGCCTCGTCGAGCGCGGGCGGCACGAGGTCGGCGGCGGCGGCCACGACCCGGTTGGCTGCGGCGTAGAGCCGTGGGTCGCTCAGCCCGACCCGGGCCGCGATGTCCCAGGCGGTCGCGACGGGTTCGACCGCTTCCGCCGCGATATCGGCGGCAACCGGGTCGTCGAGCAGGGTGACCAGCGTGAACACCACCGCCGACCAGACGGCGTCGGGGACGCTGTCCAGGTAGCGGATTTCCAGCCACTGCCGTGGACGCACCGGCGGGAACAGCGTGGTCAGGTGATATTCCAGGTCGTAGGGGGTCGGCCGGCGACCGCCGAGCAGCTCGCGGCCATCGGCCCAGTCGGCGAAGGGCAGGTAGTGCATCACCGGCACCGCAGTGCCGTCTGGAGGACTGTGCACCAGCATCACCGGCGCCTTCAGGGCATAGCGGGCCCAGTCGGTCGCCGGGTCCTCGCCGCTGGCGGTCAGAATGGGTCCGCAGCGCGCCGAATCGAGCTGACTCCACACCCGCTGTCGGGTGGATCGCCAGCCGGAGAAGCTGCCGCCCAGCAGCGGCGAATTCGCAGCGATCGCGACCAAGGTGGGCCCCAGGGCGTGTGCCAGCCGGACCCGGTCCGTCCATCCGGTTGCAGGGCCGGCGTCGAGATTGACCTGCACCGACGCCGTCGACGTCATCATCGCCGCGCCCGCCACACCGGTGTGACTGGCCTTGAAGAACTGTTCCATCGCGCGGTAGCGCGCGCCCGGATTGATGCGCTTGGCCGGCCGTAGCGGATCCGCGCCCAGCAATACCAGCCCCAGGCCGGCGCGGGCGAAAGCTGCTCGCAGGATGGCCTGGTCGGTGGTCATGGCCTCGATCGCCGGCACCACGCCGTTGACAGGCGGCCCGGACAATTCCACGGCGCCACCGGGTTCGACGGTGACCACGCTGCCGCCCGGCATTGCCGGCAGTGATTTCAGGATGTCGGTGATTTCATCCCAGGTCGGTCGGCGATACGGGTCGGCCGGGTCATAGCAATGCGCCTCGACCTCCAGGCCGACCCGCCCCAGCGGCCCGTCGGACAAGCATCTGTCGCTGATGTACTGCGCGGCGGCCGACGAACTGGCCAGTTCGCTTTCTGCGGGGCGTGCGTGATCCGGCTGCGACGCGACGGCAAACGCCATATTCCCGATCCCTTCGGGCCCGGACCGTCGGTCGCGGACCGCTGGTTGCGCGCGGCTACCCAACGATAGTCACAAGCTTCCATCTTCCAGAGGGCACCGACATATTCCCGCGGTTGGGAGACGACCGTGGTTTAGGGGCGCCGCGGCTCGCGCCGCCACTCCGCCACGGTTATTGACCCAGCGCGTTCTCCATGGCGCCGGCCAGCACGTTTACCGCGGGACCGCCGTTGCCGGACTGACAGACCTTTGCTTGCAGGAGCACGTTTTCCCGCAGACGGGTCTGGGTGAAACATCGACGGTCGCTACCGGCTTCCTGTTTGGTCCATGCCGCGTCGGCCGGGCCGGGCGGTCCGCCGTCGAAAGACCACACTTGCGTGGTCCCGTTGTCCAGATGCATCGGCGTGGACTGCCCGGAGCAGCCGACCGTGCGGTCGACGACGCGATGAAACGCCGCGCCGGCGGCGGCGCCGGTTGCGAAGACACCGGCCGCTTGTTTGACGAAGTGAGTCTGGTCGGTCGGCGAGGTCTGCGAGCTCGCGCCATTGAAGGACGCCAGGTCGGGGTCGTTGTACACCTCTGGCAACCCGATGTCGGCCCAGTTGTTACACGCCGGGTTGTCGACGAAGTACGACTGGAACGGCTGGGTGAATACCGACTCGTCCCGCATCGGCCCGCCGACGATGTTGCCCACCGAGCCCTTGCCCAAGACCGCATAGCTGACCACGCCCGGATCCGAAGGTTTCGCCGCCCCGAGCGGAGCCGCGAACACCGCCGCGACACCACCGACCACCACACCAATCGTCACCGCCGCGACTTCGATGGTCATGGATCTTGATCATGCCAACTGGGCCACCCAAACAGAAGCCGGAGTTGGCCGTCGTGGCAGCTCGGGCTCACGTCGGCGCGACCGCTAATCGCGTCCACAGGCGAATTTAACAGTGTCGCAGACACTTTCAATGTCTGCCGCGTTACGGCGCGGGGGGCGGTAGCTGTCCGGGACCGCCATGACCACCGCCATGGCCGCCTGGCCCCATACCCGGGCCGAAGGGCCCTGGCATCATCGGCGGACCGCCGGGCCAACCGGGGCCCATGCCGGGTGGATATGCCCCACCGGGGAAGACGAACGTCTCGTCGGGACCGCCCGGACCGAACATCCCGGGGTGGTGATGACGCTGGTGATGCCAAGCGAATGTGGCACCGGAGAAGAAGATGACCGCCACCACGAAAACAATCCCGGCGACGATCACCACCCAGGCTGCGGCCTGGTAGAGCCGAGACGATTTTGCTACGTACGCCGGCGGAGGCGGAGGCGGGCCGACGGGCGGCGGCGGGATCTGGGGTTCAGGTGCTTGGGTCATCCATCGATAATGCCCACGAGCGCGCCGGCCATCAAACACCCTGCGCATGGAGTCGCGGATGAATCATCAGCCCGACCGGACGCGGTGCCGCCGAGAGCGCAGATCCGGCCGGGTGGCTACCGTCCTAGCAGCACAAGAACCAGGCGAAACGCAGAATGACCACGGCGATGAGCACGACTCCGGCAATGATTGCCACCCACGCCGCTGCCTGATAAAGCCGCTCAGAATGCGGTGGCGGCGGTGCGACGGGTGGCGGCGTGGCGGGAGACGGCGGAATCGACGGCTGACTTGTCTCGCTCATGCTTCTTCATCATGCCTCAGGTGAGCATGGGCCGCGAGTGGACGCGGCCGTGAGTAGAGGTGACCCCGCCGTCGTCGCCTGCAAAACTCGGAGCCCGGCGCCCCGCTGCGGGGACGCCGGGCTCATGGCAATGGTGATGGCCCGCGGCTTTCGCATCCTGGTGCTGTCCCGGAAATCCTTCACCGGGACCGGATTACGGGCTACGGGAGTGCCGGAGCCAGCGACGGAGCGACGGACCGCGGCGGCTGTGACGGACCCAAGCTGGCAGCGCCACCCGGGCCACCAGGCCCACCGTGGAAACCAGCGCCCGGGCCGCCGTGATGCATGCCACCTGGGCCCATGGCGTGGGCGGCGTGCTGGTGCCAGTGATGGCATCCGTGGTGGTGGTGCCCGGCGAGTTTGAAGCCGGCGAAGAAAATGGTCGTGACGATGAACAGGATGCCGGCGACGATCACAACCCACGCCGCGAACCGGTAGAGCCAATACGGTTTAGCGGGCTCAGTCGGATGCGTAGTGGCGACCGTGGTCGGCCTGGTTGGGGTTTCAGGTGTTTCACTCATGCTGAAATGATGCGTGGGCAACGAATAGGGTGCGCTGGGTACTAGCTATGAAAAACATATGAGTGGCCCGCAAGTGAACCCGGCAGCGTCGGCTAAGCCGAACGTGCCGTCAATTGTCATCTGACCAGGGTTTGAATGGGTTGACGGCGAACTGGGCCCATGGTGTTTGCACCGCCAAGTTGTGTTGGCAGTGCTACGAACCTGCAGGTCAGACGGTTGGCTCTGACGGTTACGAAAAGTTGCCGCCAACTCTACTGCGGACTGGCCTGCGGACTGGCCGGTCCGTGCGCCCAGCCCAGCAAACAGGCCTGAGCCTTCCACTCCGGGGACGGGTTCCCTGTCGACGGTCGGGGTGCTTCCCGGATGGCAGCCGGAGCCGACCACGGCTACCGGCTGTGGCCGCGTTCGGCGGCAATGTAGTGGGCGCGGTTTTGGGCGCGGGCGTGTGTGCGGATCGGCATCATCACGGCGGGGGTCTCCGGAGCGGTCGGCGCGGGCCGGATCGGCTAGAGGTAGCTGGCCGGTGGGTGGCGCACAGCGTCGGGAACAGCAGCGCACTGCCGTGATGTAGGTCTGCGGGACGGGAATGTTCGGATTATGCACCGATGCGCCCGACGTGGCCTGGTAACGGCCGCCGCTTGTGACGAAAGTCTGCACAGGACGACAATGTCCTGGGAACCGACGAAGGGTGGATCTGATGGGACTGCGCGACAAAGTGAAGGATCTACTGTCGAAGAATGCCGACAAGGTGGACACGGCGATCGATAAGGCGGGCGACGTCGTAGACCGCAAGTACGAAGGCACCGTCGACAAAGTCGAGGAAGAAGCGAAGAAGTTTGGGATCGGGGAATAGATAGCGCCCTTGTCCGGGTTCTCGGGCAGACATATTTGCGGCCGGAGGGCAGCGTCCAGATCAATGTCCCGTCGGATAGTTGTTGGTGGCGCGCCGCTGCACACCTCCGTGCATTGTTGCTTTCAACATCGTGAAGAGATTGATGTTTGCGACGGCAAGATGGGGAGAGTCACTGCGTGAGTCCCTCGCCGAGTCGGCATACTCGACGTCGCCGATAGCCGTCGCCAAATCGTGGCGGATCTCGTGGCTCACATCCTGTCCTGATCAGCTCTAATGGGCGACCAACTGCCTATCCTTTAAGGACCCTGGAAACGCTGGGGCGGTAAGCGGCGGAGGGTCGGATGACGACCGTAGCGGCGTGCCGGACGTGTGGCACTGAGCCTTTAGAGAACGCCCGGTTTTGTCATGGGTGTGGCTCACCAGTCGACGAAGTAGATACCCGCGCGGAGTACAAGCAGGTCACCGTCTTGTTCGCCGACGTGGTCCGCTCGATGGATCTCGCGGCGGTGGTTGGAGCGGAGCGGTTGCGCGAGATCATGGCCGACCTCGCCGACCGTTGCGCGGCAGTTGTGCAGCGGTACGGGGGCACGGTGGACAAGTTCACCGGCGACGGGATCATGGCGGTCTTCGGCGCACCTATGGCGTTGGAGGACCACGCCGTTCGTGCCTGTCTGGCTGCCTTGGGCGTTCAGGAGGAGGCGAAGCGGCTTGCCGTCGACGTCCGAGAGCGCGACGGTGTGGATCTGCAGTTGCGGGTGGGACTTAACTCCGGTGAGGTGATCACCGGTGAGATCGGTTCAGGTGCTTTGGGTTACACCGCCGTTGGTGAGCAGGTGGGTATGGCGCAACGGATGGAGTCGGTCGCTCCACCCGGTGGAGTGATGGTGAGTGCATCTACGGCGCGGCTTGTCGAGGGCGCTGCGACTCTCGGCGAGCCAGAGATGCTCCGCGTCAAAGGTGCCGACGAGCCTGTGACGGCCGAGCGGCTGTTGGGCATGGGCGACGGGCATCGGGCCGCCGGGCGTGCTGAGTCGACTCTGCTCGGTCGGCGCTGGGAGATGGCCGCTGTCGAGGGCTTGTTGGACCGCGCAACCGACGGACACGGCGCGGTGGTCGGCGTGGTGGGCTCGCCGGGCATTGGCAAGAGCCGTCTGGTGCGCGAGGTTGCCGCGATGGCAGCAGCCCGGGGTGTCGACGTGTTCACGACCTTCTGCGAATCGCACACCAGCGACGTCTCCTTCTATGTGGTGGCGCGGCTGCTACGTGCGGCCTTTAGGGTGGGTGATCTGGACGCCTCGGCCGCGCGCAGGCAGGTACGAGCTCGGGTGCCCGATGCCGAGCCGGAGGATTTGGTGCTCTTCGATGATCTGCTGGGCATCGCTAATCCGCAGGCGAAGCCGCCCAAGATCGATCCGGATGCGCGGCGGCGGCGGTTGACGGCGCTGGTCAATGCCATGTCGCTGGCCCGCACCGAACCGGCGGTCTTTGTGATCGAGGACGCGCACTGGATAGATGAGGTCAGCGAGTCGCTGCTGGCCGGGTTCCTCACGGTGATCCCGCAGACGCCCTCGC
>Ga0209040_10003156_pt1 | contig 12694 bp, 24 predicted proteins | sample BogFormECP12_OM3_FD_188240 | JGI IMG/M metagenome (GOLD analysis project Ga0209040, IMG submission 188240) | Bog forest soil microbial communities from Calvert Island, British Columbia, Canada - ECP12_OM3 (SPAdes) (version 2) | ecosystem: Environmental > Aquatic > Freshwater > Wetlands > Bog ... | reverse complement strand
GCTTGCGGAAAGCGGCCTTGGCAGCTTGACCGGCCCGGATGCGGCTGTAGGGTCGCCGAAGGAAGGCCGCGGCGGGGTGGAGTCAACGCAGCGGAAGGAGACCACTGCTGGCAGACCGGGACAAGGCAGCCGATGCGGCGGGCGGCGGTCTTCATCCGGCGGATCACCATCACCGAGATCGAGCGGTGATCGGGCGGGAAGTCAATAAGAGGCCCAACATTGAACCACCAGCCGCAAAGTAATCGTCTAAGCCGCTGATTCATGGGCTGGTTCGATGGGACTATTCCGCGTCCTCCTCCGGTTCTTTTCGCGGAGGGCCTGCTCGAAGTAATCGAAGGCGCGGCGGCGGGTGCCCTCGCAGGACGGCCAGCCGCGCTCCTCGGCGGCCTGGTCGAGGTAAGCCGCCCAGGCGCAGCCGTGGAACAGGCTGTCGAGGATGTCGTCGTGGTCGGGGGTCATGGGCGTTCTCCCGGCAGGAATAGCAGCTTCGCCGCCCTGAAGGCAATGAAACTGTTGCCGTCCACGAAGGGCGGCTTCGTCATGTCCGGGTTCCTCACCCAGAAGCCGCCTTTGCCGTAGCCGATAACCACGCGGTACCCCCGAGCCGAGAGGCAGCGGGCGATGGCGTGGTGTTCGGCGCTGAGAGTGTTGCGCGTCATCGCCGCCTCCCTCACGCTTCGGCGGATGCGGATGCGGCGGCGTCGGCAGCCCCTTCTGTCTGCATCGGGATGCGCGCCTGGATGGTGACGCATTCCGGTACCGGAACCGTGCTGATCAGGTAACCGATGCGGTTGACCAGGTGATAGCCGCTCACCAGGTATTGGTCGCCATCATCGCCGTCGAGCAGCGTCCAGATGGTGCGCGGGTGCTGTCGCCTCACGAAGTCCAGTTCGTCGCCGTAGGTCTCGAACAGGCAGCCGCGCTCCTCGTCCAGCGCCCAGCCGGCGCCCGGGTTGAGCTGGTTCGGAACCAGCGGATAGAGCGCGTCGAAGGCGTCTTCGGAGAGTTCTTTGAATGTCTGGGTCATAGCGGATTCCTTTCCGGTGATGATGTGACAATTAGCTGCTTTACGGGAACGCCTGTGGCCTTGGCGATCTTGACCATGTGCGCCGTTCCCTTGCCGCCGGGGAACGCAACCACCAGCTCCGGCCTGCCTTCGCGGAGCATCGCTTCGTTGCGCCTGAATCCAGCCGCTTTGCCGTGCCTCGCCCAGTCAGCGGGAAAGGCATGGGCGGGAATGCCACGGCTGGCTGCCCACGCCGCTGCCAGGACATCGGCGCCGCGTGCCGCGCCGTGGATAAGCCGGGTTACGTGCTTCTCGCGGTGAATCGCATCGAGTGCTTGATTCAGAGCGGAAGCGTTGGCGTAATCGCGGCCTCCGCAGACAAGTATTTTCATGGCCGCCTCCCTGCCGTCGCCTCGGCGATGGCGGCGCTGCACGCCCGGGCGGCCTCGGCGAGGTCGCCGCGTTCCCAGCGGTCAACGACCATCCGGCAGGCCGCCAGCAGTTTCGGGGCGGCGTTCATAAGCCGTTTGGCCGGTTTCCCGCGATAGGCGTTCAGAGCGTCGACGATCAAGGCGGCATCGGCCTTTATCTGGTCGGCTAACGGCTTCGAGGGATCGTCGGGTTCCCAATAGCTTTCATCCCAGAAGTCGACTTGAAACATGGGCCTGCCTTCGGGGGTGTAGATGGTGATAATGTCCTCCGTGCCATCGAGGTGTTGAGTGGCGTAATAAGGTTTGCGTTTGGTCATGGCCGGCTCCCGTCCTAGAGGTTGCGGAAGTCGGCCAGCGATTCGCGGATCGCTAGGACGTGGCGGTCGAGGTAATCGTCGAACTCGTCGTCGATGAGGAAGGCGTCGGGGTCGAGGGCGTCCATCGGCGGCTGATGCCTCGTCGCGGCGGCGCGGGGGTTGTGCAGGTGTGGCATGGTGGTTCTCCTTCGCTTGTGAGTTTCCGGCCTCCGACCATCGGCGGCCTTGACGGCACGACCAAGGAACCCGCCATAGCCACCAGCACTTGGGCGACGGTCAAGCGAAAGGCCGAAGGCTTCCGCTTGCGGAAAGCGGCCTTGGCAGCTTGACCGGGGTGGCGGCGGGTTCAAAAGTGCCGTCCAATCAAGGCCCCGGTCGGGGGCGGACTCGACATGCGAAGGAGAATGCCACGGGCTGACCGGAACCAGGCAGCCGATGCGGCGGGGTGGCAGGCTTTCATCGGGAGGGATCGATCAGCCTGCGCAGCTCGGCGAGGATTTCGGCGTCGACTTTGCCTGCCAGGCGGCGATGGGCGATCCATTGCTCGATGTCCTCGCCGTCGGACAGGCCAGGCAGGCTGACGACGCGGACGCGGGCGGGGTGGAGTCAACGCAGCGGAAGGAGACCACTGCTGGCAGACCGGGACAAGGCAGCCGATGCGGCGGGAATGGCGGGCGGTGCAGGGCGCGACGTCGCCCCAGTCGCCGGCCTGGTGCCGCTGCAAGGCGCGGGAAATCACCTTGGCGGGGAGCCACGCGGCGGCGGACGGCGTGGGGGGTAGCGAGCCGTTTATCTCGCGGATCGAGGTGACGGATTGGGAGCCGGAGGAGGAGTAAGCCCCCCCTCCCCTGCTCCGGCTCCATTGGCTCGCCTGGTTGCGGGAGTTGCCGACGGGGAAGATGATCCCGCTCATTACGTTGACTTCCAGGCGGTGCCGTGCCAGTCTCCGGCATCGCATGATGACGGAGCGGTGATCCGCATGGCTTACCTGCTGGGCAATAGCTGAGAAAGCGGAGGGACGGCAGAAAGGATAATGCAGTGGCAGAGCAGAAAAAAATTATAAATCGACTCAAATCCCTTGAAGACATTGAGGGGGTCAGTGTAACTGAAGAAGGAACTGCTGCCGTGGAATATCACGGTATGATGCGTAGGACCGCAGAAGACGCTCACGGTAAAACGATGAGGGAAATGCGGAGACGATTGCTGCTAATCCAGATAGCAGTTTGCGGTCTGCTAATTGTTGGTAATTGTGTTGTCGCGTCGTCTGCAAAGGCTCAAGAGGGCGAGCAAACGAAGGAACTTAGGTTTCATGTGAGTCCCAGTGCGCCCCTCCGGTTGTTACGCTATCACACTAAAGAGGGCGAACCCTATTCTGAATATTCGACCATTCTGGATTCGGTGGAGATCGTTGAGGCTAGCACGGGAAAGGTGATACAGAAACTAGAGTTGCCTGACGGCGGCCTTCCTGACAGCGACTTGGATAATGACAATTTCCAAGATGTCAATTTCGATGGCTACCAAGACATAGTAATTCACTCAGGTTCCTACGCCAGCGGCAATGTCAGCGATGCCTTTTGGATTTTTGATCCTCAATCAAAAATATTTAAATTTAACTCCTACCTTTCCGGCCTAACCAATGTAGAGATAGATAAGGCTAATAGAGTAGTTCTTTCTTCAAATTCTTGCTGTGCTGGGCTCTCACGCACAGCGGAAACCTATAGATGGAACAACAATAAATTAGAACTTATCGAAGAAATAACAACAAAGGCTTTGAACCCACAGCCCACAAACCTGAAAGCTCCGTCAGATTGCCAGAATCCCACATGGGTAATAGAAGTCACAAAGAGGCAAATGAACGGGAAACTTCAGAAGGTCGGGAGTAAGCGTTATCCAATGTGTGGGTAGCTCATGTCTCCATCACAATCCTTTTGATAGCCATCCGGTCAAGCCCGGACGCTTGCGCCCCGTCGAAGGATCGCGGGGCGGGTGGCCAGAAACCTTTTACCTACCTGGTAAGCGAGCGCAGCGAGCGCCCGCCGGGTGTGGCGGTTTTCCACTTGCGGCTTGCAGGCGGGAAGCCGGGCAGGGTTCCCCCTGCCCGGCTTCGGTTATGCGGCTTTTGCCTTGGCGATGACGGCATGGGCTTTGTACGCCGGGCAATCATCGGAAGGGCAGTTTTCGCCCTCGTCCTCCGGGTAGGCTCGGTAGTCGCGCCCGCAGCGGATGCACTGGCCGTTTTGAATGTCCGGCTTGTCGCCGAGCAGGTCGATAAGAGCCTCTAGCAATTCGTTCTCTAATTCGGTCATAAGCAAATTCCTTTCTCTGGTGGATGGCTGCTATTGTCCCGGCTCTCCAGGCTCGGGATGGGGAGGGGTTGCCCCCTCCCCTGCCCCGGTTGCCTCCCGTTGGCGCTAGGCGGCCTTTGCCTCGGCGATGGCGGCACGGGCGGCATCCCAGCCGATGGCGGCCACCACGCCCGCGCACCAGTCCGGTTGGCGGGCATCGAACCAGTACATCACGCCGTCGAATTCGGCTTCGCCTTCCTGGAGCGTCATCAAGCCTTGCTGAACCAGGTCGAGAATCAGCGCCTGGGCGGGGGCAGCTACGATCAGCCTGGCGTTGGCTTCGGCTTGTTTCTGCGTAGCCGCTGTGACTTCGCCTATGCGAATAGGGGCTTTCGCATTGTCTCCGCCATGAATTCTGCAAACGCCTCTGGCGTCTAGCGTGTAAACCCAGGGCGCTGGCGTGTATGTCGTGTCAGTCATAAATCCTCCATGAACATGGGGGGCAGGCCGGAGTCTGCCCCGGTTGCTTCTATGCGGCTTTACTCTTTCGTGCCTCGACGATGGACTTGGCTTCGCCCAGGCAGTAATCCAGGCCGAAGAATCCCCAGCAGCTATCGAGCGGTTCTTTGCTATCTTCGCCGCAATGGGCGCAGGTGGTGACGCGCTCGACCTCGTAGCCGTACACGTCGCCGTTGCACCATTGCGTATAGGCGTCGCACGCCTGGCGGGCGCGCTGACGCATGAAGAGCTGGCGCGTCCGTCCGCCGTAGTTCCTGGCGGAGGCCAGCGTCTCAGAGTCGGGCAGCCAGACGCCGGCGAAGCTGACCGAATCGAACCGGCAGCGGGCGGTGGCGGGCAATTCCCCGGCGACCGACCACAGGCACTGGCCGTGCTCGAAGTAGCTCAACTTCACGGCGTCGGGGTTGTTCTCTAGGGCGTCCTCGACGCCGGCAGGGTCGAAATTCCCATGCCGGCGGTTCAGGCTCAGGAGCCTGCCCATTTCGCTCCAGTCTTCGAGCGGGTTGGAGGCGTCCGGGTCGGGATAGATGGCGAGGCGGTAAGTCTGGCCGTCCTGCTCGATGGTCTCGGTGGCGATGGCGTCCATGGTGGATTCCTTTCCGGGTGCGGGTTAATAATCTTCGGGCAGCAGGATCGTCGTCGCCGAGCGGTCGGCTTCGGTGATGATCCAGAAGCGGCGGGCGCCCTGGCCGTAGGCCGAGAACAGCCGACCGCCATGCTTCAAGGCGTCCTCGTTGGACTGGATGTCCTGCGGATCGAGGTCGCCCCAGTCGCCGCCCGCGTGGCGGCGCAGGCCGTCCTTCAGGGCAGGCCAGTCGAGCCGGCGGGCGGCGTTGCTCGTCATGACGACCCGCCCGAGCGGGAATGTCGGGGATGCGAGTGATGGCGAGGCGATGACGGTCATGGCACTGTCTCCAGATGAGGGTTGATCCAAGGGATGCGGCATGGCCGTCACCTGCCGTTTCGCTGGTGGAACGCCGTGATGGCGTTTCGCAGGTCAGGCTCGTAATCGTCGCCGCGCCAGGAATTGGAACCGAAGGCGATGTCGCCTGCGGCGAGCTTGGCGACGTCGAGGACGGCGCAGTGGCCTTTCTCCTCGAACAGGATGGCGACCTTGCGGCTGCCCTGGCGTCCCCTGTCCTGGAACAGCGCCACGTCGAAGGGGGCGCCGCCGACGCCGTTGCGGTGGCGGGCGATGTCGATGATCTTGAGTTTCATGGCGGGCTCCCGTCCTAGAGGTTGCGGAAGTCGGCCAGCGATTCGCGGATCGCTAGGACGTGGCGGTCGAGGTAATCGTCGAACTCGTCGTCGATCAGCAAGGCGTCGGGGTCGAGGGCGTCCATCGGCGGCTGATGCCTCGTCGCGGCGGCGCGGTGGTTGTGCAGGTGTGGCATGGCGGTTCTCCTTCGCTTGTGAGTTTCCGGCCTCCGACCATCGGCGGCCTTGACGGCACATCGAAAGAACCCCCCAGCCGGGAAGCTCTTGGGGCGGCGGTCAAGCGGCGGGTGAGAACGAGACGCCCCTGGCGGCCTCGGCGGCTTGCCGCCTTAGGCCGCCGGCGTCTCGCAACGGAAGCCGCGGCTTGACCGTCCCGGCTGGAGGGGTTTATACGTGCCGTCCAATCAAGGCCCCGGTCGGGGGCGGACTCGACGCGCGAAGGGGACTGCCACCGGCTGACCGGAACCAGGCAGCCGATGCGGCGGGAGGGCAGGCTTTCAGCGGGACGGATCGATCAGCCGGTGCAGCTCGGCGAGGATCTCGGCGTCGGCTTTGCCGGCCAAGCGGCGATGGGCGATCCATTGCTCGATGTCCTCGCCCTCGGACAGGCCAGGCAGGCTGACGATGCGGACATAGGCGGGGGGATCGAGAGCGGCGAGCAGGACGGCGATGTTCGTGACGTAGCCCATGCCGTCGGCGTCGGCGTCACCGAGGAGGGCGACGGATCGTCCGGCCAGCGGCGTCCAGTCGGTGAGCTGCGGGGCCTTCGCGCCGTGGGCGCTGGTCGTCGCGTAGGGCAGGCCGAGGTCAGTGGCGAGGTCGGCGCATTTCTCGCCCTCAAAGATGGCGACGGTGGCATCCGGCGGGGCGGCGAGGAGGGCTGGGAGGTTATACAGCGGCAGGGGGACGGAAAGCCCAGACAAGAGCCATTTGCCGTCGGCGGCCTGGTGGCAGGGGCGGTAGCTTTTGGCTTTCGTGCCGTCGGGGGCGTTGTAATCGACGCGCAGCACGCGGAAAACCTCCTGCCCGGCGGCGTCGCGGTAGATCCAGAAGCGGACTTCCGTGCCATCGCCGTAGCGCTTGCAGAGGTACGCCCTGAGCGTGAAGTAGGAGCGGAAACGCTGCTGCGCCCGCCTGCGGAGGACGCTCGGCGCGGCGGGGCGGGCGTTGCCCGCCGGGGCTTCCATTTGGCCGTGCGACTGGCCGCAGCGGCATGTGCCGTGCAGCCGGTGGCTGTAGGTGCCGTCGCGGTTCTGCGGGATGCCCCCTGCCCTTTCCTCGCGGGTGCAGCGGGCGTACTTGCCGGTGCCGTCGTAGTAGCCGAAGCAGCGTATGCCCTGGCCGCGGCCAAGGGCGTCATGCCCGCCGCAGACCGGGCAGGGATCGGTTTTGGTGAAGCGGCGGGGTGGCTTGGCCATATGTTCCAGTAGGTTAAGCATATTCCGTCCTTTAGTCGAAAGGCAACAGGAATCGGCGGGCGGCGCGTCCCGGTCGCCGATCCTGATGCGTGGGCGATCAGCCAGGGTCATGGAGCCTGCCCCGGTTGACTCATTTGTTGAACAATGGCTGGTCGGCGTGGTGTCCTTCGGTCACCAGCAGCGAGGCGAACTCCTCCGGCTCGAACGGGAGGCACTCGTTCGCCGCGACCGCCTCCCGCCGCGCCAAGGCGACGGCTTCGCTCGGGTCCGGGGCTTCGACGAAGGCGTAGTAGGTCTCGGCGCCGCCGTCGTTGGCGTCAGCGGGGTAGAGCAGCAGGACGGAGTAGGGTTTGTTCGCGGGATCGTAGCCAGTGGGCGGCGTGGCCTCCCATTGCGATGGCGGCAGTATCCGCCACGAGCCGTCGGGCTGCTTCTCGCGGACATTGCATGGCCCCTCGGTGTCGAGGGCTTCGTCGTCGCGGTCGTGGAACTCGCCGTCCTGCCAGTTCTCGGCGGCGGCGCGGGCGTCCTCGGCCTCGACTTTGTAATAGGCGATGGCGCGCTCGATGACGCCGATCCGGTAGGTTTTCGTTGCGGTGTTGGTCATGGCGGGATTCCTTCTCGTTTAGAGGTTGATGCCTTCTGCGAGGCGGGAGACGCGTTCGGCGTAGTCCCGCGCTTCCTCGTAGGTCTCGAACGTGGCGAGGGAACTGCCGGGGGCGTCTATATCCTCGCCGTGGCCGGTTTCCTCGTCGTACCGCTCGATTTCGAGCCAGACTTTGAAGGTGATGTTTGCTTGCTTCGTCATGGTGATATTCCTCTGGTTGCTGGTTACGGGCGTTCAAAGATCATGCGGGCGTCGCACGAGTCAGGGCGGCTCCCGATCGACGGCGGGCGGTTCATCCTGCACCTCGGCTGAGAAATGCTCCGACGCCCGGTCGAGCAGGCCGGGGAAGTCGTGCCCCTTGAGCCGACACCAGTGCATGGCGTCGGCCAGGAGGTCGATGAGGCCGGTGTACGGGCTGCCGTCGCCGTCGTAGCGGCGGAGAGCCTTGAGGCAGCGGGCGGCGCGGCTGCGGTTCTCCTTGGCGCTATTCATGGCCGCCTCCCGAGGCGTCGTCCGATTCTCCGGCAGGCGGTTCCGCCCGGATGCCGGCGGCGTTCGCCTCGGCGCGGGCATCGCAGATCGCATTGAAAATGCGCATCTCCGTTTCGTCGTCCTCGTCGAGATCATCCGCCAGGTAATTCTCCGCCATCCGCACCGCCATCAGCAGCTTCGGGGCGGCCTTGCGCTGCCGCTCGGGCTCGAAGTCGATGGTCACGGATTGCTCGTACTGCTCGTCGCCGGCCACATCGACCAGGGCGGCGAAGGTTTCGCCGTCGCAATCGTCGATGGAATCGGCGTCGGAGGTGAGCTTGTCGCGCGCGATCGCGGCGGCGGCCTCCGGGCTGTCGGCCTTGATGCCGCCGAATACGAGCCGCATCTCGCGGTAGATATGCACGTTGTAAATCGTCATGGGAAGATTCCTTTCTCTGGTTGATGGTTAGCGTTCAACGATCCTGCCTGCGTCATGCCGGCAGGCTTTGCGGCAGGCAGGACGTTTCTCCTGGCGGGTTGAGGGGGCTGGCCGCTACGATATCGGCGAACATGCCCGCGTCCCGGGTCAGGCGGCGTTTCGCCTCGTCCACCGAATCACCGTTCAGTTCGATGCCGATGCAATGCCTCCCCAGCCGGTCGGCCACCAAGGCCGTGGTGAAGGCTCCGGCGAAGGGGTCGAGGATCGTTCCGCCGGGCGGGCAGGACGCCAGCGCGCATACCTCCACCAGCTCCGGCGGATACGGCGCGACATGCTCGCAGCCGCTGGGCTTGGTAGGGATCGACCACACGCTGCGGCGGTTCCTGCCCTCCAGATCGAAAGACGCCGGCATGTTGTTCCGATAGGGCGCCTTGGCGTCATAGCGCTTGCCCTGCCGCAGCTTCGCCCGATAGGCCACGTCGCTGCCTTCCGCCAGGGGTTCCTTGATCGCCTCTTGGTCGAAATAATAGGCGGGCGTCTTGCTGAGCAGAAAGACGGATTCCCTATCCTTATCCGTCGGGCGGTCTTTCACGCTCTCGGGCATGCAGTTCGGCCGGTGCCAGATGCACTCGCAGCGCAGCAGCCAGCCGTCATCCTGGAGGGCGAAGGCGGCGCGCCAGGGGATTCCCAGGAGTTGCTTGGCTCGCCGCGTGTCCCCGATGTTCAGCCACAGGCTGCCATCGCTGCGCAATACCCGTTTCACCTCGCGGAACACCCGGACCAGCTTCGCCGTGTATTCCTCCGGCGTCGGCTCGTTGCCGATCTCCAGGGGCTTATGGGGGTGGCCGTCGGGCAGATAGTTCCGCTGCTGGAAGTAAGGGGGAGACGTGATGCAGGCGTGTGCCGATTGATCGGGCAGCGTCGCCAGCATCGACAACGCGCAGCCGGTGAGGATCGTAATCGTCATGGTAAGACTCCTTTCTCGGTTGGTGGTTAATCATTGGCGATCAGGCGGCGGAGCTTCTCCGCCTTCGGGCCGGATAGCCCTCCGGCGAGCGTGTGAACGCTCCTCGTGGGCTTCTTGCCCGTGTCCTCGTCCGGGACGTCCCAGTCCGCGACGACGGCGTGGACGGGGATCGTCGCGTCCAGGTCCTCGATCAGTCCGCCGCGGACGGTAACGGTGACGATGGGCAGGTGGGCGGTGGCATTCTGTGGGGAGCTGGCTGTCTTCGCCTTGGTGAGGGCGGTGCGGGCTTGAGTGGCGGCGCTCGGCAGGTTCTCCAGCGCGTGATGGTCCCCTTCGTAGACGTGGCGCATCAGGAACTCCGCCCGCTCTAGCGCCTCCCGCATTTCCCGGAGGATGTCGGCTTCGCCCCCGCTCTGAGCCGAGGCGTTCACGCCGGCTTGGTAGGCGGCTGACAGGGCGCGTTCCACGCCCCGGACGCTGACGTTGTGGAAGTCGAGCGAATCGCTCTTGCGTTCTTCGAGCGTCTCGATGAAGAGGTGCTCGCGGGCAATGTCGGTGAAAATGTCGAATTTCGGTTTCATAAGTATCTCCGTCAGTTGGTGGTTAAAAGTGCATGTCGAGGAACACGAGGTAGCGGCGGGCTCCCTCCGATCCTCCGGTCATGTCCGTGAGGCCGTCCCGATCGAACTGCCATTCGTAGAGTTGAGGGATTTCCACGCCGCCTTCACGCGCGCCGCGGCTAACCATGTGCTCGGATAGGTGCCGGAGATCGCGGCCGATCTCCTTCAACTGGGAGGGAGAGCCGCGCTGGGGATCGAATGCCCGCAGCTTGTCGCTGAATCCAAGCAGCTTCGAGGGCAGATCAGCCAGCGGCCGCGTGATCTCCCGGTGCAGATAGGCCACGGCGCGGCTGAAATACGTCCCTTCCTTGGGGACGCCCTCTTCCTCATCGAGGAACGATAAGCCCCAGGCTCCCTCGTCATGATTCTCGATGTCGTCGCTGCCGTCCTCGGAGGCGATGCCACCGACGGATCGCCCGTTATTATCATTGCCCCAATCGAGGATGGCGTTCTCGGCGGCGGAAGCGGCTTTCGCGGCGGAGTCGGCCTTGATCAGTATGAAGTGCAGGTTGTGCATAACATGCTCCATAAGTTGATGGTTAAGTCAGTTGGCTTTCTCAAAGATCATGCAGGTATCGTGCAGGCCGGGAATGAAGGAGGATCGGTAGACCTTCTTGCCGCTGCTGGCGCCGTGGCTGAAGCGGATGATGTCGGTGCAGTGCTGCTTGAGCATGGCATCGAAGGACAATCGCTTGGTCCAGTAGACCAGCGGCACATATCCGGCCTCGCGGTCGGAATAGTCGCCCATGAGGATCGCCAGCTTGGCGCCGCGTTTGAGCGACGCCTGGCAGTTGCGGATAAACTGGCCATAGCGGCTCAGGAAGTGCTCCAGCGTCGGGCTGCGCGACAGGTCGCGGGGATCGTCGGCGTACAGCTTCATTCGCCAGTAGGGCGGATGCGCCCAGATGAAATCGAACATCTCCGCCGGGGCGAACTCCTTGGGGTTGCAGGCGTCGAAGCCCTGGTGGATGTCCCAGGCCATGCAGGCGATGCCCAGCTCCTTGCACACGTCCTCGCAGGTGCCGCTGCCCGACATGGGATCGAAGACCAGCCCCGGCTTGAAATACGTCAGCAGATCCTTGATCAGCATCCCGCCGCAGTTGCCTGGCCATTTGCGGTCGCCGTACTCGCCCGTCCGGTGGAAGTGATAGAGCGAGGTCAGGCGCGGCACCGGGCTGGCGGTGATGGGCGCGCGCGGCAGCCGGGCGTAGAGCGGTTTGTCCGGCTCGTCCTGCCGGGGGGATGCCGGCAGCTTCAGGCAGGCCGCGAGGAAGGGGTCAATGGATTCGAGGGCGTAGGTCATGATCAAGCCCTCCCCGTCTCGGCGAGATATCCGCCATAGGCTTTCCAGGTGAAATCACGGGTGTCCACGGCGACGATGCCGGCATTTCCCGGGCTCTCGGCTTCCATGCGGGGTTTGTCATGGATTTCCGCCAGGGTCAGTGTGTTCGACCACACCCCGAGGCTCAGATTGTCCTCGATCTGCTGGTGGCAGATGCCGACGAATCGCGCGGCGGCATATTCGGCGTCATCGAAGCATCCGTCCATGAGACGCTTCAATTGCTCCAGCCATCCCGGCACGGATTCGCCATGCCAGTGCAGGTAGACGGTGGGCGAGATCCGCCTCGAATCGTAGAAGATGACGCAAGCTCTATTTCCCATATTCCGGTTCCTTTCCTGATTTCGGGTTGATGGTTGCGACGGCATAGGCCATGCGAGCCTCCTATTTGCTGCCGGTTTCGTTGGGTTCGACCGGCTGAAGCGATGCCGGGTCGAAGGACGCCCTGGTCGTGCTGTTCACGGCATTCCGCTCGATGTGGGTCGCGAGGCCCGTGAAATGCTCGATTGCCTCATCGCGGGTGTAGTTTTCGACCGAGACGTCGATGCGGCCTTGCCAGCGGGGCTTCGGCTTGTCGCCGTAAAGTTCGGCGGCGGTCGTCTCGACCGTGTCGCAGGTGATCCCGACATTGCAGTCGAGGCGTTCCACGACGGTCTGGAGGACGCGCCACGCCTGGTCGGCATTGAGGTCGGGACGGAGCACCCGGACGTCATCGACACCCCAGATGTGAGCGATCTGGCGGTGTTCGGCGAGCAGCTCGTGGATATCGACGTCGATCTCCTCGGGAATGCTGTTGAAAAGGTCGTCGATATCGATGCCGGCGCTGACCTGGATATGGCCGTCGTAAGTCGAGGCGTTGTCATCGACCACTTCGCGGATGTTGACTTTGACTTTCATAAGCGGATTCCTTTCATGGGTTAGAGGTGGCCTTCCTGGATCAAACGGCCGATGTGGAAGGCGTTAACCAGTAGTTTCCAGGTTTTTCTGTACTAATTCTATACAGACGATCACTTAAATTAGCGAACGCACACTTGTGAAATTGAATAATGTTCCGCAC
>Ga0209040_10003155_pt1 | contig 12698 bp, 9 predicted proteins | sample BogFormECP12_OM3_FD_188240 | JGI IMG/M metagenome (GOLD analysis project Ga0209040, IMG submission 188240) | Bog forest soil microbial communities from Calvert Island, British Columbia, Canada - ECP12_OM3 (SPAdes) (version 2) | ecosystem: Environmental > Aquatic > Freshwater > Wetlands > Bog ... | reverse complement strand
CCCGCGAATCGACCGACCAATTTCACGCCGATGCTCATGAGCGCGTTGAGGTCAAACGTCGTTCGTTCGGGCGAGCCTGCAAGCTGCATCGATGGCACACGGCGCGCCCGCACGATGTCGTCGACTTCGTCGTAGCGCACGTCGAGAACGCCAGCCGCCTCCATCCACCAATGAATGTCACGACCGCGGTACATGCGCGGCCCGCGCACGTGCTCGCCCACCGCCAACGTGACCTGGCGGCCGGAACGCTGAACTTCGGCCGCGATTTGCACGCCGGTCGCGGATGCGCCAACGACCATCACCCCACCCTCCCCGAGCTGCTCCGCGTTCCGGTATTCCATCGGTGTCATCGTCGTCACCGACGCTGGCACCGCTTCCCCAACAACGGGCACATGAGGCACGTTGAACGCTCCGGTTGCGAGGACGACCGTCTGACAGCGCCATTCTCCCTGGTCGGTAATGACTTGGTACGCACCACCGGCATGGCGCACACATGTCACCGTCGTGTCGCGTTGCACCGGCGCGTCGATCACATTCGCGTAAGTCGTGATGAAATCGACAACCTCCGGCATCGTCATGAAGCCGTCGGGATCGCCGCCGTCGTAAGCGTAGCCGGGGAGCCGGCATTGCCAGTTCGGCGTGAGCAACCGGAGTGAATCCCACCGCTCGGTGCGCCAAGAGTTGGCGACTTCACTCCGCTCGAGTACCACATGGTCGATCGAGCGGCCGGAGAGGCAGCGACTCATCGCGAGTCCGCTATGCCCAGCTCCGATGACAACGGTCGTGGTCCGCACGGACCGCCTATCTATGCGACACCCCGTGTGGTCACCGGACCTGAACGCTCACGTTCGTGGGGTTCGTGACGATGTCGTACACGGCCGAGCGCTTCTGCGACTGTGCAACCAGCGCTCTGATCTCATCCGGTGACGCATCGGCATCGATATCGTAGGTCACCTGGATGTCGCTGAACCCGTTACGGACATCGCTATCTGCTCCAAGGACGCCCCGCACGTCCATGGCACCCTCGATCGTCGCAGAGACCTTGCGCAACTGGATCTCCCGGTTCTGCGCGACTGCGGCAACGCCCGCAGTCAGACAGCTGGCAAGGGCCACGAGCACGAGCTCGGGCGGGGTTACGCCATTGTCTTGGGAGGCGAAGATCTCTGGGTGATCGGCATCGAAGGAGTGCCGGGTGCGGTGGCTCTGTTCCTCACCGAGACCGAAGAAGCCCTCGACCGTTGAGCGGCTGTGAGTGCCGTTCTGCCACTCACAGGTTGCCCGCCACTGGAACTGCGCTGCCTCGGGCGCCTCGGTCAGTGCCGCTCGTGCGCCGAGCAACGCCTCGACGTTGACGCCATTGTTGACTGGGGTATCGGTGGTGGTCATTGCCCGGCTCCTCGCTCGATTCACCGCGAAGTACGTCCCCGCGGCGCTCTGTCACCGTCTTCTGGGAGGGGGATCCACCGCGCTCGAGGAGCATGGCGTCCGCTCCCGATAGATTTGCGCTCGCAATGCTACCCCTGGTCGAGGGCCGTGGAAAGTGGCCCGCGATCAGCCGCTCCCGGCGCCGGGGCGGCCGTCCGGCTTGCGTGCCTGGTAGCCCACCACCGCGATCGACGCTCGGAGCGGAAGCCCGTCGCGTACGTTCACCCGAGCCAAATTGACCGCCGCCTGAAAAAACGCATCTTCACCCACCGCCTCGATGGCCTCGTACGCCGGACCGGTCGAGGCTATGGCCCGTGCGTAGGCCTCAGGATCCGCGAATTCGAACACAAACGGGATCTCGATGCGCTCGACATCTGTGAAGCCAGCATCCTGCAAAATCGCCTCGCCGGCGCCGGGCCGACCGAGCGCAACCATGGCCGCCTGATTCTCCACCTTGGGAGTTGTTGCTAGCGCGAAGGGTGCCAACGCCCACGCTCCGGGTGACGCCTTGATGTGGCCCCACACCGTGAGTCCGACCCGGCCGCCTGGGACCAGGACGCGGAACACTTCGGCCACGGCGTGCGGTGTGGTAGCCCAGATGCCCCGAAAGCTTGTGACGACGTCGAATGCCGCGTCATCCCATGGCAGGGCCTGCATGTCGCCGACTCGCAGGTCAGCGTCCGGATTTCGGTCGCGGGCGACCGCGAGCAGGCGCGCCGACGCATCAATCCCCGCGCACCGGGCGCCGCGCAGGCTGGCCAGCTCCATGGCCAGTCCGGCCCCGCAGGCGACGTCGAGCAGCCGGTCACCGGCGCCCACGCCCAGCTGGTGGTGCATGGCGACGTACTCCCGGCAGTTGGTTGGTTCACAGAGGGTGGCGAACTCTACGGCTTGGCGGCCCCAGCCTTCGTCGACTCCACGCCATTCGTCCCCGAAGTGGCCCACGCGGGAGACGATACGACGAGCTTCGAGACGCGTCGAGCGGCGGAAGGCAGGCAAGAAACGAGGCAGTGGTTCGAGGCAGCCCCGACTCCAGGACCTGAGGAGGGTTCGAACGTAGTCCCATCACTTCACAGGCGGACAAATCCCGGACCAGGTCAGCCTGTCGACGTGGCCTTGTGGGGAGGGACTGGCGCCACGTTCTCCCTAATAGAAGCCCAAAATAGGGTTCGAACATAGTCCCATAGCCTCCACCATCGCCTCCACGAGTTGTCGGAATAGCGGCGTTTTCCCAGGTCAGATGGTGTATTTCGTTGGCTCTCTCGAACCTAGCCAAATGGCGATGTTCGAACCCCGCTCACAACCCGGCCGCTGTCAGCCATGCTGCCTTTTCACTCGAGTCGTCCGTCAGCGCGGCCTGGCCCGGCAGCCGGATCAGCCAATGGCGGCCAGCGCTCGGACCTCGATGCTCGGGGAGTTGGTAGCCCCCGCCGTCTGGCGTGGGCAAGCTGACGCTGCTCGTCGGGGGCCACCGCTGCTCTGACAGAGGCAGGTCCTGGGACTTGCTGACCAGGGAGAATATGCCGGCGTAGCAGTCAAGGTTTGCAGGTCTCGCCGTCAGCACCGGTAGTGAGACTGCTCGGTCCAGTCTGGCGCCGAGAAACGGACGGCTTGCGAATCGTCTGACGTTGTTCCCGTCGGTGACATCCGCAGACTGGTGCACGTTCCGCCGAGAAGAGTTGAATCTCGAGAGGATGGACCCGCGGGGGGCCCTGAGCAGTAGATTCACCCAGGGAGCTTGCGGCCCAGTTTCAGGGCGCGATCACCGGTGCACGGGTCCCCGCCTGCGGTGTCGTGATGCCCGGGCTGGGCGGCATGCCAGAGTTGGCGTGCCAGAGTTACAGCCATGTTCGGGAGTTTGAAGGCGGCGGCGGCAGTGACCCTCGTGGTAGCGGTGGGCTCGTTCGCCGGGTTGGCACCGGAGCCGCCCGCAGCGGGCGCGCCCGCGTCGGACCCGCCACTGCCCACGACCGGAAGCGGACCGGCGAGCAAGTACGACTGCGCCTTGACCGTCCGACCTGCCGCCGACGCCTTCACCGGCGCCGACGGCACCGCGTCGGAGATCGGCTGGGAGGGCAACCAGCAGGGTGTCGTCACCTGCCTCGGCGGGGTGTTCTTCATCCAGGACGGCATCTACCAGAACTACGGCTTCGGCATCTACGACGGTGCCCCGACCACCTGGACCGACTTCGACGGCTACCTCCCCGCACAGATCACGTCGTTCAGCCGGGACAATGCGCGGGTCTCGATCACCGAGTTCGCCGACCAAGTGGTACGCGGTGGCGATGCCTTTGTTGCCGTCTACAGCCGGGTCGCCGTGACGAACCCGACGGACCACGTCGTTACGGCGAACCCCGAGGCTTCCCCTGGATTGGTGCCGCTCGATGCAGCGCCAGATGCGGTGGCCCCCCATACCTCGGTCGATCACGACTACGTGATCGCCGCCGACCGCTTCGGGGGTACCTACCCGTGGCCGAGCGCAGCCGCGCTGGCGGACGCCGGTACCTTCGACCAGCACTTCGCGCACATGGCGTATTTCTGGAGCGGCCAGCTGGCCGCCATCACCGGGATCAGCGTCCCCGATCGATCCCTCGAAGACGCCTACCGCAGCGGGTTCATCTACACCCAGATCGCCCGGAGCGGCAACGAGCTGCACGACGGGGTCAACGGCTACGAGGCCGAGTATAACCACGACGTCATCGGCATCCTGTCCAACCTCTTCAACCAGGGCTACTTCACCGACGCCCACGCGCTGCTCCTCGAAGCGCGCAACGCCATGGAAGCACCGGGCCAGGGCTTCTACGACGACGGGGTCTGGACGTACTCGGTGCCCTGGGCCATCTACTTGATGAAGACCGGAGACCTGGCCTTCGTGAAGGAGAATTTCGATTCGCAGGGACCGCTCGGTGCCGCGCAGCCGAGCATCGAGGACACCGCCCACGCGATCGCCGCCGGCAGGACCAGCCCCACGGGGATCATGGCGGCCACCGACGACATCGACACCCAGGGCTACTGGACGACCGACGACTACTCGGCGCTCATCGGCCTGGCCGCCTACCGCTACGTGGCCCAGCGAGTGGGGGACGCCAGCGAGGCAGCCTGGGCGACCCAGCAGTACGCCAGCCTGCTGTCGGCCACCAACAAGACGCTGGACGCGACCATCGCCCGCTACCACCTCGACTACGTACCCTGCTCGATCCTCCGGCCCAACACCGCTAACCGGTGCAAGGACCCCGAGGACGCCAACTGGATGTCCCCGCTCGGCGGCTGGGCCTGGGACGGGTCGCTTTTCGCGACGACGGTCAACGGCCCGGGCGCGACCATGATCGACGCCACCTACGACTACGGCTTCGCCCGCCTCATGGGCAAGCTCCCACCCGGCACCTTCGGTGGGTTTCCCGGTGACTACTACTCGACCGGCTACAACGCCGGCTATGGGACGGCCGGTCTGGCCAGTGTGCACCACCGGGACCAGGGGATCTTGAGCTACGAGTTCATGATGGCCAACAGCCAGAGCGGCCCGTACTCATGGTGGGAGAGCTCGTCTGCTCCCTCGACCCACACCCCGTGGCTGGGACGGCACCCGGCGACCGGGCAGGGCGCCGCCCCCCACGCCTGGGGAATGTCCCAGGCCAACGGCGTGCTGCTGGCCTCGTTGGTGGCCCAGCGCACCGACGGCGCCCTCGTCGTGGGCCGGGGGGTCCCCGCCCAATGGCTGGGCGATGGCCCGCGGATCTCGGTCACCAACTTCCCGACGACCGACGGCCGGAGGCTGAGCCTCAGGATCTCATCGAGTGGCCGGTCGGTGTCGCTGACCCTACGCGGACAGCCACCGTCAGGCCCGGTGCTCTTCCAGCTGCCGTCGTTCATCGACAACATCGCGACCACTTCGGCCGGTCGGGTCGACCAGGGGACCGGGACCGTGACGTTGTCACCGGACACGACCAGCGTCACCGTCCAACTCCGCCAAGCACCCCGAGGCCTGAGCACATAGGGTCGGGGGAACGAGCCCGACGCGGGAGGGCCAGTCCTGCGGAGTGGTTCCGGATCGCCCGGCGGGGAGGCGGCCGTTTCTTGTGCATGGTGGAACCGGTCGGTGGGCTGGTCCCGGCTCCCCGGCCGGGGTGCCTCTGCAGACGTGGCCCGACCCCTGGAACCCGCACTGGGCAGTTGAACTCGAGTGCAAAACGGCCAAAGACCGCTCCCAACCGGGGGTTCGAACTTGGTCCCATCAGTTCCCGGGCGGACCTGGTGAAGCCCCGCGGAGCGGCTGTCCATGGGTGGCGATTCAACGCACAGTAACGCGTTCACCCAGGTCAGCTAGCCAAGAGGGGTTCGAACAAAGACCCATCACCTCCAACCCCTGTCGAAATCACAAGCTTGCGCTTCTCAGAGGCAGTATCCCATTGGCAATCTCAGACCAAGCCAAACGGCGATGTTCGAACCCCTGGTCTGACGCGGTGCAGCGGGGTCAACCGGTCAGGACGGCGACGTTGGCAGGCATCTGCTGGTCCGCCCACAGGGCCTTGTTGAGAAGGTGGATCAGCAGGTTGAGCTCATCGTTGTCGAGGGCGGCCCACTGGCGACGGTGCATGGCCTTGATCTCTGCGGTGAGGCGTACGAACAGCTCGCTGCCGGCCTTGGTGGGTTTCACCAGCACGCGACGCCGATCCCCGGGCGAAAGTGCGCGACTGACGTAACCCTGGTCGACGAGGCGGTCAACCAGGCGTGTGGCATCGGCTTTGCGGTGCAACAGTCCGTCGACGAGCACGCCCATCGGGAGACCATCGGGGGCGTCGGCAAGGCACAGTACCCATAGGGCGGTGTATTGGGGGTGGGAGATGCCCTCAGCGCGGCAGAGTCGGTCAAGGTCGTCCGTGAACCGATTGTTCACCAGAAACGTCGAGAGGAAGGCGTCGCGGCAGAGTCGGTCGACGAGCGGCTCACGACGGGTGGTCACTTGTCGGCTCCATTGTTGCGCAGGTCGGTCCAGCGGATCATGGCGCTACGCTCCGGCCGAGTACTGCGCCAAAGGCGGCGGCGAGCTCGGCGACGGGGTCGGCCGCCGAGCTCTCCTTTCGCCAGGCCACGAAGCGGTCGGGTCGCACCAGCAACGCTCCCGTGAGGCCGATCTGTCGCAGGCGAAGCCACCGGCAACGAGGGTCGCGGTAGTCGCCGTCGAGATGGCCGACACAGACGGCATCGACCGGAATCCCCTCTTTGGTGGCCAGGATCGTCGCTGCCTCGCACCAGTCGGAGCCATCCTCACCGGCGATCAGCAGGAACCGACCAGGGCGAACCAGGTGCAGCGTGGACACCCGGTCGCCGCGGCAGGTATCGAGCCAGGCGTGGGGCAACGGGCTTCCCGGACGCGTGGAGGGTTCGTAGAGGCGGATCGGATCCACCGATGTCGGTTCGGGACTTCCGTCATCGACGATGGCGCCTGAGGCATAGGTGTAGCCGTACTCGACGTTGTGCTCCCGGAATTCCATCGACTGACTTGCCAGCATCCGGTCAATGTGACGTCGGTGCTCGGCATCGGCCGAATCATCGCTCCACACCCGCCGGATGCGGGCCAGGCCTCCTCGGAGTCGAGGCTTGGCTCGAGGAGGCCGAGCGCATCGCCGATCGCAAGGTGGTTCAAGGCGTTCTCGACCGACCGGTCCACGTTGCGCTGCACGGACGAGCGGCGCTCGGGGTCATAGCTGTCGAGCAGTGCATCGGCGGCGGTGCCGTCGAGGACCGCGGCGATCTTCCAGGCCAGGTTGTGGGCGTCCTGGATCGCGCTGGTCAAGCCGAGGCCACCGGTCGGGGGGTGACGGTGGGCAGCGTCGCCGACCATGAACACCCGCCCGACCCGCAGGTTCGAGGCCACGATCCCTTCGAGCGACCAGCGGGTGATCTTGTGGATCTCGACCGGGTGGTCACCGATTCCCAGCGCGGCGCGCATGTCGGCCTGCACTTGTTCGTCGTCGAGGGCTCTGGGGTCGTCATATGGGTAGTTGAGGTGGAACACCCACTCCTCGGACTGCGGACCCCAGTGGTCGGGGCCCATGGGCACCAGCACCGCCAACCTGCCCATGTGCGGCACCCAGATCCAGCGGATCAAGACGTCTGGATCAGTAGCCCAGGCTGACAGGTCGGCAGTCATATGGATCGAGATCTCTCGGGCGACGTCGCGTGGACCGATCATCTCCACACCCATGGCGGGGCCGACCGTGCGTCCGGCGTCGCAGGCGAGCACGTAGCGGGACTGGACGGCGTACTCTTCGCCGGCGTCGAGGTCGCGGACGACCGACGTGACCCCTGCATCGTGCTGTTCGACGGACACCACCTCGTGATGGAACCGCACCCGGCCCGGCGCCAGCTCTTCGGCTCGCTCGCGCAGGATCGGCTCGAGGCGGATCTGGGGCAGGTTCGTCGTCAGACAGGGGCTGGCTGCGGCCCAATCCGGGTCGGTGCCCCCGGCACCCCAGCACTCGAGCCGGGCCAGTCGATGACCCGCGTCAGGGTGCCCGGCGAAGCCGGCGTAGAAGGCCGAGGCCGCCATCTGCCCCGGAGGGGTGCCTCGGCGGTAGATCTCGGCCGCCGCGCCGATATCGGCAAGGATCTCCATGGTGCGCTGGTTCAGCACATGGGCCTTGGGGAGCACCGACGTGGTTGGTGTTGCGTTCACCAGCAGCGTCTCCAGACCCAGCTGGGACAGCAGCGCCGAGGCGGTCAAGCCCGCGCCACCACCACCCACGATTAACACCGGCACGTCGAGATCGCTCATCACGGTCCCCTCCTAGGTGACCGGGGCAGAATATCGTGCAACAAAGATTGTTGCAAGGAATAATGGGCTGTCGGGCTCAGGGCAGGCGCGTGTCGACTGAGTCCCGGGCAATCCCTTCCTCTACGAGAGAAACAGCATCGAGACGACGGCGTCAGCGTGCCGTTCGACCTCACCGGGAGAATGGGGATCGACCCCGGTGAGCATCCGGCACTCGGGCGCCAGCACGAACATCGTCGCTCCGGAACCGGTGAGCAGGTAGTAGAGGTGCGCCTCGGGGATGTCGCGCACCGCTCCGGCTGCGACCAGCGGTCGGAGCATCGCCACCGTCGCCTCGAATAGCGGGCGGATGTGGGTGTCGACGAGCCACGCCAACCGGTCACCCTCCGCCTTGCACTCCTGCATGATGATCCGGTGGAGCTGGGGGTGGTCGGCCGAGAAGTGGACGAACTCCGCCACCATCAGCTTGGCGGTCGTGGCGTCGTCCACGCCTCGTAGACCTTCGGTCCGGCGCGCCAGCGACTGGCCCAGCTCGTCGAACAGGTGGCCGACTGCCTCCTGCCAGAGGGTCTCCTTGCTGCCGAAGTGGTAGCTGATCAGCGGCTGCTGGACCCCGGCGCGCTCGGCGATCTGCCGGGTGCTCGCCCCTTCGAAGGAGCGCTCGGAGAACAGGTCGAGCGCCGCTCGAAGGATGCGCTCTCTCGTCACGTTGGCCGAGGGACGACGCGCTCTGGCCGAGGAGCGGATCGAGGACATAGCTGGAGCTTAATCAAGCGACATATGTCGTTGACATGAACTTGATCGATTGATTAGTCTTTATTTGCGACCGGGCGCCCAAGCTGCTGGGGCCACGATTAGAACCGTGGGGTGGAGATGTATCGATTGATCAATGTGGGCGGGCGCTCCGCCCTCGACCACGAAGGAGGCTGGCACGACGTTGCTCGGCTGTCGGGCGACGAGCGTCTCTCCTCGGCTTCGGACTGCCTTGCCCGTGCCGATCTCCTCCACGAGCTCGCCGAGCGATGCTCCACCGCCGAAGCCGACGGGAGGCTCGACGAGGTCGTGCTGGGTCCCCCGGTCCCTGAGGCGCGCCAGGTGTTCGGCATCGGATTGAACTACCGGGATCACGCCGAGGAGAGCGGCATGGAGCTGCCGCCCGCCCCCCTCACGTTCACCAAGTTTCCGAGCTGTCTCGCCGGTCCTACGGCCGATGTACGCCTCTCCGGTGCGGCGGTCGACTGGGAGGCAGAGGTCGTGGTGGTGGTGGGGGCAGAGTGCCACCATGTCGCCGAGGACGAGGTGTGGCGCGTCGTTGCGGGCATCACCGCCGGTCAGGACATCTCGGACCGGGAGGTCCAGCTCACCGGCTCACCTCCGCAGTTCAGTCTGGGCAAGAGCTTCCCCGCCTACGGGCCCATCGGGCCGGCCGTGGTCTCGCTCGATGCGATCGCCGATCTCGATGACATCCCCCTGAGCTGCGATGTAGCCGGGGAGCGCGTGCAGGAGTCCTCCACCGCGCAGCTCATCTTCGGCATCCCGAGGCTGGTCGCCTACCTCTCGTCGATCTGCACCCTGTATCCCGGTGACCTGATCTTCACCGGGACGCCATCGGGCGTGGGCATGGCCCGCGGACGCTTTCTCGCGCCGGGCGACGAGATCGTGACACGAGTCGACGGGGTGGGAGAGCTGCGGAATCGATGCGTGGCGGCAAGTGAGAAGGAGAATCGCTGATGGGTCTGCACCGACTGCTGGGTTTCACGAGCGCGGTCCCGGACCCCGAGGGGCTGGCCGCCTTCTACGCAGAGGCCGGGATCACCGGGTCGTCGTCTGACGGCTACCGCGGCTCGGATGGCGACGCTCGGGTGCGGCTCGATGAGGGATTGTTCCGGCGGCTCCTCGAGGTGCGGGTCGGCTGTCATGTCGAGAACGATCTCGATGACATTGCCGAGCGACTGCGGGCTGGCGGCGCGACCCCGAGGCGGACGGCTGATGCGGTCTCGATCGTCGAGCCCATCTCGCAGGTGACGTTCACGGTCAGTGTCGCACCCGAGGAAGAGCCGCTCCCGCCAATTGCGCTGCCCAATCCCAACGCCCCTGGGTCGATCCACCGCTGGAACGAACGAGCGCCGGCCGTCTTCCAGGCCCCCCGTGCTCCTCGCCGGCTCGGTCACCTTGTCATCGGCTCCCCCGATCTCCCCGCAACGCGCGATCTGCTGGTCGATGGCTTGGGATTGAAGTCGAGTGACGAGATCCCGGGCATCATCGCCTTCCTGCGGTGCTCGACGGATCACCACAACGTCGCCCTCGTCGAATCTCCGGTCCCGCTGCTCCAGCACTACTCCTGGGAGTGCGACGACGTTGATCACGTGGGGCACCTGGCCACCGCACTGTGCAGGACCGATCCGGAGCGGCACACCTGGGGGCTCGGTCGCCACTTCGCCGGCTCGAACTTCTATTGGTATCTCCGTGACCCGTCCGGCTCGTTCATCGAGCTCTACTCGGACATGGACTGCATTGACGACGACGGGTCCTGGGAATCCCGGGGCCGGACGCCCTTCGACCTCGAGCATGTCGCCAACTCGTGGGGGCCGGACCTCCCACTCGAGTTCATCCAGCCGGCAGACCTCGATGATCTCATGGCCGCCTGGAGCCTGAACTGAGGGTGATGGGCCCCGGACGCTACGACGTCACGATCGTCGGAGCGGGGCCCGTCGGGTGCGCACTAGCGCTCCTCCTCGCCGACCGAGGGCGATCGGTCTGCCTCATCGAGCGCCACGAGGCTCCCTACCCCCTGCCGAGGGCCGTCCATTTCGACGACGAGACCGCCAGAGTCCTCCAGGCCTGCGGACTCGGTGACGTCCTACCAGAACTCTCGGAGCCGGCGACCATCTACGAGTGGCAGAACGGCGAAGGTGTCCCCCTGCTTCGCTTCGAGATGCCGGAGCTGGGTCGGCAAGGTTGGCCTTCGGCCAACATGTTCAACCAGCCTGAACTCGAAGAGAAGCTCTTCGAGCGGATCGACGCCCATCCCGACATCACCTTCCGTCGGGGGCTCGAAGCCATAGCAGTTGGACAGGACACAGCAACCGTCTCACTGCGGGCCCGGCCGGTGGTTGAGGACAGCCCTGCCGATGCCGAGACCATCGTCTCGAGGTTTCTGATGGGCTGCGACGGCGCAAACAGCACGATCAGAGAGCTGCTGGGTATCGAAATGGAGGATCACGGCTTCTACTTTGACTGGCTGGTCGTCGACGTCACCCTTGATGAGCCACGCGTCTTCGATCCGCCGAATCTCCAGGTGTGCGACCCCGCTCGGCCCACGACGGTGGTCTCGGGCGGCCCAGGTCGACGACGATGGGAGTTTATGTGCCTGCCGGGCGAGTCGCTCGATGCCCTTGCAGACGATTCAGCGGCTTGGGCGTTGCTCGAGCCGTGGAACGTCACCCCCGAGAATGCCCGGATGGTCCGCCACGCCGGCTACCGTTTCCGTGCTCGCTGGGCCACCCGATGGCACGAGGGACGAATTTTCCTTGCCGGGGACGCGGCTCATCAGACGCCGCCCTTTGCCGGCCAAGGCATGTGCGCCGGGCTGAGGGACGCCGCCAACCTTGCCTGGAAGATCGACTACGTCCTCTCTCAACCTGACAGGTTGACACTGCTCGATTCGTATGAAATCGAGCGTATCCCGCAGGCCGCTGCCGTCATTGAGGTCGCGACGGAGCTTGGCAAGGTCATTTGCATCCCTGACCCCAGGGAGGCAGCCGAGCGTGACTCGACGATGGCACCTCTGGTCCCTCCTGGCGGCTCCACACCGGCGCCTCCCATGCCCGGACTCTCGAGCGGGCTTGTCCGTCCACGGTCGGCTCTTGCCGGCGAGCTCTTCATCCAAGGTCGCGTTCGCTCGGATGGGATCGAGGGGCTGCTTGATGACGTGTTCGGGAGGGGGTGGAGGCTTGTGACCCCGCTACCTTCGCCGGGGATACCCGACGAACTGTCCGCGTGGTTCGTCACCGTGGGAGGCCGGACGATCGTGATCGGCGACGAGATCGACGACCTCGACAACACGTACACCGAGTGGTTTCAGCATCAAGGGATTCGTGCTGCGCTCCAGCGTCCCGACTTCTACCTCTTCGGAACCGCCACGACCGAGACTGACGTCGGCGAACTCTTGAATGACCTGCGCGTCACACTGGAGAGTGCGTCAGGATTCAATTCGGACTAGGCACAGGTCGAGTGAGCCATGAATGGTCTCTTGATGTGTGCTTGCTCAACCCTTTCAACTGCCGAGCGCACAGAGCTAGCAAAGAGAGGCTTTGTATCACCATGGACAACCTTGAAGATCGCGTCGTCATCGTCACGGGATCGAGTAGTGGCATTGGTGAGGCGGTGGCGCGCCGAAGGGCAGCTTGCGGGGCAAGAATCGTCGTGAATTCGGCGAGCTCTGTCGAGGCCGGATGCAGCCTCGCCAAGGAACTTCCCGACGCCGTTCACGTCCAGGGCG
>Ga0209040_10003154_pt1 | contig 12702 bp, 12 predicted proteins | sample BogFormECP12_OM3_FD_188240 | JGI IMG/M metagenome (GOLD analysis project Ga0209040, IMG submission 188240) | Bog forest soil microbial communities from Calvert Island, British Columbia, Canada - ECP12_OM3 (SPAdes) (version 2) | ecosystem: Environmental > Aquatic > Freshwater > Wetlands > Bog ... | reverse complement strand
GTTCGGCGGCTACGAGGCCAAGGTGGCCGCCTATGTGCTGGTGCTCGCCGCGCTGCGACGCTTGCTGATACAGCAACGACTGATCGCGACCACACTGCTGTTCGCGTCGGCGACGTATGTACATTTTCTGATCGGCGGGTTTTGGTTCATAGCCGCAATGGCGCTGCGACTGCTGGACGTGCCACGGGACCTGCGGCGCGTGGCCGCGGCAACCGCGCTGTTCGTGCTGTTAATGGCGCCGCTGGCTGGCGTGATCGCCTGGTCGCGCCTCACGGACACCTCGGCCGCTCACGCGGCCGATGTGCCGCCGCCCGACGTGATCTATTCGATCATCCGTGAGCCGCACCACCAGTCGCCGTTCCTTTCCCAGATCTATTTCCGCGACCAATGGCTGCCCGGCTACGTCATGGCCACACCGATGCTGCTTGCCTGCCTCTGGGTCGCCTGGCGGGGTGCGACGCGACAGCTTCGCATCATGGCGGTGTGGCTCGCCGGCCTTCTGGCATACTTGTTCCTTGTGCTCCTGCCGAAATTCCTCGATCGGGACAGCGGCGCGCTCGGCAAGTTCTACCTGTTCCGCCCGTCGTCGCTGATTCTGCTGCTGTCCCTGATGCTGGCGATGGCGGTCGCGACGGGAATGCTCGGGCGCCGGGCGTGGCTGTTGCGCGCGGCCCTGCTGGCAATGATCGGTCCGGTATTCCTGTATATTCAAGGCGGGCGACTGGGGCGAGAGTTCGTGGCAAACGAGGCGCTCGAAGGCCCGAAGCGTCTGCTGGCGGCGGAAGTGAGGCGCGCCGCGGCTCCCGGGGAAATCGTGCTGATCGACCCGGCCGTGGAGATGCAGTTCCTCGACTTTGAGCGGCGCGTCGGGCTACCCGCACTGGTGCTGTGGAAGTTCGCTCCGACCAATGATGCCGAGCTCATCGCGTGGTATCGCCGTATGGAACTGCGCCGGATCCTGTTCGAGCAGGGCTGCGGCACGAATGGGGACGCTGCCAACATCGCGCTCCTGCTGACCACGCCGGCACTCGCATCTCGGCTGGCCGCAAGCTGCGGCCCCGAGGCCTTTCGCGTCGGGCAGTGGGTCGTGCTGCATAATAGACCCCTGGGCGAGCCGCATGGTGTGGCAAACGCGCCTTGACCGGACGCCGGTCGACCGATAGTGTCTCAGTCGCGTCGATACAAAGTCGTGGAGGAACGTAGCATGGCATGGAAAACCCCAAAGATCATCGAGATTGCGCTCGGTGCCGAGATCAACTCGTACGCCTGCGCCGAGCTGAGGTAATCGCGCTCCGCGCCGTATCGGCGGCGCGGTAAGCTGCGGGAGCTGGCCGGTGCGCGTGCGCGTTCTCGGGGCGGCGGCTGGCGGCGGGTTTCCACAATGGAATTCGAATGCTGTCGGATGCCAACGCGCTCGGGCAGGTGACGCGTGTGCCAGTCCGCGCACACAGGCATCCATGGCTGCCAGCGCCGACGGCGATCACTGGTTTTTGTTCAATGCATCGCCGGACCTGCGCCAGCAGATCGAGGCGGCGCCATGCCTGCACCCGCGCCAGGCGCTACGTTCTTCGCCGATTGCGGGTGTCGTTCTGACCGGCGGCGACGTCGATGCGATTGCCGGGCTGCTGACACTCCGCGAGCGGCACGCATTCGCCATCTACGCCACCGCCCGGATTCACCAGGTGCTGGATGCGAATCCGATCTTCGAGGTGCTGGCACGCGATGTGGTAGTGCGGCAGCGCATTGCGGTCGGCACGTCGATCCCGCTGGCCTTACCGGATGGCTCACCCAGCGGCCTTGCAGTGGAGCTGTTCCCGGTCCCTGGCAAGATCCCGCTCTACCTTGAGGAAACCGCCGTGGCACCGCGCATCGTCGAGGGTGAGGAGACAGTCGGCGCGGCGGTCAGCGACGGTGATCGTCGTTTGTTTTTCATTCCCGGCTGCGCGGGGATGACCGACGCGCTCGCGCAACGCTTGCAAGGCGCGGACGTGGTGCTGTTCGACGGCACGCTTTGGACGGATGACGAGATGCTGCGCGCGGGTCTTGGCGCCAAGACAGGACTGCGCATGGGACATATGAGCGTCAGCGGGCCGAACGGCACGATCGCCGCCTTCGAGGCAATCGACGTCAGGCGCAGGATCCTAATGCACATCAACAACTCCAACCCGATCCTGCTGGATGACTCCCCGGAACGGGCAGCGGTCGAGGCCGCCGGCTGGGAAGTCGCGTACGACGGAATGGAGATCGAGTTATGAGCGACCGGTTGCTGTCGCCGGATGAATTGGAAGCCGCATTGCGGCAGATCGGTGCCGAGAGGTACCATTCACTGCATCCGTTCCACAAACTGATGTACCAGGGGAAGCTGAACCGCGGGCAGCTCCAGGCCTGGGCGCTGAACCGCTACTATTATCAGTGCCGCATCCCGGCGAAGGACGCGACCTTGATTGCGCGGCTGCCGACGCCGGAGCTGCGCCGCGCCTGGCGACGGCGGCTGCATGACCATGACGGTGAAGAACCGGATACCGGCGGCATCGCGCGGTGGCTGCGGCTCACCGATGGGCTGGGGCTCGATCGTGACTACGTTATTTCGACCGTGGGTCTGCTGCCGATTACTCGGTTCGCCGTCGACGCATATGTGGACATCGTGCGCGACCGGTCGATCCTGGAAGGGATTGCGTCGTGCCTGACGGAACTGTTCTCCCCGACGATCATTGCCGAGCGCGTCGGAGGCATGCTGGCAAACTACGATTTCATTACGGCGGACACGCTCGGCTATTTCACGCCACGGCTGGATCAGGCGCCGATGGATGCCGAATTCGCCCTCGCCTACGTCAAGCAGCATGCGCGCACGCCGGAGCAGCAGGAGGCAGTGCTGGCGGTGTTGCGCACCAAGTGTGACATTCTCTGGGCCATGCTCGACGCGCTGCATCTGGCCTATGTCGATCCGGGGATGATCCCGCCGGGCGCATTTGTGCCGAGCGGCAGGTGAACGAAGAAACCTCCATTCCGGCATTTGCCGCTGGCGTGAAGTTCCGCTTCGACACGCTGCGTCAGAAATGGGTGATCCTGGCGCCGGAGCGGATGTTCCTCCCCGACGAACCGGCGATCGAGATTCTCAAGCTGGTCGATGGCGCGCGCAGTCTCGGCATGATCATCGATGATCTGGCCGTGCGCTTCGATGCGCCGCGCGCGTTGATCGCCGGCGACGTTGTGACCATGCTGCGGGACCTCGCCGACAAGGGGGTGGTGCGGTGGTGAGCATGATCGATCCGCCGATGGGCTTGGTCGCCGAGCTGACGCATCGCTGCCCGCTGCAATGCCCTTACTGTGCCAATCCGGTCGCGCTGCATCGGGCCCGCGCTGAACTCGATACTGCCACCTGGCTGCGCGTGCTGGAGGAAGCGGCTGCGCTGGGTGTGTTGCAGTTGCACTTTTCCGGTGGCGAGCCGACGGCGCGGAAGGACCTGGTCGGGCTGGTAAGCGCCGCTGCCGGGTTCGGACTGTACAGCAATCTCATCACGTCCGGGGTTCTGTTGGACGAACCATTGCTGGCCCGGCTGGCGCGTGCCGGACTTGATCATGTGCAGATCAGCTTTCAGGACGCGGAGCCTGACAACGCCGACCGGATCGGCGGATTCGCCGGCGGCCACGCGCGCAAGCTGGCTGCGGCGCGTGCAGTCAGGCAGGCCGGGCTGGCACTGACGCTGAATTTCGTGGTGCACCGGCAGAACCTGGCGCGCGTTCCGCAGATGCTCGACCTGGCGGAGTCGCTCGGCGCTGGGCGCGTGGAAATCGCGCATGTGCAATATTACGGCTGGGCGCTGCCCAACCGCGACGCGCTGCTGCCAAGCCGCGCCGAACTGGATGGTGCGACCGTGGTGGTGGAGGCCGCGCGCCAGCGACTCAAGGGCAGGCTTGTCGTCGACTATGTGGTGCCCGATTACCATGCGCTGCGGCCGAAGGCCTGCATGGGCGGCTGGGGCCGCCGCTTCATTACGGTGACGCCGGCGGGCAAGGCATTGCCCTGCCATGTCGCCGAATCACTTCCCGGCCTGGATTTCCCCTCGGTGCGCGAGCGCTCGCTCGCGGCGATATGGCGTGATTCGCCGGCGTTCGCTCGCTTCCGCGGCACGCACTGGATGCCGGAGCCGTGCCAGTCCTGTGATCGGCGCGAAATCGACTGGGGTGGCTGTCGCTGCCAGGCCTTTGCGCTGACCGGTGACGCTGCGCGCACCGACCCGGCGTGCGAGAAATCGGCCGACCACGCACTGATGCTGGCAGCCGTGGCTGCGCGCGGTGTCACGCCGCCGGACTTCGTCTACCGCCGCTATGCCGGTGCGACGGAGACCGTCGACTGATCGAAACGGATCGCGTCAAGTTCGGCGCAACGCCTGCGGCACAATGATCTCCTCGACCACATGCGTTGGCCGTTCAGCGAGCAACAGGACACGGTCGGCGAGTGAGGCCGCCTCGGCGCGGTCGTGGGTGACGAGGAGCGCCGCGGTGGGACGTTCGCGCCAGGCGTTCAACAGGAGTTCCCGGCTGCGCGCTGCCATCGCCGGGTCGAGCGAGACGAACGGTTCGTCCAGCAGAACCACTTCCGGCTCGATTGCGAACGCGCGCGCGATCGCCACTCGTCGTGCCATGCCGAGTGACAGCGTGGCCGGATATGCATCGCTGAATGGCGCGAGGTCCAGTGTGCGCAGCAGCGCATCGGCAAGACCTGGATTTTCGTGCCGCTGAGCCAACAGCAGGTTCTGCCGCACGGTGCGCCAGGGCAGCAGGCGCGGCTCCTGGAACACCGTGCCGATGCGCGGCATCACCCCACCATGCCAGTCGAGCGTACCCTGAAAGCCGGTGTCCAGGCCGCCAATGATCCGTAGCAGCGTCGTCTTGCCGCAACCGGACGGGCCGACCAGCCCGACGATCTCGCGCGCCCCCAGCGCGAGATCGATCCCGCCCAGCACCGGCAACGCGCCGCGGTCGGTGCGGAAGGATTTGCTCTCTATCCGAAGTCGCAGGATCACCGCCGCCACCGCGTTGCCCAGCGTTCCAGCGGTTGCAGGATGGTCCATTCGATCGCCTGCACGACCAGAATGAAGGCGAGCGTGTAGGCAAGGATCAGCGTCACGTCGAACAATTGGAAATAGATCTCGATCTGGAAGCCGACGCCGTTGCTGCGACCGAGCAGCTCGACCACCAGAACGATCTTCCAGATCAGCGCGAGGCCGGTGCGCGCTGCCGCGAACATGTAGGGTGTGAGCTGCGGCAGGATCACGTGCCAGAGCACTCGCGAGCGTGGCATGTGGAAGCTTTGTGCCATTTCGGCGAGACCGGGGTCGAGCGCGCGGGCACCTTCGCGCAGCGTGACCACGGTGGACGGCAGCTTGATCAGTGCGACCGCGGCGATGGCGGCGAATTCGTTCAGACCAAACCAGACATAGAGCAGAACAATAACCACCAGCGCCGGCAGGTTCAGTAGTATCGTCACCGTATTGTCCAGCAGCAGATCGAGCTGCCGCCAGCGTCCCATGGCGATGCCGAGCGCGCTGCCCAGCAGCAGCGACAGCGTGAAAGCCGCGGCGACACGCCCAAGGGTGATCGCGAGGTTCGATGGCAAAGCGCCTGAAACGGTCTGCTGCACCATTGCGCGCAGCACGGCTGTGACCGTCGGTAGCAGCCGGCTGTCGGCGAGGCTTGCCGCGACCTGCCAGGCCAGCAGGAACACCAGCGCGGACAACAGCCGCGTCGGCAGTTCCCAGTCGATGCGGGATGCTAAGCGTCCCCTTGCCAAGTGATCGGCCAGAATGTTCCCGGTGGCGTGGCGCTGATTGGCCCGACCAGATCCGGACCGCCGATCTTTGCCAAAAGATCGAACAGCTGCGCGGCGGCGTGGCGTTCCGGTTCGCCCCAGCGGCGCGGAATGCCGCGGCGATACCAGTCGCGCAGCCGGTCCAATTCTGCATCGTCTGCCGCGCCCGTCAGCGGCTTCACCCGTTGCCACTCGGCATCCGATGTGGCCAGGATCGTGCGCGCCTGGCGTGAGGCAGCGATGAACCCGTCTATCAATGCGGGATTCTGCTCTGCCCAGTGCTGTGCGAAGGTGTAGCCGATATAGGGCACGCCTGTACCGATACCCAGCGCGCTGACCGCATCCTCCACGGAGAGGATTCGGCGCGCTCCGGCGGCCTCGGCTTTCGCGGCGAACGGCCAGTAGGTCAGCAGCGCATCCAGCCGTCCGGCCTTCATCTGCTCGGCCAACAAGGGCGGCGGGCCGAAGCTTTTGTTCGCCGTGGCATCGAGGTCGATGCCGTATCGCTGTGTCGCGTAGGCACGCAGTATGAGCCAGCTCTTGTCGAGCGGACTGCCGGCGATGCCCAGCGCGTGTGCCGCAAGATCGGGCACGTCGCGCACCGGCGAGTTGGCCGGCGCGATCAAGGCTCCGACCGCGTTCGAGAACGGGACGAACGTCCAATCCGCTCCAGTGCCGCGTTGGCGGGCCACCCACAGCCAGTCCACCACGATCATGTCGACCTGGCCGGATTGCAGTGCGACCTGCGCAGCCTGCGCTGCCGCCAGCTCCACCAGTTCGATGGCGATATGCGCGGTCGCATCCAGCGCGTGATGCCGGATCACGTCCATTTCCCACGACACCGTGCCGAACCGCAGGACACCAACTCGGATTGCCGGCATCGCCGCGGTGCGGCGCGAGATCGCGGCGGCCGACAGCGTCGCGCCCAGCAACAGGCGGCGCGCAATGCGCATGGGGTTCCCTCCTTGAGGCTTAGGGGATTATCCCCGCGCCGCTCGGTGTGCTGTCAAGGCGACTCAGTTGCGTTCCTGCCAACTGGCGCGCACTTGAATCTCGCATTGGAACTGGAGCGGTCCCTGGCAATAGCCCCACAGGCAAATCCGCGTATTGCCGTTGTCGAGCCTGGTGCGGCCCTCGGCCTTCTCTACTTTCCAGTCTGGGTCGCCGCCCGGGTCCATCATCCGTGCGGTGACAACCTCGGTCTTCACCGACTCCGGCACGATTGTCCAGCCGGTTTGCGCGTTGGCACAGCTCTCGTTGGTCAGCATATGGGTCGGCATTTCCGCATGCAGGATCAGCGCCGTCTCATGGACTTCAAGCCCGTTGCTGACCGCTCTGGTTTCCGCTGCCGCCAGCGGGACGGCGGCGGATGTGGTGACTGCGACCAACGCCAGGGTGGATCCGAATTTGGTGCGACACACTTTGGTCCCCTCTGCCGTTGTTTCGGCCGCGGCGATCATGCGCGACCATCGGTCTGGAGACCCTAGCGTATCGTGGCACACCGCAAAACCTGATCGAGGCCGACGTGACAAGGGCGGTGGCAAGGGGTAGCGTGATCACGACAACGACCGGGCAGGATATGTCGACAAACACGGGTGAGACCTGCGGACACCGGCCAACCGGCCCGTACATCCAAGAGCATGAGAATACAGGTCCGACTGCACCGGACAGCACAACAGATGACGCGGCGTGTCCATGTGCGATTGCCACAGGGGGGCGGCGCGCGTTGCTCGCTGCCAGCATCGGTTTTTGTGTCGCCTTGGCCGCGAGAACGACCGAAGCGCAATCCGATCCGGCACACGATCGGCCGAAGGAAGGCGACCTGCTGGTCAGGGTGGGTGATGCGGCACCGACGCCGCTGACACCGGACAGCATCCCGCTCGGCGCCGGACAGGTCCTGGCGTGGCCGATGGATCCTGTGTCCAACGTGTTGCGCGACGGCTCGCGGTTGAACAAGGTGCTGCTGGTTCGGCTGGATCCCGCCGTACTCGACCCGCAGACCGGTGGGCGCGCCGCGGACGGCGTGGTGGGCTACTCGGCGATCTGTCCCCATACAGGCTGCGAGGTGGTCAACTGGTGGCCCGATCGCCAGATTCTCGAGTGTCCGTGCCATAACTCTCAATATGACCCCAAGGAAGGCGCAAGGGTCATCGCTGGTCCATCGCCTCGCAGCCTTGCGGCATTGCCTTTGCGTATCGCGGACGGCAAGCTGACGGTCGCGCGACCATTCATCGGTCGCTTGGGCATTCAGCAGGTCTAGGTTTCGGCGCACCCACCGGCTTACATGGGTGCGCTGGCGTCTGACTAACAACAATGGGGGAAACCGATGTTCGATAGACATGGCATATGGCGGGTCGCGGCGGGCGCCGCCCTGACACTGGGATTGCTCGCTTCATCCGCGCTCGCCCAGGTCGCGCCGACTGCGCCGCCGTCGCCGCCGGTCGCACCCGATCCGATGCCGCCGAATGGCGAACCGGTCGCCGCGCCGCAGCCGCTGGCGCCAGGCCTCGCCAACTACAAGGCGGTGACCGCCGACCGGCTAAAGCAACCGGAGGACAGCGACTGGCTGATGTTCCGTCGCACCTACAATGGCTGGGGCTACAGCCCGCTGACCCAGATCACCACGGCCAACGCTTCGCATCTGCATCCGGTGTGGAGCATGGCAACCGGTCAGGTGGAGGGTCATCAGGCGCCGCCCATGGTCAACAACGGCGTCATGTTCGTGGCGACACCAGGCAATCAGGTTCTCGCCATCGATGCCAAGACCGGCGATCTGCTGTGGCGATTCAGGCGGCCGGCCCCCGAGGACCAGTTCCTGCTGCACCCCACCAGTCGTGGCGTCGGGCTGTGGGGTGACAAGGTATTCCTCGCGGCATCCGACGCCACGCTGGTGGCGCTGAACGCGAAGACCGGCAAGGAGGTCTGGAACGCCAAGGTCGAGGACTACACCAAGGGTTATTACATGTCGTTGGCGCCGCTGGTGATCGACGGCAAGGTGCTGGTCGGTTCGTCCGGCGGCGAGCTCGGCGTTCGCAGCTTCGTCGTTGCCTACGATGCCGATACCGGCAAGGAGCTGTGGCGCACCTACACCATCCCGGCGCCTGGCGAACCTGGCAGCGAGACGTGGCCACAGGGTGACCAGTGGAAGACCGGCGGGGGCTCCGTATGGATCACCGGCGTGTACGATCCGGAGACCAACCTGACCTTCTGGGGCACCGGCAATCCTGGCCCATGGATGGGCGATCAGCGGCCCGGCGACAATCTCTACACGACCTCGGTCCTGGCGCTGGACGCGGCCACCGGCAAGATCAAAGGGCATCACCAGTACCATCAGAACGATTCGTGGGACTGGGACGAGGTGTCCCCACCGATTATCGTCGACTACATGCACGACGGAAAGTTGGTGAAGGGCCTGGTCGATGTCGCGCGTGACGGATATCTGTGGATGCTCGAGCGCACGGCGGACAAGATCAACTTTGTCGCGGGCCAGCCGTTCGTTTATCACAACACGTTCACCGGCCTCGATCCGAAGACCGGCCATCCGATCGTCGCGCCTGAGCACAAGCCAGGCACCGGTAAGCTGGCGGACTTCTGCCCCAGCCTGTGGGGTGGCAAGGACTGGCCCCCGGTAGCGTACAGCCCAAAGACCAAACTGCTGTACATTCCGGCCAACGACAACATCTGCGGTGCAATCCTGGGCCGACAGGTTACCTACGTACCAGGGCAGCCCTACACCGGCGTGACCAGCTGGCTCTACCTCCGGAAGGGTGCCGATCACATTGGCGAGGTGCAGGCGTGGAACCTCGACACCGGCAAGAAAGTATGGACGCATAGCTACGGCATGAGGCAGAACTGGGGACCGCTGCTGGCGACCGCCGGAGACGTCTTGTTCGAGGGCGGCACCAACGACCGCAAGTTCCGTGCGCTGGACGCGACCAACGGCAACGTGCTGTACGAGTTCCCGATGCCCTCCGGTGTCAACGGCGTGCCGATGTCCTTCCAGGTCGACGGCAAGCAGTATGTTGCTGTGCAGAGCGGATGGGGCATAGACGCGGCGCGCATGCAGTCGCGGCTGAACCTGGTGCGTCCTGGGGCGTATCCGGAGGTGCCGCAAGGCGGTTCGGTCTGGGTGTTCGCTGTCGACTAGACTGTTGCGCGAGCGGCTGCGCGCCCATTGCGGTCGCGCAGCCGTGGCGTCGGCCTGGATTGCCTCAGCGCGCCGTGGCGTGCTTGTGTGGACGCATGCGCCTTAGGTTTATTGCCGGCTTGATCGCGTCAGTCACCGCCGCCGTGCCCGCATGCGGCACGGCGGTCGCGCAGGATTTCCGCTCTGGCCTATCAGCCTATAACAGCGGCGATTACACCCGCGCCTTTCGCGATTGGCTTGGTCTTGCGGAACAAGGTGACCCTGCGGCCGAGGCCGGAATCGGTTTCCTGTTCCACAAGGGGCTCGGCGTCACGCAGGACGACGCCGAGGCCGCGACGTGGTTCGTGAAGGCCGCCGAACAGGGCCAGGCTGAAGCGCAATTGCTGCTGGGAACACTGTTCTTTTTCGGCCAGGGCGTGCCGCAAAGCTATGTCACGGCGTTCGCATGGTGTGACATCGCGGAGACGAATGGGCAGTCGGATGCTTCGGAGTGCCGCGATGTCGCCCTGGAACATCTGAACCGCGACGAGATGAAGCAGTCCTTCAAGATCGTGACCGACTGGCTGGGGCGGCACCCACGCCCGTCGCCATAGGCGCCCGCCAAGCTACGGCGGGCGACGGCGCGCGGCAGCGGACCGCCGCGCGCCGGAACCCCATGCCCGATTTCCGTGTTACTCCACGATAACCTGGCCGTACATCCACGGGTGCGGCGTGCAGATGTAATAATAGTTGCCGGGCTTGTCGAAGGTGATCGCCTTCGACTGGCCAGGCATCAGCGTTCCGGTGTCCCAGGCCCCGATCTTGCCGTTGTCAAACGACGTCGCCGTATGCGGCGTGTCGCCCGCATTGGTGAAGGTCACGGCGGTCCCCGCCTTAATGCGGTCTCGCTTTGGAAAGTACCCGAACTCGATGTTGTTGGCGCCGATATTGACCGTGGCGGCGTTGTCGGCGATCGGTCCGGACTCGGGTCCCGCAACGGCCGCCGGCGCGGGCGGTGGCCACAACGGGGTCAACTGTCCCTTCAACGAGAAGGACCACACGGCATCACCGTTGCCGCTGCCGACCCCCTGATTGCCGCCGGCCGCGATGGCGATGTACTGCTCCCCATCGACCTCGTAGACCATTGGCGTTGCCTCGGCGCCGAAGCCGGTCTGGAACTGCCAAAGCAGTTCGCCGGTCTTTGCATCGCGCGCCTGGATCGTCCCGCTCGGATCTCCGTGCAAGACGAGGCCGCCGGCCGTCGTGGTCGATCCGCCTCCACTGCCGACGCGGTAGGGAACATTCTGCTGCCAGGCGATCTTGTTGGTATTGCCGGCGATCGCGGTCCAGTTGCCGCTCATGGTCGAGCCGATCGGAGCCGCCTGTGTGCCGCCGTTATATTGCAGTCCTTTCTTGTACTTGTCGCCGTAGCGCGCAAAGGCGCTGGTGCGGATGGTGCCGGGAACGTAGAAGAACCCGGTGTCCGGATTGTATGACATCGGCGACCAGTTCGTGCCGCCGATTCCAGAAGGCTGGACCAAGGTCGGCTCTTCCCAGAATGATTCGAAGATGCAGCCGACCCTTTCGAAACCCTCCATCGGTTGGGCGCAGTGCGGTACGGTCGCGTCGCCGAGCGGATAGGGCTGGGTCTTCGCGGTCTTCTGCCGCGGCTCCTGCGGCACCGGCCGCTCCTCGATGCCGACCAGCGGCTTGCCGTTGGTGCGGTCGAGAATATACACCCAGCCGGTGCGCCCGGCCTGGGCTATTCCTTTGCGAGGCTGGCCATTGATGACGGTGTCGAACAGAACCGCCGGGCTGGCCGCGTCGTAGTCCCAGATGTCGTGGTGTACCTCCTGGAAATGCCAGGCGTATTCGCCGGTCTTGGCTTTCAGTGCCACCACGGAAGCGCAGAAGAGATTGTCGCCTTCGCGTATCGACCCGTCGTAATCCGGCCCGCAATTGCCGACCGAGAAGTAGACAAGCCCGAGCTGTGGATCGAGGGCTGGCGTGTTCCAGATGGTCGCGCCGCCATGCATATAATGATCGGTGCCGGCCGGCCAACTGTCGCCGCCGACATCTCCCGGTGCAGGCAGGGTATACCACCGCCACAGGATTTTGCCGGTCTTGGCGTCGAGCGCGGTCAGGCGGCCGCGCACACCGTACTCACCGCCGGTGATCCCGCTGTACACGATGCCGTCATAGTAGAGCGGCGCGCTGGTGATCCCGTAGCCGTCCTGCCAGACCTCGATCGGCGTCTTCCACAGCTCCTTGCCGGTCTTGAGGTCGAGCGCCACGACATTGGCGTCGAGCTGGCCGAGGAACAGCATTCCCTCCCCCATCGCCAGCCCACGATTGTCCCAGCCGCAGCAGACGCTGGTGAGCTTCTGGTCGATACCTGACCAGCGTTCCCACAACATCTCACCGGTCTTGGCGTTCAGCGCGAATACATCGTCGTTGCCGGTGACGATGTACATGATGCCGTCCTTGACCAGCGGCGTGGCCTCGAACGAATACTTGCCGCCGACCCCGGAGCCCTTCAGGCGGGTCATCCAGGCTCCCTTGAGTTGCTTGACGTTGCTGGTGTCGATCTGTTTCAGCGTGGAATAGCGCTGATTGGTCATATTGCCGCCGTTCGTCACCCAGTCCTTGGCGACCGGACTTTGCACAGCAATTCCAAATAGTCCTGATCCTGTGTTTTGTTGTCGTCATCCTTCCCTGTTTTCCGTGAGCCTCGCGCGAAACAGAACCCAGCCCGGCTCAGGGC
>Ga0209040_10003153_pt1 | contig 12705 bp, 11 predicted proteins | sample BogFormECP12_OM3_FD_188240 | JGI IMG/M metagenome (GOLD analysis project Ga0209040, IMG submission 188240) | Bog forest soil microbial communities from Calvert Island, British Columbia, Canada - ECP12_OM3 (SPAdes) (version 2) | ecosystem: Environmental > Aquatic > Freshwater > Wetlands > Bog ... | reverse complement strand
TTTTCGCCGAGCCAAATATTGATCGGCGGAAAGTCACGCGCTGCTGTCGCGCTGTATCCGGAAAACAGCCGGTTCATCTCGCTCTGCATTCGCCGCAGCTCGACAAAAGGGTCGAAACCCAATCGAGGAAATTCTGAAAGCGCCATGGTTTCACCTCTCTGCATGTTTACCTGGTCAGGCACGCGGGTGGCGACCGGCGCGGCACACAGGGAACGGATTTCTGCGGCTGACAGGCATAGGGAGCACCGCGAAAATGGCGTCCCTCGCGCGAGGAGGTGGGACAGCAACTGGGATCACATCCTCTCAGCGAAGCGACATGACCGCGGCCGACCCATCTCTGGTCCGGCCATCATTCCCTGCCGTGACCCGTTAATCGGCATCCGGCACGCCCTCGATCTAGTCACGCCGGGAAGATCTTCAAGGTCTTGATGTTCTACAAAATATCATAACTAAAACAGGGTTCTATGTAGTTAACAAGTCTTGAACTGTGGTGCAGGGCAACCTAGATTCCAAATCGGCCGCCGGGTGGGCGGCCATCGCCACGATTTCGTCGCGCCTTGTGTCCATGTTGCTCGTCGGAGGATGTGGCTATGAGGAGGCTCAATTTCGCATTCGGACGGCAGTGGAAGCCGCCATCAGTCGTGTTTTTAAAGCCGTCGTCTGCGCCGCGGGACCGACGGCGCAGATCTTCGCCGAGCTCTGGAACTTTTCGATTGCCGAAACAGTTCTAGATCTGCAGTCGCCGTCTTAACAAATTCAATTGCAGGTCAGGTAAGTCCTATGCAAACCAGCAGCAACAGACGAGGAAGCTTGTAGAAATGAGGATTGCGCAAGTTTCGCCTTTGTACGAGAGCTGTCCGCCGCAGTGTTATGGCGGCACCGAGCGAGTCGTCTCGTATCTGACGGAAGAGCTGGTTCAACAGGGGCACGAGGTTACTCTGTTTGCCAGTGGCGATTCGCAGACCGAGGCGACCTTGTTAGCGCCGTGCGATCGCGCATTGCGTCTCGATCCTCGGTGCAAAGATCCGCTGCCGTACCATCTGATAATGCTGAACCGCGTCGCGCGAAACGCCGAAGCATTCGACATCATCCATTTTCACGCTGATTTCCTGCACTTTCCATTGTTTGCGCCGCTGTGGAGCAAGACCTTGACGACGGCCCATGGCCGCCTCGACCTGCCCGACTTGCCGCCCCTCTTTCGCGAATTTCCGATGATGCCGCTGGTGTCCATCTCGGATGCTCAGCGGGCCCCGATGCCGTGGGCAAGCTGGTATGGCACCATTCATCACGGTCTGCCGACGGACCTGTACTTTCCCGGCCGCGGAGACGGCGGCTACCTCGCTTTTGTCGGTCGGGTCAGCCCCGAGAAAGGGCTGGATACGGCCATCAAAATCGCCCGCCGCGCCGGGTTGCCGCTGAAAATCGCGGCCAAGGTCGACAAAGCCGATCTCGATTACTACAATGACAAGATCAAAAGATTGCTGAAGGGTCCGGGGGTGGAATTCATTGGTGAGATCGGCGACCACGAAAAGGAAGAATTTCTCGGTCGCGCGATGGCGCTGCTGTTCCCGATCAACTGGCCGGAACCATTCGGGCTGGTCATGATCGAGGCTATGGCCAATGGCACTCCGGTCATCGCGTTCAGCCGAGGCTCCGTGTCGGAAATCATCGATGACGGGGTGACCGGCTTTGTCGTCGACAACGTCGGTGCGGCGGTCGCAGCAGTGCCACGGGCCACAGCCCTTGATCGGAGCCGGGTTCGACGCCGCTTCGAGGAGCGGTTCTCAGTCGAGCGCATGGCGCGCGATTACGTCGAGCTTTACGGCGATGTGCTGCGCCGCAGTTCAGCGAAAGCGGTTGTCTTGAGCACCAGGGCAGCCGGTCAACGGGACGCCGCCTGACCTCCACGAGCGATACCGGCCCAACGACGCCGGCTCCTGACCGGGCCGGCGACGACGAGGCGTCCCCGTTTTACATCGAGTCTAACGTCTCCTTTCAGGAGCGTCGACCGCGCACGCTGAAATCCGGTTACACCTTCGCCTTGTTTGATCATCGCGGCGACATCGTTGCGGGGGAGGGCAACTCCGATGGCATCTACCTCCACGACACGCGTTTCCTGTCGCAGCTCGAGCTGCGACTGAACGGTGCCCCACTCCTCCTGCTCAGCTCGAATGTCCAAGAGGACAACGCCGTACTGACGGTGGATCTGGCCAATCCCGAGCTGATCTCTCGTGAGGGAGTCGCATTGCGCGGCGAATTGATCCATGTGAACCGGCTCAAATACATCTGGCAGAACGCGTGTTACGAGCGGCTCCTCGTGCACAACTTCGACACGCGGGTCCATGATGTAAGGCTCGGGATCAGATTTGCCGCCGATTTTGCCGACCTGTTCGAGGTGAGGGGTCAAAAGCGGGCCCTGCGAGGCCAGGCTTCCATCGAACGCACGTCCCCTTCATGCGTCATTTTGCGGTACCTCGGCCTCGACGGTGTCGAGAGGGTTACCAGTCTCGAGTTCGAGCCGGCCCCAACCCGGCTTGACACCGCCACCGCGGTTTACGAGCTGTCGCTCGGGCCGGGCGAGGGGGTACGATCCGTGCTGCGGGTTGCATGCAGGGACGATAGCGATCAGAAAATTGGCGTCGGGCGGCAATTTTACAGCTCGCTTCGCACTGCGCGGCGGACGCTTAGAGTTTCCAGCGGGCGGGCGGCCAGCATCGAGAGCTCGAACTCGCTGTTCAACGAATTCGCCCGCCGCTCGGTCGCCGACCTTTACATGCTGCTGACCGAAACCGAGTTTGGACCCTATCCCTTCGCCGGCATTCCGTGGTTCAGCACGCCGTTTGGGCGGGATGGGATCCTGACCGCCCTGTTCGCCTTATGGGTCGATCCGTCGATTGCCAAAGGCGTGTTGCGCTTTCTTGCGGCCACCCAATCGGCCGATTTCGATCCCGAGCGCGATGCCGAGCCCGGCAAGATTGTGCACGAGATGCGAGACGGCGAGATGGCGCGGCTGCGCGAGGTGCCGTTCGCGCGTTACTACGGCAGCGTCGATGCGACGCCGCTGTTCGTGCTGTTGGTCGGTGAATACTTCAGACGCACCGGAGACCTCGAGGCGGTTCGGCAGCTATGGCCGAATGTCCAAGCTGCGCTCCGTTGGATCGACACCTATGGCGATCCGGACGGCGACGGCTTTGTGGAATATCAGCGCAAGAACGCCGACGGCTTGATAAATCAGGGCTGGAAGGATTCGTACGATGCGATCTTCCACGAGGACGGCAGCCTCGCCGAGGGCCCGATCGCTCTTTGCGAAGTTCAGGCTTACGTTTACGGGGCCAAGCGGCACGCTGCGGCTCTGGCGCTGGCGCTGGGCCATTCGGTAGCTGCGGCCACCCTGTCGCGTCAGGCCGACGAGCTGCGCGAGCGGTTCGAGGCGGCGTTCTGGTGCGACGATCTGGCGACCTACGCGCTCGCGCTGGACGGCGCCAAGCAGCCATGCCGGGTGATCTCGTCGAATGCCGGGCATGCCTTGCTGACGGGAATTGCCTCCCCCGAGCGCGCCGCACTGGTGGCCGACACGCTCCTTGGCACCAGCTGCTTTTCCGGATGGGGTGTGCGCACAGTGGCGCGATCTGCCGCGCGCTACAATCCGATTTCATACCACAACGGCTCGATTTGGCCGCACGACAACGCGGTGATCGCTCTGGGTCTTGCCCGTTATGGCCTGAAAGCCAGCGTGCTGCGGATCTTCAAGGGGCTGTTTCAGGCCGCGAGCTATATGGACTTGCGGCGGCTCCCGGAGCTGTTCTGCGGGTTTGCTTGGCGGCAGCTAACCGCACCGACGCTCTATCCGGTCGCGTGCGCGCCACAGGCTTGGGCGAGCGCTACGGTGTTCGCGCTGCTGCAGGGGAGCCTCAGCCTGAGCTTCGATCGAGGCGGTGAGGAGATCCGGTTCGACCGGCCGATGCTGCCGGATTTTCTCGACCAGCTGCACTTGCGGGGGCTCCATGCGAAGCATGGCGTCGCCGATATCCTGCTGCGGCGCTACGGCAGCGAGGTGTCGGTCGACATCACACGCCGCCAGGGAAAGGTGCCGATCGTCATTGTGCGTTGAGGTTCCGGCCGCTGCTTTAAAACCCGACCTTCAGGCCCGCGACGGTTCCGCCGAAATAGGCCTGCGGCTCGGATGGCCGCACCCCAAGGGCGTGCTCCATGCCCCGCACGCACCGGTCGGCACCATCAAACACGGAACGCCAAGTCACCGCTTGCGGCAAGACTGCGAGCAGGCACTCGTCAAAGAAGTTGTAGGCGCGATGGACCTGACAGCCGAAGGATGGTCGGTCACCGCGGGCGGCGGTCAAGACGACGCGATTGGGCTTCGCCATTTTCCCGGTTGCAAAGCTGCCGCTGTAGCAAGCCGAGACGATAACGACGGTCGGCACTCCGGCGCAGCCGCGCGACAACGCGCGGGCGAGCTCGTCCGGGGTAAGTGCCCGGTTCGACCGGGCGAGCCACACGCCGCTGCCGCGCTCGCCGTGCGAGGTCAAAAAGATCAGGCACTGGTCGCCCGCCCGCGCCGGTAGGTCCGCGATCCGCCGCAACAGAGTTTCGGCGGTGGCCGGCTCGGCGCCGGTGGCGAGTTCGGGAGCGCTCGCGCTGAGCCGGTGGATGCTGCCGGGCGGGACGCCCGCCGCGGCGAGCCGCCGGCTCATTTCGCGGGTCGCATTGTCGAATACCGGTTCTACATCGTCGCCGGCGGCGAGCACGACTTGCCAAGTCCCGGATGCCCCCGCCGCGCCGGTCGGCGCGGTGCCGAGCCAGCCGAGCGCTCCGAGTACCAGCATCAGGCGAAGAAGGCGAGGACAAATCGCCAATTTCATCAGAAAGGGCCCTTTGCAGAAGCACCGCGGCATCGTCCCGCGTGTCGTGCTATCCTGTCGAAAATCGAGGAGCGTCATGGGATGCCGGTAACACTCGCGGAGAAGAGTTGCACGCCGTGCCGCGGCGGCATACCGCCGCTGACCGAACAGGAAGCCGCAGCCTATCATGCGCAAGCGCCCGACTGGGCGCTTCTCGATCAGGCCAAGCGGATCGAGCGAACCTACCGGTTCAGGAATTTTGGCGAAGCCTTCAGATTTGTCGAGCGCACAGCCGCGCTCGCCGAAGCCGAAGGGCACCACCCGGATATTGGTTTCGGCTGGGGTTACGCGAGGGTCTCGCTGCACACCAAGAAGATCAAGGGACTGCACGAGAACGACTTCATCATGGCGGCAAAGCTCGATCGCATCGCCGCGGAGAGCGCATCCTGAAGAGGATCAAGGGAGCAGACCCATGCCGACTTATATCATGCTTGCCAATTGGACCGACCAGGGCGCCCAGAAGGTGAAGGACTCGCCGCGCCGGCTCGAAATTGCCAAGAAGGCGCTGTTCGATATGGGGGGCGAGTTCAAGACGGTCTACATGACGCTCGGCGAATATGATCTCGTTGGCGTTTACGAAGCGCCAGACGATGCCGTGGCGGCGCGGTTCAGCCTGATGCTCGGAATGCTCGGCAGCGTGCGGACCAAGACCTTGAAAGCCTTCCCCGAGGCGGCCTATCGGGAGATCATCGCCTCGCTCGGCTAGGTTGAGGTCCGCGTCTGATCTCGACGCGGCGTCCCTCCGCGGCCTGCGAGCATCCCGATAGAACCAATCGCAAAATATCTTCCTGGACAAGCTACGCCAGGTTGAATATTGTTTCTCCATAGAGGCGCCGCTGGCGGCATTGGACGACAGATAACAAAGCGAAAAAGGTCGGCCTGGCGATTGGCGGCGACGAGGATCGGAGCGATCACCGCGTGATCGAAACCCGGGTCCCCGACCTAACTCGGCGTGGGCCCGCGGTTAGAACTGCGGGACGGGAGGATGGGTTGTGGAGGCAAACGTCGCGCCGGACCAGGCTGTCGTCTCTAGCCGAGCGGCTCGGGGCATACGCATCGTGCTGGTATGGGGAGTGCGCTTCACCGGCGAATGCCTTGCCGAGCTCCTCGAACGCGACCCCTCAGTGTCGGTCATCGGGCTGTGCGCCGATCTCTCCGAGGCGGTAGCGCTCAGTGCGTCTATGCAGCCAGATATCGTATTGTTGGATGGAAGAATGCCCGAGGGTGCAGCCGCAGCGAGGCGCGCTCTCGACGAGGCTCCTGGCATGCGCATTGTCGTCTCCTCGGTCAGGGAGACGGAAGACGACGTCGTCGCCTGGGCGGAGGCCGGGGTGATCGGGTACATTCCGAGAACCACGCCGCTGTGCGATTTCGTGCGCCTGATGATGGATATCCATAGTGGCGAGCAGGTCTGCTCGGGCCGGGTCGCTGCCGGCTTGCTGCGACGCATCGCTCATACTGCTAATGGAAGCACCCGCCGCAATCGGCTGGTCGCGAGGCCTACGCTCACCAGGCGCGAGCGCCAGACCGCCGAACTGATCAAGAGCGGGCTCAGCGACAAGGAGATCGCTCGCCGGTTGAATATCAGCGTTGCGACGACGAAATCACATGTCCATAACCTGCTCAGCAAGTTAAATGCGAGCCGCCGAACCGAGATAGCCGATTACTTGCGCGGGTAAGTGGGGCGTCCGGGCTACAATCGGCAGGGAGGTTTGCGAGCGCGCCGGATGTCACATACCGCTGTGGCCGCGAGCGATTTCCGCCTGTGCAACCTCTTGCGGGATCAGCCACGCGTAGAAGGTGTCGCGCACACAGTTTCTGCAGGCGCCGTCCCAGCTTTGCGAAGAGAGGATCTTGACATAGAGCTGCTGGCCGGGGGCGACATCGACATCCCGGTCTTGATTGAAATCGCGATTATAGCTCACCGGCGCGATGTGGTAATGCCCGGGCGGAACGTCGCGGTAAAACGCGCTGCCGTTTGCGACAGACCCGTAATAGCTGCCATTCACGTCGATATTCGCGAGATTGAGGCTCTCGGAGGGCAACCAGTTACGGTAGAACCAGATCCGGGCCTGGCCGGCCGGAACCGGCGGCGCTGTAACTGCAACTTGAGCCCCTGCCGGCGGTTCGGCGCAGCCCGCCGCGGTCAGCACCAAGACGCCTGCCCACTGGAGCCATCTTCGTGGGCGTGGAGCGGGAGCTCGCACCATCGGCATTCCCTCCTTTTTCCCCGGCGTCCCTTGGGCGCCCACAGGATTACCACCCTTCCGGCGATTTCCCGGACGATGGATATGTACCGGCTAGTTGCGCTATCAAGCCCCGATGAACCGAAAGCAGCGGCGCGTCGAAGCCCGGCTCGGGTCGCAGGTTCGCTCGGCAGGCACCCCAGCGCCGATCGCCGAATGGTTTAACGCGGCCCTCGCCCGCCACGGCGGGGGGCGCGCGGCGGAGGCGGAGCGGATTTGTCGCAACATCCTCTCCGTCGACGCCGGCCATGCGCAAACCCTTCATCTGCTTGGTCTGATCGAGCATCAGAGCGGCCGCTCCGATGCCGGTATCGGGCATATCCGCATGGCGATTAGGCAAAACGGCCGGGAACCAGCCTTTCACCACAACCTCGGTAACATCCTTCGAGCACGCGATCGGTCGGCCGAGGCGATAACGTGCTACGAGCGGGCGCTTGCCCTCGCCCCGGGCTCGGTCGATACCCTCTACAACCTCGGCAACACTTACCAGGATCTCGGCCAGCCAGAGCGGGCGATCGGACATTTCGAGCGGGCGTTGGGCATCAGGCCGGATGCGGTCGAATTGCACAACAACCTCGGTTCGACGTTGCAGGATCTCGGCCGGCTCGACGAAGCGATCGCCTGCTATCGCAAGGTGCTGGCGCTGCGGCCCGATGCCGTCGAGACCCTCGACAATCTCGCCGGCGCGTTACGGGCGCAAGAGCAGCTTGACGCAGCACAGGCCTGCTACGAGCGGGCGCTCGCGCTTCGGCCGAACCGCGTCGAGAGCCATGTCGGTCTCGGCGTTATATTGCGCGACCAGGGCCGGCTGGAGGACGCCGTAGCCCGCTATGAGCGGGCGCTGGAGTTGGTCCCCGATCACCCTGAGGCGCGCAACAATCTCGGCGTCGCACTCGTCGATCTGGGCCGGCGCGAGGAGGCGATCACTCATCATAAAAAGGCGCTGGCTCTGCAGCCGGATCGCGCCGAACTGCATTACAATTTCGGCAGCGCTCTCCAGCGCGAAGGCCTATACTCCGAGGCGCTCGCCTGCTATGGGCGCGCGTTAGCCCTCAAACCCGATTATGCGCAGGCGCATCTCAACCGCTCGCTCGCTCTCCTGCTGACAGGAGAACTCGACGAGGGGTGGGAGGAATATGAGTGGCGATTTGCCGTCGCCCGGTACGACCGTAAGTTCGACCAGCCTCTATGGTCCGGCACGCCTCTCGGCGGACGGAGCATCCTGGTCCACGCCGAGCAAGGGTTCGGGGACGCACTGCAGTTCGTCCGTTATATCCCCGCCGTTGCGGAGCGTGGCGGCAGAGTCGTTCTAGAGGTGCCAGCCTCACTCGTCCGTCTCGCGCACACGGTCGCTGGCGCGTCCGAGGTCGTCGCCGCCGGCGATCCGCTGCCGGCTTTCGACTGCCATTGTCCGCTGCTCAGCCTACCTCGGGTATTCAAGACAAATCTGGCGACCATCCCCAACGCGGTGCCCTATCTGGGTGTCCCGGCGGAAGCATCGCCCGCCTGGGCCGAGCGGATCCCCACCACGCCCGGCCTCAAAGTAGGTATCGTATGGGCCGGCACTACGGTTGGCGCGATCGATCTGCGGTCGCTCCAACCATTATGGGACCTCGACGGCGTAAGCTGGTTCAGTCTTCAGGTCGGCGACCGGTCGGCCGACATTTCGTCTCTTGGCGGAGTGAAGATCGCTGACCTCTCGCCATGGCTCGCGGATTTTGCAGAAACTGCGGCCGCGGTTTGTCGCCTGGATCTGGTCATCAGCGTGGACACATCGGTTGCACATCTGGCGGGCGCACTCGGCCGACCGACATGGCTCCTGTTGCGGTATCCGCCGGAATGGCGGTGGCTGCTCGACCGCGAAGACAGCCCTTGGTATCCGACTGCGCGGCTGTTCCGCCAGAGGAAGGAGGGGGATTGGCCTGGCGTGGCGCGCGAGGTCGCCGCCGCCCTTGCGCAAATGGCCCACTGAAGCGTCCTATGGCGCGTCTATGAGCTTTTTCGTAAGCCCGAAATGCGCCCTCTTCTGCTGATTGCGCTCCTCGCCGTTGCCGCTTGCTCCTCCGAATCTTCAATCAGCAAGATCGACAGCCGCACATTCGTCATCGAAAGTGCCGGCATTCCAGGAGGTTCCGAGGCCCCGAACCGACGTACGGCTGAGCGCGTTTGTCCGAGCGGGTATCGCGTCATGGACAGAACGGTGCACCAAGGTACCCCCGATCGAGCCAGGGACGAGCCTGGAACTTTCACAAACTGGACAATCCGATGTCTTTAAACATCGCTGGTCAGAGAATAGGCATGAGCAAACGCGCTCTCCCGGTAACTGTGCTGCTCGTCGCGTGCCTCCCCGTGCTCGCCGACTGCACACCGCAGGCGAAGGTCACGGCCTCGCAAGCGCAAATTCCGGCGATCGCGCCGGGGACGGCGCGGGTTTGGTTCCTGCGGGGGTGGGACGCGCCGAGCGGCCAAACCTATGTCTATGCCGCAACTCCATTAGTCTTCGCCAATGGCGCATCGGTCGGTGACCTCCCGGTGGGCTCCAGTTTCTTCCGCGATTTCTCGCCGGGGAGCTACACCTTTACGGTAGAGCCTTATGGCCTTCCGACCCCGCAAGCGACCACCGTCCAACTCGCCGCAGGAACGCAGAGCTATCTTCAAGCGCAGTGGATAGCTAGCTGGGAAGTGGGTTATCCCGAGGCGGATTTTAGTTTCGCACCGAATACCTTTGCTATCCTGACGATGTCACCGCAGGTAGCACAGGCCTATCTACCCACCTTGTCCTATCTCGGCCAGCGCTAGTCCGGCCTCGGTGCCAGAGGCTGGGTTGCACGGCCGCAATCCCGTGTGCAACTAAAGAGCATCCCCGTGGCCGGGCTTGTCCCGGCCACCCACGTCTTCGTTGCGAATTGCGGCTACATTAAAACGTGGATGCCCGGGCCAAGCCCGGGCAAGGGGCGTTTGGCGGCAAAGTTCGGTAGCAAACGCGGTAATTCGCGCGCGGGCAACGGACGCCGCATGAACCGCAGCTGAGCATCGCAAAGGAAACGCGGTCGCCCCGCCCCTCAGGCGCGCTTCTCTTCTGTTGCATATCTAACACAGCTGCGCGCATCCGTTAGTCTCGGCACCGCTCCTTCAGCTAAACGGATCGCAAAAAGCGCGACCGTCAAATCGCTGGAATACCTAACATATTCAAGATGTTGCGCCGCATAGGTCTAAACCTAGGGAACCTAAGGTTTAAACCTCCTGGTCCACCTCTTTTCAATCTGACGATGGATAGTGCCGGAAGCCCACACTCGGTCAACATCAACCTGTGATTTCAGAGGTTGGTCACCGGGGGAGCGGCGAACGATGACGAGAACGCATACTATCGGGACTTTGGCAGCGATCGGCGGCCTGACTGCGACGATCGCATTGCTGACCGGTCTTCCGGCCGCCAACGCCGACGAACTGGCCGATCTGCGGGCCAATCAGGAGCTGCTCCAGCGCCGCATCGACCAGCTGGCGCAGGGTCAGCCGCCTGCAGCGGGTGGCATACCAGGGGGCGGCCCTGGTTCGGCCCTCGGCGCGCAGCCGATCCCGGGGCAGGCGATTATCGGCGGCAGTTTCCCGCGGTCGTTCCTGATCCCGGGCACCGACACCTCGATCCGCGTCGGCGGCTTTATCGACATCACGGGGAACTACTTTTTCCAGGGCGCCAACAGTGGAAATCCTGGTATTCCTACGTCGAATTTCGGCCAAAACGGGAACCTGAATGGGGTGCCGGTCGGCCAGCAGTTCGTGCCCGGTCTCGGCAATGTCCCACAGCAGGCCAACCACTCGCGCGGCAACGGGGTCTTCGAGTTCAGCCCGCAGCAGTCGAGACTCAATGTCGAGACGCGCACCCCGACGGCCTGGGGCGAGTCGCGGACATTCATGGAGTTCGACTGGTCGGGCAGCAACACTTTCAGCGCCCAGACCGTGCAGCAAGCCGGCGGCGACAGCCTGCTCCCGCGCCTCAGATTCGCCTACGGCACGTTGGGCGGGTTCCTCGCCGGCCAGGCGATCTCGAACTTTTCCGATGCCGACGCCGACACCGAATCGATGGAATTCGGCGGCGCGATGGGCTCGACCGGCGGTGCGCGCATCCCGCAGGTGCGCTACACCCTTGCGGGCCCCTACGGCAGCGCCTTCTCGGTGTCGGCGGAACAGCCGACCGTCGGTGTCGAAACTCCCGGCGGTCTCTTTACTAACGACTCGAACACCGGCGGACTCCCGGGCGGCCCCGGGACCGGGGCGATCGGCCCGATCTGCAACGGCGTTCCCTGCACCGGCGCGGGAACCGCAGTCAACGGCAACATCGCCAAGTCCATCGCGCCCAATGTCGCCTTCGCCTCCTATTGGGCGCAGCCCTGGGGGCATGTTGACTTCGCCGGTGTGCTCGTTCCGATGCAGTTTAACGACGGCCATTTCATCTCCCGGGATTACCTGGGCTATGGCGGCCATTTCAGCGGCGACGTCAAGCCTGGCTGGTTCGGGTGGGCCAAGGACGATTTCCTGTTCAGTATCGTCGTTGGCGAAGGTATCGGCTACTATACGAGCGGCGGGTGGGCCAACGCTGCGGCGATGTCGACCAACTTCACTGTCGCAACCGCGTGCGCGACGCCCCAGCCGGGCTGCACGGGCGGAATGGCGGCGTCGAATGTCCTCTTCAAGCAGAACTTTGCATATAGCACAAACGGCGGCTACCAACATTGGTGGTCGCCGACCCTGCGCTCGACGATAGCGGCCGGCATCGCGCAGCAAGACCTCAGCTCAAAGCTCATAGGGCCGACCCAAGCCAGCACATTTACCAAGGAGCAGTGGAACGCCTTTGCCAATCTGGTGTGGAACCCGGTCGCGTTCATCACCGCCGGCATCCAGTACAATTATGGCACCCGCGTCGTGGTCGCCAACGGCAAGGGCAATGCGCAGGCTATCTCTGCCAAGTTCCGCGTAGCCTTCTAGGAGGAGGCGATGCTCGAACTGATTGAAGGCCTTCCCGGCAATGTTGTCGGCATCGCGGTAAGCGGACGTCTGACGATGCAGGCCTGCCAAGACGTCTTGGTCCCGGCAATGCAGAAATCCCTCAAACGGCACGACAAGATAAGGCTCTATTACGAACTCAACTCGCGGTTTCCCGGCGCCGCATGGGACGAGCTCGAACTTGGATTGGACCATGTCTCGCGCTGCGAACGGGTTGCGATCGTGACCGACATCGGTTGGGTTGGGTTGACCGTTAAGGCGCTTCGCTTTTTGATACCCAGCAAGATCCGGGTGTTCGCGACCGATCAGGCGGAAGAGGGTCGTGCCTGGATCACCGCGCGTCCCGGATCTCGCGCGGATACCGAGGTCCCCGAAGCCGCCGGAGCGCGGCTGTCGCCGCCCCGGCGAATGAGCCGATCGTCTCCCGCGCGCAGGGTGGCGCGGCTTGCACGACACTCTCGGCCGAGGCGCACCTCCCGAGCGGCCTCGGTCGATCACGCGCCACTGACCTAAAACCGGAACAGGCTCATAAGATCACCGAC
>Ga0209040_10003152_pt1 | contig 12706 bp, 13 predicted proteins | sample BogFormECP12_OM3_FD_188240 | JGI IMG/M metagenome (GOLD analysis project Ga0209040, IMG submission 188240) | Bog forest soil microbial communities from Calvert Island, British Columbia, Canada - ECP12_OM3 (SPAdes) (version 2) | ecosystem: Environmental > Aquatic > Freshwater > Wetlands > Bog ... | reverse complement strand
GCCCAGAGCCCTAGTGCAGCACCGCATTAATCCTTGACGGGTTCGGCTGCTGGCCTTGGCGGGGGTTACGCGGCCATCGGAAGGCCGCTTGCTGGGGCGGGCCGGGTGGCCGCGAAGTCGCCGTGCTCGGCGTGGCGGGCGAGATGGCGAGCGTGGTCGGCACGGGCGTCGTAGGTCCAGGTGTACGGGCGGGCGGTGCGGTTGTAGCGGATCGCGAAGTCGGTGATCTTGGCGTCGAGGTCGTCGCGGGAGGTGAACTCGCCGCGCCGCAGCAGGCCGCGGGTCAGGGCAGAGAACCACAGCTCAGCCATGTCCAGCCAGGAGGCATGTTTCGGGGTGTAGGTGACCGTGACCCGCGGGTGCGCAGCGATCCAGGCCCGGGTGGCACGGGAGGTATGGCTGGATCCGTTGTCCATGACCAGGTGAATGGTCAGGCGCGGGTCGATGCACTGGTCCAGGCGGTGCAGGAAACCGGTGAAGGTCGCCGAGTCGTTGCGGCTGATCGGCTCGGCGACGACCTGCCCGGTGGCCACCTCCAGCGCGGCGACGATGGAGACGGTGCCGTTGCGGACGTACTCGAATTCCCGCCGGGCGAGCCTGCCCGGCCGGACAGGCTGCTCAGGGTATCTGCGGTACTTGGCCTGGATCCCGGTCTTCTCATCGATGCAGATCACCACGGTGCCTGGCGACGGCCGCAGGTAAACCTCGCACACCGCGGCGGCCTGCGCCCAGAACTGCTCGTCATCGCGGCGGTTCAGCCATCCCCGGACCCGGTGCGGCGCCAGTTCCAGGCCGGCCAGGATCCGGCCCACCTGGCTGGCGGAGATCCCGGTGCCGGCCAGCTCACCAGCGATCGAGGCATGCGTCCACGCCGTCGTGCCGTCCGGCGGCGCGGAGGTGGCGGTGGCCACGATCGCCAGCCGCACATCCGGGCCGTACACCTCGGGCCGGCCGCTGCGCGGATGGTCGGCCAGGGCCGGGATGCCGCCACGGGCGAACCGGCGCCGCCAGGTCCGCGCCGTGCCCGGCGAGCAGCCCAGCTCCGCGGCGATCCGCTGATTCGCCCAGCCCTGGTGCGCGAGCAGCACGATCCTGGCGCGCCGCACCAGCGCCTGCGGCGAGGACGGCCGCCGCGTGATCGCCTCCAGCCTCGCCTTGCGGCGCGACCCCAGAACCACGATGTCCTGGCTGGCGGCCCGCGCCATGACCCACCTCCGGGTGATCGGTACCGATCGCCCGACAATGCCCGGATAAAGACCGGAACTGGCGGCGGCGCGCCGCACGCAGCGACAATGACGCCATGCCCGTGCCATCCCGGCGCCTGAAAGACCTCATCGAAGGCACCGTCGATCACCATGCCTGCCAGCGCTGGCCGGCCCTGGAGGAGGTCACCATCCGCTGGCGCGGCTCCTACGGCTACCTGACCGGTTACCTCAGCGAGGACGACGACGACACCATCGAGCTGTGCCGCATCCAGTACCTCGGCGACCCCGACGAGTGGACATTCGCGATCTGGCAGGCCAGTACCGACAGCTACGCCGAATCCGTGCTGCTAGACGGGCGGCCAGCAGGCCACCCCAATCTGGCACTCGACACCGCCTGCACCCTCTACCTCGCCGGCACCAGCGATCATCCGGTGCAACCGGATAAACCCCTCAAGGACTTACGCGGTGCTGCACTAGGGACGTTCGGCCCGGCCCAGCGGGCTTTCCAGCTGACCTTTGCCGCGGCCGACGCGCACGCCACCCGCCTGCTCGCCGGCGGGGAGCCCGGCCCCGGCGCTGGGCAGGCGGACGGGACGGCCGGCGAGCCCGGCGGGCTGGCCGCCGCCTGGGACGAGGCCGCCGCCGCGTGGGCCGGCCTCAGCGAGCCTTACCCGCTCGGCGAGATGCTGCTGCACGCGGCCTCGGCCACGCTGGCCTGCGGCGACCGCAACGGAGCGGCGGAACGGCTGCGCCGCGCAGCCCCGCTGGCCGACGAACTTGGCGCGCACCCGCTCGCCGAGCAGATTGCCCTGCTCGCCCGGCGCGCCAGGATCCGGCTGGCGGGCGACGACGCGTCCGAGGGCCAGTCGCCGGGCGACCCGGGAGCCGGGAGTGGCGAGCTCGGCCTCACCGAACGCGAACTCGAGGTGCTCCGGCTGGTCGCGGCCGGGCGCAGCAACAGGGAAATAGCCGCCGAGCTGTTCATCTCGCCCAAGACGGCCAGCGTCCACGTGTCCAACATCCTCGGCAAGCTGGGTGTCGCCAGCCGCGGCGAGGCCGCCGCCAGGGCGCACAGCTTCCGCCTCTTCGAGGATGGTTCAAGCTGAGCGATGAGGTTCGGCCGACGAGGCTGAGACCGTGGCCGTCTTAGCCGAGGAACTCACCAGCAGGACCCCGGCGGGCTCCCGGCGCCACGGTCCCGACGGCGGCCGCCTCATAACCGGCTGGCTGGCCGGCGAGCCTGCGGCTGGTCACGGGTCCGATCCGGTAGATTCCTGCCGTGGTTAGGAGAAGTTACCGGCTGACCATCGACGCCCCGGCCAGCGGGGCGCGCGGCGGCCGGGGCTGAGAGCATGCCGCCGGTGCCGCCGGTGCGGCCGGGACGCCGCCGGATGTACGCGCGCGGCCGTCAGCGGCGCACTGCCTGGCTAGCCGTCCTGGCCATCCTGGTCGTCGCGGTCACCACGGCCGCCGGCTGGCGGGGTGTCCGCCGACCGGGTACTGCGGTGTCCGGGGTCGTGTCGGCGCCGCTCGCTATGTCGGCCACCGGGCGGGTAGCGATCGGCCGGCCGCCGCCGAGCCCGCCTGCGGCATCGCGGTTCGCGGCGACATCAGCCAGCAGCTTCGCCGCGACATCAGCCAGCAGCCCGGTGCTCAGTCCCAGCGCCCGCCACTCCTGCCCGCCTGCGGCAACCGCATGCGCAGACCTCAGCGCCCGTCTCACCTGGCTGCAGTCGGACGGCACCATCACTTACGGTCCGGTGCGCATGGAGCCGGGGCTGCCCAGGACGCCGCGCGGGACCTTCCACGTCGAGTGGAAGGCAGGCGCGCACTACATGAGCACCGAATACCACGAGCCGATGCCATACGCCGTATTCTTCGCGCCGGGCGGGATCGCCTTCCACGGCGGCAGCCTCACGGTGCGATCGCATGGCTGCATCCACCTGGATACCGGCAGCGCCCGGTACTACCACGACCACCTGCCGGTCGGGGCCGAGGTCGTGGTGTTCTGAGCTGTGCCGGCGAACCCCGTCGGCGAGCTTTGCTGCCGGGCGCTGCGATCCTGCTCAGCCCAGGATCGGTGACGACACCAGCCGGGCCCGCTCGACCGCGAACAACTTCAGCAGGATGCGCGCCTTGCGGCTGCGCGATCACCCGGTACGGGCAAGCCGCGGCTTGCTGTACCGTGCCGGCATGGGTATCCCACTCAGCCAAGCGGCGCTCAGGCTGGTCGACGGGAAGAACTACGCGGTGCTGGCCACGGTGAACCCCGACGGCAGCCCGCAGACCTCGGTGGTGTGGGTCGGCCGCGACGGCGACGACCTTGTGTTCTCGACGGTGGAGGGCCGCGTGAAGCACCGCAACATGCTGCGCGACCCGCGGGTCAGCGTCACCGTGATCGACTCCTCGGACCCAGAGAACTACGTCGAGTTGCGCGGCCGGGTGTCCATCACGCCGGATGTCGGTCGGCGGGTCGATACTCAGCTCTCATGGAAGTATGACGGCAAGGACCCTGGCGAGGACCGGCCGGGAGCGGTCCGCGTGGTCGTGCGGATGGTGGTGGAAAAGGCCACTGGATACGCGGCCTGAGCTCTGTCCCGCGGACCGCTGGTTTCCCGTCACGTCCCACGCAATGCGCCGAGCGTTTCCGCGGAAACGCTTTTGGCACTTGCCTAAGGCGATTGCATGATACGTTTCCGCGGAGACGTGCGCGTCAGCTGCTGAGTTCCCGGATCCGCCTGGCGATGAAGGACCGGGCGGCCGGGGCCGGCTCGAGGTCGAGCGCCGAGCTGTAGACGTCGATGGCTTCGCTGTGGCGCCCGAGGCGTTTCAGCAGCTCGGCCCGGGCGATATGCAGCTGGGCCCAGCATTGCAGCTGCGGGTGATGGGCCAGGGCATCGAGGATGACCAGCCCGGCGGCCGGGCCCTCGGCCATCGCGAGGGCCACCGCCCGGTTGGCCTCCACAACTCCGGTGGGCTCGTAGCGGATCAGCTCGGCGTACAGGAGCGCGATCTGCCGCCAGTCGGTGCGGCCGGCGCTGGATGCGGTCGAGTGGCAGGCGGCGATGGCGGCATGCAGCTGATAGGGCCCGGGCCGGCCTTTACGCAGGGCAGCCTCGAGGATCGCCTCGCCTTCGGCGATCATGACCGCGTCCCACAGTCGGCGATCCTGGTCCTCCAGCAGCACCAGCTCGCCGAGATCGTCGCTGCGCGCCGCCCGGCGGGCGTCGGTCAGCAGCAACAGCGCCAGCAGCCCCATCGCCTCGGGCTCCCCGGGGAGCAGGCCGGCGATGCCCCGCGCGAGGGAAATGGCGGTGTCGCATAGGTCACCACGGACCAGGGCGTCGCCGCGGCTGGCCATGTGACCCTCGGTGAACACCAGGTAGACCACGCGCAGCACGGCGCCCAGCCGATGCGGCAGCTCGCCGGAGCCCGGAACCCGGAAGGGGATGCGAGCATCACGGATCTTGGCCTTGGCGCGCACGAGGCGTTTGGCCATGGTCGCCTCGGGGACCAGGAAGGCCGCCGCGATCTGTCCGGTCGACAGGCCACAGACCGACCGCAGGGTCAGGGCGACGCGGGCGGAGACGTCCAGCGCCGGGTGGCAGCACAAGAACACGAGGCTGAGGGTGTCGGCCGCTCGCGGCGAAGCGTCCTGTCCGGCGCCGGACTCGCTGGCCTCTCGCATCGAGGCGGCCTCCTTGGTGCCGCGGACGGCCTCGCGCCGTAGGCGGTCTAGGGCCTTGTGGCGGGCCACGCCGATGAGCCAGCCCAGGGCGTTGTCGGGCACTCCCGTCGATGGCCACTGCTCCAGCGCGACCACGCACGCCTCCTGCACGGCGTCCTCCGCCGCCCCCAGGTCACTGGTTAGGCGGCACACGGTAGCGACCGCTGCCCACCAGTGCCTGCGGATCAGTTCGTCGAGCGCACCGCTCACACCGCTGCCTGCACCGCCACGATCGGGCGGACCTCCACCGAGGCGTCCCTGGCCGCGGGCATGATGGCGGCCCACTTGAGCGCCTCGTCCAGATCGGCGCACTCGACGATGGCGTACCCGCCGAGCTGCTCCTTTATCTCCGCCGAGGGGCCGTCGGTGAGGATCGTCTCATCGTCTCGGACCCGCACCGTCGTCGAGGAGGACCGGGCCGCCAGCGGGGCGCAATCGATCAGCACCCCCGCCTTGCCCAGCGCCTCCAGGGCGGCGCCGTACGCCTGCATGGTCTGGTCGAACTCGGCCGTTCCCGGTTCCGGGAGCGCGTCCGTCGTGCGGTTGAGCAAGAACATGTACTTCACGGTCCGTTCCTCCGATGGGTTCCGAACGCCACTGGCCTACTCCCTAATATCGAACGGACCCAGCCCAGATGGACACTTCTGCGAGGATCACCCCTCGATGATCCGTGACGGCTGACGCCGGGGACGTTAGGCGCTGAGGGCGTGGATAGCGGTATCGACGCTGTCGTAGGACCTGAAGAACCGGTCCAGGCCCGTGAGGGACAGCAGCCGGAATACCTCTGGAGCCGCTCCCGCCAGCGCGAGCATCGTGCCCGTGGCCTCGGTGCGCCGGTAAGCGTGCACCAGGACGGACACGCCGGTGGAGTCGCAGTAGGTGATTCCGGACAGATCGAGGACCAGCCCGGCGCCGGACTCGCACGGGGCATCATCGAGATAGGTGCGCAGCTGGGGCCCGGTGTGATAGTCGAGCTCGCCGGACACCGTGATCAGGCACGGTCCGGCCGGGTCAGCCCGCATGGTGACCGCCAGGTTCGCGTCCGCGTTCGGCAACACGTCTCCTGTTCGCTGTTCCCGCGTCCTGCTTATAGCCTACATTTGCCCTCTGATCAATTACGTTATCCTGCTGGCGTGAGGTAAGGGGCTGGCCCATGAGCAGCGGCGATAGCCCCGGCCCGGCGGAGCTGACGTTCCCGGGCGACGGCGAGATGGCGCTGCGGATGCGCGCCTACCCGTGGGCGACTTCGCCGCTCGGTGACCCGCGGGATTGGCCGGCCAGCCTGCGCACCGCCTGCCGCATCTGCCTGACCTCCCGGTTCCCCATGATCGTGTGGTGGGGCGAGGAGCTGCGCTTCCTCTATAACGACGCGTACCTGCCGCTGCTGGGCAGCAAGCACCCGGCACTCGGGCGGCCGGGTGATCAGGTCTGGAGCGAGATCTGGGCCACGATCGGCCCGATGCTCGATTCCGTGCTGCACACCGGGCAGGCCACCTGGTCGGAGGACCTGCTGCTGCCGATGAACCGGCACGGCTACTGGGAGGAAACGTACTGGACCTACTCCTACAGCCCGCTGCACGACGACGACGGGACCGTGCGCGGCGTGTTCACGGCGGTCAGGGATACCACCGAGCAGGTGGTCGGCAGGCGCCGGCTCGCCGCGCTGCAGGATCTGGGCGCCCAGGCGGGGCAGGCTCGCAGCGTCGCCGAGGCGTGCGATCTGGTCGTTCGGGCCCTGGACCGGGCACGGGAGGTGGTGCCCTTCGCCGCCATCTACCTGCGCGGGCCGGATGGCGGGAGCACCGCCCTGATCAGGAGCACCTGGCCGGGCACCGATCCGTCCCCGCTGCCGGGCGGACCGGGCGGCTGGCCGGTGGATGAGGTTGTGCGCAGCGGCCACCCGGTCACGCTGACCGACGCGATCGCCCGGTTCGGGGAGCTTCCGGCCGACGGATGGCAGACGCCTCCCGCGGAGGCGATGGTCCTGCCGCTGAAGGGCGGAACCGGCGACCAGCTGACCGGCGTGATCGTGCTGGCCGCCAGCGCCGGCCGGGCCCTCGACGAGGCTTACCAGTCGTTTCTGGGCCTGGTAGCCCAGCAGACGGCGGCGCTGGTGAACAGCGCCGTGGAATACCAGGCGCAGCTGCGCCGAGCGGAGGAGCTCACCGAGCTTGACCGGGCCAAGACGACGTTCTTCGCCAACGTCAGCCATGAGTTCCGGACGCCACTGACCCTGATCATGGGTCCGGTGGAGGAACTGCGAGCCAGGCTGGACCCTGCCGACGGCGCCGCGGCCCAGGAGCTGGACGTGATCTACCGCAACGGCTTGCGGCTCGGCAAGCTGGTCAATACCCTCCTCGACTTTTCCAGGATCGAGGCCGGCCGGATGCAGGCCAGCTTCGAGCCGCTCGACCTCGGGGCCTTCACGACCGAGCTAGCCAGTGTCTTCCAGTCAGCGATCGAGCGGGCCGGCATGCGGTATGAGGTGGACTGTCCCTCGTTGAGCGCACCCGTCTACGTCGACCGCGAGATGTGGGAGAAGGTGGTCTTCAACCTGCTGAGCAACGCGCTGAAGTTCACCTTCGGCGGCGCGGTCGGCGTCTCGCTCCGCGAAGAGGACGGGCAGGCAGCGCTCCGCATCGCGGACACCGGCGTGGGGATCGCGGCGGCCGAGATACCCCGTCTGTTCGACCGCTTTCACCGGATCGAGAACGCGCCGTCCCGGTCCAACGAAGGCAGCGGCATCGGGCTCGCGCTGGTACGGGAGCTGGTCGGGCTGCACGGGGGCACGATCAGCGCCGAGAGCACCGAGAACGTGGGCACCACCTTCACCATCCGCCTCCCGTTCGGCCACGGGCACCTGCCGGAAGGGAACGTGGTCCCGGCCAGCGGATCGCATACCGTGCCGACCCTCGCCAACCCGTTTCTGGCCGAAGCCATGCGCTGGCTGCCCTCGGGCCAGATCGCGGAGGAGACCGCGCCCGCGGCGCCAGTGGCCGGCATCGCGCGCCGCGACGCCGATGGTAAGGCCGCCCCGGCGCGTGTGCTTCTCGCGGACGACAACGCCGACATGCGCGAGTATCTGCAGCGGCTGCTGCGGCCAGTCTGGACCGGAACCGACCAGGTGACCGTGGTATCGACGGGTTCGGCCGGCCCGTGGGAGGCGTTGCCCGCACAGCTGCGAGACGCGCTCGCCGCACTGCGGGACCAGCCCCTGCTGACGCCGACGGCGGGCGAGCCAGGAGGAGCCGGCATCAGGCTCGAGCATCCGGCCGGCACCCTGGCGATCTGGATCGAGCTCGACCCCGGCCGCGTGCTCACCGCCGAGGACCGGACCCTGCTCAGCCTGGTATGCGGCTTTCTCGGCCAGGCGCTGCACCGGGCCTACCAAATCGATCAGCAACGCGAGACGGCGCTCACGCTGCAACGCGCGATCCTCGGCCCGTCCCGGCTGCCCACGGGGTTCGCCGTCCGTTACGAACCCGCCACCCGCCCGCTCGAGGTCGGCGGCGACTGGTACGACATCGTCGAGCTGCCCGACGGGCGGATCGGCATCATGGTCGGCGATTGCGTCGGGCACGACCTGTCCGCGGCCACGGTCATGGGCCAGCTTCGCAGCGCCTGCCGGGCGCTGCTGCTGCAGGATGCGAGCGCCAGCCAGGCGGTGACGGCCATGGACAGGTTCGCGTCCTTCGTCCCCGGGGCCGAGTGTGCCACGGTCTTCTGCGGCATCCTCGATCCAGGCACCGGCCAGCTCACCTACTCCAGTGCCGCTCACCCGCCGGGGATCGTGGTTCATCCCGACGGCCGTTTCGTCCTGCTCGACGGCGGCCGTTCGCTTCCGCTCGCCATCCGGCAAGATGCCGGGCGGACCGAGGCCGCCTACGTGCTGCCCCCTCGTTCGACCCTGCTGCCGTACACCGACGGTCTGGTCGAGCGCAGGGGGCGGCCGCTCACCGACGGCATAGCCGCGGCGGGGGCGGTGGTGCGTGAGGCCAGCGGGGCTCCGCTGGAGGACCTCGCGGCGCAGGTTATGACGCGACTCGCCCCCGCCGGGGGTTACGAGGATGACGTCGCCATCGTGCTCTACCACCATCCCGCTCCCCTGGATATCACCTTCGCCGCGGAATCGGACCAGCTCGCCCCGGTGCGGGCCCGGCTGCGCAGCTGGCTGCTCAGCTGCGGCATCGGCTCGAGGACAGCCCAGGATGTCCTCGTCGCGGTCGGCGAAGCGTGCGCCAACGCGATCGAGCACGGCCATCGTCACTCGCCCGGCCGGCAAGTCCGGCTGCGGGCGGTCTCGACCGCGAATCAGCTGCGGCTGACCATTACGGACACCGGCCACTGGCGGACCTCGAAGCCCGGTGACGGTACTCACCGTGGTCACGGCATCGCGCTGATGCGCGCCCTCATGCAGCAGGTAACCATCGAGCCCGGCCCGGGCGGCACCACCGTCGACATGTACCTGAGGATCACCCATGGCTACTCCGCTTGAGCTTTCCACCCGGCGCGGCCTCGATGGCACTCCCGTCGTGGCCGCAGTCGGCGAGATCGACATGAGCAACGCCGGCCAGTTCCGGGACGCGCTCGGCCTGGCCGCCCCGGAAGGCGGCCGGTTCGTCGTCGACCTGACCGGCGTCGGATACCTGGACAGCGCCGGCATTAACGCCCTATTCGCGCACGCCTCGCGGATCCAGCTCATCGCCGGCCCGCTGCTCGCCCCGGTCCTGACCGTCTCCGGTCTGTCCGATATCACCTCCGTGCAGGAGCCGCAGGACTAGTCAGGCCGGTTGTGCGTAGGGCCGGGCCCATTCTTGCAGCGCGGCGGCCGCGGCCGGGGCCAGGAACTGGGTGTTGTCCGAGACGCCGGGCAGGTGCAGGAAGTGGTTGGCGCCCTCGAGCACGCGCAGCCCGGGCCCGCTGGCTCCGGCCACGGTCAGGGCGCTGACCAGGGGCTTAATCGTGCTGACCGGGACGTTGGTGTCCGCGGTGCCGTCGGTGACCAGGATCCGGGTGCCGCGGGCCAGCTGGGCCGCGACCGACGGCGGGTACACCGCGTCGTCGGAGCGCACGTACCGGGCGTTGACGGGGGAAAGGAGCTCGGGCGTGATCAGCTGGACCACGCCGGGCGCCAGGCCGCTGGTGTCCACGGGGCGGCCGGCCCGGAACTCGCTGATCGCCTGCCGGACCCCGGCCGCGTTCTGCGTGCCGCTGGCCGCGGTGAGCGTCCCCTGACCCACGTCCGCGTCGATCTGCTCGTCGGTCTGCAGCTGGATCAGGCTGAGCAACCGCTCGTCCTGCGGCTCGATCAGGGCCAGCCCGGCCGGGTGCGGCGAGGTGGACTCGGCCACCAGCAGCGCGTACATCCCGCCTTCGCTGTGCCCCACGACCAGCATCCGCCCGGTGTCCGTGTCCGGCTGGGCACGGAGGAAGTCATAGGCCGCGTCGGCCTGGCGGATGTACGCGGCCAGGTCAATGGAGGACGGATCGGCGGTGAAGGCGCCGCCGCCGGTCAAGCCGCTGAAGTACTTGTCGAACCGCAGGCTCATGATGCCCATCCGGGCCAGCACGCCCGCGATCAGCTGCAGGGTGTACGGGACCAGGCCCGCTCCGATGTCGTTCCCGTTCCTGTCGGTGGGCCCGCTGCCGGCCAGCAGCAGCGCCGCGGCGAGCCGCTGCCCGGACCGGTGCGCGGGGATGTCGAGCGTCGCGTCCGTGGTGGTGCCGCCGACGGCGAACGAGATGTTGCGGCTGACCGCCGCGACCAGCGGTGCCGACGAACCAGCCGTGGTACCCGCGGTGCCCTGGGCGGCCTTGCCCGAGCTGCACGCGGCCAGCGCCGAGCCGAGCAAGGCCGCTACGACCGCGAAGCAAACCGTCCGTGGAAGGACACGCATGTCCCTATCCTTATCCTTTCCCAGCGCCCGGTTCCGACCACGAACGTGAGCCGCACCCGTTCCCGCCTTCCCGCTGGCCCTCAACTGGCCGCACCTAGAATACAGGTTCGATAATCAGGGTACGATGGTCTCATGGCCACGTATACGCCGCCGGGATGGCCGGCCGGGGTGCACCCGCCCGGCAGCGAGGACTTCGAGTCCACCGCCGTCGGCTGGCTGCTCGACGTCGTGCCGCCCGACTACCGCCTGCACGGGGTCCTGCGACGCTACCCCGTCGCGCTGGCCGCCATGGCCAGGTACCACTCCAAAGCATGCGTGGAGGCCGCGCGGCAGGGGTACCGCACGGCGCGAACCGAGCTCACGGGCAGGCTGCCGCCGCACGCCATCGACACCGTGCTGGCCGCCTACCGCAAGGAAGGCGCCCGGCTCGCCGCCACCGCCCGCGCGGTCGGGCTGGTCGAGCGTGCGCTGCGCGGCGAGGTCTTCACGCCGAAGATGAGCCCCACGACGACAGCCCAGCCTCGGACAGCGGAGCCGGCTACGGCGGAGCCTCGGACAGCTGAGCCTCGGACAGCTGAGCCGCAGACGGCCCGGCCGCTGGAAGCCAACCCGCAGACAGCGAAGGCAGCAGCCCCGCAGACAGCAGCCCCGCAGACAGCGAAGGCAGCAGCCCCGAAGGCAGCAGCCCCGAAGATGGGCGATCCGGAAGATGGCCAGCCCGCCGCGCGAGTGGGCACGGCGCGGACAGGCGCGCGAGCGGGCACGGCCGTCCGCCAGCGCGCCGAGCGCCAGCGGACCGCACGCCAGCGCGAGGCAACCTGAGGGCCGGCCGGGAAACTAGTCGGCTGCGGGAGGAACGACCTGTCCAGAACGTGAGACGATGGCATCGAGCCCGCTGAGGGCGGTCTGCTAGACCCGCTGGGGGCGGTCTGCTAGATCTGCCTCCAGTAAGAGGTGGTGAGCCAGTGTCACGGCGGGCCCGGATCCTTCTAGTGGACGACCGGCCCGAGAACCTGATCGCGCTGGACGCCATCTTGACCCCGCTGAATCAGATCCTCGTGCCTGTCCAGTCCGGCGAGGAGGCGCTGCAGGCGCTGCTCGCGGACGAGTTCGCCGTCGTGCTGCTCGACATCGTGATGCCGGGGATGAGCGGCATCGAGACCGCCACCCGGATCAAGCAGAACGCCAAGACCCGCGACGTGCCCATCATCTTCCTCACCGCCGCGATCGCCCAGCCCGAGCAGCCCTTCCTCGGCTACGCCGCCGGCGCGGTCGACTACCTGGCCAAGCCGTTCGATCCCGGGGTGCTCATGGCGAAGGTATCGATCTTCGTCGACCTGTACCTGAAGGCCAGCCAGCTCCTCGACCAGGCCGAACTGCTGAGCGAACGGCTGGAGGCCGTCGAGGAGGCGGTGGCCGCGCTGGGCCGGCTTCCCACGGTGAGCCGGGACGCCGAGGCGAGGGAGGTGGCCGCCCGGCTAGCCGGGCGGGTCGGCGGGCTGCGCGACGCGCTTGGCGGGCTCGGTCCCCGCTAGCCGCGGACCGACGCGCCCGGAAAGGGGCGACCAGCCGTCGCCCGGCGCGTAGGCCCTGACCACCCGGGCCGGGACCCCCGCCGCCACGCACCGGTCGGGCACCGTGCCGCGGACCACCGAGCCGGCCGCGATCACGACGTTGCGGCCGATGCACGCGCCCGGCAGCACGACGGCGCCGGCCCCGAGCCAGCTCCCCGAGCCGATGCGGACGGCGTCGTTCACCGGCATCTGCCTGCCGATCGGGACGTCCGGGTCGGCGTAGGAGTGGTTCTGGTCGGTGATGTAGACGTACGGGCCGGTGAACACGTCGTCCCCGATCACCAGCGAGTGGTGCGCGACGAC
>Ga0209040_10003150_pt1 | contig 12712 bp, 9 predicted proteins | sample BogFormECP12_OM3_FD_188240 | JGI IMG/M metagenome (GOLD analysis project Ga0209040, IMG submission 188240) | Bog forest soil microbial communities from Calvert Island, British Columbia, Canada - ECP12_OM3 (SPAdes) (version 2) | ecosystem: Environmental > Aquatic > Freshwater > Wetlands > Bog ... | reverse complement strand
GGTGCAGAACGGGGTGCCGCCAGAGATATTCGTGAGCAAAGCCGACCAGAACGCCGCGAGCCGATAAGAAAACCTTGAACCACGGATCTACACGGATTAACAGAGATTTGTTTTGGACTTGTGTCGAGTCCGCTGGCGGTCGCATCGTTGGCATCCTTTCCCTTTCTTAGATCCGTGCTCATCCGTGTAAATCCGTGGTTACGTCTTCCCTCTCCGTGTGCACCCCAACCATCCACACCAACGCGATCCACGCCGTAATCAGAAGAACGTACGCCGTGAAGAAGCGCAGACCCATGCTCCAGGCTTGTTTGTGCAAGTCACTAAGGTTGGGAATCCACCAGACCAGCTTGTATGGGATGTACGCGCCGACGAAGGCGAGCACGCAGAACCATACCCAATACATCGGCCGCTTCAGCGCGCGCCAGGAGCGCAGTGCCTGCTTACCGAATCCGGAGACGGCAATTGTGGTGGCGATGGGCAGCCATTTCGCTACGGCTCCCAGCATCAGGAGCCACAGCAGGCAGTTCGCATATTGCGTAAGCTGACGCGCGCTGGCGAAGCGCAACGATTGCGGCAGCTTCTGCCACAGCCAGACGCCGAACTGCGGTGGATACGTGCGCAGCCAGATCACAAAGCCTAGCACCGCTGCCAGCACAATGGCCCACAATGCGAGAGCAACCAGATGCCTCAGCGAATGACGAAACGCGCGCCACACTGCTCCGCTGTCGCGGTACTCGGCGAGCCTGAAATATGCGAACGTCCCCGCACGCAACCAAACCACCAGGACGACGATGCAGAGGGCCCCGAGCACCGACGCCGCAACCTGCCAGCCATGCGCATCCGGCACCAGCAGCCAGAGGTACCACGCCGCCAGAGCGGCGGCGTTGCCTACAAAGTTCAGCAGCCACAGCTTGGCCATGCCGCCTCGATTTGCGCGATTTGCCTGCGTCGTCATTTCACGGTCACCGTCATCGCGTCGCTGGTCGCAAGATACTCGGGCTGATACATCAGTTCCACGCGCGTGGGGCTCACGCGGAAGACGCCCGGATTCACCACCTTCAGCAGATAAACATAATCGTGTTGCCCCTGCGGGAAGTTCAGGTTGAAGAACGTGGTGCGATCGTCGCGCAGCTCGCGATAGCTGCTCCAGCGTCCCCACCAATCGGGCTTCTCGTCCAGCTCGTAGAGATCATCGCGCGCGATCGACTCGGTTCCCGATGGAATCGGGTCCTCAATCATCAAATACTTCCAGTCGTTGCCGCCCACGGTGATGCGCACCGCCAGCGTGTCGCCCACCTCCACCGGGCCGTCCAGCTTATCGAGGTGATACACAATGCGGCTGGCCTTCTGCGCCGTACTCAGCTTGTAGTATTCGCGCGCCACGCTCAGCTTAAAGCTGCCGGTGTTCACCACCTTGGCTTCGTTGGAGTAGTACTCGCCGCGCAGCGACCAGTAAACTCGCCCGTCGCCAGTCTTGGAGATGCGGACCTGATTGTCGCCCGGCGCGAGTTGCGAATCATTCAGCGCGAAAGTCGTCGCCGGAGCCAGCGCGTCGGCGGCGGTGAACTTCTTAGTTGCAACTGTCTTGCCATTCACCTGCACCTCGACGCTGTAGTTCCGCTTCAGCTCCTGCGTTCGAGCTAGGTAATCCGTCAAGCCGTAGATCACCATCGCGGTCTGCTCGGTCGAATCCCAGTAATAGCCCTCGTCGCGATGATTCACCAGATAGACCGCGGCTTTCGGCAGGAGCGGACTGTTGGGCACGGTGTGGGTCAGCAGCTTGAGCACGTAGGCCGTCGCCTGCGGTGTGGTGTCGCCGGCAAAATCCATAAGGTAGTTGGTGTCGGTTTGCCACCAGGCCTGCGAGTCGTCCTGCTTGGCCTCGCCTTCGAGCTGCTTGGTCAGCTCGCCCGCGCGAGTGTCATTCATCTCCAGCATGGCGAGACCGAGCAGTGCCTTGCCGTAGGAAGCGAGCGTCGAGCGCTGGGCCCAGACGGAATCCAGCATAGTAGTTTCGCGCGTTCCACTCAGCACCAGTGCATAGGCCATGTAAGCGCGCAGATCAGTCTTCACTTGTTGCGAATGATCGAAGTGCGGTTTCAGCCAATCTCGTCCGTGGTCAATCGCATCCTGCTTCACCTCGAAGCCCGCGGCCTTGGCCTGGCTCAGCCCAGCGAGTACGTAGGCGGTCATGAAGGGATGGCTGTCGTCGGTCTGCCACCAGCCCCAGCCGCCATCGGGATGCTGGTAGGTGTAGAGCCGGTCGAGCCCGGCCTGCACCTGCTTCTTCAGCGTCGGCGGATCGATGTTCGACTTCACGCCGAGCTTCTGCATGGCGTTTGCTACCAGCACGTCGGGCAGGAAGCTTGACATCGTCTGCTCGGTGCAGCCGTATGGATACGACGTGAGGAATTCAAGTGCCGCGAACACTGTACCGGCGACAGACGGGGTCACGCTGATGGTCAGCTTGCGTGTACCCGGCTCGGCGCCCGGCGGGAAGATGAGGGGCTGCACGGTGTCGCTAGTCCCGCCTCCCGCTATCGAACCTGACTTCGCCGTCGCCAGCTTCACACCGAATGGAACGACCGGCAGCGTCAGCTCCATGGCGTCACTTTCCACGTCGGTGAGCGCCTTGCCCAGCACCCGCGCTGAATCCACGTTGAGCACGCGCACGCGATAATCCACCTTCATCAGGCCGCGGCTGGGAACGTTCACGTCCTTCGTTCCGCCCTCGATCACCTGCAGGCCGTCAAACTCCATCGAGACGCGCGCGACCTTCTCCGTCGGCAGATAGTTCTGCACGATGGTCGAGAGCGTGATCTCGTCGCCCCGGCGGAAGAAGCGCGGCGTCACCAACCGCACCATCAGGTTCTTGCGTACGATGGTGTTCACCACCGCGCCGCCAACCATGGTGTCCTGCGTGACACCGCGCGTGGTGGCGCGCCACGAGGTGATGGCGTCGGGATAGTTGAAGTGCACCGTCGCCTGTCCGTTGCTGGCGGTGTTTACGTCGGCGACCCAGTACGCGGTATCCGGAAACGCCTTGCGAACCTTGGGCTGCACCAGTCGCTCCGGCTTGAGCTGCGCCAGGCCGCGCGATCGGCGCGCGTTGGCCAACTGCATGGTGCGCTTGCCGGCTTGACCGCTGAAGTAGTAGGTCAGCGAGGTGTCGGTGCTCACCTTGGAATACACGTGCCCGTAGAAGGCGTTCATGATGTTGGGCGTCGTGTCCGGCTTGATGGCGTAGATCGCCTCATCGACAACGCCGAGGCTGAACTCCGCCGCGATGGGTTTGCCTCCCGAGTCAGTTGCTTTAATCGTGTAACTCGCGGCCTCGCCCGGTTGATACTGCGGCTTGGAGGGCAGCAGTTGCACGTTGAGTGCGTGCTGGGTTGGCGGGACCGTCAAGCTCTTCGAACCTTGGTACAGTTTATTGCCGCGGATGAATACTGCCGCGACGTAGAAATTCGGTGCGTATTCCGGCTTGACCGGGACATCCACCGTGATGCTGCCGCCGGAGCTCTTGATCACCTGGCCGGAGTAGAGTCCATTTCCTTCCGCGGTCACCAGCACCGATGCCGGCTCTTTGCCGGTCACGATAAGCACGTGAGCCGTGTCTCCAGGCTGATAGGTTTTCTTGTCAGAGACAATCTGTACGCGCTCCTCGGCAGGCCCGCTCCACCATGGGCTTTCGCCCGGCGCCCACAAGTATGCCGTCGTCTCTACCTGCCGCTTCTCTGGTGTAGTCGCGGTCACGCGCACGCGATACTCGCCCGCGTCGGGAATGGTGAGCTTGACCTGCCCCTTGCCGTTCGCGCCCGTCTGGCCCTGCGCTGTAGTGATCACCGGGCCTGCGCCTTTGCGCCAATCCCAGCGATTCATTTCGACTCGGAACGGCGTCTGCACCGGCTTCTTGTCGTAGTCCTGCGAGGTAACGGTGACCGTCGCCGTGCTGCCCATGGTGTAAACGTACGAATCCGGCTCAGCGGTCACGAAGAAGCTGCCGTAGGTTGCGAGCGCGAAACCGTGCCCCGCGATCTCGCGATTGCCGGCATCGGTCACGCGCGCCTCGATGCGATACACCAAGTCCTGCTTCTTGCTGTCAATGCGCGTCGGAAACTGGATCTCGAGTTTGCCGTCGGCATCGAGCGTGCCGTGCATCTCGCGTTCCTGCTCGCCGCCGTAGTTATCTCCGGCGTCGGCGTCTGGATTCTCGCCCTGCTGCTCGCCGCCGGCTTCGTCGTCGCTGTCTGCACGTCCCATCGGCCAGTACGTCGAGGTGTGCACCACCCACTTCACTTTGGCGTTGGCCACAGGCTCGCCGAAGTAATAGCGCGCGTCAATGGTTGCCTTGATCGGCTGGCCCTCCAGTACACGCGGCGTTTGCGCCGTCACCTTCGCCTGGTATTCCGGCTTCTTGTAGTCTTCGACAGAAAAGCTGGTGCCCTCGACGTAGCGCTCGCCCATCTGCATCGAGAGGTGATAGGAGCCGAGGTTGGCGTCGGCGGGAATCGGATAGTCCCAGTGCGCGGTGCCGAGGTCCGAAAGTGTCGCCGTCTGCTGCCAGATGGTCTGGTAGCTCTGCGGATCGTGCAGTTCGAGCCTGAGTTCGCGGTCCTTGGGGATCTGGTAGCCGCTTATCGACTCTGCGCGCACGATGGACTTGAAGTGCACAATGTCACCGGGACGATAAACCGGGCGGTCGGTGTAGGTATAACCGCGCAGGTTGCGGTCAGGACCGGTGCCAAGGTTCCACGCGCCCGGCGTGTTGACGGCGAACTGGTCGCCGCTGGTCGCCAGTACGGCAACGTTTTCGGGCTTGGCCTTGTTCAACGAGTTATCGAGCAGCCCTTGCTGGTCGGCCGCTTTCGTCGCGACTTCCTGCTGGTCGATCCACACGCGAACCAGCGCGCCGGGGACCGGATCGCCGCTGCGGCGATCAACAACGAAGCTCATCAAGCGGCCGGGCGCGGCCTTGGTGATGATTGCAATCTCGGTTACGACGATGATGGTGTAAGCCCGCAGCTTGCCGTTGGTGGCTTCAACCAGATACACGCCTCTTTCGCTGACCGGAATCGGGACCGCCTGGCTCTCCCACTGCTGATGCGCCGGCACCGTCCACTTCCATACCGACACTACCTGCTGCTGGTTGAGCACCGGCACTTGGGCGTAGCTTTCGACCTTCGGTCCTGGCTTGGTTTCGCTCTTGCCCATCTCCCACAGCCGGATTTTGTGGCGCGACTCGGGTGAGAACTGCGCGCGAATGAAGTCGCGGAACCACGCCCAGATGCGGTGCTTCCAGGCGTGGAACTTTTCCAGCCAGGTGCGCGCCTGCTTGGGCATCTTGGGACCGCGCCCACCGAAGCCGTGTAGTTCCTGCATCTGGCTGAAGAACTTGACTGCGTCGTTCACGCGATAGACGCGGAACTCCAGCGTGCTCACGTTGTGGCTGTAAACCGCGACGGTGGGCTTCTCGCCTGGCAGATAGGTGCGCTCGCTAGCCAGCGAGAAGAAGGCTTCCGTGTCCTGCTGCTCCTGCGCGCACAGCGGCAGCACCAAAGCAGAACACAGGAAAATTGCAACGACGGTGCGCCGCAGCCGCATCACTCGTCGCCTCGCAGAATGTTCCAGCGATACACGCCGAGAAAAGCGGGGTTGGAGGCAATTGGACGCCAGCGCGCCTCGGGATAGTTCTCAAGTTCAGCAACCGACCAGCGCCGGATTTCGCCGGGCGACTTCCCTTCCGGGCCGGTGTGATACACGATGAACTGCTCTCCGCCGGGATCGATCTGGCTGGGGCCGAGGAAGATCATGGCGTGGAATGGCATCTTCTGCCCGTCCTGGCGGAAGAACAGCAGATCGCTTGGCCGGGCCCGGCCGACGTCGCGACCCACGAAAAACGTATTGTAGCGCCGGATGGTTTTCACATCAGCGAACTGCGCGAAGCCGCCGTCACCAAGATCGCTGGCTGTGAAGCTTCCATCGCGCACTCGAAAGAGCGAGGCCGCCAGCGGCGTGTAGGGATACTGATACTGCCGCACATCAGCCGCTGAAGCGGGAACCGGTAGAGCGTTAACTTCGGCCCATGACGCGTCGTGGGCGCGCAGAGCCTCGCGGTAGGAGAAGCGCAACAGAGCAGCACAGTCGTCAATCTCCGTGGGCAGCTTCTTGCCACGGTAGTACTGCGATTCAGCCAGCAGAGTAAACCATCGACGAAATGCTGCACGGTCGGCAGGATCGTGCAGGCGCAGAAAGTCGGGCGTGCCGTCGCCGACGGTGTCGCTGGCAGCAAGAGTGGTCTGCACCGCGATTTCCTGTGGAGTAAAACCGGGGGCCGAGACGCGCAGTTTCGTCTCGCCGGGATTAACACCCGCGCGCAAACGAACTCTAGCAGAATCGTGGTCGATGATTACAGATTCGACTCCCACTCTTTCACTTCGCGAAAAAGGTTGCTGTGAGTGAAGCCGAGGTGGGGCGCCGGACGGGTTCTCAACTTGCACTTCCAATCCGATTAGCCCGCGGCCGCTCGCGGAATGAACCGTCAATTCAGTGGAGCTGAATCCGTCCGCAGGAAGCGAGGCATCGGAGAGTTGCAATACAAAATCGGCGGGCGCCAGCGCGCGGTGCATAGTGAACGCGCACACCACCGCTAGGATCGCGACCACAGCCAGCACTGCCAGCCAGCGAGGTACGCCGCGCATTTCGATTGTCCTCCGCAGACGGGCGGATTATAAATCACCGCGCTGTGGTTGCGGTCGGCGACGAGGAAAACCCTCAACCGCGGATTTCCAGAATACATCTCGACGAAATCGAATCTAACTCTTCACCTCGTCAACCTTCGTAGCGCCTCCAGCAACCGCTCCACTTCTTCCGCGGTGTTGTAGTGGGCCAAACCGATGCGCAACATGCCCCCACTTTGCTGCAGGCCCAGCCGCTCTGCGAGATCGATAGCGTAGTAGTTTCCGTCCCAGGTGAAGATGCCCTGCTCGCCGAGATATGTCGCCAAGTCTCGCGGAGAGCGGTTTCCCATGCGAATGGCCACGGTCGGGGTTCGCTGGTTGAATTTCGCCCGATCTCTTATGCCGTAGAACGTGAGGCCGGGAATCGCCAGCAATCCGCTGATTAGCTGCTCTAGCAGTTCGCGTTCGTGCTGCTGGAAAACCTCGTAGGCGGCAAGAATAGCTTCGCGCCGCGTGTCTGCCGAAGGATCGTGATGCCGACCGGCATCGGCGATGTAGTCGATCGCCGCAATCAAGCCAGCGAGTCCTTCGTGGTTCTGCGTGCCGGTTTCCCAGCGGTCAGGCAACTGCTCCGAGCACGCACGCAGCTTGTAAGGACGCAGCCGCTGCAATTGCTCGCGCTTGCCGTAAAGAATTCCGAGGTGCGGGCCGAAGAACTTGTAGCTGGAGCAGGCCAGAAAATCACAGTCCAGCGCTCTGACGTCAATCGGCCCATGGGGCGCATAATGCACCGCATCAAGAAACGCCATAGCGCCGGCCTCATGGGCCAGCCGCACAACTTCGCTCACATCGTTGATGGTGCCAACCGCGTTAGCCGCCCAACCCACGGCCACCAAGCGGGTGTTGCGCCGAATCTTAGCCGACAGGTCGAACACATCGAGCGTGCAATCCGTAGGATGGACATCCGCGGTGCGGACCTTCACGCCGCGCTCCTCCAGGCAAACCCAGGGCGAGACGTTGGCGTCATGGTCGAGGCAGGTGACGAGCAACTCGTCTCCGGACTTCAGCTCGCGGCCAATGGCGCGACTCAGCGCGAAAGTGAGGGTCGTCATGTTGGCGCCGAAGACGACCTCCTCAGGCGAGCAATTGAAGAAGTCGGCCATCGCCGCGCGCGCGTCGGCGATCACTTGGTCGGTAGAGCGGCTGGTGACAAAAGCGCCGCCGGTGTTCGCGTTCGAACTCGAGAGATACTTCGCGATGGCGTCGATCACGCGTTGCGGCACCTGGGTTCCACCCGGAGCGTCGAAGAAAACAGCCGGCTGGACGCCCACTCTTTGTTGCAGCGCGGGAAATTGCTGCCGTACCCACGCGATATCCAGCTTATTGGTGGAAACACTTGCGCTTGGACTTGAAGACATGTTTATGCACTCCTGACCGCGGATAGGAAATCGGCGAGCAGGCCGTAGGCAGTCGCCTGCGGTCCCGGGTCGCGCTCGCCGATGATGAGTTCGGGAAAGATATCGGTTTCAAAACTTATGAGAAGCGACGTGCTACGTACTGTGCTGAGTGGATCGCCGGCGCTCAACCGTTCCGGGGCAACCGACGCGGTGATGGCGCCGCCCTCGCGACGGGCGCGACTTACCAGTCTCCAAACTTCGCCACTTGCGTGCGCTTCGCGCAACTGCTTTGCATCAATGTCGCGGACACCCTGACGGCGCACGTCCGCCAGCGTTAGATTTCCATTCATCAGCACCGTCGTCAGGCCCACGATCTTCACCGCCGCATCGATGCCGTCGACGTCATTGGACGGATCAGTCTCTGCCACGCCCAGCCGCTGCGCCTCGCGCACCGCGTCGTCGAAACTCAAGCCCGCTGCCATGGCATCCAGAACCACGGTCGTCGTTGAATTCAGCACTCCACGAAAGCCGCGCACCTCGATGGCCGGCAGCGTTTCGCGAAAAAGGGAAAAAATCGGCACGCCATCCATCATCGCGGACTCATGCAGGAAGCGCCGATTCTGGGCCGCAGCCAGCGCTATCAATTCGCGCCAGGCGTGCAACACGGGGCCTTTATTGGCGGTGATGGCATGGATCCCGGCTTCAAGCGCGGCACGAATGTAGCCAGTCGCCGGCTGTCCCGTGCCGGCATTGAGCGAACTCACCTCAAACAGCGCATCGGCCTTCCCCATCCGCAACCATTCGTGCACGTCCGTCGCATCCTGCGCCTCGGAGCAATCTCCGCTGAGCAGTTTATCGGCGGTAAACCCGTCCGGCGCAACCAACCATCCCAGCCGGCGCGAGGCTATGCCGGTCACGCGCCAGCCGATGCCGTAGTGTTCGCTGAGCTCCTGCTCTTTTTTTTGAAGCAGCGCAACGAAAGCCTTGCCGACGTTGCCGAATCCAACGACACAGAGGTTATAGGTGCGGATGCAGGTGTCTCCAAGGTGAAGTGGCTCTGCTCTCTATTGTAAAGCCCTTTTACCGTTTGTCAGCGGTGTGCAAGGGACCACCGAGCGGCCCTAACGAAGCCGAATCGCGTGCACATGGATTGTCATCACGAGCGCGTCCGGGGCCCCCGGCGAGTGCCGGTTTTGCACTCGCTGGGGTGAAGGAGCGAGGGATCTGCTTTTGTGTCATCTCGCGAAAAGCAGATTCCTCGCGCCCAATCACCCCACCCAGCGCAAAGGCGGCGCTGGTTGGGGACCCCGAAAACCCAGGCGCTCCGTAATGACAATCCGTATAGAGGGGCTGCTCACTTTAAAACTGTACCCCTGCTCGCCAGCCGCTTGCATCCATTTTGGTGCAATCGGCCACAATGTAAGGCGCTAAATAAAACGCTTGACGTGGCCCCAGTCGCCTTCGGTTATAATGCGCAATTAATGATTCCCCGATGCTCACATCATCGATCGCCGAAGCGTTTGTATCCCAGGGAGCATCTCTTCTATGCAACGCCGTTGGGCTAGCTTGCACAGCAATTCGTACCACTCCGAATTTCAAGGAGCGCCGGGATGTCCATCAAGGCAACTGACTACGTTTGGCACAATGGGCAACTGATTCCCTGGGATGACGCGAAGCTCCACGTGATGGCGCACGTGGTCAACTACGGGTCATCGCTGTTCGAGGGAATCCGCTGCTACCACACGGTGAAAGGCCCGGCCATCTTCCGCCTGCGCGATCACATGATCCGCCTGGTGCAGTCGGCCAAGATTTACCGTATCGAGCTGGACTACTCACTCGACGAGCTTTGCAACGCCGCGGTGGAGCTTGTGGGCGCCAACAAAGTTTCGCCGTGTTACGTCCGGCCGATCGTGTTGCGCGGCTATGGCCAGGTTGGCGTCAACCCGTTCAACTCACCGACCGAGGTTTACATTGCCAACTACGAATGGGGCAAGTACCTCGGCAGCCCCGACTGCGACGACGGCGTGGACGTGTGTGTCTCGTCGTGGACGCGGCTCGCGCCCAACACCATGCCGACGATGGCGAAAGCCGGCGCCAACTACATGAACTCGCAGCTCATCAAGATGGAAGCCATCGTGAATGGCTATGCCGAGGGCATCGCGCTCGACGTTAACGGCTATGTCAGCGAAGGCTCGGGCGAGAATATTTTTGTGGTGCACAAGGACCGTATCTACACCCCGCCGCTGGGCAACAGCGTTCTGCCCGGCATCACCCGGAACTCGGTGCTGCACATCGCGCATGAGCTGGGTATTCCGCTCGTCGAGCAGATCATTCCACGCGAGCTGCTCTACATCTGCGACGAGCTTTTCTTCAGCGGCACTGCTGCCGAGATCACGCCCATCCGCTCCGTAGATAAGATCACCGTCGGCCGCGGCATTTGCGGCCCGATCACCAAGACCATCCGCAACGAATTCTATGGGATCGTAAACGGCACGGCGGAAGACCGCTTCGGTTGGTTGACGCCGGTCCCGGTGAAACAGCCCGCACCGGTCAGCGTGTAAAGAAGCATTGGATTGGTGGAGCCGCCGGAAGTTTCCGGCGGCTTTTTGTTTTTTGACGTGTGAGCTGCCACCCGAGACCACCGTAATTCTTAGGCGAAGTGTAGGATGAGGTCATGGCGGAAAATGGGCTGCCCTGCCTGGACCTTCTGGAGGCGACCCCTGGAATTCTGCGCGGTCTGATGACCGAGTTGACCGAAGAAGATGCGCGCTGGAAACCGGCGCCCGAACGCTTCTCCGTCGCCGAAGTGCTGGCCCATCTCTCTCATTCCGAGGGCCACTGCTACCGGATGCGCCTCGACCGGTTCCTGGCCGAAACACGTCCCGAATTCGAGCCTGACGAGGCGCAAATGTACCTCGACCTGTACCGCGGTGCCGATCCGGAGGAGGCCTTCGATCACTTCGAAGATCAGCGCGAGACCAACATCGAATTTCTCCGCGACCTGCCGGACGGCGCAGGTGACCGTGTCGCGCTACACCGGGAGTTCGGCGAGATCACGCTCGCCCAGATGTTGAACGAGTGGGCGCTTCATGATCTCGGCCACATTCGACAGGTCGCGGAACTGGTCCGCGCCCGAAAATACCAGGCGGGCGCCGGTCCGCTGGGGGCGTCGTATCACCTGAAGCCCTGATCACTATGAAATGTTGAATAGGACAAGCGGCAAGTGTTCCACGATCAGTGCCAGGTGGCCCAAGTCTCCGATTCTAACTCCACTCTTCTTTCTGATCACCAACCAACGGGTGCCCCTCGATAACCGTGTCGGCGTTGTCAAGAGACACTACCAGCGAGCAAAGGTTTTTGTTTTTCCCTTCGTGGAAAGTTTTTGCTTTTGACTTTTCTTGGCTCATGCGACCAAGGCCCGCTTTTAGAATCCTAGGGTGGAAGAACTGGTTCCACCAACCATCTATCCGGTCACTCTACTTCCTACCATGATTCGTTGTTCAGACTCCCCGACTTTTCCGGGGAGGCAAGGCGCCCAATCAGCCCAACGATGAACTACTGCTTCACCAGGGTGGCCCACGGGCTGCCTTGCATGCGAACCAGCTGCGCGTAATTGGCCGGTTGGCGCAGCATCCAATACATTCGTACTGCCAGCTTCCTGACGATGGCGACCTTAGCCACGCCACTGCCCCGGCGCAGCTTCAGTCGCTGATAGTCCTTGCGTAACTCGGCGTCGAGTCGTGGCGCCGAGTGTCCGGCTTCGACCAGCAGTGAACGCATCATGGGATTGCCCTGCTGGCTGATCGCTCCCAGACGCTGTTTGCCACCGGAGGAAGGCTCGCGCGGATTCAGCCCCAGGTAGCTCACCACTTGCTTGCTGCGTTCAAAGCGCGCCACCGGACCGAGCGTGAGCACGAAGGCCAGCGAGGTCACCGCTCCCACGCCGGGATGCGTACGCAACAGAACCGCAGCCGCATTCTGGTTCGACTGTTCCTCCACCGCCTGATCCAGCTTCTTGAGCGAGACGTCGAGTTGGTCGAGCATCCGCAGCAGCTCTTGCCGGCGATAGCTGGCCCAGTCACCCAGCCCCAGGCCCTCCAGTTCGCGGCGGCCCTTCTTCGTCCACAGCTGCTTCTTGCGACATACGCCCTCGCCCATGGCCAGGGCATGCAGTTGATTGCCCACCGCGTTGCGCATCCATACCAGCTTTTGCCGATGCCAGACCAACTGCCGCAGATCGCATTCCTCCAGGCTCGGCCGCCAAATCCGCGGAAAGCGTTCTTCCAACAGGAGGTGCAGCAGGTGCGCCGCATCGCGCGCGTCCGTCTTCTGTTTGCGCACCATCGAAGCCCGGATCTGCGCCGCATCTCCTATCCACAGCTCGTGCCCCCGCTGGGCCAGCCTGCGCTCAAACCAGCGCGTGTTCCGGTGGCTTCGATGCCCACTCGCACCGGTCCCACCAAGCTGGCGTAGAACGCCTGGGCTTCTCCCCGGGCATGCTCCAAACGACGCTCCACCAGTTCCCCCGTCTCCTGGTCCAGCATCGCGATCTGTTGGTAGCGTGTATGCAAATCACAACCTACAATCTTCATGTGCTCGGCTCCTTTCCTCCGAGCCTTGGTTTGTTGAGCGCAC
>Ga0209040_10003147_pt1 | contig 12716 bp, 9 predicted proteins | sample BogFormECP12_OM3_FD_188240 | JGI IMG/M metagenome (GOLD analysis project Ga0209040, IMG submission 188240) | Bog forest soil microbial communities from Calvert Island, British Columbia, Canada - ECP12_OM3 (SPAdes) (version 2) | ecosystem: Environmental > Aquatic > Freshwater > Wetlands > Bog ... | reverse complement strand
TGTCCTTTACCCGGCTGACGGCAACCTTTGATTTCTCGGGGGAGCAATGATTAGAAAGCGGAATATCGGCAGGGCGGCGACGATTGGGGCCTTGACCGCGACGATCGCGCTGCTGACCGGCTTACCGGCGGCGAACGCCGATGAACTGGCGGATCTTCGCGCCAATCAGGAACTGCTGCAGCGCCGCATCGAACAGCTCGCTCAGGCCGCGCAAGGACGCCCTGGTGTTCCGGGGGGCTACGGCGCGGAGGCGGTGCCGGGTCAAACGATGACTGGCGGCAGCTTTCCGCGGTCGTTCCTGATCCCGGGCACCGACACCTCGATCCGCGTCGGCGGGTTCATCGACGAGACCTTGGACTATTACTTCCAGGGCGGCCCGGTAAACGGCACCCAAAGCACGACCGTCGGGGCCACCGGCAATTTGGAGGCGATCCCGCTCAACGTGCATTCCAACTCGACGGTCCCGGGCTTCCCGACGCCTGGTAATATCGTGCCGGGGCAGGTACAAAACTCGCGCGGCAACGGCGTCTTTTTGCAGAGTCCGCGGGAAACACGCCTCAACGTCGAAACGCGCACACCGACCGCCTGGGGCGAGTCGCGGACTTTCATAGAATTCGACTTTGCCGGCGGCAACAACTTCAGCACAAACAACGCGACGACGGTCTCGGATAGTTTGATCCCGCGGTTGCGATACGCCTATGGCACCCTCGGCGGCTTCCTCGCCGGACAGGCCAACTCGAACTTTTCCGACCCCGATGCCAACGCAGAAACGCTCGATTTCGGCGGCCCTGCCGGCCAGGCCGGCGTCGTCCGCATCCCGCAGGTACGCTACACCTATTCGGGGCCATGGGGCAGCGCCTGGTCGATCTCCGCCGAAACCCCCGAGACCGACATCGTCACACCGGCCGGCAATGTAAGGACGGACACGAACCTCGGCCAGAACCCGGTGACTAGCGGGACGACAACGGGCTGCGTCGCCAACGGAGCGCTGATCAGCGCGACCGCCGGGTGCGCCTTGTCCTTCAATCCCACCAAGTCCTCAGCGCCCGACGTAGCTTTTGCCTCGTATTGGTCGCAGCCCTGGGGCCATGTCGATTTTCGTGGAGTGGTCCGTCCGACCCTCACGGTCAACGACGGTCATCTCATCGACAAGACTTTTGTCGGCGGCGGTGGCGGTGTGTCCGGCGACGTCAAGCCCGGCTGGTTCGATTGGGCGAAGGACGACTTTCAGTGGCAATTCACCGTCGGCAACGGCCTGGGTCGCTATCTGAACGATGGTTCCGGTGCGGCATTGGCGACAAACTTCCTGTCGCCGCCGGCTACCGCCGCGGCAGCGGCGTCCATCCTCGTCAGGCCGGTAAGTGAGTTCGGCTATCAGCTCGGCTATCAGCACTGGTGGTTGACGAATTTGCGGTCGACCGTTGTCTACGGCTATTCTTATTTCGGTTATCCCACGCAGCTGATCGGGCCCACGCAGTCGATTGTCTCGAACAAGCAGGTACAGACCGCCCACGCCAACCTGATCTGGAGCCCGGTCGCGTTCATCGATGCGGGCGTCGAATACACATGGGGGCAGCGGCAGACCGTCGCGAACCTCAAAGGTCAACAACAAGCGCTGATCGGCAAATTCCGCGTCAAGTTCTAACACAACAACATCCGACCTTCGAGGCCCGCCGGTCCGCCGGCGGGCCTTTTCTTATGTGCCCCAGCCGCCTAGATTGGGCTCACGCTCGCCGTCCCGTTCGACAAGATGAAGCTCGCGCGCCGGCTCGAAGCGATGTCCGGCGCCGAACCCGCGACCAAGGCCGACTTGACGGCGGTTAGGGCCGACCTGGACTCGCTCAGGGCAGCAAGGCCGAAATCTTGGCGCTCAAGATGGAGCTAGTGCGAAGATGCTATCGGACGATTCACCGGGCGAGAGTGGCCCAATTCGAAAATCGCCCCACAAATCACGTCACACCGGCGAAGCCGGCCCCTGGCAGAGAGCAGGGGGCCGGTGCCCAGGCCGCGGCATGGATCCCGGCCTGCGCGGGAAGACGAGGAGAGGGATGCCGGGGTGTCGAGCGTCAGATGCACAGCATCAGTTTTGCGGCACGCGTCTCCTCGCCTTCGTGACTCATCTGAATGCATCTGAGCACTGGTACCTGGTTGATAAGTCGGCGTATTTAATCCCAACCTTTTCGTCATGCCCGCGAAAGCGGGCATCCAGGGCCGAATGGCTCTAGTGCTTAGAAGCATTCGATGATTCAGTTTGACGCTCTCTCTTCGCCGGTGTGACAAGGTTCTTGATGTGAGCTGGAGGCCGGAGAATTAGAGGCCGGCCGCGACCTCTCGCAAGACGCCGCGCAGCCAGGCGACCGCGCGGTCCTCGCCATGGTCGTGGTGCCACAATGCCATGATGTCGAAGGGCGGCGAGGTATAGGGTGGGTCGAACAGCTTGAGGCGATACCGATCGGCGAAGGCTGCCGCCAGACGCCGCGGCAGCGGCGCCGCCATGTCGGATTGGCTGACCACGGCGAGGGCGGCAGGCAAATGCGGCGTCGTCAGGCCGACCACGCGGCGCAATCCGCGCGTGGCCAGCGCCCCTTGCAGCAGCCCGACCTCGCTGCGGGCGACCAGCCTTTCGAGACCGTGGTCGCTGACATAGCCGGCGACCGCGTGCTCGTCCTCTCCGGTGGCGGAGATGATCAGATGCGAGAGTGAGGCGAGGCGCTCGAGGGTCAGCTCGGCGCCGGCCATCGGGTGGTCGGCGCTGAGCACCCAGACCCGGGTTTCTTGGAACAGCGGCTCGTAGACAAAGGGTTCGGGCACCCGTCTGAAGCTGCCGACCGCCAGATCGGTGCGGCCTGCAAGCAGCGCCTCGGCCACGCCCATATTGCTCGGCCGGATCCTGAGCTCGGCCTTCGGCGCCAGAGCCCGGACGCGGGCGATGAAGCCCGGCATCAGGACCGTGCCGACATATTCGCCGCAGGTAATCGTGAATCGCCGCTCCGTCAGCTCGGGCACGAATTCGGCAGGACCCAGCGCCAGCTGGAGCTGCAGCAGCCCCTCGCGGAGCCGCGGCGCGATTTCGGCGGCCCGCGGCGTCGGCCGCATGCCGTCCGCCACCCGCACGAACAGTTCATCGTGGAGCACATAGCGCAGCCGGTTCAGCGCATGGCTGATTGCCGACTGGCTCAACCCGAGCCGCTCTCCGGCGCGCGTGACGCTGCGTTCCTCGATTAGCGTGTCGAAGACCCGCAGCAGGTTCAGATCGAGTGTATGGAAATGCAGATCATTCATGCGTGCGATGCACAATTATCATTAGCGTGCAAACGGGCCCTTGAGGCAATCTTCTGCTGAATCAACCACGGATCTGGAGACGCCGTTATGTCGAGCTTGCTCAAATCGGCCGTTGTGAGTCTAGGGTTATTGGCCGGTGCGGCGGCAATCGCGCACGCCCAGTCGGTCACGTCGCTGCCGCCGAGCAGCCCTGCAACGGCTCCGGCAGTTACAACGCCCTCCTCTTCCACTTATGGAACCGACAAGTGGCAGCATCCCTATTCGACGTCGGTGGGTCCGCAGCCAGGATCGCACTCCTCGGGCAAAGACGAACATTATCAGGCGACAGAGGGCGACAATGCCGCAAGCCGCCATCCATACACCTCTACTCTTGGTCCTAAGCCAAACTAGCAATCGCGCGGCGCACCCGCGCCAGTATCTCCCTTTCTTCGAGACCCGCCGGCGCAAGCCGGCGGGTCTTTTCGTGCTCCATCGGCTCGCGCTGCGCAATTCGACGATCTCGGCGTAGAATGAGAGGCTTTCGACGACAGTTTCTCGATCGGGGTCCGGGATCATGTCCGCAACACAGCCACAGGCGGCGATCTTCGTTGCGGACGATTTCCTGCCGCGAGAATTAGCCGCGGCGATGCGGGGCGATCTCGATGCCCACTTCGCCGAGCCGGCGGCGCACCGCGCCGAGATCCATCAGATCTGGAATTACTGGTTTGTTCCGGAGCTGTATACCTATCTGCGCACCAGCCCGGAAAAGGTCATACGCCGCGATCTCGTGGACAATTTCGTGGGAGCGCTTCAGGCCTGGGCGGTCCTCACTCTGGGCATGGGTGGCGTGACTTGGCCTTACCTGAGCCTTTATGTGAACGGGTGCCGGCAAGGCCTGCACAATGACGCGGCGAATGGCCGCTTCGCCTTTGTCTATTCTCTGACACGAGACCAGCGGCGCACGATCGGCGGTGAAACACTCGTCTTTCGCGAAGGCGACCCCTTTCGCAGCCGGCTGGCGGCTGCGTCGGCCGGGCGCAGCTTTTACGATCTCATCGAGCCGAAATTCAACCGGCTCACCGTGTTCGACGATCGGCTTCCTCACGCCGTCGAGCGGGTCGAGGGCTCGATGGATCCGCTCGAAGGGCGGTTTGTATTGCACGGTCATCTGAGCGAGAGCGGCACGATCACAGGCGCGCTTCCCCCCGCTGTGGTAGAGGAGGCGGTGACGCGGCTCCTCTCCGATTTTGGCGCCCGGAACTCAGCTCAGATTTCACTCTATGACGGCCCGCTGGTGCTGCGGTTCATCATCGGCCCGGGTGGATCCGTCAAGACCTGCGACATACTCGTCGATCGCGTGATCCACGCCGACGCCGGCCATGCGGAATGGGAACCGCTGCGAGGCGATCTCGTGAACATGTTCAAGAGCTTGAAATTCCCGCCGGCAGCGGGCGAAACCATGGTTACCCAGCCGCTCGCGTTCGAAGCGCGTTTGCTCGGCCCGCGATAGGCGTCCCGCCGGCGCCTCACTGTGCCGGTTTGAACTCGGCGAGCCTGAGCCTGGTGCGGTGATCGGGCGGGGCAGTGGCAAAAGATGTCCGGCCTCTGAAATAATCCTTCTGCCATTTTTGGGCTTGCGCTTCCGATCCCGCCAGCTTCAGCGCATCGTTGAAGTCGCGTCGGCCGTCGGCCCAGGTGAGGTAGGCCTCGCGAACCTCTTTATCACTCTCCAATGCTCGAAACTCGGGTTCGACCTGATCGACGAGACCGCGCTTGAGCGGGAAAATCATGCAAAACGGCTCGTCAGTTTCGAACGCAACCAGCGTCGCCTTGCGGGTGAATTTCCAGTTCATCGTGAAGGTAAAGGGCGCCCAATCGGTTTCCACTATCCCAGACAACGGCTGAAGCCCGTCCTTGGGCTGGTTCAGGGGTCCGGTTACCATCAAATCGTATCCCGGCTCGGTTCGAAACAGCGCGTTTACATTGAAGGTCAGCACTCCGAAACCGAAATGGCTCGACGCCAATACCGGCGCACCGGGGGGAAGGGGGAAGAGCTCGATAGCGTCGAGCGCAGAGCTGCCGTCCCATTTCGCTGTGAAGGGGACGGTGTTGAGAAGAAGCCACCCATGCGCGTTGGCAATGTTGAGCGGCAGGCAACGATAAGCAAATCCCTCTTGGGTCCGGTCCATCCAGGCCCGCTCCACCGGTGCCGGAACGATCTTTGGCGGATTTCCCGAGGTCGGATAGCAGATGAGCCGCATGCCAATTCTCTTTCAATGCGAGCCGCACCGGGACGGCAACGCCGGCGGGAGCGCTCCTGCCGCGGCCGTCAGCGATGGCCGGCAAAGATCCCGGAGGCCAGATACGCCGGACCCTGAAGCGCGAAATTACCGCCGGTCTCCGTCGCAGGGTTCCCGGAAAGGTTGCCGAAGAACATCCCGTTGGCCGAGCCGTTGAGACCGGAGCCCGACAGCGCGCCCGAATAGCTTGAGCCGACGCCCGCAACCGTGCCGGAAACGGTCTTGCCGTCGAAATTGCTGATCGTCATCGTTCCTGTGTGGGTGCCAAAATTATACGCATTGGTGAACGCACCAGAGGCGAGATAGCTTGCTCCGCTGTTGACCACGGACCCCAGCGCGTTGCCGCTGAAGGTCCCGACACCGGTTGCCGGTAACGTGACGCTGGGGATGCCTGCGACCCAGGTATTGATATGCGCCGCGTCTTGGCGGACCACCGCGTTTCCGGCAGGATTGGGGGTGTCGAGCGTGCCGGTCCAATAGCCCCATTGCAGGAACTGGCACGAACTGCAAAGGCCGTTCGGCAATAGGGTATTTGTCGGGACTGTGCCCGAGGTCACCATGGCGACCCGCCCGGCTTGCGTCGGGTCACCATTGAGCTGGATGTTGACACCGTTCACTTGTGAGGCCGTATCGGGGTTTTCCAGGGCGGCGTAACGGGCGTCGTCGACAAAGGTGCTGCGCGACCGCGAGGTGCCGGTAAACCCGCCGAACTGGACCGTCAGGGTGTTGGTACCGAACGGATCGCTCCCCGCAAAGGTCGCGCCGACGCGATTGTTCGTCGCGTTGGTCTGGACCGACGTTGTGCCGGTTGCAGCATAAGGCGAGCCGACGGACCCCCCGACGACGGGATACATGATCCCGCCAAAATAGCCTGTCGTCGTTTGCGTCGTTCTGGTGCCAAAGCCAGTGCTGGTTGTCGGAGTTGCGGGCTGGTTGAACGCATAAGTAGAAGGGGTGCCGCCCAAAGGAACCTGATTCGCTGTCTGGTTTGGCACATAATTCAAGTTAGTGTTGTACTGATTTTGATCCAAGACAAAGCCGCTGATCGGCAGAGAGCCGGTTCCGGCCCCGAAAATATTGTTGCCGTTGCCGTCGGCGACCGTTGCTGCGCCCGAGCCGATCCGTACCGGCAGCGTTGTTCCGTTCGCCATGAACGAGCCGCGTACGACGCCATCGCCGGCTACCGTTCCGGTGTCGGTCGACCTGAAGAAACTCCCCGTCTGCACGACCAGGGCCGAGGTCTGAGCTGCTCCTACACCGTTGATCCCCAGGCTCGCCTGCAATGTGCGAGTGCCCGTGGCGGTGGGGTTTGTGGTGGGATTGAACGCGCCGAACCCGGATTGTGCCGGAGCCACCACGTAATACGGCGAGATGCTGGGGTTGGGAATATTGCCGCCGGTGCTTTGCGTGATGAACGGTACCGGCGACTGCAGGGCGGCGTCCTGCTGAAGCGTGTAGGTGTAAAGCTGGGGCGTCCCCGGTGCCGTCGTAAGGAAGCCGGAATTCGAGGGCACAGGCTGGCCGCCGAAGATGAAGCCGCGTTCTGCGGGCATAGTGACGGGTGTGAGGTTGGCATAGAAAAAGGTTGAATCGGGCGCCATGTAGCTCGTCCCGGTGAATTGGCCGAATATGCTCGCCGTGCCGGCGGGGCCGAAATTCACAAACCCCGGGCTGATAGAGCCGGGAGCGAGAGGGAACTGGATCGAGGCGCCCGGGGCGAGCGTCGCCGTGAATGCGCCGTTGGCCGGCTGTCCGGCGGGGTATGTCAGCGCACCACCGGTGTAAGGAATTCTGTTGTTGGGACCCTGATTGATAAAGCCCTGGGTGGTCGCAGTGCCGTTGCCGGGCGTGTCCTTGAAAAGGCCGGCATAGCTGATGACGACCGGTGGTGGTGGAGGCGGCGGCGGAGGCGGCGACGGTGGTGGTGGTGGCAGTGGCGGTGGCGGTAGAGGCGGCGGCGGCGATGGAGGTGGTGGCGACGGCGGTGGTGGCGATGGAGGTGGTGGCGATGGAGGTGGTGGCGATGGAGGTGGTGGCGACGGAGGTGGCGGCGATGGAGGTGGTGGCGACGGCGGTGGTGGCGGCGGCGGGGAAGCGGCCAAGCCCTGGTTGGCGGCAAGCTGCACCGCAGTCACGGATTGCTGGACGGTCGTGCTTACTCTCGGCGGCTGCTGAAGACTTTGAACTTGGTTGCCGGCCAATGCATTAGTCGAGGAGACGGCCGCTGCGACACCGCTGTTGGCGACAATAGTGTCGGTCGGAACCGTCCGCGCGCCGCCATTGCCGCCCGGCCGGCCGTCGAGCTGGGCAAGCAGCGCCGCGGTCGCGCCTGGCGGCGCCGGCGACGGCTCGGAGGGCGCCGCACCCCGACCGGCCACGGTGACCTGGAACCCGGGTCGTGTGATCGTCTGCGCGAGGCCGTTCAGCCCGGTCACGGTAACGCCGGTGCCGTATCCGAAGATGACCTGAAGTCGTCCGTCCGGCGACAAATCCACCAGAATCAGGCCGCCGCGGATCCCGATCGTCGCCGAGGGCGTCCGCATCGTGACCGCATTGTCCTGTTTACTGAGCTTGCCGCCGACAAAACGGAACACGCCGCGCGTCAGGCTGGCAGCCAGCTTGCCGGTGCCGGGGGCGGGATCATAGACGAACTCGTCGATGACCATGTCGGAGTTCGGCCCAACCGTCATCGTCGATTGATCAACGAAGAGAACCTGAGTTTGGCCCGCCGATCCGGTGGTGATGCGCTCGTTGAAAACGATCTCCTGGCCCAACACCAGGCGACGTGGTGCGGCACTCGGTGGAATCCCGGTCGCATCGGGATTGACAGCGCCACTGACGCCGATGCGCTGCTGCGCCGCCGCAGGGCTCACCAGAGCGGTGCCGAACAAAAGCGGAGCCAGCGCAGTGGCGCACAGCGGGTACCGGACAATCGCCATATCGAGCCCCCTAGAAGCGGATCTGCGGACCGATCAAGAACGAAGTATTGTTATAGGAGTAGAGCGGCAGGTTCGACGAGATGATGTCGCGCTCCAGCTGTGCCACAATTGCGATGTTGCCCACAATCGGCCAAGTCTGGCTCAAGCCGAACCGCCACCGCTGCGTCAATTGCGTGCTGAGCCCCGGCAGGAAAGCGTTGCCGCTGGTACTGCAGCATGGATCGGGGGCCGCGTAATAGCTCCACGCACGCCCGAGAAACGGCGTGGTTTCCCATTGGTTGGAGGTAAACCCGGTAGGATCGGGGTAGCGGATACGGTAGGAGCCGGACACCGCGTAGGTTGTGTTCGTGTAAAAGGCGAGCTGCGTCGACTGATCAAGATAATCGAATTCGAGGTTCAACACGGAATTCTCGGTGATTGGCTTCGTCAGCGACAAGGTGACGAGCTTGTCGCTGCCGTTGAGACCCGTCGACAGGGGACGGTCGGGGGCGTTGGTGTAACCCTTGCGCCGAAATTCGAACGCCGCTTTTACGATCAGGTCGTTCCACACGATCTCCTGATATTCAAGCCCCGGCCCGCCCGCGGCGAAATACTGGTTCCAGCCCAGCCCCACTTCGTCCCCGATCACGTAGGGCTTGAACGATGCCAACTTATCGCCGAGGAGCCCGCCATTCGGGAAGTTGAATCGCGGTCCGCCGGTCACCTCGAGGAGACCGATATCGAGCCGGTTCACTGCGGAATTGAAGTAATGGTTGAGGTAACTGACGCCGGTGACTTCGAGAGTATCGCGGTTCTGCGTTTCCAAATCGTAGCTATAGAGCAGCGAACCGCTGCCGAATATGCTCCCCGACGCTTGTTTCGTAAAGGGCGTGTTGAGGAGCACCGGAAAGGGAAAGACCGGCGTCAAAATCTGGGACGAGCCCGCGACATTGGCGTCGGATTGATATTGGCCACCAAAGAAGACGTAACCGGACAGGTGATGGCGCGACTGGCCTTTTTCGATCTGTGAGAGATACTGCTCGACGCGTGCCTGTACTTCGGGGGGTGGGTTGGCGGCGGCCGCCTTTTCAAAATAATCGCGAGCGAGCTCGTATGAGCCCATCTTAAAGTACAGCGCTCCGAGCTCGAGCTGGACCCGCGGCAAATTGGGATTGAACAGCAGCATACGTTCCAGCGCCGAGACCGCCGCTTCATAATCGCCCAGCCGGGCGGATACGTCGGCGTAGGCAAAGGTCACATCGAGGTTTGCCGGATCCCGGAACATCTGCTGGAACAGCGCTTCCTTCTGCGCTTCGAGGGCCGCTCGGTCTTCGGGAGCGACCGTTTGCGCTGTTGCCACTACCGGAAGGAGCACGATGGCAAGGGTTAGAACGCCTATAATAACCCTGAAAATGCGCCCCCACCGGAGCACGGTACGCTGATTTTTTTTCAGAGTGCTCACCGCACTTCTCCCCCGATTGCGGCTCACCGAGTTTTGCACGCCGATTGACTTTACATAGCCTGCAGTTGCGCGGCAAGGCCTAGAGGCGCGTTCAGCGCTTGTATCACGATTGAAGGCTATGCTTGAAAGGGCGGTTGGATCGGGCGCAGATTGGTCCGGCTTTTTTCAGTCCCCAACCGGCGACGCGGCAGGGCAAGAGAACCCGGCGGGTTGTTCGACTCACAGGAGGCTTGAGGTGGAGCCGCAGTTCTACGACACCCTCGAAACACGCGATCCGGCCGAGCGCGAAGCGGCTTTGCTGGCGGCGCTGCCGCAGATCATCGCCGCGGCGAAGGGGCGCTCGCCGGCCTATCGCCATCTGCTCGCCGCGATCCATCCGGAAGATGTCGTCGACCGGCGCAGCTTGGCCGAACTGCCGCTGACCCGCAAATCCGAACTGATCGAGCTGCAGCGGCGGAACCCCCCGTTCGGCGGATTGGTGGCGGTGCCGGTGTCGGCGCTCCGCCGGGTCTTCGCGTCGCCGGGGCCGATCTACGAACCGGAGGGCCGGCGGCCGGATTACTGGCGGTTCGCGCGGGCTCTCTTCGCCGCGGGGTTTCGCGCCGGCGACCTCGTGCACAACACCTTCTCGTATCATCTGACCCCGGCCGGGGCGATGGTGGAGAGCGGCGCCGATGCGCTCGGCTGCGCGGTCATCCCGGCCGGCACCGGCCAGACCGAGCAGCAATTGCGCACGATCGCCGATCTGCGGCCGGTCGGCTATGTCGGGACACCGTCCTTCCTCAAGGTCCTGCTCGACCGGGCGGCGAGCGAGGGCGGCGACGTCTCCTCGCTGCGGAGGGCGCTAGTTGGGGCGGAGGCGCTGCCGTCGGCGCTGCGCGCCGAATTCCGCAGCCGCGGGCTCGACGTGCTGCAGTGCTACGGGACCGCGGATATCGGCATCATCGCTTATGAGAGCACGAGCCCGGAGGGTGAGGTTTGCGAAGGCATGGTAGTCGACGAGGGTATCATTCTTGAGCTGGTCCTGCCGGGCACCGGCGAGCCGGTGCCTCCCGGCGAGGTCGGCGAGGTCGTCGTAACGACATTGACGCCGGAGTATCCGCTGATCCGCTTTGCCACCGGGGATCTCTCGGCGATCCTGCCGGGCTTGAGCCCGTGCGGCCGGACAAACCATCGGATCAAGGGATGGCTTGGCCGCGCCGACCAAACGACCAAGGTGCGCGGCATGTTCGTGCACCCCGAGCAGGTCGCGGACATTCTGCGGCGCCACAAATCGATCATCCGCGCGCGCCTCGTGGTTGAGCGGCCGCGCAGCACCGACGAGATGACCCTGTTGGCCGAACTCGGCGAACCGGCGGAGGAGCTGGGACATATCGCTGAAACCCTGCAGGCCGTCACCAAAATGCGCGGCACCGTCAGCCGCGTGCCGGAAGGGAGCCTGCCCGCCGACGGCAAGCTGATCGAGGATCGACGGCAATTGAATTGAAATTCACCGAATGGTCACAATTTTTTCAAACCGGCGTCCCAATCGACCCCCCATATTGTATGCGTAAGGTTGATCCTTACAGGTTTGTCCCCCAAACCTCGTACACGGTCGAGCAACTCGACCGTGGCCGCGCGGCTCCGGTTTTCCCCCACCGGAGCCGCTTTTTTGTCCGCCCAGCGCGTTGAACGAACCCGGCCGCGATCTGACCGCCGACACCCTCGCTTGCCGGCGCGGCGAGCGCCTGGTCTTTGCCGGGCTCTCGTTTCGTCTGCCGGCAGGGGGCGCTCTGCTGTTGACCGGAGCGAATGGCAGCGGCAAGACCAGCCTGTTGCGAGTCCTCGCCACACTGATCATGCCGGCCGGCGGCCGTCTTCTCTGGGGCGCTGCGCCGGTCGAGGCCGAGATCGCCGCCTATCGCGCGCAGCTGGATTTTGTCGGCCATCAGGACGGCGTGAAACCCGGCCTGACGCCGCGCGAAACCTTGGCGTTCTGGGCAGCGCTCCGGGGTATAGAGTCGAGCCGGCTGCCGCGCCTCCTCGAAGCGGCGCTCACAGCATTCGCTCTCTACGAGGTCGCCGACTGGCCATGCCGCTGGCTTTCCGCGGGCCAACGTCGGCGGATCGCGCTCGCCCGTCTGATCGCCGCGCCGGCATCGATCTGGCTTCTCGACGAGCCGACCAGCGCGCTCGACCATGAAAGTCAATCGCGACTCGAAACTGCGATCGCCGAGCATCGTGCTTCCGGCGGACGTGTCGTCGTCGCCAGCCACACGCCGATCGACCTCGGTGCCGCCACCGCGATCACCCTCGATGCCTTCACTCCGCCCCCGGACTATGCACTTGCCGGCTGAGGATGGCGGCGTTCCTCGGCCTCTTCCGGCGCGATCTGAGCCTCGCCTTGCGCCAAGGCGGCGACACCGGCCTCGTCCTCGGGTTTTTTGTTCTCGCGGTCGTGCTGTTCCCGTTCGGCGTCGGTCCCGAGCCGGAGATCCTGCAGCGCATCGGTGCAGGCATCATCTGGGTGGCGGCGCTGCTCGCGGCGCTGTTGTCGCTCGACCGGCTGTTCGAGGCGGATTATCAGGACGGCGAACTCGATCTGCTGGCCCTTTCGAGCCTCCCTCTCGAGCTTGCGGTGCTCGCGAAATGCGCGGCCCATTGGGTGGCGACCGGCCTGCCGCTGGCGCTGACCAGCCCGCTGCTCGCGCTGCTGGTCGATCTCGATCCCGGTTTGATCGCGATTTTGTTCGCGAGCCTGTTGATCGGCACCCCGGCGCTGAGCCTGATCGGCAG
>Ga0209040_10003146_pt1 | contig 12717 bp, 13 predicted proteins | sample BogFormECP12_OM3_FD_188240 | JGI IMG/M metagenome (GOLD analysis project Ga0209040, IMG submission 188240) | Bog forest soil microbial communities from Calvert Island, British Columbia, Canada - ECP12_OM3 (SPAdes) (version 2) | ecosystem: Environmental > Aquatic > Freshwater > Wetlands > Bog ... | reverse complement strand
CGACCCCGCACCAGCAAAGATCCGTGCCGAGTTGATCTCCGGCGGCAACCACGCAAACTCAAGAACCATCACAACCAACCCCAACCCAGCCAGCCGCCCTCGCGGTTCCGATAACGACACACCCCGAGCATCACGCACATTCCCCCTCGCACGTGACAACCACCACGGCCGGATCGTAAGCCAATCGCCAACAAAAATCCGTGCTTTCACCAAACCCTTTCCTGCCAATCTCTGACAAGGGCAGTCGCGTCTCGGCTCCCGACTGACACTGACAACAGGTTGTGGGGTGGAGTCATACGGGCGATGAATGGACGGTGAATTTCCGGATTGGACGTGTTGCCGGGACGCTGCCTGGACGGTCAGCGGTTGCGGGCGCAACGGCTCAAGGACCGTGCCGGCCAAGCGATTCCGCAATCATCTTCGCCGGCCTCACACGGCACCTCGGACAATTAATTAAGGTTCTCGCGTACGAGACAACAGCGACCGCGACTTCTAGAACAGATTATGGAAGAACCCCGAAAGCCCATTGCCGACGTTACCGAGGCCCGAGCTGCCGCTGCTGAACATAAGGTACCCGAACTCATGACACCCGCGACAAAGAAGCCGGTATCGTTGATCGCCGCGCTGTCGTAACCCGCATTACCGATGCCCGCGTTGAGTACACCTGAATTTCCTGGCACTGTATTGTCGGTGCTGGTATTCGTGAAGCCCGAGTCACCGAAGCCCGAATTCTGGAAACCAGAGTTTCCGGTCCCGTCCGGATTATTTTGGCCGAATGCCGGAATTATTCATGCCGTCGTTGAGGAACCCCGAGTTCATGACCGTTTGAGTCGCCGGACTGAAGAAGCCCGTGTTAAGGGTGCCCGCATTGAAACCACCCGCATTGATATCGCCCGCATTTGAGAAGCCCGTGTTCGTGTCGCCCGCATTTCCCATGCCGGTATTTACGTCGCCCGCGTTGAAGAATCCCGAGTTCCCGGCGCCCGCATTTGCGCAGCCCCAGTTTATGGTGCCACCGTTAAAGCCGCCCCAGTTGGTGCTGCCGGCGTCGAAACTGCCTGTGTTTCCGCTGCCAGCGTCCGCGCCGCCCGTGTTTGTGCTGCCGCCGTTCCAGAGCCCAGTATTGACGCTACCCGTATTTCCGAAACCAAAGTTTCCGTCACCCGAGTTCCCGATGCCGATGTTGTTGCTACCCGAGTTGAAGAAGCCGATGCTGTTGTCACCCGAGTTACCGAAGCCGATATTGCCGCTCCCGTGGTTCCCGAACCCGAAATTGTTATTTCCTATGTTCCCGCCGCCGAAGTTGAGGTTGCCCTGATTTCCACCGCCGAAGTTCGTGTCGCCGTTGTTACCGCCGCCCAGATTGAGTTGCCGACGTTGCCGCTGCCCAGGTTGGTATCGCCGTTGTTGCCGCTGCCCATGTTGGTATCACCATGGTTTCCGCTGCCCAGATTGAAGTTGCCGACGTTGCCGCTACCCAAGTTCGCGTCGTCCTGGTTGCCACCGCCCAGGTTGAAGCTGCCGATGTTCCCAAGACCCAAGTTGATGCTCGGGAAGGCGGCCGCCGCCGCCGGGGCACCCCCCAACAAGCCAGACACGCCTCGCAGCGACCCCTGCCACGGCACCAATTGCGCAGCCACCGCCGCAGCCCGCGCCGCCGCCGCACCGAGCCACCCCGCATACGGCGCCGCCGCAGCCACCATCGCCGCCGACGCCGGACCCTGCCACGCCTGACCCGGCCCAGCCGTGAGGCCCGACGTCACCGCCGAAAACGAGTCCGCAGCAGACCCCAACTCCGCCGCCAACCCCTCCCAGGCCGCAGCAGCCGCCAACATCGGAGCCGAACCCGCACCAGAGAACATCCGCAAAGAATTAATCTCCGGCGGCAACACCGAAAAATTCACCACCGCCCCTCCTACCCGGATTATTCCCAGCCAGCCACACCCCACGCGTTACAACTCGACCCCGGCGTTGTGCGGTCGGCCGGATCTGGGCATCAGCCACATTGCCGGCAGGCGCACTACGCCCGCGCCGGTGCACAATGTCGAGCAAATAACGCGGCGGAGAAGTGCGTTACGAGCTGCCCTTGAGGCGCAACGTCAGATAATCGGCCACGTTCGTCATCGCGACCCGGTCCTGCGTCATAGCGTCACGCTCGCGCACGGTTACGGCGTTGTCCTCGAGCGAGTCGAAATCCACCGTCACGCAGAATGGCGTACCGACCTCGTCCTGGCGCCGGTAGCGCCTCCCGATGGCGCCGGCATCGTCGAATTCGATGTTCCAGCATTTCCGCAGTTCGGCGGCCAAGTCGCGGGCCTTGGGGCTCAGATCGGCGTGCCGGGACAGCGGCAACACCGCGGCCTTTACCGGCGCCAGCCGCGGGTCCAGTCGCAGCACCGAACGTTTCTCCATCGCACCCTTGGCATTTGGGGCTTCGTCCTCGGTGTAGGCGTCGATCAAGAACGCCATGAACGACCGGGTCAGACCGGCTGCCGGTTCGATGACATACGGCGTGTACCGGGTGTCGTTGACCTGATCGTAGAAGGACAGGTCGACGCCGGAATGCTTTGTATGCGTTGATAAGTCGAAGTCGGTTCGGTTGGCGACGCCTTCCAGCTCACCCCACGGGTTGCCGACGAAGCCGAACTTGTACTCGATGTCGACGGTGCGCTCGGAATAATGCGACAACTTCTCCTTGGGGTGTTCGTAAAGGCGCAGGTTCTCCGGATCGATACCCAGGTCGACATACCACTGCAGCCGGGTGTCGATCCAATACTGATGCCACTCCCTCGCGGTCGACGGCTCGACGAAGAACTCCATCTCCATCTGCTCGAACTCACGGGTGCGGAAAATGAAGTTGCCCGGGGTGATCTCATTGCGGAAGCTCTTGCCGATCTGCCCGATGCCAAACGGCGGCTTCCTGCGCGCAGTCGTCACCACGTTGGCGAAGTTGACGAAGATGCCCTGCGCGGTCTCGGGGCGCAGATAATGCAGCCCCTCGTCGGTCTCGATGGGTCCAAGATAGGTCTTGAGCATCATGTTGAACTCGCGCGGCTCGGTCCACTGGCCGGGCTCGCCGGTCTCCGGGTCGCGAATATCGGCCAGCCCGTTGGGCGGCGGCTGCCCATGCTTTGCTTCGTAGGCCTCGATGAGATGGTCGGCGCGGTAGCGCTTGTGCGTGATCAACGACTCGACGAGCGGGTCATGGAAGACCTCGACGTGGCCAGAAGCCACCCACACCGGCCGGGGCAGGATGATCGACGAGTCGATCCCCACCACGTCGTCGCGGCCGGTGACCACCGCGCGCCACCACTGCCGTTTGATGTTCTCCTTGAGCTCCACGCCCAGCGGGCCGTAGTCCCACGCCGATTTGGTGCCGCCGTAGATCTCACCCGAGGGAAAGACGAAGCCGCGCCGTTTGGCCAGGTTGACTACGGTATCGATGACGGACGCCACGGGGATAGTCCACTTCCTTCCCGGATGGGGGTCAGGCGCGCGCGGTGGTGAACCGCCGCACGCAAAACATCAGTCATGGTAGCGATCGGCGCCGGGTCTTTGACATGCGTCATCATGCATGTGACAGTGGAAGTCAGCCGAAACCTTTCCAAACAGCGGATGTTGCCAACGGCGGGCATTCCCGATATCCGGCACTTCATCGAGGTGATGACTTCATATGGCGATGTCTTCCTCACCGCCGACCGCCGCAGACGGTTCATTGTCAACTATGACCTCCGATTTGGTTGGCGGCCACGAGCACGGGCCCGATGGGCTTTCGGGGCTCGCTGACTATCCCGCGCCGCCGCCGCGGGAGATTCTCGACGCCGCCGGCGAGCTGCTGCGCGCGCTGGCAGCGCCGGTGCGGATCGCCATCGTGCTGCAATTGCGTGAATCTCAGCGCTGCGTGCACGAACTGGTCGACGCGCTGGGCGTGCCACAGCCGCTGGTCAGCCAACATTTGAAGATCCTCAAGGCGGCGGGCGTGGTCGCCGGGGAGCGGTCTGGCCGTGAAGTTCTTTACCGGCTGGCTGACCACCACCTCGCGCACATCGTCGTCGACGCGGTCGCCCACGCGGGCGAGGACGCGCCGTGACCGGAGCGAGCGTCCGCTCCACCCGCCAGCGAGCAGCGATTTCGACGCTTTTGGAGACGCTCGACGAATTCCGCTCGGCCCAGGAGCTGCACGACGAGCTGCGTCGCCGCGGCGAGAACATCGGTCTGACCACCGTCTACCGGACGCTGCAATCGATGGCGGCGGCGGGAATGATCGACACGCTGCGTACCGACACCGGTGAATCCGTCTACCGCAGGTGTTCGGAACATCATCACCACCACCTGGTCTGCCGCAGCTGCGGTTCCACCATCGAGGTTGGCGACCACGAGGTCGAGGTGTGGGCGGCCGAAGTGGCCGCCAAACACGGCTACTCCGACGTCAGCCATACCATCGAGATCTTCGGCACCTGCTCTGAATGCCGGCGCTCACGGCGCTCAGCCCGTTAGCGCGCGCCGTATCTGGGCGCCCGTGTCCAGCACCAGCAGGATCAGGGTGCGCAGCGCGTTGTCGGTCAAGCCGGCGCCGGGAAAGTTGTATCGCAGCATCACGTCCGCTGTTTTGGCCGCACCTCTACCGGAGTTGCGCTGCACGGCCTTCTCAGCGACCTTCTCCACCAGGGTGACCGTCCCGAGGTTGGTGTCGCGGGTGTGCCTGGCCACCTGGTCGCTGACCTTCTTGGTCAGCGGCAGATCCCACGCCACTACCTGCGTGAGCGACACCAGGTCGAGGTCCTCGACGATGTTCACCACCCGCAACGACGCAAACGTGTCGTCATGGCGCACCGTTAGCCCGCCGTCGGGTTCCTCCTCGACGGGCAGGACTTCCCGGAGTATCGATTCCAGCCGCTCCTGCAGGGATGGCACTAGGCGCTCCCGAACCGTCGATTGCGCGACGCGTACTCCTCGCAGGCGGCCCACAAGTCGCGGCGGTCATAATCAGGCCACAACTTGTCCTGGAAGATGTATTCGGCGTAGGCCGCCTGCCACAGCATGAAATTGCTGGACCGCTGCTCCCCCGAGGTCCGCACAAAGAGGTCTACGTCGGGGATGTCGGGCCGCTGCAGGTGCCGGGAGATCGTGGACTCGGTGATCCGCTCCGGGTTCAGCCGGCCGGCGGCCGCCAGACGAGCGATTTCCTTTGTGGCTTCCGCGATTTCGGTGCGACCACCGTAGTTGACGCAGTAGTTGATGGTGATGGCATCGTTGCCCGCCGTCATGTGCTCCGCGACCGCCAATTCATCGATGACGCTGCGCCACAAGCGCGGTCGTGAACCCACCCAGCGGATCCGGACCCCGATCTCCTTGAGACTCTCGCGGCGCCGTCGCACCACGTCGCGGTTGAAACCCATCAGAAAGCGGACTTCCTCGGCGGACCGCTTCCAGTTCTCGGTGGAGAAGGCATAGAGACTGAGCCACTTGATCCCGAGTTCGATGGCGCCGCAGGCGACGTCGATCACCACCGCCTCACCCATCTTGTGCCCCTCGGTGCGATGCAATCCGCGTTGCGTGGCCCAGCGGCCGTTGCCGTCCATCACGATGGCGACATGAACGGGCAACTGCGCGGCCGGAATCCGCGGCGCGACCGCTTTCGACGTGTGCTGCGGTGGTCGCTTCGGCCCGCCGTCGGGTGCTGGCGGCAGCTCTGGGAAGACGACCGGCCACGTCGATTTGTCGGGAAACGTCGGGTAGTCGTCGGGCGCCGCGGGCAGCTGCGGGAAGTCCGGGGACCTCAGCCTGCGCGCGAACTTAGCCACAGGCCATATCCTGCCTGATCAGCGCTGCGCGCCGGTCAGCGATTGTGCGATCGACCTGGTACGTCCGCTCTACCAGCGGCAACGTCTTGAGCTGCCGTTCCAGATGCCATTGCAGGTGTGCGGCCACCAACCCGCTGACGTGGCCGCGGTGGGATTGCGGCGCCTGCTGGGCGGCTTCCCAATCGCCGTCGTGCAGCGCGGACATCAGATCCAGCACACCCGGCGGCGGTGTCGTCGAGCCGGCCGGGCGGCAATGCGCGCAGACGCTGCCCCCGGCGGCGACGTGAAACGCCCGATGCGGACCGGGTGTGGCACAGCGGGCGCACTCGGTTAGCGCCGGCGCCCACCCGGCGATACCCATGGCACGCAGCAGGTAAGCGTCCAACAGCAGATCGCGGGGCCGGCGTCCGTCGGCCACCGCACGCAGGGCGCTCACCGTGAGCCGGTGCAGAGCCGGGGCGGGCGCCCGCTCCTCACCGGCGAGGCGTTCGGCGGTTTCCAGCATCGCGCACCCGCAGGTGTACCGGCCATAGTCGCTGACGATGTCGGTGGCGAACGCGTCGATCGCGACGACCTGGGTGACGATGTCGAGGTTGCGGCCGGGGTGCAGTTGCACGTCGATATGCGCGAACGGCTCCAGTCGCGCGCCGAATTTGCTGCGCGTGCGGCGCACACCTTTGGCCACCGCACGAACCAGCCCGTGATCGCGGGTCAGCAGGGTGACGATCCGGTCGGCTTCGCCGAGCTTGTGCTGGCGCAACACAACAGCCCGGTCTCGATATAGCCGCATCACAACAGTTTTGCACCCCACCGCGACATTGCGGGTATCCGCGCCGATAGTCTCGTACCCCGTGATTGGCGCTTCCGGGTCCGCGTTTGGGTCCGCTTTCGGATCCCGCGACCAGCGCCTGCCCACGCTCACTGACCTGCTGTATAAGCTGGCCGCCCGCTCGGTGACTTCCGACACACTGGTGCGCCGTTCCCTGCAAGCGATCGGCCTCAGCCAGTCCACTTTGAACGCCTTCCGGGTGGTGCTCACCGAATCCGCGCTGGCCGATGCGGCCGAGGCCGATCGGCGACGGGCCGCCGGCGACACGGCGCCGTTGCTGGGCATCCCGATCGCGGTCAAGGACGACGTCGACGTTGCTGGAGTCCCCACCGCGTTCGGTACCGAGGGGCACGTTCGGCCCGCAACCCACGACGCCGAGGTAGTTCGCCGGCTGAAGGCGGCCGGCGCGGTGATAGTCGGCAAGACGAACACCTGCGAACTGGGTCAATGGCCCTTCACCAGCGGACCCGGGTTCGGGCACACCCGCAACCCTTGGTCGCGTCGGCACACTCCGGGCGGATCGTCGGGCGGTAGCGCGGCCGCGGTGGCCGCGGGCCTGGTCACCGCCGCTATCGGCTCCGATGGTCCCGGCAGCGTCCGGATTCCCGCAGCGTGGACGCACCTGGTAGGCATCAAGCCGCAACGCGGCCGCATCTCCACCTGGCCGTTGCCCGAGGCGTTCAACGGCATCACGGTCAACGGCGTGCTGGCGCGCACCGTCGCCGATGCGGCATTGGTGCTAGACGCCGCGTCGGGAAACGTCGAGGGCGACCGGCACAAGCCGCCCCCTGTGACGGTTTCCGACTACGTCGGCATCGCGCCCGGTCCGCTGAACATCGCGCTGTCAACCCGGTTCCCGTACAGCTTTTTTCGGGCCAAGTTGCACCCCGAAATCCTGGCCGCGACGCGTGCGGTGGGCACGCAGCTCGAGCTACTCGGTCACACCGTGGTGTCGGGTAACCCGGACTACGGCCTGCGGTTGTCGTGGGACTTTCTCGCCCGGTCCACATCGGGCCTGCGGGACTGGGAGGAGCGGCTGGGCGACGATGTCATCCTGGACCGCCGCACCGTGTCCAACCTGCGGATGGGCCACGTGCTGGGACAGGCGATTCTGAAAAGCGCGCGCCGCCACGAAGCCGCCGACCACCACCGGGTGGGTTCGATCTTCGACATCGTCGACGTCGTGCTGGCACCGACCACCGCGCAACCAGCGCCGCTAGCGCGCTCCTTCGACCGGTTAGGCGGCTTGGCCACCGACCGAGCCATGATCCGCGCCTGCCCGGTGACATGGCCGTGGAACGTGCTGGGCTGGCCGTCAATCAACGTACCGGCGGGATTCACCTCCAACGGCCTGCCGATCGGTGTACAGCTAATGGGACCGGCCAACAGCGAGGGCATGCTGGTCTCGCTGGCCGCCGAGCTGGAGGCTGTCTGCGGCTGGGCGACCAAGCAGCCGAAGGTGTGGTGGACGACTTAAAACCCAAGTCGGCCAAGCTGTTTGGGATCGCTCTGCCAGTTTTTGGCGACCTTGACGCGCAAGTCGAGATAGATGTTGGTCCCCAGCAGCTTCTCGATCTGGCCGCGCGCCGCGGTCCCCACTTCCCTCAGCCGGGCGCCACCCTTACCGATGACGATCCCCTTCTGGCTGTCCCGCTCGACATACAGCACGGCGTGCACGTCGATCAAGTCGTCACGCCCCTCTCGCGGATTGGCCTCGTCGATCACCACCGCCAAGGAATGCGGCAGCTCGTCGCGCACGCCTTCCAGGGCAGCCTCGCGGATGAGCTCGGCCATCAGAATCTCCTCGGGTTCGTCGGTCAGCTCACCGTCGGGGTAGTACGCCGGGCCGGCGGGCAGGGCCGCGGCCAGCACGTCGATCAGCACATCGACCTGTTCACCGGTGATTGCCGACACCGGGACGATCTCGGCGGAACCGTTGACGAGCTCGTTGACCGCGACCAGTTGCGCGGCTACCCGCTCCCTGGGCACTTTGTCGGTCTTGGTGACGATGACGACCAGCGTCGTAGCCGGCGCGATCGAACGGATCTGGTCGACGATCCACCGATCGCCGGGTCCGATCGCCTCGTCAGCCGGGACACACAGCCCGATGACGTCGACCTCGGCATAGGTGTTGCGGACCAAGTCGTTGAGCCGCTTGCCCAGCAGCGTGCGCGGCCGGTGCAGGCCGGGGGTGTCGACCAGAATGATCTGGAAGTTCTCCCGGTGCACGATCCCGCGAATGGTGTGCCGGGTGGTCTGCGGCCTCATCGACGTGATCGCGACTTTGGCGCCAACCAGTGCGTTGGTCAGCGTCGACTTGCCGGTATTCGGCCGGCCGACCAAACATACGAAGCCCGAACGGAATTCGCTCATGTCGCCGAGCGTGCACGCAGAAGGTTCACGCGCGGCGTCACAACGGGCTACCGGCGCTGTCGGTGACGATCACTACCGCCGTCGGCGCCAGTTCGCGGACCGCGGCGATCCCGGGATCGTCGACGGACCCGCCCACCAGCACGGCGGCCTCCAGTCCGATCGCCCCACTGGATACGGCCGCCGCCACCGCCGCCTGCAGGCCGGTCAGCTCGAGTGTCGACAAGGTCACCGGCGCGGCAGCGTACGTGCGGCCGTCGGCATCACGCACCGCGGCGGCGCTGCCGGCTCCGGCGCGCGCCATCGCGGCCCGCGCCAGCACCACCAGCTTGGCGTCCTCGGCGCCCAACGGCTCAGCCATGATGATCACCCCCATGCTCTTGTCCACCAGAACCATCGGATTCGGCCGGGCTCAACAGGACGGTGCCGATCCGCACCCGCCCCCGGTGATCGGGGCCGCCCTCAGCGCGCAACCGCAGGCCATGTGATACCACCTCGGCGCCGGGCAGCGGGACCCGGCCCAATTCCAGAGCCAGCAGCCCGCCCACCGTGTCGACGTCGAGATCGTCGTCGAATTCCATGTCGTACAGCTCGCCGACGTCTTCGATCGGCAATCGCGCCGACACCCGAAAGTGTTTGTCACCCAAGTCTTCCACCGGCGCCGTCTCGGCGTGGTCGTACTCGTCGGCGATCTCGCCGACGATCTCCTCCAGTACGTCTTCGATGCTGACCAGGCCGGCGATCGCGCCGTATTCGTCGACCAATAGCGCCATGTGGTTGCGGTCGAGTTGCATTTCACGTAGCAGCGCGTCGAGTGGCTTGGAGTCCGGCACGAACACCGCCGGGCGCATCACCTGCGCCACGGTAGCTTTCCGGCCGCCGTCGTCGGAGAAGAATGTCTGCTGGACAAGGTCTTTCAAATAGACAACCCCAACGATGTCGTCGACGTTCTCGCCGATCACCGGAATGCGCGAATGTCCGCTGCGTACGGCCAGGGTTGTGGCTTGGGAGGCTAGTTTGTCGCTTTCGATCCAGATCATTTCGGTGCGCGGCACCATCACCTCACGCGCCGGGGTGTCACCGAGTTCGAAGACCGACTCGATCATCCGGCGCTCGTCAGCGGCGACCACGCCGCGCTGCTGGGCCAGGTCGACGACTTCGCGCAGCTCGATCTCGGATGCGAACGGCCCGTTTCTCAAGCCGCGGCCGGGGGTGAGCGCGTTACCCACGACCACCAGCAACCGGCTGATCGGCATCAACAACCACGAAATCGCTTGCAGCGGAAGGGCTGTCGCAAGCGCGATGGAATACGCGTGCTGACGGCCGAGGGTGCGCGGGCCCACGCCGATGAGGACGAAACTGACGATCACCATGATGGTGGCGGCGCCGAACAAGCCCCATTTCAGGCCGAAGTTGTCGTAAAGGAACACCACCAGCAGTACGGTCGCGTTGATCTCGCAAGCGATCCGCAGCAGCACCACCAGGTTGATGTAGCGCGGGCGTTCGGTCACTACTTTCTGGAGCGCCACCGCGCCGGGCCGTTCGTCGCGCACCAACTCCTGCACCCGGGCCAGCGACACCGTGCTGATGGCGGCGTCGATCGCTGCGAAAAGCCCGCCCAGGACGATCAACGCGATCGCGCCGAGCAGCTGGGACAGACCGCTCAATTGTCGAAATACCTTGAGATAGTAGTTAACTCCTTCATGTGTTCTACCTGTGGGTTTACGGGCACGTCCAAGATATCACGTACCCCAAAGAGTGGTATGTCAAAATATCTGCATGACGCAAAGTTTGCCGGACCTCGCCGCACTGCTTCCCTCGTGGCAGCTTTCGATGAAGGCCGAACGCAGGTCCGCGGGCACCATCAAGGTGTACACAGACGGCGTCAACAAATTCCTCCGTTGGTGCGCCGACACTGGGAACCTCGCCGAGCTGACCAGGACGACCGTGCAGGCGTTCCTGGCGGACCTGTTGGGCGGGGGCGCCGAGGCGAACACGGCGAAGTCGCGGGACCTGGCGCTGAAGCGGTACGCGGCGTGGCTGGTGGATGAGGGCGAGCTTACTTCTAATCCGCTGATCGGGCTGAAACCGCCGAAGGGTGATCGCAAGGTGATGCACGCCCTCAGCGATGACGAGCTGAAGCGGCTGATCGCGGCGTGCAAAGGGAATTCGTTACAGGCCCGCCGCGACGAGGCCGTAGTGAGGTTCATGTTGGAGACCGGTGCGAGAGCCACCGAGGTTATCGATATGCAGCTCGCTGATGTCGACGTGCATGCGGGCAAGGCGATCGTTCGCCGTGGCAAGGGTGGTAAGGGCCGCGTCGTGCCGTTCAGCGTCCAGACCGCTAGCGCAATCGACAAATACCTGCGTGCCCGCCGCGCCCACCGGCTTGCCGACACTGGTGCGCTGTGGGTCGGTGGTGGTGGGAAATCCTTTGGGTATCACGGGCTTTCCAAGGCGCTGAAGGACCGCGCTGAGGCCGCTGGTATCGGGGGTTTCCATTTGCATTTGATGCGGCATACCGCTGCGACGCGATGGCTGCGGGCGGGCGGTTCTGAGTCGGGTCTGATGTCGGTGGCGGGCTGGTCGAGCAGGGGCATGATCGATCGATACACCTCGGCTTCGGCTCCCGAGCGTGCCGCCGAGGAGGCCAGAACGCTGAACCTGGGTGATCTGTGACGCCGGAAAAAATCCTGAAAAAGTCCTGTGAATCCGGAAAACATCCGGTTAGTTCCGCGCTTTGGCCGAATCAACGCTGTACTCAGAGCGACGGCAGCGTGATCGTCCACGCCGGCCGATCCTGGATGCAATTCGACGCCGACGACCTACAACAGCTGTACACCTACGCCGCGGATCGCCCGACTATTCAGAGATACGGCGTAGCGGCTCCAGAATCGCCGCAGACGGGCGAATAACCATTGGCGGACTCCAGAGGCCACCTCCTTTGGATCGCGAGCCTCTCCCCAGCCTCGCTGGGGCGCCCGTCCCGCCTAGCAGCCTGAACCCGGAGTCAATCACCTCGATGTCGCGCATGTTGTGGGACGTACGTTTCACTCATCGACTCAGCCCACACGTCCTCCGACCTCCCGTCGAAAATAGAGATAGTGGGTGACCGTGCTAGATGGACCGCAATATGCCGTGACCAGCTCCCACCCTTGGGCGATCCATTCCTCGAGGGTTGAGTTAATCTTCTCGGTCTCCACCCACGTGCATTTGTGCTCGTGTCCGTATGCCATGAGCCCCGACACTAGGCGAAGATGCTTAACGCAAGAGAATGGCCGCCTGAACGGCCAACCTGTACCGGCTGGCGCTCCTCTAGACACCGGGAAGCGCGCTTAGCGCCCAGGCTGGTAACAGTTCGCGCACCGGACCACGGTCAGCGCCGGCAATTCCTCGCCGCCCCAGACTGTCGTTGGTGGGGTGTCTAGGGGCACGGTGAACAGCGGCTCAGCGGCGCCACAGTTGCAGGTTGAGCAAATGACAGTGACCATAAAACGATCCGTACCGGGTCGAACTGAAGGTCCGTAAGCGTGACGGGCGCTTGGTCTGTTCCGCGTGCCAGTGCTGCCGCGTAATGATGGCGGTTTGCGTGTTCATGGTCAGGCTTGTACGAGTAGGCGGATCGCCAGCCGGTCTACGGCTTGGTCGATCCGGTCTTGGCTTTGTAGTTCGATGGCGACGAACGCGCGGGTCAGCTGGTAGTCGATCCGGTCT
>Ga0209040_10003144_pt1 | contig 12724 bp, 10 predicted proteins | sample BogFormECP12_OM3_FD_188240 | JGI IMG/M metagenome (GOLD analysis project Ga0209040, IMG submission 188240) | Bog forest soil microbial communities from Calvert Island, British Columbia, Canada - ECP12_OM3 (SPAdes) (version 2) | ecosystem: Environmental > Aquatic > Freshwater > Wetlands > Bog ... | reverse complement strand
ACGAGCCGACTTCGCCCGCGAGTTGGGCAGCGTGATCGTGATGATCGACCTGACGATCGGCTATACGGCAATCCAGTCGATGGCTAAGTGGGCCCGCCGGAACGGCGTCATCTTGCACCTGCACCGAGCTGGCCACGGCACGTACACACGACAGAAGACGCACGGAGTCAACTTCCGTGTGATCGCGAAATGGATGCGCCTGGCGGGAGTGGACCATATTCATGCCGGCACTGTAGTGGGTAAGCTGGAGGGCGACCCCAATGCGGTGCGAGGTTACTACGACACGCTGCGCGAGAATAAAGTCGCGGTAAACCTGAGCCTCGGTTTGTATTTCGAGCAGGACTGGGCGTCCATGCCCGGAGTAATGCCAGTGGCTTCCGGCGGCATCCACGCCGGCCAGATGCACCAACTGCTCCACTATCTCGGCGAAGACTGCGTGCTGCAGTTCGGGGGAGGCACGATCGGCCATCCGGACGGGGTCGCCCAAGGGGCCACGGCCAACCGGGTAGCCGTCGAGGCCATCATCCAAGCTCGCAATGACGGGCGCGACTACCTAAACGAAGGGCCGGAGATTCTGGAAAGCGCTGCGCGCTGGTCACCAGAGCTGCGCAAGGCGCTGGAAGTGTGGAAGGACGTTACCTATAACTTCGAGTCGACGGATGTGCCGGACGCGCTCGCCACGCTCACGGTCTGACCGCGGCACACGGCTTGATCTGGGCAGTGCGGCGGCAAGGATCGGCGCTACGTCGGTTTTCAGCAGTCTGGTGAAAGGACACCAACGATGCGAATCACTCAAGGGACGTTTTCCTATTTGGCCGATTTCACTGACGACGAAATCAAAGGCCAGGTGCGATATTGCCTTGTCAACGGCTGGGCTATATCAGTCGAGTACACCGACGACCCCCATCCGCGAAACGTGTACTGGGAGATGTGGGGACTGCCCCTGTTTGATCTCACAGACCCCGACGCGGTCATGCGAGAAATCAATGAGTGCCGTGCGACGTTCCCCGACCTCTACATCAAGGTGAACGGCTACGACCGAACCAAGGGCCGGCAGACGACCATGTTGAGCTTCATCGTGCAGCGCCCCAAACACGAGCCCGGCTTTTATTTGGAGAGGACGGAGGGGGCGGACCGCCAGATCAAGTACACGATTCGTTCCTACGCCAAAGGCCACCCGCGGGACAGCGCTGCAACCCAGGAGTGAAGGCGTCATTGTCAGTCAACCGCGAGCGTCATTTGGAGGCTGTTATGGAGGGGCCAAACGTGGATTCAGTGATCGAGCCTGGGTTGGCCAGGGAGGCGGAAACCGGCCTCGTCGACGTCGGCGCGGCCCATCGGGATTCCAACATCGAGGATGTTCTGGCCGAGTTGGACAGTGAGCTGATCGGCCTCAAACCGGTCAAGGCCCGTATCCGGGAGATAGCCTCTTTGCTACTGGTGGCGCGATTGCGCGAGAAGATGGAGCTATCGACGGAGCGTCCTACCCTGCATATGTCTTTCACCGGCCGGCCTGGCACAGGCAAGACCACCGTCGCCATGCGAATGGCGAAGATGCTGCATCATATGGGCTATGTGCGCCGGGGCCATCTCGTGGTGGCCACTCGCGATGATCTGGTTGGACAGTATGTCGGCCATACCGCCCCCAAGACCAAAGAAGTCCTCAAGAGGGCGATGGGCGGCGTGCTGTTTATTGATGAGGCTTACTACTTGTATCGCCCCGAAAATGAACGCGATTACGGTCCGGAGGCTATCGAGATATTGCTCCAGGTGATGGAAAACCAGCGTGAAGACCTGGTGGTCATCCTCGCCGGCTATAAGGAGCGAATGGAAACCTTTTTCCAATACAATCCCGGCTTCCATTCTCGCATGGCGCATCACATCGACTTTCCCGATTACACGCTTGAGGAATTGTTGGCCATTGCAGAATTGATGGTGGACCGGCAGAGGTACGCCTTCGACGAGAGGTCACGGCAGGCGTTCGCAGAGTATCTGCAGTTGCGGATCAAGCAGCCGCACTTTGCCAACGCACGCAGCGTGCGTAATGCCATTGACCGCATCAAACTGCGCCAGGCCAGCCGCTTGGTTGAGGGTGGAGGCAGTATCCCCAAAGCAGAACTGATTCGCATTGACGCGGCGGACATCCACCAGAGCCGCGTTTTTCAGAGGGGTTTGGACACAGAATGCGAAGCCCCTCCGGCGAGAAAGGAGAGGTCATGACGCAACGACCTATACTCTTGGGCATTGTAGGTGATAGCGCTGCCGGCAAGACCACCATCACGAAGGGACTGGCGCAATTGCTTGGCCCGGAGCGCGTCTCGCACGTCTGTACTGATGATTATCACAAGTATGACCGGCAGGAGCGGGCACGGCTGAACATCACCCCATTGCATCCGAACTGCAATTATCTCGACATTCTTGAGCTTCACCTGGAGCGCGCGCACTACGGCCAGCCGATTCTGAAGCCTGTGTATGACCATCGTACGGGCTCGCTGGTTCGGCCGGAATACGTCCAGCCGCGCGAATTCGTTATTGTGGAGGGGTTGCACGGCTTCCACAGCGCCACCTTGCGGCAGTTCTATGACGTGAAGGTGTATCTGGATCCGCCCGAAGACCTGAGGTTCGTGTGGAAGATCAAGAGGGACACCAGCAAGCGGGGCTACACAGCCGAGCAGGTGCGAGCGGAGTTGAAGAGGCGGGAATCGGACTCGCGCGAGTTTATTCGTCCGCAGCGCGAATTCGCGGATATCGTCGTCCGGTTCTCGCCTGACCCCGGTGTGCCCCCCGAGGAGGCCGATGGCTGTCTGAATGTTAGGCTCGTCTTGCGTCCCACGATTCCCCACCCGGATCTGACCTACCTGCTCGACAACACTCATGGTGCGGCGGGCGGCGTCCGCATGCAACTGGGCCGCGATTGTGGACGCCCAGTAGACTTTCTCGACGTGGACGGTGCCGTTACCCGGGAACAATCCACAAAGTTGGAAGAGGCGATCTGGCAACACTTGCCCGACCTGCGTCCGCTGCGCGCTGACCAGTTCGGCGACTATGCCGATCGCAACGAGGTGCGGCACAGCGATCCGCTGGCAATTACTCAACTGCTGCTGACCTATCACCTCTTGCGCGTCCACAGCAGTGACAAGCCCATCACCTTTGCGTCCCCGGTGGCGGCGCTCAGCCGAATGAAGTCAGATCCGTTGAAGCCAGATCCGCACATGGCGCCCGTCGGGAGTGTCACGGAAAAGTGAGAGCATGATCACGGACCTTCTGTTTCCTGCGGCCGGGGTTAGCTGGGCCTTCAGGCGTAAGAGCTGTCCTTGTCAGTCGAGTGTGGACCGATTGGCGGTCATGGTTCCAGTGCGGCCCGCCTCTTAGCATGCGTGGCTTAAGATTTTTTGCCGATTACCGCGTGCAACTGTTGCTTATCATCTCCAACTCGGTTACGTCCAGGCTGAAGTTTGGATTGTCCTCTGGCCTCTGGCCCTGTTCGCTCTTCCCTTCCTGCGTCTTCGATCCAGTTGACGGGTGTCCGGAAACGCTTACGGTATGGAACACGTGCTTGGCCAGATCCACCTTCTGGCTGGTGAGCTCCCAGGTCCGTCCATTCTGGTCGGCGACATAATACCCGCCCGTCTGGCTGCTCTTCTTCAGGCACCCAGTAACGTTCACCAGCAGAGGATGGGTGACAGTCCGATTCTGATTCATCTGGCCGCTTTGCGGGTTGCCCTGCGCGTACAGCAGCATCGAGCTCAGACCCAGAAGAATGAGCGCGGCCCATCGCGAGGCAATTCCAGTCCGATGCGACATAAGGGCGACTCCTTCCAATTATGATAGACGCATCGGTGTCGCGAGGGATATCCCGTCTGCGCCGCCAACGGTGTGGGTGAGCCGGAACAACGCGACGAAGACGGAGTTATGGGTAGATCGTGCACTGGGCGCATTTCCTGGCGTCCGCTTACCCAGAGTCAAACCCAAACTTTCCTGCTTAGATGGGCTATTCGACGGCTCTGGGACCGGCGCTCAACAGGACTCATCGGCACAGACTATCAGTGGTCCCAGTTCCGTCGTGAAGTCCTGCACAAGCCCAATCGTACTGAAGATACATAGATCGTTAAGTGTTCCGTGGTGGATTCCTTCGATGGAAACATCGTTGTTCTCGTTCATGATGTGGAACACTGGCGCGCCACTATCCCCACCCGCACATTCGTAATCTGCTTCAGCGACGCACAGCAAGTATCCCACGTTCTGCAGGAGGACGTTGGAGCATGTGGACTTTATCTTGCCCTCGGTTCTTCCGGAACCCCAACCGACTTTAGTAACGGATGCTTCCGCCATAAGGAACTTACCTTTGGCAACGATCTTGAAACTTGGCGGCGGGTCATTCCCGCCGGGCCAGGTGAGTTTATCCAAGTCGGGCCTCACTATGTATCCCAAGGTATTGGCGTCGGCATAATTATCGACCGCCGCGAATAGGCTGTCGGTACAGCGACATTTCTTCCCCTCAGGACAGGCGGCACTCTTGCCGCACTGGATACCCGCTTTTAACTCCGGATTAACCGTTTCCGTGCCAATTCGAGTCGTATCCGGAGCGGTGTTCCTGGACTGGGAAAAGATCGTACCAGTGTTTTTGTATTCGGTGTTTCCACAGTGGGAGCACGTGACAAAGCCGGGTACACCCTGGCGTATGGCGATCACGCCAAGGGTAGACCCTGCCCTATTCCCTTTGTCCTTCTGAATGCGGAGACCTCCGTACAGCGGCCGGATGCGGTCCGTAACCGATCCCTGCTCCTCCGCCGGCGTCATCTGTTCTATGTTGACCGCTTCGCGGGGGATGCCCAAAGCGGCCAGCTCCGTCTCTACGGCCGAGGCAACCGCCAGGCGTCTCAACCCCAACTCTCAGCCGGTTCTTCTCCTCATCGATGCTTGTCACCACCAGTCCTGGCATGGGCAACACTCGCGGGACCATGCGATCATACCACCCCTTCAGTTGCAGGAACGTGTACCCCCTGTAGTACCTCAAGGTGATGTAGGGGCGGACGGTTGGAACCAAGAACGTCGGTAATGGCCTGGTCCAGCTCCGACAGATCGCCGGGATGAGCGGCCGCTAAGTAAACGTAGAGAGTGTCCTTCTCCTCATCGACGAACATCCCACCAAAAGCCGAAACTCTCATGCCTATGTCCGTAAAAACGTCATGGATTGTCCTCACCTGCGCTCTTGGGGGGGCCTGGCACTGGGCCGCGTATTGGCTAGCTGGCGAAACCAGAAACCCGACTAGCGCCAAAGTAAAGGCTGCGCTCCTGAGGGTGCTATTTGTGAGAGTTGGGTTTGCGGTTTTCACGCTGACCTCCGTCGTCTTAGGTGGAAGGGGGATGTACCGACGGGTCACAAAAGCAAGGGCAACTGCGCCGAGGAGTTGCCCTTTGCCGGAAGCGCACGGTCTTTTTCGGCCAGAAACACACCGCGCTCCCTAACCATGGCGAACGCACAACCACAAGTGTGCACTCGCGCAACTGAAAACTCGCTGTTTATGCGTACATCACAACTTCACGGATACAGACATACATGCAATACCCCTGCCATTGCGCAATACTCGAACTCAAGCAGCTCGTTCCTGCGCCGATCCCTTTACTTTTCAGCATGTTGGGATCCCGACCACATTGTTTTTGGCACCTACAAAGGAGTAGCAGTATTCCGTCTGAACCTCACCCAATCGGATAGAGATTATCCAAAAGGATAGGCACTAAAGTTTGGAAGCAACCTCTCTCTTTGGCGAATCACTATCTGAAATGTTAGGTACAATTAAGAAGGTCCGATTTTTGCGATAAAAGATTCTCTGCAGTTCCGAAATGGATCCGAGACTCGAAGCTGTTACCGGTCCGCTCAAGGGTGTAGTCTTTCCGATCGCCGGGGAACGTGTCTCCATTGGCAGTGATGTTTCCAACGAATTAAGCATTTACGACGTTTCCATCGCGGCGGCTCACTGCCTCATCACGCGCCATGGCGATGCCGTCGCCATCACCGACCTCGAAAGCGGGCAGGGTACCTTCGTCAATGGCGTGCCCGTCAGGGAGAGGATTCTCGAGGACAGCGACACCATTACCCTTGGCGAGTGCGAGCTCGTCTTTCGAAGTGGCAACGAAATTGCCTCTTTGCAAGACGAGAAACTCCGGAGGAACGAAGTGTTTGATCAACTTCCTGCTGCCATCCTCCGCCAGTCGCCGCCGCCACTTCTGCCGCCACTGGTGACCGACGTTGGCCGTATGGCCCGCGATCTGAACGCGCTATTCAAGATCGCCAAGGCCATCAATTCCCAGCGCGACCTCGAGTCGCTGCAAAAGGGATTGTTGCAACTCATCTTTGAGGTTGTGCCGGCCGATGCCGGCGCCATCCAGATCGTTGACAACGCCGAGGGCCAGCCGAACTCCACCATCACGTGGAAGCGCGAAGACCGCGATGTGCCGGAGGTCAATGTCCGGCGCGAGCTTGTCCTGCGAACATTGTGGGAGCGCTACGATTTTGTCGCCGACCTCACCGTGACAACAATGGACGCCGAGCAAATACTTTGCGTGCCGCTGGTCGCGCTGAAAAAGACGATCGGCGTCGTCTATCTGGTCAGCTACTCTCCCTCCCGCACCTTCGAACGCGATCACGTGAATTTCGTCAGCTCCGTGGCTGCCATCGCGGCGGTAACGCTGGAAAGCGTGCTCACCATGGAGTCGTTGCGGGCTGAGAACCGGCAGTTGCGCGAGCAACTGGCCGCCGACGAGCCCATGATTGGCGAAAGTCTGGCCATGCGTCAGTTGGCCGAAACCGTAGAGAAGGTGGCCAAGGGGGACGCTGCGGTGCTTATTCGCGGCGAAAGTGGCGTGGGCAAAGAGATCGTAGCTCGCGCCATTCACTCCAAAAGCACGCGCTCCGCGCAGCCCTTCATCGCCATCAACTGCGCGGCCATTCCCGATACCTTGATCGAAAGCGAGTTGTTCGGTTATGAGAAGGGCGCCTTCACCGGCGCGGTGGTTAGCAAGCGGGGCAAGATGGAACTGGCTGCCGGCGGCACTCTCTTCCTGGACGAGATAGGAGAGCTCGATCCCAAGCTACAAGCGAAGCTACTCCGTATTCTTCAGGAGAAGGAATTCGAGCGGGTTGGAGGTACAACCACCATCCGCTTCCATGCTCGCGTGCTGGCGGCCACCAATAAAGACCTTGAGCGCGCCATTGCGGCCCGCGAGTTTCGCCAGGACCTTTTCTATCGCCTGAATGTAGTCTCCGTTTCTGTGCCTCCTCTGCGCGAACATCGTCAGGACATTCCGCTGCTGGCCATCCACTTTGCGCGAAAGTATTCGCAGCGCCTGGCGCGGCCGTTCAAAGGTATCTCGCCTGAGGCGCGCACCTTGCTGGTGAACTATAGCTGGCCGGGTAATGTTCGCGAGCTGGAGAACGCCATCGAGCATGCCTTGATTATGGGATCTTCGGATTGCATCCTTCCCGGCGACTTGCCTGTCACTTTGCAGAATGAAGACGATGTCAAGCATGGAGCCAGTGGATACCACGACGCAGTTTCGGAGTTCAAGAAGCGTCTCATTCAAGAGGCGATGCGCAAATCTGGAGAGAACTGTACCGAAGCGGCCCGCATGCTTGGCGTTCATCCCAACTACCTGCACCGGTTGATTCGGAAACTAGGCGTGAAGCCGGAATCGGCAACGTAGCGTAGCTGACAGGACGAAACGCCGATCAAACCGGCGCATTACTTGACAGGATAGTCCTCTGCCATGAAATAGGTTTGACTCAATCAGGCCGCCGGTATATAGATTAATGGTACTAATACAGATTATCAGTTTGGTTTCTGGCAGCATGTTCGAGGCGGAGTGAGAAAAAGCCGAAGCCGCTGCTCTGACCTCATGTGATCCAATCTTCAGTATTGTGCTTGCACGGGGAAAAAGCTATGCCGAGTGTAGTCCACTTTGAGATCACTGCCGATGACTTGGAGCGCGCCATTGATTTTTACACCAAGGTGTTTGGTTGGCGGATACATAAGCAGCATGAGGAAGAGGATTACTGGCTTATCGAAAGCGATTCCGAGCCAAAGCAACGAATCACTGGGGCCTTGATACAACGGTCCTTCCCGGGTGATTCGACGATCGTTACTTTTGACGTGGCTTCCGTCGATGACAGTGCAAGGAAGATTGTCAAAGCTGGCGGAAAGGTATTGCGCCCCAAAGACTCGCTGCCCGGTGTTGGATATGTTCAGTACTGTGAGGATAGTGAAGGCAATCTCTTCGCGATCTTGCAGTTTGACGAATCTGCTCATTAACAACGATACGTTTTGTACTTTGCTCAAACTTTCTTCTGCACCAGACCCATGCTCCGCTAAAAAAAACGCGGCGCATCGGCCCTTCCCGGGACGGATCTCTCAGTTCGCATTTCCAACGCGCGTACTCGCCTCCACCGTCGAGCGCGAGCGCAGCAATTGCTCAGCAATTTCGATTTGATCCTGGATAACGAAATCTATGTCTGCCTCAGTGGTAAACGGATTAGCGAGTACAGCCCGAAGAGCTACGATGGAGCAGCCGCCGGGCAGATTCTCGACAGTGGTTCGGGAAACAAAAGCACGCCCGGCATCGCTTTGCGTCTTCTGTATACGCTCATTTAGTTGATTGATGAACAGGTTATCCGAGGCGTTAAGAGCGCCGTTTTGTCGCTTCTTTCTTGTCCCTGGTGGAATGTATCTATAGAGGACAATGTTGGTTTCGGGTGGAACGACTAACTCGAAAAGACCCCGTTCCCGCAATTTCCGACTCATCACTTTCGCCTTTCGAATGTTGTCCTCGATGAGCCATCCGTAGCCTCGCGGGCCGATAATGTTCAATGCAGCGTGGAGCAACAACGCTGAACCGGGGCGCGACCCCTCTAGCGACCTGTTGCCTAGATCTCCGGAACCTTCCTGGAGCATGTAGCTTGTCTGCTTTTCGATCACGCTGGAGGCTTGCGGATGGCGCATGAGCAGGACGCTATTTCCAATTGGCAAATAGAACTGCTTATGAGCGTCGATCGTAACCGAATCGGCTCGCTGGATGCCTGCCAGCTTTCTGCGATAGCGTCGCGAGAAGAGCAGAGGCGCCCCCCAAGCGGCGTCGACATGAAAATGGGTGCCCGCAACAGCCGCGATCTCGCCGACTTCGTCTAGCGGGTCGATGCTACCGCAATCGGTTGTGCCCGCTGTCGCTACAATCGCAAGAAGACGGAAGCCCCGATGGCGGCAATCATCGACGTTCCTTTGGAGCGCCGCCAAGTCGACGCGTCCCCTACGATCAACCGGCGTCGAGATGACGTTGCGCTCGCCTAGGCCGAGGATACCCGCCGCTTTCCGAATTGAATAGTGAGCAAAACTGGAGCAAATAATGACGGCCTGCTGGCTCCCGTAATGCGCGAGAGCCGCTCCTACGCCCTCCGCCTCTATTCCGGCGAAATCCTCCAAAGAACCTAGAGAGAGATTCCGCGCAATCCATAACGCCGCGAGGTTCGATATGGTGGCCCCGGAGGTCATAATTCCCAGCGTACTCGAGTTGCTCTGTGCCTGAGCATCGTAGAATTCTTCACCCCGGCCATAGATGGCTTGGTGGAGCATGCTCAAGGTTTTTCGTTCCAGCACAGTGAGCGCACGGGATGCTTCACGTTTCACAAGGTTTTGGTTTAGTCCAACAATCAAATCGCCGAGAGTCCACACAAAACCTGGCACAACGCTGGTCATGTGCCCAATACACCTCGGTGACGCCATATTGGAGGACTGCGGAATGATGTTCTCTCCAAGGAATTTCAGGTACGCCGAAAATGCCACCTGCCGGTTGCCGTTCGAAGCAGCATCAATCTGCCGACTAACCATTTCCAACCCCGAACTCGCGGTCACTTGGGGCCTTTTCAAAAAGGTCCGCAAGTAAGATAACGCCATTTCGCGGTGTTTCTTGGCCTCTCCCGATGATACTGAAAACAGGCGCAAGATCTGATCCCTGCTGACCTCTTGATTGGCTCGAAGTGCTCCACGCACCATGTTCATCCGTCTTCTCCTCGGTGGAACTCTTTAAGAGCGCCAAGGCTGGAATTGCCAGACGGTTGGTTCCCCGCCATGTCTGATGCTACCCCCAGCAAAACCCTGCTCCTGCTTCATCTTCCCATTGTTTCGATCCGCAGAAACAATTTCGTGCACCAGAGATAGACCTCATCTCCCTAATTGCACCGCAGCCCGACAGCCTCATCGTAGCTAAGCACCAATGGCGGCGAGCAGAGTTTGCCGTCCCTCCGCAATAAGATAATGATCGCCGACCAAAGATGGCAGTGGGAAACGCCAGGGCAGCCGCAAAGATCGCCCGAGTTCTCGCGACGCTACGAGCCGAAAGTCCCCGGGATGTGACTTCCGTTAGGTACGGGCGAATTCAAATTTGGCCAGCGATATGCTTACCGTCACTAAGCTGGCGGCGATGGATACCAGCGCTACACTGCCCTATGGTTGAGAATTGACGCTTCTTGGGCGCGCCGAACCAGACTGCCCCTTTGATATGGTTTCCAACCCCAGAGACTGTGTGAAGTCCTCTTTCTGGATGAAAGTTTAGCACCGAATCAGTTGAGGTGCATGCGTAATTCGAGGTCCTGAAAGCGGGGATCGGAGCGAATGGGATCGAAAGCCTGATTCACCTTGAGATAGACGAGAGCGCTCGCACGTTCGTCTGCGGCCTTGTGCAGCCACTCAAAGGCTTCGTCGCTCCTGCCGAGTGCGACATAGGTAAGGGCGATTTCCAGTGGCGGTACGTACTGCTTAGTCGACAACTGCACGAGTTCGTTCAGAATTTGCGTGGCTTCGTCTTTGTGCCCGGCCGCGGCGTACGAGCGCGCCAGGTAAGCCTTCGCGACCGGGTCTCCGTGCGCTATCTCGACGCCACGCGCAAACTCGGCGGTTGCTTCCTCGTGCTGTCCTTTGTACTGGTAGGCCAAGCCGAGCACTCGATGAGCAAGCAGGAAGTCCGGCTCCATCTCAATGGCTTTGCGAGCGCTCTGGATCGCGTGATCGTAGTCACGCTCCATCAAGTAGGTCCAACCCATGTGCTCATTCATGACCGTGTCGGAAGGCGATATCTCGAGCGCGCGCCGGGCTTCGGCCATGGCTTCGTCCTTACGTCCCAGGGCGACTAGCTCGTGGGAATACCAGTGGTGAGCGGTATCGTAGACAGGGTTGAGAGCGATGGAGCGCTTGAATTCCTGTTCAGAGCCGGCCCAATCCCAATCGTAGATGAGCTTGATGTAGCCGAGGGAGGCGTGTGCTTCCGCCAGACTGTCGTCAATCGCGAGCGCCTTGGTTGCCGCTGCTTCCGCCTTTGGCATCGCTTCTTTAGGCGGCAGGATGCTATATCCATACGAACCGGCGAGAGTGTACGAATCCGCCAACCCTGCATAAGCGAGGGCATAATTTGGATCGGCTTGGATCGCCCGCTGGAAGTAGTCGATGCTCTTCTTCACCCCGTCCACCGTGCGCTTGTTCCAGAAGAAACGGCCTTTCATGTAGAGCAAGTAGGCCTCGCTATTTCCGGTGTAAGGACGCAACAATTGCTTCTCCTCATCGCCGCTCAGGTTGACCGTGAGAGCGTTGGCCACCTTCTGCGAGATCGAATCCTCCACCGTGAACATATCGGTGAACTTCTCGTCGAACTCGCCTCCCCACAGCAGTTCGCCATCGGCTACGCGCAACAGTCGCACCGTGACTCGCGTGCGATCGCCGGAGCGCTGAACGCTTCCTTCCAGAACCGACTGGACCGCGAGTTGCCGCCCTGCCGCGATCGGGTCGTCGGTCTTCGCATACTTCCGCACCGCGCCAACTGGCCGGACGATGATCTTGTGCAGATTGCTTAACCGCGTAATCAGAGCATCGGTCATGCCCAGGCCGAGATATTCGTCTTCGGCCGTCGTCTCCAGAGGACGAAACGGCAAGATCGCGATGGATCTCTCAGAAGCGCTGACCGTGCTCGACTTCGCCCGTAAGTGCCACCAAATATAGAACAGCGCCAGCGCACCGCCGACGATCACGATGGTGAGCAGCAGAACGCGGATCGCCGAAGACCTCCAGTCGGGTCTCGGCGCGGGCTGCGGAAAAGTTGTTACCGGCGATTCCTGAAGCTGAGCTTCGACAATGGGAGCCCTGACAGCAGCAGCACCCTGTACAACCGCATGAGTTTCACGTGTGACATTGACGATCCGCTCAATTCTCGGCTCCTCAGCTTCGTCGCACTCGGTTACTCCGCCATTAAAGCGATAGCCCATTCGTGGAACGGTCTCGATGTAGGGCTGACCGTCGCTCACGTTACCGAGCGTCTTGCGGAGTAATGAAATATTTACCGTGATGTTGGTCTCTTCGACGAAGCTGTCGGGCCAAATGGTCTCCATTAAGGCGTCCCGTTTGACCAGATGACCGCTGTTCTCTACCAGGAGCAGAAGTATGTCGAAAGCCTTGGGGGCGAGCGGCAGGGGAGTTTCATCCCGCAGAAGTAAGTGCTCAGAGGGATACAGGCGAAAATTGCCGAAACGGAAGTACTTCTTTTTCAACGCCTTGACCCGTCAAAAAGGCGCCCCAAGAAACTTACAACACATTCTTTACGAGTTTCAAAGGACGCCGCAAACCCGTTTTTCGTATTGTGTCCTGGCTGCAGACAAAAAGGCAGCCGAGGCTCGAAGGACGCAGAAGCA
>Ga0209040_10003143_pt1 | contig 12725 bp, 10 predicted proteins | sample BogFormECP12_OM3_FD_188240 | JGI IMG/M metagenome (GOLD analysis project Ga0209040, IMG submission 188240) | Bog forest soil microbial communities from Calvert Island, British Columbia, Canada - ECP12_OM3 (SPAdes) (version 2) | ecosystem: Environmental > Aquatic > Freshwater > Wetlands > Bog ... | reverse complement strand
GGATTTGCGAAATGCGAGATCAAAACAAGCGTCTTTTCCGAGGAAAAACCGTAGGGCGGGAATTGCTGCTTGCCACGTACTTGATCGTATTTTCTCGATCGGCGCCTAGCAGTTTGGAGATCGCTTCCAAGCGGTGTGGAACGCTGACCACTTCATCATGAACCAGAGCCCACAGGTCCGAAATAGAAACCCCCTCCTTGCGATCCGTCAACGCCGCGTCCGACATTCCTGCCGAAGGCGGTTCGTCAATCCCGCCCGATTGAGCGTCGGAGATCAGGCGTACGGTTCCCGTGAATTGGTCACCAAGTATAGTAAACACTCTGACGGCGTATTGCTCCGCTTCGCCTTCGTCTCTGTCGATGCACCCGTAGACCACGCGCGCGGTCGAACTTCTCCCCAATTCCTTTGAAAATCGGTAGTTGAGGAAATCCAGGAGTGCTTGGATGGCTTTTTGCTGCTGTCGTTCCGTCATTGTTGGCATTATTCAATCCCCCTTCTTGACCATCGTCACCGGAGGGATGGGAAGTTCTTTCTCCGCGAGGAGGGCTCGGAGCCGGTCCAGCTTCTTCACAGCCGCCTCGCTTTTTTTCGCCAATTCTCCAACCTCGGCCTGCGTGAGGATCGTCTCCATCGCGACGGGGAGTCCATCAGCGCCAATGCAGACGATCCTGAGAATCGTGTAAGGGATGACTCCCTCGACAGATTCTCGTTCGTTATCGAAGACGGGTCGCAGGTCGCAGATGATCTCCACATTCTCCAGCCGAAGGCCGGTCGCTTCAGAAAGGCGTTGCGCCTTGGCCTGCCGATTTAACCCCGGGTAGGGTTTAATGATGATCGACATTCGCCGCTTGAGTTCGTCGAACTCGGCCAGTGACAGGAGTGGGTTCTCCCGTTGCTCCGGTGCCTGGATCGCCTCCGCCATCCGATCGAACAAACCTGGGAGCCCGAATTTCGTCTGACGCAGGAACTCGTCCATCTGGGAGATCAGCCGGTACACCCGAACTGCATGATCCTCATCCAGCACGAAGGACTTGACAATCTTTCTCAGCGTGGGCTTGTCCAAAAAACCATCGAAGGATGTCAGCTCTTGCGCAAGCGAGCCGAGTTGGTCAAGCTGAAGCTCCAGCAAGACTTTGGCGTCGGCGATCAACTCGGGAGGAATGCCTCGCCCCATCACTCCGGGGAACGCACCCCTCATATAAAAGACCGCTTCTGGCATTGTTTCAGTCCCTGCTTGCAGTTAGGCTGTCCCCGCAACTTCGTCCTCGCATACCATCTTCGACACCCAATGGGCAAGGTGAACAGAGGCGAAGGAGAAAAACGTAGAAATGAACATAGTGTTGAACGAAGTGCCCACCGCTCCTGAGAAGACGGACGGGCAGCTTAGTAACTATCCGAAAACGGGGTGTAACCCCCGTAAAATCCAGGACTTGAGAGCGTTTTCGGATAGTTACTTATGCCACTTTCCCGCTATATCCTGGGAGCCCGAGGGCAAACAGGCAACAAACCGGCCTCCTCGCACGCCGGACTGCAGCCATTTGTAAGTGCGGATCTTCAGCGTCCCTCTTTTTTCGCGGTCGCTTCGTCGCCGCAGCAGCCGGTGCGACCGCCGTTAAGCGTTTATCGCAAGACACTTTCTCTATACGCGTGGGTTCGAGGCAAGTCAAGGTTTGACTTGCCAGGTGGCCAAGGGCTGCCTATCGGGCATGCGGCCTCTCTCGAACCCGGGGCTCGGCGTCGGACGTCGGTTGATGCGCGCGTCGGTCACATCGACCGACGCGCGCAATCGCGTGTTCGATGCTTCGGTGTGTCGGACCGACGCGCGCAAGATCGCGGGTGTCGAGCCGGGATCATTTTTGGTGGGTCGCCCCAGCGCATTGTTGGCGTCGGTGCCGAAGGAACTCGATGGCCCCTCCTGCGACCACGATTCTTCCGGTGCCCAGTATGCGAGAGGCAAACGACTTTTTCATAAAGTGAGCATATTTGAATATTTCAGAGTCCATATCCAGCCGCCATTTTTCGGTGCCCCTGTCCCGATCCAGCGCATAGACGAACCCAGCGAACGTGGCGAAATACACGGCGTCCTTGGTCACCAACGCGGAGCTATGAATACCGCATATCAAGGCCCGGTCAGAATATTCAGCCCGGTCAACATGACACGGCGCCAGTCAGCCTATCGCCTCGCGCGTCAGCCTATCGCCGGAGTCGGCCATCTCTCAGCCTGTCCGTTGGTCCGTGAGCGTCCGACAAGCCATGAATGAGGCGATGAATCGCTCCGGCGGCACAGGTGATCCGCCCCCACCAGTCTGGCAGGATCGGTCGAGCAAGACGCCAGGCCGGTCCGCCTCGGGCGGGGCCAAGTTCCAGCGCGGCGCAGGAATCGGCGGCTAATAAGTCAGACAAAGAAAGCGTGCTGGCCTCTTGACAGGCCCGAGTTTCCTTGTCATGATAAATTCTGTTGTGACCTGCTCCTGATGGGTAGGCCTCTAGGTCACGAAGGCCCCGCCATGCGAAACGTCGCGTGGACGGGGTGTTTTCATGCGCTCGCCACGGGGTTCCTCAGGCCGGTAGAAGCTTGGCCGTACAGAATGAGGAGGACTCGATGAATCACGATCATTAGGCATCTTTTTGCAGGTTTTCTGATGGGCATAGAAGACCTTGAAGATCGTGTCGGCAAGCTGGAGATGGTCTTACCAGCCTTTTCCGATGACTTCCGGTTTGCACTCGATTACATCGAACAGGATGCGGGCAGCTCATTGACGAAGTCCCGCTCGGTCTTGGATGACATCCTGGTCAGGATCTACACCAAGAAGATGAGGCAGTCGCCAGGAAAGCCTACGCTATATGAGAAGCTGGCAGATCTTAAGTCCACGAGTAAAATCGAGCCCCGCATCCTCTCAAGAATGCATAGCATCCGATTGATGGGGAGCCTTGGTCCGCATGGCGAGCGTGTCGAGCCAGGCTACGCTGCTAAAGCGCTCGACGACCTGTGCGAAGTACACGACTGGTATCTGCGGTGCCACACCTCTGACGCCTCAGAATTAGCACGATGTTCTGCCAAGCCACAGGATCAGAGAGAGACCATCGACCCAGTGCTTACAGAGCTGAGTCGAAGAGTATTGTCCGCGGAGTCGTCGTGGGCTGCAACATTTGTTCAGTAGGCCGAGTGGTCCCGTTTTTGGGGCGCACTTCAGGGAGAGGAAAGGTTCCAGTCAACGGAGAGGCCGCGATGAACTACCCCGAACTTGAAATCAACCTGCATCGGCGCGACACGCGCAGCTATGCAGTGGAGATGCGCTTCCGTGATCTCGCGCCGGGCAACGAAGCCGAGCAGCGCGCCGAGGCCTATCCTGTTCGCTTCAACTTCGTCCAGCTGGCGGAGATTGCCGCCGATTCCGTCACCTACGGGAGTCTGCTCGGAACCTCCCTCCTCGGCCATCCCGACGTGCGCTCGTGCCTGGACAAGGCTCGGACAGTGGCCCAGGCGACAGAACGACGCCTGCGGCTTCGGCTGGGCATCGACCGCTGGTCGGCACGCCTCCACGGACTCCGCTGGGAGACGATGCGCGACCCGACAACCGGGCGCAGCCTCTTGACGGATGACAACATCCTCTTCTCGCGCTACCTGGGCAGTTTCGACATGCGGCCAGTGCGCCTGCGGTTGAAAACGCAACTCCGGGCCCTGGTGGCCGTGGCGAACCCTGCCGATCTCGCCAAGTACCAGCCGGAAGGCCGGCTTCTGGCACCGATCGACGTCGCACCCGAACTGGCACGGGCGGTCGCTGGACTGAGCGGCATGACCGTGACAGTGCTCGCCGGCCAGCCACGCGCGACGTTGGACGCCGTGCTGGATCGCCTCCGCGACGATTACGATATTCTCTATCTCGTCTGCCATGGGGCCCTCGTCGATGAGGAGCCGCGCTTGTGGCTGGAGGATGAGGAGGGCTTGGCCCGCGTGATGGCGGGCATGGAGCTGGTCGATGGTCTTGCCCGGCTGGTGCGGCTGCCGCGCCTGGTCGTCCTGGCCTCGTGCCAGAGCGCCGGGACCGGCGATGACGCCCACAGCGACGACAGGGGTGCCCTGGCCGCGCTGGGGCCGTGTCTGGCCGAGGCCGGCATCCCGGCGGTCATCGCGATGCAGGGAAATGTCCTGCAGCGGACAGTTGCCCGTTTCATGCCGATCTTCTTCCACGAGCTGAGCAAGGACGGCCAGCTTGACCGGGCGGTGGCGGAGGCCCGCTTTGGCGTCCGCGACGCCCCGGATCACTGGGCTCCGGTGCTGTACACACGGCTGGCAAGCGGGCGGCTCTGGTACGACCGGCGCTTCGCCAGCGCCGCCGGCGGCTTCCAGGGATGGCCGGGCCTCCTGAACCGCATTGCGAAGAGGAAGTGTGTACCCGTCCTCGGCTCGGGCCTTCTTGAGCCATTCATCGGATCGCCGCGCGAGATCGGCCGCCGTTGGGCCCTTCGCTTCCACTACCCGATGGCAGCCGTCGGGCAATATGAGTTGCCCCAGATCGCCCAGTACCTGAGCCTCACCCAGGGGCCGGACTTCCCAAGAGACCGGTTTGCCGAGGAACTGACCGACGAAGTGCTGCGGCGCTGGCCCGACCTGGAAGCAGGGAGGAGCATCGATGCCCGCGAGCAACCGTCCGAGCGTCTATTACGCCTCCTGGCGGCAGCCCGTCACAACCTGCTTGCGAAGAACCCCGCCGATTCCCACCTTGTGCTCTCCCGGCTGGACTGTCCCATTTATCTCACGACCAACCCGGACAGCCTCCTGACGGATGCATTGCGAGCCGACGGTAAGACACCGCGTGAGGTACTCTGCCGTTGGCACGAGGATGTCGCCCTACCGGCCGACGCCCTGCTCGCCGACTCTTACACGCCAACAGCCCAGGAACCCCTTGTCTTCCAACTCTTCGGCCATCTGATCGAGCCGGACTCGGTCGTGTTGACGGAGGACGACTACTTCAATTACCTGATCGGTTTCACACGCATGCAGAACCGGCCACAGCCCTCTGTTGTCCTCGAGAAACTGACCACCTCGACCCTGATGTTCCTGGGCTTCAAGGTCGATGACTGGGATTTCCGTGTGTTCATCCACCTGTTGACTAATTCTCCGGCCGAGCGGCTGCGGCGAAGGAACCCCCACATCGCCGTCCAGCTCGACCCCGAGGAAGGGTTGGGTGCCGACCCCGACCGAGCCCGGAGTTACCTGGAGGAATATTTCCACGACCCGAAAATGCAAATGGAGATCTACTGGGGCAGCGCTGAGGACTTTTTGCAGGAGTTGAATCAGCAAAGGACCCGGCAACCATGAACCAACCAGTCGCAGCCCCGCCAACTCCCATTGTTGGCAAGGACGTGTACGTCGGCCCGAGACCATTCCAGACCGGGGAAACCCTGTACGGCCGCGAACGGGAGACCCGGGAACTGGTCAGCTTACTCCTCAGCCAGCGCCTGGTGTTGCTCCATGCGCCGTCGGGAGGTGGCAAGACATCGCTGATCCAGGCCAAGCTTGTCCAGGCCATGCAAGACGAGGATTTCGAGGTGCCGATGCACCTGCTGCCGGATAACCCCGTTCCGCAGCCGGTCATCCTCCGGCTCAATCGCCCGCCTGAGGCGACTGATCCGCCCGGTTCCAACCGTTACCTGTTGAGCGTCTTGGTTGCGCTGGAGCAGCATCGGCCGGAAGATCAGCGGCGGTCGGTGAGGGAATTGGCGACACTGAGCCTGAACCAGTACCTGGAGCAGGAATTCCCGGATGCCAGCCGTCCTGTAAACACAGCCGGCCCCGATGGCTTCCGCCCTCTCCTCCTGCTGTTCGACCAGTTCGAGGAGCTGCTCACCCTGGATCCGACGGACCATCCCGCCAAGACGGCGTTCCTCGGTGAGGTAGGCGGGGCGTTGCGGAACCCGGGGCGATGGGGCCCTCTTCGCCCTCCGTGATGACTTCTTGGGGGCCCTGGAGCCTTACCTGACAGCGATCCCGACCCGGCTGACCACAACGTACCATCTCGACCTCCTGCGTACGGACCGCGCGGCGGAAGCCATTGAGAAGCCCGCCCTGGCGGCCAACGTGCGCTTTGAGGAAGGTGTCGTCGCTCAGTTGCTAACCGACCTGAGCCAGGTGAAAATTGAGCAGGCCGATGGCTCGTTCCAGTTGAGGCCCGGCCCCTACGTCGAGCCGGTTCATTTGCAGATCATGTGCCGGTCGCTCTGGCAGGTCAAGAAGGATTCCACCGTCATCACGCGCGCTCATCTGGAGGCCCTGGGGCGCGGCCGCGGACCGGGCGTGGACGCTGCCCTGGCGACGTACTACGCCGAACGGGTTGCCGAGGCGGCGAGAAAAACCGGCGTTCGTGAGCGTAAGGTACGCACTTGGTTCGGCAAACAGCTCATCACGGACCAGGGAGTACGCCGGCTGGTGCTCCACAGCGAAGCCCTCGCCTTCGGGCTCAGCAGCGACTGCCTGAAGCTACTGGGCGACGCCTACCTCATCCGCCGGGAACAGCGCAGTGGTGCCCGCTGGTACGAGTTGGCGCACGACCGGCTGATCGGACCGGTCCTCGACGAGAACAAGGCCTGGCGTTCGGCCAATCTCAACACGTTTCAGATGCAGGTCGAGTTATGGGGGGAGCGCGAGCGGTCACGAGACTTGCTGGCCTCTGGCGAAGTGCTCGAACAAGGCGAGCAGTGGGCGGACGCTCACCGCGAGTTGCTGACCGCTGTGGAGAATGCCTTTTTGGAGGAGTGTCGGCGGGAGCGTGAACTCCGGCGGCAGCGTACTCGCCGGGCGCGCACCATGGCCTGGACGGCTGCGATGGTAGTGTTTGTGTCCTTGCTCTTTTCCGCCGTGACCATTTTTTTTGCGGTACGGGCTAGCGATGCCATGAAGGCAGTGAGACAGGGCTTGCTCAGAGGTCTGTTCGACGCCCCGCCTCAGTCGGTGCCGGTGATCCTCCGAAGATTGCGGCCGCTGGTGAACGACGAAGTCCTGCGCGATCTACGCGAAGCCTGGCAGAATGAGAATGGGCCTGTCAGAACCAGGATGCGCGCGGGGATAGCCCTGCTAGACGTCGATCCAGTTAGCGTAAAAAAGGACCGGCTCTGCGAGGGGATGCTCGAAACCAGCGATCCTGCCGAGATGCTGCTGCTCCGTAATTCCCTGGCTCATTCCCTGCGCGAGCACGGGAAGGATCTCAGCCCAAATCTATGGCGCCGGGCGGAGGCGCCTGATACTCCCGAGGATGTGTGGTTCCGGGCCCTGGCTGCCCTGGCCGCGTTTGACGGCCAAAACGACCGCTGGTCGGCGTTGCGAAAGCAGGTGGTGGAAAAAATGCTTCAGGTCAACCAATCGCTGCAATTGGAGCAGTGGGTGGAAACCTTTAAGCCGGTCAAGGAAACGCTGAAAAATCCGCTGATCGAGGTGTTCCGTGGCCAATGGTTGAAAGCCAAAGGAGATGTGGCTGCCGAGATCCTGGCCCGCTACGGAAGCGACGACCCGGAGATGCTACTTGATCTCCTCGCTGACGCGACTCCTACGCAGTATGCGGTGTTGTGGCCCCGGCTTGAGCGTTATCGCGAGAAAGTCCTGGAGCGGCTGCGGAAAGAACTCTCCCGGTCACTAACCGCAAGTTGGGAGGATGCGCCTATTGATTCCGCCTGGGCTGAGCCTTCACTGGAGCTGCGGCACACGATCGAGGAGGCCAAGGGATTGATCGAGGAGCGATTCGCCCTGTGCCAGACCCTACCCCTGGCGGGGTCGGGGGCCGTCATGGCCGATCTCCGCCGCTGCGGCTACCGGCCGTTATGTTACCGGCCATACGCAACTGCGAGGGGCGTGCAGGTGGCCGCCGTGTGGAGACGCGACAAAGTCGAGTGGCAGTGGATCCAGGGTGCCTCTGCGATCGAGTTGACCGCCACGGATAAGACCTGGCACCACAAGGGATATGTTCCACTGGACGTGACAGGCTACCTGGAGGGAAGAGTGGGAGATAAGCAAGAGGAGCGCTATGCGGCTGTATGGGTACGGAGGGATGAGACGGCTGTGGACAAGCAGATGTTCGCCGGTCTTGCTAGCGAAAGCTACCAGCGTGCCTCGCAGCCGCTGGAGACGGGCTATGTGCCCCAAACTATGACCCAGTTCGAGCATGAGGGGCGAATCTATCTCAGCGAGGTCTACTGGAAGCCCAAGCTTTCGAAACCGCCGTCTCGGATAGATCGGGCAACAGAGAATGGTACGAAGGGAACCTGAGCCCCAGCTATTTTCAGGTCGATGTTCGCCCTCATCACAGAGAACTGACGCATGCACCAGCCTACTGGCAGGAGAGCTACGCCAGGCAACTGCAAACGGCCGAGAAGAACCTGGCTGAATCGCCGGGCGACCGGATGGCCGAATATCGTCGGGCCGAGGCGTACCTCGGGCTCGGACAGGATGAGAAGGGGCTGGAGCAATTCAACGCCCTGATCACCAAATACGGAACGCGATTCCTGGTATTCTTTGGCCCCCGTGCTGTTCTTCTTGCCCGCGCGGGCAAGGTCAAAGAGGCTCGCGAGGACCTCAGCGTTGTTCTCGCGCAACTCCCAAGCGACACGGTGTTCTTTAACGCTGTCCGCGGCGCCGAGGCGGCTGCCTATTTGGGGGAAGAGTCTGGTTTTCTGAAGAAGCTGGATGGCGCGCTGCAACGGAGGCCGGGCAATGGACTCGCCTCCTACAACGTAGCCTGTGCATACGCCCTGGCGTCGGACGTGGCTGCCAGGGGCAACGCGGAGCGCGCCCTACAATCAAAAGCGTATGCGGACCGCGCCGTGACCTTGTTGTACCAGGCCATCGATGGTGGCTACGGCAACATCGCGTGGATGAGGGATGATCCCGACCTACGGTCTCTTCACAAATACCAACCCTTTGCCGAACTCTTGCGGAAGCATCGCATGGACTGGGGGTACAGTGCCATCTGGCACGACAGTGCCACGCAGGAATCGGCGGAGTCCCACGATCTGGAGCCGGTGGCCCACCTGAGCCGCTGCCAGCAACTGGTCCGAGCGGGCTATCGCCCCGCCACGATTGCGGTGGTGGAAATGTCTCCAGGCCAGCCCCTGGTGACGGCGTCTGTGTGGCATCGGCCGGTGGTGGGTACCAAGGATCGGGTCGAATTGGCCCGACGACGGGCGAATGCCGCCATCGGTCTGATGCGCCTCGGGAAAACAGAGCAGGTCTGGGAATTGTTACGGCAACAGACCGAGCCGGACGTCCGCACCTACCTGATCGACCGCCTGGGGCCGCTCGGGGCGGACCCCCGGTCACTCATCTCGCGCCTGGAAACGGAAAGCGACGTGTGGGTGCGCCGCGCCCTGCTGTTGAGTCTCGGCGAATTCCGTGCAGACCAACTACGGAATATGACTGCAGACCAGCGCAACCGGCTGGCGTCCCTGATGCAGCACTGGTATCGGGACGACCCGGACCCGGGCATTCATGCGGCGCTGGCGTGACTGTCGCGGCCCGGCGAGACGGGACGTATCCGCCCGAAACTCGACTGGGGCCTTAGGGCCGCCTTGGAAGCGGCCGATCGGGAGCTGACCAGCAAGGCCTTGGCCGCTCGGTTTGCCGTAGCCTCAAGTTACGCGGGACTGCTGGCCTCGCTATCGGGGCTGGGCCGGCTGTCCGTGCCTGGCCTATCCTCTCTCTCACCGTCGGGCCCCGAGGGGGAACGGCGCTGGTATGTCAACGGCCAGGGGCAGACCTTAGCACTTTTCCGAGACCCGGTCCCATTCACGATGGGTTCTCTCGGCTTCGAACCGGGTAGGCGGGGGGGGGAGAAGGCCCACCGCCGGCGCATCCGGCGTAACTTTGCCCTGGGCACCGAGCCGGTAACCGTCGAACAGTTCCAGCGATTCCTCAAGGACCACCCCGTGGTGAGATACAGGAACGACAGAATATCCAGCCCCGACCTGACCGGACCGATCGTCAGAGTTAGCTGGTATCAGGCAGCACAGTATTGTCGCTGGCTGAGTGAGCAGGAGGGGGTTCCGGAGAACCAGATGTGTTACCCCTCGATCAAGGTCATCGAGAAGTGTGAGGCCGGGGGGGTTCTGAGGCTGGAAAAAGGCTATCTCGCACGAACGGGGTATCGCTTGCCGACGGAGGCCGAGTGGGAGTATGCGTGCCGGGCCGGGGCGGCCTCGAGCCGGTCCTTCGGGTGGTCCGATGAGATGCTCGATCGCTACGCCTGGTATTCGGCCAACGCCGAGGGAAGGGCGCGGCCGGTGGGCCGGAAGAAGCCCAATGATTTCGGCCTCTTCGACATGCATGGCAACGTCATGCAGTGGTGCCACGACCGCAATGCCCCGTATCCGGTCATGAAACCAGAAAGCCCGGCAGACGATAAAGAGGACCTGGCCGACATCACACGGGGTGATTCACGCGTCCAGCGCGGTGGCTCCTACACCTTCCCGGAAAGATCAGTCCGCTCCGCGGAATGTTGGAGTATGGTTCCCTATGGTAGCAACCCCACGATCGGTTTCCGCGTGGCCAGGACCTTTCCTTGAGCGGAAGGAGGGCACGGGGCGGTGGGTGAGGCCCGGCAACTCTGTCGTCCGATTCAAACAAGGAGGCACCTGTGAGCCAGCAATCTCTTCTCTTCAACGGGATCAACGGCGCCAACGGCGACTACCTTCTGCCGCCCCTGACGCTCGATCAACTCGTCGCCCTCGCCCGCGGCGAGGCCCCCGACGCCGCCCACCGCAACGAGCTTAGGGCGCGGCACATTCGCGACCGCGAGGCCAAGTTCGGCGTGCGCGAGGGGATCGACCCCAAGGACCTCGCCCAGGCCGGCTGGGGCGTCATCTTCGCCCACGGCGCCGATCCTCGCCTGAGCGAGGCGCTTAAGGAACTCCTCGACCACCGCCGGGCCCAAGCGGCCGAGAAGAACGAGAAGTATTACCAGGAATACGCCGGGGTTCGTGGCTACCGGCCGGGCGAGTCGAAGCAGCACTTCCTTGCCCGCCACGGGGCCAGCGCCGGCATGCCGGCCGACCCCGACAAGGTTCCGTACTACCTGCTTATCGTCGGCGACCCGGAGGCCATCCCCTACCGCTTCCAGTACCAGCTTGATGTCGAGTATGCTGTCGGCCGCATATGGTTCGACACACTTGAGCAGTATGCCCGCTACGCCCGAAGCGTGGTCGAGGCGGAAACCAGCAACACGACCAGGCGGTCGCGGGCCTCCTTCTTCGGTGTCCGAAATCCAGATGATGATGCGACTTCTCTCAGCGCGGGCGAGCTGGTCCAGCCGCTGGCTGAGAGGATGGCAAAAGACCAGCCCGGGTGGGAGGTGCAATCAATCCTCGCCGACGAGGCTACCAAGGCACAGCTCGGCACCCTCTTGGGCGGTCCACAGACTCCCTCCTTTTTGTTCACCGCCAGCCACGGCATGGGCTTCCCGCTGGGCGACCCGCGTCAGCTTCCCCACCAGGGGGCACTGTTGTGCCAGGACTGGCCCGGCCCTCAGGCCTGGCAGGGCAAGATCCCCCCGGAGTTCTACTTCGCCGCAGACGACATCGCCGATGACGTCCGGCTCCAGGGTCTGATCGCTTTCCACTTCGCTTGTTTCGGGGCCGGCACGCCGCGCCTGGACGACTTCGCCCACCCGCGCATGCTCCCGGATCGGCCGGGCATCGCCCCTCATGCTTTTATCGTCCGGCTGCCGCAACGGTTGCTCGGCCATCCCCGTGGCGGGGCGCTGGCCGTTGTCGGTCACGTCGAGCGAGCCTGGGGTTGTTCCTTTCTCGGCGAACGCAAAGAGCAGCAGTTGGCAGCGTTCGAGTCCGCCCTCAAGCGATTACTCGAAGGCCATCCGGTCGGCTCGGCCCTGGAGTACCTCAACGCACGCTATGCAGCCCTGGCCTCGGACCTCTCCGCCGAGTTGGAGGAGGTCAGGTACGGCAAGGTGGCAGACAGCTTGCTGCTCGCCAGCTTGTGGACGGCCAGCAACGATGCCCGCGCCTACGTCATCGTCGGCGACCCGGCCGTCCGGCTCTCTGTCGCTGAGACTTCGGTTCCCAGGCTGTAAGCTGAATTGTCGCCGGGTGCTGGATTTTCTGTGACGGCCGCTGAGAAAACGTAGCGCCGGATGGTCCGAGGGGGAATGCTCATGGCCGACGTCGCCCTCCGCGTTCATGATGGGGCAAGACTCATCATAACGGGAGAGCGTTGTCCACGCATCCGGGTGGTTTGTGAACCGGCCCCCGGGACGATGCCCAGGTGCTGCGCGGGCCGGACTCACGAAATGGAGTGGTTCGCGCAGGGACGCCCCGATCTCACGTAGGTCGAACTCGTGTGCGCGGCGCCTCGGCCGCGGGTCCTCTGGTCATCGGTGGGGTTGGGGCTCGGCCCCGCAACGACCGGCCGAGCGGCGGGGGAGAGACCCAGGCAGCCTACGGGACGGCCCCGCGGGCTGGTCGTCCGCCACACGGCAGGGAAGCCTTGGTAGGAGCCCGGCGACGAGCGATTCGGGGGTCACGCTGGCATCGGCGATATCGTCGAGCGCGAGCCGGTCGGCCAAGCCGACCGGCTCGCGTTGGACGCGGGCAGGCGGGTCGCGCTTGTGGAGGGCGTGACCGCCTTGCGCGCGTCGGTCACATCGACCGAAGCCGGCTTTCCGAAAGGTGATCTTGGATGGCGATCGTCGGTCTGATGGGCGTTACCTCGAAATCAGTTGTCG
>Ga0209040_10003141_pt1 | contig 12727 bp, 12 predicted proteins | sample BogFormECP12_OM3_FD_188240 | JGI IMG/M metagenome (GOLD analysis project Ga0209040, IMG submission 188240) | Bog forest soil microbial communities from Calvert Island, British Columbia, Canada - ECP12_OM3 (SPAdes) (version 2) | ecosystem: Environmental > Aquatic > Freshwater > Wetlands > Bog ... | reverse complement strand
CGCGCGGTGCTTGGCCATGAGCTTCCATCTTTCGAAAGCCCGGCCCGACGGTCAATTCATGAACGCCCAACCGTCCGCCCCAAGGGGCCCACTCCAATTGGGGGTCAATGTTCGACGCCGATTCACAGGACATAATAGAGAGGCGTTGCGCTCTTCCCTAACCCTTCCCCTAAGGGGAAGGCCAAGTTGACGGCGGCTTACTTAGATATTATTGTATTACTTATGTCGTCGGGCAGGGCGCTGGCCGTGCCTTCAAGGTTGCCCTGGACGACGACAAGTGACTGATGCATTGGGAGGAATTTGATGAATCTGACAAAATGGCTCGGGTGCGCCGCGGTCGGCGCATCGCTTCTCTTCACCGCCGGCTCGGCCTTCGCCGTCACAATCGGCTTCTCGCAGGTGGGCGACGAGGGCGACTGGCGCCCGGCCTTCTCCAAGGACATGCAGGAAGAGGCGAAGAAGGAAGGCATCGACCTGAAATTCGCCGACGCGCAGGGCAAGGAGGAAGAGCAGCTGAAAGCGGTTCGCTCCTTCATCGCACAGAAGGTGGACGCGATCGTCATCGCGCCGGTGGTGGTCACCGGCTGGAGCCAAGTGCTCCAGGAGGCCAAGAAGGCCGGCATTCCCGTCTTTCTCGCCGACCGCGACGTCGACGCCGACAAGTCGCTCTTCGTGACCCGCATCTCGGCCGACTTCAACCTCGAGGGCAGGCTGGCCGGGGCGTGGCTCGCGGCGGCGAGCAAGGGCAATTGCAACATCGTCGAGTTGCAGGGCACCGTCGGCTCGGCGCCGGCGATTGAGCGCAAGAAGGGCTTCGAGGCCGTCATCTCCCTGTTTCCCGAGATGAAGATCGTCAAGACGCAGAGCGGCGATTTCACGACGGAAGGCGGCAAGAAGGTGATGGAGGCCTTCATCAAGGCGACCGACAACCTCAAGGGGATCTGCGGCGTGTTCGCCCATAACGACAACATGCAGCTTGGGGCGATCCAGGCGATGAAGGAAGCGGGCCTGAAGCCCGGCAAGGACTTCCTCATGGTGTCGGTCGACTACGTGCCGGCGATGAAGGAAGCGCTGGCTGCGGGCGACGCGAACGCCTCGGTCGAGCTCAAGTCGGCGATCGGCAAGTACATCTACCCGGTGACGACCGAGTGGCTGAAGGACAAGAAAGAACTGCCGAAGTGGGTGAAGATCCCCTCCGATCTGCACACCGCCGCCATGCCGGCCAACTGACCGGCCGCTGAGAGCTGCTTGAAGGCGACGCCTCGCAGGCTTCGATTCGTGCTTGCGAGGCGCTAACATTTGACGCGCCGATCAAGAAAGCGCCTGCGCATGACGCGTTTTCGCCGTATAGCTTGAGGCGGCCCGGGTGGCGGAACCGTCGACGGGGCGAATTGAGATGGTGGGCGTCTCGAAGGCGTTCCCTGGCGTGCGCGCGCTCGACCATGTCGATTTTGCGGTTGCCGCCGGCGAAGTCCATGCGCTCCTCGGTGAAAATGGCGCGGGCAAATCGACACTCATCAAGATCATGACCGGGGCGTTGCGCCGCGACGAAGGGGAAATCCGCCTCGACGGCCGCACGGTCGAGATCGCCTCCCCCGGCGAAGCCCGCGCGCTTGGCATCGGCGCCGTCTATCAGGAAGTCAATCTCGTCCCGACGATGTCGGTGACCAAGAACCTGACGCTCGGCCGCCAGCCGCGCCGGTTCGGGCTCATCTCGTGGCGCGAGGCGCGCGAGCGGGCGCGGGAAAGGCTCAAGCGCCTCAACATCGATATCGACGTCGAGCGCCCGCTCGGCTCCTATTCGGTCGCCGTCCAGCAGCTCGTCGCGATCGCGCGCGCGCTCGAAGAGGACACGCGCGTATTGGTCTTGGACGAGCCGACCGCGAGCCTCGACGCCAACGAGACGCAGCTCCTCTTCAGCGTCGTGCGCGATCTCAAAAGCCGGGGCCTTGCGATCGTCTTCATCACCCATTTCATCGACCAGGTCTACGAGATCGCCGACCGTATCTCCGTCCTGCGCAACGGCCGCCTGGTCGGCGTCGCCGCCCGCGAGGATTTGCCGCCGCTGAGACTCATCTCACTTATGCTGGGCCGCGAGCTCGAGCGGACGGAGGAGCGGCTCGTGACGTCCGCGCTTCCGCCCGAAGGGCCGACGGTGCTGGCCGCGGAAGGGGTCGGCCGGCGGCGAACCCTGGCGCCGTTCGACCTCACGCTCAGGCAAGGCGAGGTCGTGGGGCTCGCGGGGCTTCTGGGCTCGGGCCGTACTGAAATCGCCAAGCTCATCTTCGGCGCCATCAGGCCGGATTCGGGCCGTGTCGAACTTGCGGGCGAACCGCTCACGGCGCCGTCGCCTCGGAAGTCGCTCCGGCGCGGAATGGCCTTCTGCCCGGAGGATCGCAAGGCGGAAGGGCTCCTCGGCGAGCTCAGCGTGCGCGAGAACATCGTGCTCGCGTTGCAGACGAAGCGGGGCTGGCTCCGCCGCCTCTCGCAGGCCGAGCAGGAGAAGCTTGCTGAGGAGATGATCGAGGCGCTCGGCATTGCGACGCCGGATGCGGACAAGCCCGTTGGCCAACTCTCCGGCGGGAATCAGCAGAAGGTGCTCTTGGCGCGCGCCTTGGTCTCGAACCCGCGCGTCCTCATCCTCGACGAGCCGACGCGCGGCATTGACGTCGGCGCGCATGCCGAAATCGTCTCGCTCATCCGCAAACTCTCGCAGCAGGGCCTCGCGCTGCTCGTGGCCTCCTCCGAACTCGACGAGCTTGTTGCGGTGAGCGACCGGATCGCGGTCCTGCGCGACCGGCGCAAGATTGGCGAGATCGCCGGCACCGACATCACGCGCGCCGCCATCATCGACACCATCGCGGGCGCGCGGACGTGAACGCGCCCATGAAAGTCGAGTCGCCGGCCTCGCCGAACGGCCGCCTGCGCGCTATCGCTCGACATCGCGCCGTCTGGCCGCTCGTCGCGCTCGCGCTCATCTTCGCCGTAGATGGAGTGATTTCGCCCGGATTCTTCCACATCCGCATCGTCGAGGGGCGCCTGTTCGGCAATCTCATCGACATCCTCTACCGGGCTACGCCGACCGCAATCGTCGCTCTCGGCATGGCCATCGTCATCGGCACGAAGGGCATCGACCTCTCGGTCGGCTCGATCATCGCCATCATCGGCGCCGTCATCACATGGCGCATCCACGCGGGCGACCCGCATTTCGTCATCCTGCTCATTGCGCTCGGGACGGGACTTCTCTGTGGCCTGTGGAACGGTTTCCTCGTTGCGGTGCTCGACATCCAGCCGATCATCGCGACCCTGATCCTCATGGTGTCGGGACGCGGCATCGGGCTCATGATCAATCTTCTCTACGGAGGCACGAACCCCAGCTTCCAGAGCGAACTTCTGCAGGGCTTGAGCGTCGGGCATATCAGCCTTATTCCGACGCGGCTCGTCCTAGGCGCCGCGATCTTCGCCGCGCTTTGGCTTTTGATCCGCCGCACCGCGCTCGGACTCTTCCTCGAAGCCGTCGGCGGCAATTCGGCCGCCGCCGATCTTGCTGGCGTCGACGCGCGCCTCGTCAAATACGCGGCCTATCTCATCTGCGGCCTATGCGCCGCCTGGGCCGGCGTTATTCTCGCCGCCGACACGCACACGTCCGACCCGGTGAGTGTGGGCCTCTATATCGAGCTCGACGCCATTCTCGCGGTCGTCATCGGCGGCGGGTCGCTGTCCGGCGGCCGCATCTATCTCGGCATGACGGTGCTTGGCGCCCTCGTCATCCAGGCGCTGACGACTTCGATTCTGACCAGCGGCCTGCCGCCGGAATACAACCTCGTCGTCAAGGCGTTCGTGGTGATCGTGGTCCTCCTGCTGCAGTCGAACAATCTGCGCACCGCTCTTTACGCGAGCTTCTCCGGGAGAAAGCGGTGAACGAGAAATACCTGCCCCTTCTCGCGACCATCGTGGTGTTTCTTGCGCTCTTTTTGTCTGGCGGGATGCTCTACAAGAACTTCCTGTCCACCCTCGTGCTTGGCGACATTCTGGCCGACAACGCCTTCATCATTACCGCGGCGATCGGGACGACCTTCGTCATTCTCTCCGGCGGCATCGATCTCTCGATCGGATCGATGATCGGCTTTGTCGGCGTCGTCATCGCCAATCTCGATGCAGTCGGCTGGCATCCACTCGCATCCGCCGCGACGATGCTCGCCTTCGGCGTTCTTTTCGGCGGGCTTCAGGGCCTCATCATCGATTTCTGCGAGATCCAGCCGTTTATCGCCACGCTCGCCGGGCTCTTCCTGCTGCGCGGCGCCTGTTTCATGATCAATCTCGATTCCGTGCCCATCCGGCATCCGTTCGTCGAGTCCTTCGCGGCGTTAAGCATCGAATTGCCCGGCGAAGGCTACCTGCGCAGCTCCGCGATCGTGATGCTGCTGTCGCTTGCGGTCGCCGTTGTAGTCGCGCATTTCACCCGCTTCGGCGCCAACGTCTACGCCATCGGCGGCGACCGCACGTCGGCCCAGCTCATGGGCGTGCCGATGCGCCAGACGAGCGTCGCCATCTACGCGCTCGGCGGATTCTATAGCGCGCTCGGCGGGGTCATCTATGCCTTCTACACCTCGTCCGGCTACCCGCTTGCCGGCACGGGGAACGAGCTCACCGCCATCGCTTCGGTCGTGCTCGGCGGCACGCTCCTGACCGGCGGCGTCGGCATGGTGGCGGGAACCTTGTTCGGCGGCATGATTCTCGGCCTCATCGCGACCCTCATAAATTTCAACGGATCGCTGAACGGCGCCTGGATCATGATCGCCGGCGGCTCGCTCCTCTTCATTTTCATCGTCATGCAGAGGTCGCTCGTCGGATCGTTCAGGCTCCGGGCGACAAACTGAGGCGCCGATCGCAATGGCGCGGATGCGCAAACCATCGACACGAGGGGCAAGCCGGCGGAGGCTCGCAGGCGTGCGCGCGCCTGCCCGGCGGCGAACGCTGAACAACGCGCTCGACCGCAACATCCATGGCCGGCTTGCGGGAAAGCTCGGGCAGGAGATCGTTTCCGGCGTCTATCCGCCCGGATCGCTGCTTCCGAACGCGGCGGATATGTGCGCCCGCTTTTCGGTGTCGCGCACGGCGCTCCGCGAGGCCTACAGCATGCTGAGCGCCAAAGGGCTCATTGTGGCCCGGCCGAAGATCGGCACGCGGGTGAGGCCGAAAGCGGACTGGAACGTGCTCGACCCTGAAGTGCTCGCCTGGCACCTGCAGGCCGCGCCGACCGAGCATTTCGTCGGCGAATTGTTCGCGCTGCGCCAGATGGTCGAGCCGGAGGCGGCGGCGCTCGCCGCGCTCTCGCCCTCGCCCACGACGGTCGACCGAATCGCCGACGCCTATGGCCGCATGGAGCGGTTCAAACGCGGCGCCGGCGACCTCATCGGCGCGGACCTCGACTTCCACACCGCCATCCTCGAGGCGACCGACAACCGCTTCCTCGCCGCGCTCGCCGGGCTCATCCAAACCGCGCTCGAAATCACCTTTCGCTTGAGCTGGCAGGGGGCTGCCCATATCCAGGATGATCGGCTCCACCAGCACAAGGCGATCTTTGAAGCGATACGCGACCGCTCGCCTGAGCGCGCGCGCCAGCGTATGGCCGAGCTTTTGCGCGATTCCATCGAAGACGTACGCGAATACTTGCGGCAGCGCGACAAGACGGCCGCGGCGAGCTGAATCACTGCCTGTTCCCGCCGTGGCAGCAAAAGGCCCCATGGGGCATCCTCGCTCGCATTGAGCCAGTCCTGGAGCGCCAGCGCAGGGGAGCGGCGGCGACCTTCGAGGGCCAGTTCGGGCGCAGCATGGTCAAGGTCGTTCGAGGGTGCTCGCCGCAATCGTTGCGCACGGTCGCATCTGGTCGATCAACGCATTCCGAAGGTCCGTTACTGGCGTTATCGACGCGTCCAGCCTAATCCCGCTTTCCGTGGCATCGCGCTTGTTCATTGCGCCCGCCGATCGGAGGATGTCTGCCCGAAGCAGAAGGTCAAAAGCGCCTGTCTGGCCGCACGCGAGGCAGCGCGGTCGCTCTTGAAGTGACCAGGAAAGTCGTAGAGGGCGGCGGGTCTTCGGCCCTCACGCCGCATCGAGGCCTATGTCGAGGATCGGCGCGCTGTGGGTGAGCCAGCCGACCGAGATGAGGTCGACGCCGGTCTCAGCGATCCCCTGCGCGGTCTCGAGCGCCACGCGACCGGAGGCCTCGCTGATCGCGCGGCCTTCGATCATGGCGACGCCACGCTCGAGATCCTCGAGCGACATGTTGTCGAGGAGCACTGCGTCCACGCCGACGCCGAGCGCCTCCTTAAGCTGGGCGAGCGAGTCGACCTCGACCTCGATCTTGACGAGATGCCCGACATAGGCGCGCGCACGGCGGATGGCTTCGGCGACCGAGCCCGCAACGGCGACATGGTTGTCCTTGATCAGCACGGCGTCGTCGAGGCCGAAGCGATGGTTGGATCCGCCGCCCGCGCGGACGGCGTATTTCTCGATCGCCCGCAGGAACGGCGTCGTCTTCCGCGTGCAGACGATGCTCGCCTTTGTGTGTTTGACCGCCGCGGCGAGCTTCGCAGTCGCGCTCGCGACGCCGCTCGTCCGGCTCACGAAATTGAGCGCCACGCGCTCGGCCGTCAGCATGCCCCGCGCCGGCCCCTCAACAATCGCAACGCTCGCGCCCGGCGCGACCGTCGCGCCGTCCTCGACCAAGGCTTCGAAGCGGATTGCCGGGTCGATCAGGCGAAAGGCGAGCGCGGCGAGATCGAGGCCGGCGACGACGCCCTGTTGCCGGGCGGCCATCACGGCCTTCGCCTTGAGGTCGCGCGGTACGATCGCGTCGGTCGTAAGGTCCCCGGCGCGGCCGAGGTCTTCGAGCAGCGCCTCCCGGACAAGCGGCTCGATGAGAATCGTGGGCAGCGGGACGAGCGGCGCGTTCAGGCTCTGCATACCGAGGCTCTTTTGGCGCGGACCGGCGGAACAGCGGCGGCCGCCGCGGCGAAAGCTTCGTCAAGCGTGAGCCGCGACCGTTCGCGCGCCGATGGCGCGGATGGAAAATCGGTTCGATAATGGGCGCCGAGGCTGTGGTCGCGGCGGAGCGCAGCGACGGCGATGATGAGCCCGACGGCGGCCGGGTCGGCGGCCGGTCCATTCGAGGCCGCGATTTCCGCCAGCGCACCGATTGCGGCGCTCAGCGTCTCGTTGTCACGCGCGACGTCCGCGGCGCGCGACAGAATCGGGCGCACCACCGCCGGATCGGCGACGGGAGGCGCTGAGGCAGGGCCCGGCGGCGCAATCGCGTGTGATTTCGCGCCGTCGACCGAGTGGGCGACGATCGCCGCGTCAACCGCGGCCTCGGCGAGAGAATTGCTCGCGAGCCTGTTGGCCCCGTGCAGTCCGCTCGAGGCCGCCTCGCCGCAAGCCCAGACACCCGAGACCGAGCTCCGCCCTTCGGCGTCCACCGCGATTCCACCCATGTGGTAATGCTGCGCTGGCCTGACCGGAATCGGCTCGCGCGTCGGGTCGATGCGCGCCGTCCGGCAGGCCGCGGCGACGGTTGGGAAGCGCGCCTCGAATTTGGCGCCGATCGCGGCTCTCGCGTCGAGGAAGGCGCGCCCGCCTTTTGCGCGCAGACGCCAAATCCCGCGGGCGACGACGTCGCGCGGCGCGAGCTCTGCGCCCTTTACGTCGGCCATGAATCGTTCGCCCCGTTCGTCGATGAGCAGCGCGCCTTCGCCGCGGACCGCCTCGCTCACGAGCGGCAGGGGGCGAACAGCCGCGTCGAGCGCAGTCGGATGGAACTGCACGAACTCCATGTCGGCGAGAGAAGCGCCGGCGCGCGCGGCGAGCGCGAGGCCCTGGCCGAAGCTGCCGCGCGGATTAGTGCTGTCGGCGTAGAGGCCGCCGATCCCGCCGGTCGCGATCACGATCTTGTCGGTCGCGAAGACGACGGGGCCCCGTGGTCCGACGGCGAAAAGACCGCGCGCCGCGTTGTCCGCGACGAGGAGTTTTCGCGCCTCGAAGCCCTCGAGGACGACGATCGACGGCGTCGCGCGCGCCGCGGCGACGAGCGCGCGCATGAGCTCCCGCCCAGCACCGTCGCCGCCGACATGGGCGATGCGCGAGCGGTTGTGCGCGGCCTCGAGCCCGAGCGCGAAACCGCCGTCCGGCTGCCGGTCGAAGCGGACGCCAAGGCGGGCGAGCTTCTCGATCGCCTCCGGAGCGGCGCGGGCGAAACGGTCAACGATCGCGGCGTTTGAGAGCCGGTCGCCTGCGGCGATCGTATCGGCGGCGTGGAGCACGGGCTCGTCGTCGGGCCCGAGCGCCGCCGCCATTCCGCCCTGCGCCCAGAGCGTCGAGCCCTCGGCGCCGAGGGGGCCTCTCGACAGGACGAGGACCGGGCGCGGCGCGAGCTCGAGCGCCGTCATGAGTCCGGCAATTCCCGCGCCGACGACGAGGGGACGTCCCCGAAACGCGAAAGACGCCGCGGTCATAGAGCGAGCATCCGCTCGACGGCGCGGCGCGCGGGCGCAGCGATCACCGGATCGATCGTGACCTCGCCGTCCAGGGTCTCGAGCGCATGCCGGATCTTGGCGAGGGTGATGCGCTTCATGTGCGGGCAGAGCGCGCAGGGCCGCATGAACTCGACGTCCGGATAATGGACGGCGACGTTGTCGCTCATCGAACACTCGGTCACGAGCGCGACCCGGGCGGGCCGCTTTGTCCCGACATAGCCAACCATCTCGGCGGTCGACCCGGCGAAATCCGCCGCCGCGACGACCTCCGGCGCGCATTCGGGATGGGCCAAAACGATTGTTCCGGGATGCGCCTCGCGGAGCTCGCGAATGTCGGCGGCCGTGAACTGCTCATGCACCTCGCAGCGCCCGCGCCAGGCGACGATCTCCACGTTCGTATGCGCCGCGACGTTCTTCGCCAGATACTCGTCCGGGATCATGACGACGCGGCTTGCGCCGAGCGACTCGACGACCTTGAGCGCGTTAGCCGACGTGCAGCAGATGTCCGAGACGGCCTTCACGGCGGCCGAAGTGTTGACATAGGTGACGACCGGCGCGCCCGGATAAGCCTCCCGAAGGAGACGGACGTCTTCATCGATGATCGATTCGGCGAGCGAGCAGCCGGCTTCCGCGTCGGGGATCAGCACGGTTTTATCCGGGTTGAGGAGCTTCGCTGTCTCAGCCATGAAATGCACGCCCGCCATGACGATGACGCGCGCGGCGCCCTTCGCAGCCTCCCGCGCCAGCGTCAGGCTGTCGCCGACGACGTCGGCGACGCAGTGGAAGATCTCGGGCGACTGGTAGTTGTGCGCGAGGATGATCGCGTCACGCTCGCGTTTGAGCTCGAGGATCGCTTCGGCGTCCGCCTCGAAGGCCGGCCATTCGAACGGAGGAATGACGCGGCTCACGCGGTCATAGAGACGGCTTGCAGGGGAACTGTCGTCGAGAAGGGACATGGGCTTATACTCACGATGAGCATATCAGGTTATACTTATACTGAGAATAATCGATGTCAAGAGCGGGCGAGAGGCAGCTTTGTCCCCGCGGCAGCGCGCTCCTCGCGCACCGCGGCGCGGAAACGGTAGGCTTTGGCGGGGCGTCCCCCGGTGTCGAAGACAGTCTCGCCGGTCTCCTCGACAAGCTGCTGCTGCTCGATCAGCCGGCGGAAATTAGGTTTGTGAACGGCGAGGCCTGCGATCGCCTCGACGCAGCGCTGCAGCTGCAGCAGCGTGAAGACGGGTGGCATCAGCTCGAAGACGACGGGATTGTATTTGATCTTGGCCCGCACCCGCGCGATCCCAGTCGCGAGAATGCGGCGGTGGTCGCCGATCATCGGCTTGCCGACCGGGGGTCCTTCGCGCTCGCCGCTTCGCCGCCGCGCCTCCTCGATGAGCCCCGCCTCATAGAGAAGCTCGTAACGCTGTAGGACGAGGTCTTCGCTCCAGCGCCGGCCATTCAAGCCGAAGGCGATGGCGGCGCGCGTCCGCCGCGCGGCCTCGCCATCTGCCGCCTCGATCCAGCGCCTGAGGCCGGGCGCGATCACGTCGCCGATGATCTGAGGCGGCCCGGCCCGATGATCCTCCCAAGGGAAATAATCGTACCACGGTCGCCAAGAGGCCTGCGAGACGGCCGCTCGCTCCTCGCGCATGAGCCCGAGGTAGCTGATCGAAATTGCGCGCGCGCCGTTCGCCGCGACGCGCCGGTCGGAGTCGGCGAAAGTATAGAGCTGCTCGACGTAGCCCAGCGGATGGCCGGTCTGCCTCTCGACCCAGGCCCTGAGGCCAGATTGCAGCGAGCGATGGTCGACCTCGAACGGGCCCGAAGGCAAGGCGCGCCCGTCCTCGATCGTCATCGCGAGCGGACGGCCCTCAGCGACCGCGACGAGCACCGCGATCAATTCGACGCCAATCGGCTGCGCGCTCGCTTCCTGAGCCGCCGCCTCTTTGCGCTGCATCGATTGAGCCCCGTCCGATTCTCGCCGCTTCAAGGTTCCGGCTGCCGCGAATCGCGTAGTTTCCGTCATTTAAGCACGCAAGGTGACGCAGATCCGAATTTCGGAGCGCAAAAAGGGTCCATAACGTCGGTTTTCTGAGGAATTCGCCTTACAGGCCAGATTGCTTCACTATGGGGGACCGTTGATTCTGAAACCAGGTCGCCGGCTACGGTTACTGAGGCCTGAACTGCGGTCGCGCGCGGCGAACAGAGTGCTGCGCTAGTCTAATCGTCAAGTCGGGACCCCGGCCTGGACCGCAACGCCGAACACGACGCTGCTCAACGCCAGCATGCTAGCGACCGACAGGTCGATCTCGCGCGCAAATGATCAGCAGCACCATCGGCAAGACGATCAGCGCCCGTTCGGACACCCCTGCGATGGCCTGCGAAATGTTGAAGGCTGTTGCGAAATTCGGGACTGCGATCGCCGCGTAGGTCAGCGTCGCCGCGATCAGGACGGCGAGAAAGGCATCCCAGCTGGCAAGGCGCTCGATCAGGCCGCCTTTCATGTGCCCCATTCCGCCCGGCTTCGGCGTCCGACCACGGTGTCAATTGCGATCGCCGCCAGGTTCACCACGCCGTAGACGCCCTGCAGCTAGAGCGGATCGACCCGCACTAGCGTCAGGCCGTTCTGGATGACGAGCAGGGTGAGCGCCCCGAGCGCGCCGCCGAGCACCGAGCCGGAGCCGCCACGGATCGCCACGCCTCCCACCACCACGGACGCGATGACGGTCAGCTCGAAACCCATCGCGACGCGAGCGTCGATCGTCGCATAACGTGAGGCCCAAAGCGCCCCGTCGAATCCGGCGAGCAAACCCGCCGCCGCGAATACACAGAGCACCAGGAGGGTCGCTGCGTCGCCGGCGCGATGCGCCGCTACCTCGAGGAGATGCGCCGCTACCTCGAGGAGAAGGGCGACAGGACCGAGGGCGTCGAAGTCGGCGCTCTGGCGCCGATCGACCTGCGTCAGCCGGGGGACGTCTCGCTCGGTAACCAGTTCGGCATCCTGCGCGTCTTGCTGCCCGTCGGAATCGAGCATCCGCTCGACCGGCTGATGAAGGTCCGCGAGCGCATGCTGGCCTTGACGACGTCCTACGAGCCCGCCACCACGCTCGGGCTGTTCGCCGCGCTCGGCAATCTGCCGAAAGTCGTGCAGGACCAGCTGTTCGACCTTCTGCTCAACCGGTCGACCGCGGTGATGACCAACGTGCCCGGTCCGATCGAGCCCCTGACGGTCGCCGGCAGCACCCTGAAGCAGTCGCTCTTCTGGGTGCCGCAGACCGGCAACATTGGCATGGGCGTGTCGATCTACTCCTACGCCGGCACGGTTCAGTTCGGCCTCATCACCGACGCCGCCTTGACCCCCGACCCGGAAGCGGTGGTCAGCCGCTTCCCGGAGGAGTTCGAGAAATATCTCTATTACGTGCTCCTCGATCGGCCTGCGCCGCGGGAGGAGAAGCCAGCTCAACTCCCTCCGCCCGTGAGCGGGAAGAGAGCCCACGCGAGGCGCAAGGTGGTCAGCGACTGACCGCGTCCTGCGCGGCAACGACGACGTCTATCACAATATCGACGGCGTCCTGGAGACGCTCCTCGCTGCGTTGGAGCGGGCGGTCGTCGCTCCGAAGCGCGCTCGGCCCAGGCCCGCCCAGCCCCTCACCCTGGCCTTCTCACCGCAAGCCGACGCAAGCCGGGAGAGGGAATCAAAGCTACGCCTCCTCGCGCGCGTGCTCGGCGTCGAGCGTCTGCATCGCGTCGGCTGGGATGCAGGCCGCGGCCTCCTTGTAGAGCTTCTCGGCTTCCACGAGTTTCGCCTTGCCGAACAGCATGACGAGGCCGTTCGCCTCCTCGATCCGGGCGCGCGAGGCCGAGCCGGTAGATTTCGAACGACTCGAGGAAAGGATCGGACAGCGGTCACTCTGCGGACGCTCGGTCCGCGGATCGACCCGCGGTTACAGCGCGGTTTACAGCGCGGTTACAGTTTTGAGGCAACGGCTCGGTGCACTCTTGTTCAAGAGCGTCAACTCGAGTTCATGAACTCGGTCGGACGAGATTCGTGAACAGCCTTGAACTCCTGAAGAACGCCAAGAACAGCAGCGCAGCGATCAACAGCAGCGCTGCGTGGTTCCTAAACCTGGGGTCAGGGGTTCGATTCCCTTCCGGGACGCCATTTTCCTAGTGTCCGACCCGTCAAGTGGAGTAAG
>Ga0209040_10003140_pt1 | contig 12729 bp, 8 predicted proteins | sample BogFormECP12_OM3_FD_188240 | JGI IMG/M metagenome (GOLD analysis project Ga0209040, IMG submission 188240) | Bog forest soil microbial communities from Calvert Island, British Columbia, Canada - ECP12_OM3 (SPAdes) (version 2) | ecosystem: Environmental > Aquatic > Freshwater > Wetlands > Bog ... | reverse complement strand
TCGTTCACCTCGCCGATGATTTTGGGACTGAATGGATCGTTGAACAGCGAAAGCTTCTGGGCGAGATTGACCTTCTCCATCAGAACCTCCTCGACAAGACGAGCCACGACAATTCGATTCGTACAAGGCCGCTGTGGACTCACCAAGTCACGACGGTCATCGCACCCTAAAGCAGTGTTGTGCCGGGTGTATAGGCGACGGGTGGGGCACGCCTTCAGGCGTGCAGTGTCGGACGTATTCTCTGATTGGCGCTTTTGCGCCTGAGGTAAATGGTTTCGTTTCCCTCACCGGCTGAAGCCGATTTCACGGGGGCACTAAAATGCACCGCTGAAGCGGTGCTCCACCCCGTACGCCAACCGTGAAAATGCTTTAAACAAAAAGAGTGCGGACTGTGCCCGCACTCCAGTTCGAAACAACTTTGACTACTGCACCAGCGTTCCGGTCTCGCCGTTGCTATTCTCAGCGACTTCCTCCGGCGGAATCACCGACGCGGCGGCCAGGCGGTCGCCTTCTTCCAGATGCAACAGGCGCACGCCCTGGGTGGAGCGTCCGACTTCGCGAATGTTCTTGGTGTCGATGCGGATGATCTTTCCGAACTGGCTGATCACCATCACTTCGGACTTCTCGTTGACCAGCATGATCGACACGACTTTGCCGTTGCGAGCGGTGGTCTTGACGTTGATCACGCCTTTGCCGCCGCGCGACTGCAGGCGGTACTCGTCCACATCGGTGCGCTTGCCGTAGCCCTGCTCGGTCACCGACAGCACGAGGTTCGACTGATCGGGATCGCCGTTCTTGCCTTTCTTCTGCTCCTTGGGCGTGACCGCCATGCCGACGATGTAATCGCCCTTGGAGAGGTCCATGCCGCGCACACCGTAAGCCGGGCGTCCCATGGAACGGACATCGTCTTCGTCGAAGCGAATGGCCATTCCATCGTGGGTAGCGAGGAAGATGATCTGGTTTCCGTCGGTGCAATTGGCAGCCACCAATTCGTCTTCCTTGTCGATGCCTATGGCGATGATGCCGCGCGACATCACGTTGCTGAAGTCCTTGAGCGGCGTCTTCTTCACCGTGCCGCTGCGGGTGGCAAAGAACACGAACTTGCCTTCCTCTTCGAGGTCGCGAACGGTGAGCAGGGCGCGCACATTCTCGCCCGGCTGCAATGCCACCAGGCTAGCGATCGCCTTGCCTTTGCCGGCGGCGCTGATTTCGGGAATCTCGTACACCTTGAGCCAGTACACGCGCCCGGTGTTGGTGAACACCAGCATGTAATCGTGCGTCGAGGCGACGAACAGGCGCTCGACAAAGTCCTCTTCGCGCGTGCTCATGCCCTTTCGGCCCGTGCCTCCGCGGCGCTGCTGGCGATAGGTGGAGATCGGCGTCCGCTTCAGATAGCCCGAGTGGCTCACCGTCACCGCAACCTGCTCATCAGCAATCAGGTCTTCGAGGCCAAGCTCGGCTGCTTCGTCCTGGATGATAGTGCGGCGTACGTCACCGTACTTCTTCTTGACCTCTTCGAGCTCAGTAATGATGACCTTGCGCAGCTTCTTTTCGGAGCCAAGAATCGCTTCGTATTCGGCGATACGGTCGCGAACTTCGGCCAGCTCTTTCAGGATTTCGTCAATTGAGAGGCGGGTCAAACGGTGCAACTGCAATTCGAGGATAGCGTCGGCCTGCACGGCATCGAATGGCCGCGTGATGGTCGTGGGAACGATGCCCTTCAACACCAGCGCCTTGCGCGATGCGCCTGCACCGATGTTGCCTTCGGTCACGTTGACGGTTTTGCCGGAGAAATATTCAACCAGGTTGATGCGCGCGTCGGCGCGGTTTTCGCTGCCCCGAATGATGCGGATTACGTCGTCCACGCGATCCAGCGCTACCTGGTAACCCTCGAGGATGTGCTCGCGGTCGCGCGCCTTCTGCAGCAAGAACGCGGTGCGGCGGCGGACCACATCGATGCGATGATCGATGAAGTGGCGCACGGCCTGCACCAGTCCCATTTCTTTCGGCTGGCCGTTGACCACGGCCAGGAAGATCATGCTGAAGCTCTCCTGCATCGAGGTGTGCTTGAAGAGCTGGTTGAGCACGATCTGGGGCTCGCATCCGCGTTTGAGCTCGATTACGATGCGCATGCCGTCGCGATCGCTCTCGTCACGGATGTCGCTGATTTCATCGATGACCTTGTTGTTCACCAACTCGGCCATGCGCTCGATGAGGCGCGACTTGTTTACCTGGTACGGGATTTCGGTGACGATGATCGCGTCTTTGTCCTTGGTGACGTGCTCGATAGCGGCCTTGGCGCGCATCATGAAGCGGCCACGGCCGGTGCGGTAGGCTTCGGCGATTCCCGCGCGGCCTGAGATGAATCCGCCGGTCGGGAAGTCCGGGCCCTGCACAAACTGCAGCATGTCGTCGAGCGTGGCGTGAGGATTGTTCACCAGCGTGATGCAGGCATCGACGATCTCGGTGAGGTTGTGCGGGGGAATGTTGGTCGCCATGCCGACGGCGATGCCGTTCGACCCATTGACTAGCAGGTTCGGAATTCGGGTCGGAAGCAGCAGCGGCTCGACCGAAGTGTCATCGAAGTTGGCGACGAAATCGACGGTGTCCTTGTCGATGTCGGCCAGCAGGTCCTCGGCGATTTCGGTCATGCGCGATTCGGTGTACCGGTAAGCCGCCGGGGGATCGCCATCGACCGAGCCGAAGTTCCCTTGTCCATCGACCAGCGGATAACGCAGCGAGAAAGGCTGCGCCATGCGTACCATCGCGTCATAAACGGCGGTGTCTCCGTGGGGATGGTACTTGCCGAGAACTTCGCCGACGACCTTGGCGCACTTCACATGCTTGCGGTTGTGCAGCAGGCCCATGTCGTGCATGGCGTACAGAATGCGGCGATGCACCGGCTTCAGTCCGTCGCGCACATCGGGTAGCGCGCGCCCGATGATGACCGACATCGAGTAGTCGAGATACGAGCGCCGCATCTCCTCTTCAATGTTGATGGGTTGAATGTTGCCGCCGGGGCCGATGTTGCCGAGTGGTAATTGCTGGTTTGGATCGTCAGCCATGTTGAGGTATCAGCCGTCGGCCCGTTGCGGTGGGCGTTCAGCTTGCTTCCCTTCTCGAAAACTGCGTGGCGTGTTGGATCGAGACAGTCCGAAAATGTGCGCACAAACTGACCACGCGACACCCCACAGCAAGGCCGCCGCGGAGCGCATAAGTCATTGCAATTTCAGGAGATGGATCCGATCCAAGCGCACTTCACATTATACCATGACATGCCTATGGCCAGTTGGTCATAAGTGATGTCTGTTCAATGACTTAGAGGGGCCTGTGGGAATGTCGGAACGGGGGGGTTGAAACGGCGCTCAGATGACGATTTTGGGAGTTGGAAACAGCCTAACTTTTCGTGTGCGGAGGGACGTGAAAATCGACGCCGCGATCGTCGTTCACTTTGATCGTCGCCGCAACATCCAGGTCAGTGAGAGCGATTTTCTGAGTGCGATTGTCGAACACATAAACCGTCTGTCCCATGATGGCGTAGTTGGTGACTTCCTGTTGATGGCCGTCGCGAAATACCAACACCGTGGGATCGACGGGTTTGGCGTTGGCGTCTGCCGCACTGTCATTCCTATTCGGCTTTGACGCGATGGTGGGTGGAGGATCGTCTCCGTCATCCTCGGCGACAGTACGTTTCGCTGGCGGCAGATCTACCACGATGTGCAACGTCTGCTCGGCGGGAGGTCCAGAGTACATGTAAGGGCCGCCCCCGCCGCCGGTGTCGTATCCGTAAGAAGTGTCGTAGGCGGGAAAGTAGTACGGAGCGATATACGCGCCGGTGGAGTATCCATCGCCGTTGCGGTAGCGGTAGCCGTCGCGGTAGCGGTAGCCGTTGCGGTAGCGGTAGCCGTTGCCGTTGCGGCCGCGATACTGCCCGCTCACCGGATAAGTACTTCCATATCCATATGGACCCAGTGAGGTCACGCTGGGGCGGATGTTTGGCATGAACGGCAGGGTGTGGAACTGAATCGACGTTACTGAGGGTGGGACTCCATGAATCTGCGCGGCGGAGTATTTCGCCGTCACCAACGGCAGCGCAATCAAAACGAGAACCAGCAGCGGCGTGTCAACGCGCCTGGACGACCGGGATGGATTCCCACTCGACATGGTTCCCCTTATGCCAACCCATAGGATGCGGGAAAGTTGTCAGCGATTCCCGTAATGGCCGAGTTGCAGTAGCCCGCTGACAGCGACGATAGCATTCGCCACCAGCACTCCGACAATTACTGCATTAGCGAAGACCGCGTAGCGAGTCTCCAGCAGGTCCGCCGAGATGCCCGCCATGAACAGCATCAGAAACGGAAGCGCAATGAAGAGAAAGATCAAGCCCGCAAAGTGTTGCATGGTGAGGCCGACTGCGATCAGCAGGACGGCGGTGATAAGCGGAGCGGCTGTCCCGAAATAGCGGGTGCGTTTCCAGAAAGCAAACGTCCCCAGCGACACCAGCAGCAGGATCGCCGGACCGAGGCCATTTTGCAGAAAAAACAGTCCCAACAGCGAGTACACGGTCTTGCCCGAAAACTGGGCCGGGGAAAACTCGATCCAGTTGGCGGTGCGCAGCGCTTCTGCGAAGACGAACGGACGAAAGCTGGACACCGCCCAAAGTAGAACGAGTCCGACGGCGCACGCCGCTGCGAAGATGGCTAGGACCGCCTTGGGACGCACGTGACCCACCCACAACATGAAGGCGAGAGTCGGAAGCAGGACCACCCACAAAGACCACTGGGAGCCAATGCAAAGCGCGATGGAGATGCCCATCAGGAGAATGCGCTTCCAGTTCCAGAGAACGACCTCACGAGGAGCGTAGAGCGTGTGCGCCGCGGCGATGCCGGTGAAGATGAGGCCGAAAGCCCCCCATGCTCCCACAATATCGGGTTGCACCTGGCTGGTGCGCGTAATCGCCATGGGAGAAAAACAATAGAGGCCCAGCGCGATGTATCCGCCGAGGTTGCCATAAAGCCGCCGCGCGACGTACCAGAGCGACGCCCCCAGCATCAGGCCCGCTAAAAGAAACGGCAGGCGTATCAGGAAACGAAAATCGCTGAGGCGGGCAAAGTGTCTCTCGCTACCCATGGCCTTGGCGGGAAATCCGGCGAGCACTGCGATCAATGGCGAACGGTATTCGGAACTAGCGTTGACCAGCCGATCGACGTGCAGCAGCCCGTCTTCGATGTAGCTGCTCTCCATCTGGGTGATAGGCACGTGCGCCATGAACCAAAGGCACTGCGCGGCGAAGACAAGCAGTAGCACGAGGCTCGCTATCTGGGGCAGACCAACGTTAGGCAATATCCGGGAGGATGGCATGCGCAAGGTTTTGTTGTAACACGCCGCTCCCGCTGGAAGCGAAATGTTCTACGGTACGCAGGTCGCGATAACGCAACTCGCAGCAACGGACATGCAATCGGCTATTGCGAGCGGGCCGCTTAAATATCAAGGTTCTTAACGTCGAGCGCATTGTCTTCAATGAATTTGCGACGCGCCTCGACGTCTTCGCCCATCAGCGTGGTGAAAATAGCTTCGGTCTCTGTAAGGTCTTCGAGTTTCACCTCGAGCAGGGTGCGGCGCTCGGGATCCATAGTTGTCTCCCACAGCTGCTGTGAACTCATCTCGCCCAGCCCTTTGTAGCGCTGCACGGTGTAGTCCTTGCGGCCCTCGTTCAACACATAGTCGAACAACTCGCGCACGGTCTGCTTCTCGACCGTCTCCGCCTCTGCCTTGCGCTTGGAGGTCTTGGGGCTCTTCTGCTCCGCCTTCTCCAGGTCCGCCCGTTCGGCGTCGCTCAGTTCTTCCTTGGCGCTGCTGGCAGATTCTTTCTTCACCGTCTCAATGTAGTACGGCGGCTGCATGTATTGCTCGATCTGTTTGTACTTTGCCATCATCTGACGATATTCAGGAGACGAAGCAAGTTCCCAACTGATGATGTGGGGCGCGCCCTGCGAGTTCACGAACACGCACTCCCACAGGCTGTGCTCTTCCTCGAAGCGCTTCTCCACCGACTTCAGCCCCTGTTCTTTCGCGATCGACTTCAGTACTTTCTCGAGTTCGACTATCTTCTTCGGCGGATTGCTGCTGTCACCTTCAAAATCCACGCGCCTGGCCAGATCCACCTTCGGCAGCGTCTCGGTGATTTTCTCGTCGCGGATGCGCTTGTTCACTTTGTCCACAAAGCCGATGTAGTCGTTCAGCGTGGTCATGAACTTGGTGAGCGGAGCGCCGTCGAGCATGGCAGCGCCTTCGCCGTAGCGGACCACAATGCCGTCCGCCGCGCGCTTGACCATGACCTTCACGAACTCGGTGTCGTTCTTGATGTACTGCTCGAACTTGCCCTTCTTGATGCGGTACAACGGGGGCTGCGCGATGAACACATTGCCGCGCTTGATCAGCTCCTGCATGTGGCGGAAGAAGAACGTCAGCAGCAGTGTGCGGATGTGCGATCCGTCGACGTCGGCGTCGGTCATCAGGATGATCTTGCCGTAGCGCAGTTTCGAAATATCGAAATCGTCCTTGCCGATGCCGGTACCCAGCGCGGTGATCATGGCGCGGATTTCTTCGTGGCCCAGCATTTTGTCGTAGCGTGCCTTCTCGACGTTGAGGATCTTTCCCTTGAGCGGCAGAATCGCCTGGAAGCGGCGGTCGCGTCCCTGCTTGGCGGTGCCGCCAGCGCTCTCTCCCTCAACCAGGTAAACCTCGCAACGCTCCGGCTGACGCTCGGAGCAGTCGGCGAGCTTCCCCGGCAGACCGCCGCCGTCGAGCGCTCCCTTGCGGCGGGTCAGGTCGCGGGCCTTGCGGGCCGCTTCGCGCGCTCGCGCAGCGTCGATTGCCTTGTTGATGATCTTCTTCGCGACCGGAGGGTTCTGGTCGAAAAATGCGCCCAGGCGCTCATTGACGAAGGCCTGCACCGTCCCCGCGATATCCGAGTTGAGCTTGCCCTTGGTCTGGCCTTCGAACTGCGGCTGCGACAGCTTCACACTCACCACGGCCACCAGTCCTTCACGAACGTCGTCGCCCGTGAGATTTTCCTTCACATCCTTAAACAGACCGAGCTGCTGTCCCGCATAGTTGACCGTGCGGGTCAGCGACGTGCGGAAGCCTGACAGGTGCGTCCCGCCATCCACGGTGTTGATGTTGTTGGCAAAGCTGAACACCGTCTCGGAGTAGGCGTCGTTGTACTGCAGCGCGATTTCCATGGCAACGCCATCGCGCTCCGCCTCCATGTAGATCGGCTTGTCGTGCAGCACGCTCTTGCCGCGGTTCAGGTGCTTGATGAACTCCGCTATGCCGCCGTTGAACTTGAACTCCGTGCGCTTGGGCTCGCCGGTCTTGGGATCGGTAGTACGCTCGTCGGTTAGCGTGATCAGCAGGCCCTTGTTGAGGAACGCCAGTTCGCGCAAGCGCTGCGCCAGCGTGTCGTAGTTGTACTCAGTAACGGTGAAGATCGTGGTGTCGGGCACGAAGTGCACTTTGGTCCCGCGTTTCTTCGTGTTGCCCGTCTTCTTCAGCTTGCTGGTGGGCTCCCCCTTGGAGTAGGTCTGCTCCCACACTCCACCGTCGCGCCAGATTTCCAGCTCCAGCAACTGGCTCAGGGCATTCACGCAAGACACGCCGACGCCGTGCAAGCCACCCGAGACCTTGTAGGTCGAGCTGTCGAATTTGCCGCCCGCGTGCAACACGGTCATCACCACCTGGGCTGCGGGCAGGCGCTCGCCGTCGACATCCATGTCCCCCGTTGGGATGCCGCGCCCGTTATCCACTACCGTGATTGAGTTATCGATGTGAATGGTTACATCGATACGATCGGCAAAGCCAGCCAACGCTTCGTCAACTGAGTTGTCGACAACTTCATACACCAGGTGGTGCAGTCCCATCTCGCCGGTTGACCCGATATACATCGCGGGCCGCTTGCGAACCGCCTCCATGCCGCCCAGCACCTTGATCGAGTCGGCATTGTAGTCAGACTCAGACTGGCCGTTGCCGTTTTTGCCGTTGGTATGGGGCGCATTTAGATTCGGCGTTTCGAAACTGTCTTTTTCTTCCGGGGCCTTCGCGGCGGCTTGCGTATCGGTCGGGGACATCCTGCTCCATTCCATCAGGAACGCGCACTGGCTGCGGTTCCCGCTTCATCGCGCACGGACCGACGGAGGCGTGGCTGCCTTCGTTCCTAACCCTCAAGTACTAATAATTTCAACGGTTTGAGAGGCTTACGATCCTTTTTAATTTTACCACAGAATGGCGCCTCGCAGGTGCCGGTTTGGCCCCGGTAAACGTCTTTATATGAATGACTTGCGGGCAGGTATTTCCACGGTTACCAAGGCTGCGGGGGGAGGGTCAATCTGGTGGCCGCTGGCGCGTCTAAGTTGCCACCGCCCACGCATTCGATTCGGCATCGCCGAGAGTGCGCGACGGGTCGTGCGACGGCACCGGGCCTCGCCCAAATCGTTGTTTGCGGTCCCTAATAATGCCCCGCCCGATGCCGCCCACTAGCGAAAAACAAGCCGGCTTTGCAGAGAGCTTCGCGATCGTGGCCAGCAAAGATCGTCGTCGATCTGATTCACCGCGTGGCGAACCAGTCCTTCGCCGGTTCCTGGCTGAGGTAGTAGACCACGACCACGCGAACGACGATTTGTAGTCCTTCACGCCCGATGGCGAGGATCCGGGAATCCATCACTGCACTGGACAACCCGGGAACGGCCATGGCGATGCCGATCACGGCGATCAGGATCGCGAACCGACGAGCCCAACGCCATCGCTTCCATAGCGCTGCGGCCAGCAAGATCATGAGGGTTGCGTAAAGGAGAAAGGCGATGGGTCCGAGTTGCTCCAGCCCTCCGCCTATCAGGAAGGCGCCCGACGAAAGCGGGACGGTACGGGCCGCGAGCAAAACCGCAAAGGCGAGTGACGCGATCGCGACAATTACGCACAGCGCGCTGATTGCCTTCGCTCCCGCAGGCCGGTCCTCGCTCATCACGGTTGCCTGTTTGGGAATGTTTGCTCGAACGACTTGTGCCGACACGATTTCACAGGGTTAGAAAAAAAAGGGTGCTTCGATTCACGAAGCACCCCGTCGATCAACGCCCAAAGCTGCTGCGATCTATCCCGCGACCACGACTTCTTTCTGCTTGACCGCAATGGCGTCCGCCGCCTTGCTGTGGGTCATGACCTTACGCTGCCCCTCGCCGAGATAGATTTGGCGCGGACGCGAGATCTTCTGCTCCGAATCCCCCATCAGCTCGTTCCACTGGGCCAGCCATCCCACTGCTCGCGGTATTGCAAAAAGCACCGTGAACATCTCGGGCCCAAATCCCATTGCCTGGTAAATGATTCCCGAGTAGAAATCGACGTTGGGATACAGCTTGCGCGACACAAAGTAGTCGTCACTCAGGGCGATGCGTTCGAGTTCCAGCGCAATGTCGATCTTGGTGTTGCGGCCGGTGACTTCGAAGACCTGGTCAGCGACTTCTTTGATGATGCGAGCGCGGGGATCGTAGTTCTTGTAAACGCGATGCCCGAAGCCCATCAGCTTGATTTCGCCCGCCTTGACGCGCTTGATATACGCCGGGATGTTGGCCACCGAGCCGATTTCATCGAGCATGCGCAACGCTTCTTCGTTGGCGCCGCCGTGCAGCGGGCCGGCCAGCGCGGCCGCCGCTCCCGCCATGGCGAGGTAAGGATCGGTCTCCGCGCTGCCGATGATCCGCATGGTGCTGGTGCTGCAATTCTGCTCGTGGTCGGCATGCAGGATGAACAGAATATCAAGCGCGCGCGCGATCACGGGACTGGCAACATACTTCGGCTCGGTCATGCGCCAAAGCATGTTCATGAAGTTTTCCGTATAGCTGAGATCGTTATCGGGATAGATATACGGATGGCCCTTGCGATGGCGGAAGGAATAGGCCGCCAGCGTGGGCATTTTGGCGATCAGGCGGACGATCTGGCGCTGCCGGACCTCGTGGTCGCGCACGAGCCGCGCCTCCGGATACACCGTGGACAGCCCTGCCAGGGTGCTGACGAGAATTCCCATCGGATGCGCGTCGTAGCGGAAGCCATCGATGAAGTGCTTGGTGGTCTCGTGCAGCATGGTGTGATAAGTAATGTCGTGCACCCATTCCTTCTCGCGCTCGGGATTGGGTAGCTCGCCGTGGAGCAGCAGATACGCAACCTGGAGGAATGTGCAGTTCTCGGCCAGGTCGTCGATGTCATACCCGCGATAGCGGAGTATGCCCTTGTCGCCGTCGATGAACGTAATGTTGCTCTTGCAACATGAAGTGTTCATGAAGGCCGGGTCGTACGTCATCAGACCAAAATCTTCGGGCTGGACTTTGATCTTGCGGAGGTCCATGGCACGAATGGTCTCGTGCTCGATGGGCAGTTCATACGTCTTATCATTGCGATTATCGGTGATGGTCACTGAGTCTTTGGGCATGACCTTAAACTCCTTCTGGGCCTACTTGGCATCCTTGCCAGTAGCTGTTTCGGATTTGGATGCGGCCGGCTTAGTCTCGCTGGAAGACTTCGAATCGGACACAGGCGCAGATGAGGAACTACTGCCGTTCCCGCTCGTTGGGGCTGTGCTGGATTTTTTTGCGTAATCGGTTACATACCAGCCGGCGCCCTTAAACTGCACGGCGGGAGCGGAGATCAACTGTTCAAGCTCGCCTCCACAATGCGGACAGATCGTGAGAGGCGAATCGGAGAACTTTTGAATTCGCTCCGTCAAGCTATGACAGCTCTTACATTGGTATTCGTACAGTGGCACTTCGTAAATCTCAGACTTCCCGGTAAATGATTGATTCTATGTTTCGTAGGTGCCTGCGGTCAATTTAGAAATCCTGACCGATCCAGACGGGGTCAAGGCGGTCCGGCGGCTTGCCAGAAGCGGCACCGAGCCAGCACACTAGCTGGGTGAACGCCATCGCCATCATTCCCGCCCGGCTGGCTTCGACTCGGCTCCCCCGAAAAATCCTGCGCCAGATCAACGGACGTCCCATGCTGGCGTTCGTTTATGGAGCGACGCGAGCGTGTGCGGCGTTGCAGGATGTCATCGTGGCCACCGACTCAGAAGAAGTCGCGTCCGTGTGCCGCGATAACGGCTGGAGCGACCGCATGACCTCGCCTACTCATCGCAGCGGGACGGACCGTGTCCATGAGGTTGCGCAGTTGGTCGATGCCGACGTGTACATCAACGTACAGGGCGATGAGCCTCTGGCCAGGCGTGAGCACCTCGAAGTGCTGCTGCAGCTCATGGTCGACGAAACGATCGAGGTCGGCACGCTGAAGACGCCTTGCGCGGCGGAGGACATCGACAACCCGAATGCGGTCAAAGTCGTGACGGCCCTCGACGGACGCGCACTCTACTTTTCCCGCGCGACCGTTCCGTTTGATCGCGACCGAACCGGCAGCGTCCCCTACTTCAAGCATCTGGGCTTCTACGCCTATCGCAAGGCTGCGCTCGACGCTTTCTGCACATGGCCGGAGTCTCAGTTGGAACGAAACGAGAAGCTTGAACAATTGCGCTTCCTCGACCATGGTGTACCGATCCATGTCGCGGTAACGCCGTTCGACACGATCGGTGTGGACGCGGAAGAGGACCTGCAACGCGTCCAGAAAATCCTCGCCAGCCCCGGGTAGTCAGCAGGTGCGAGAATTAGCCAATCGTAAGCACGATCTTGCCATAGTTGGCACGCTGTAACAGCAGCCGGTGGGCTTCGCCGGCTTGTTCCATCGGCAACGTGTGGCCGATTTCTGGATGCAGCTTGCCCTGCTCGATCCAGGGCTGCATGGCTTTCAGGCAGTCATTCATCAGGCCATGGTCGTTTGCCAGGACGCTGAGCCACAGGCCATGCGCGCTCAAGCTGCGCGACATCATGGCGCCAACGTCGAACTTCTGGCGCTCGCCGGTGGCCGTTCCGTAGATGATGACGCGCCCGAATTGACGGCAGCAGCGAAGACTCTTAGCGGTGTGTTCGCCGCCGAGCATTTCAAAAACCGCATCCACACCTTCGCCGTTGGTGAGTTCGCTGATGCGCGTCTCGTAATCGACTTCGCGATAGTTGATACCGTGATCGAGTCCCAGCTTCTGCACGCGGTCTAGTTTCTCGGTGGTCGAGGCGGTGCCGTAGGTCTCGACGCGAAGAAGCTTGCCAATCTGAACGGCGGCTGTCCCTACTCCACCGCCAACGGCGTGAATCAGCACCCGACGGCGGCGTTCACCTTCGACGTACACGGGCTCGATGGCGTCAGAGGTAATGCCGGCTTTCCAATAGGCGAGATACGCGGTGAAGAAATTCACCGGGAACGCTGCCGACTGCTGCGAGCTCCAGCCCTTGGGTTGGGGCCAGATCAACTTCCGGGAAACGGCAACTTTCTCCGCCGCCGCGCCGTATTGCGCGTAGCCCATGACGCGCTCTTGCGTTCCCTCGACGATTCCAGCGAACTCGCGTCCGGAAATGAACGGTGGGGGCGGAGTGCTTTTGTACACACCGCGGGTGGAAAGAGTGTCGGCGAAATTCACGCCCACGGCTTCGACCCGCACGATCACTTCGCCGGGCTGGGCGACCGGCTCGGGGACGTCACGCACTTCCAGAACTTCCGGACCGCCGGCACGTGCAACGACGACAGCTTTCATGGCTCACTCCCGCAGCGAGTGTAAAACATCGGGGAACCGGTGGCGGTTAC
>Ga0209040_10003139_pt1 | contig 12729 bp, 10 predicted proteins | sample BogFormECP12_OM3_FD_188240 | JGI IMG/M metagenome (GOLD analysis project Ga0209040, IMG submission 188240) | Bog forest soil microbial communities from Calvert Island, British Columbia, Canada - ECP12_OM3 (SPAdes) (version 2) | ecosystem: Environmental > Aquatic > Freshwater > Wetlands > Bog ... | reverse complement strand
TTGGTCGGCCGCGACGTTGAAGATGGTGTGACGCCCGGTGAGCTGTGTGTGGTCGGCGACGCCGACCAGTCGATCTATGCGTTCCGCGGCGCCACGATTCGTAATATCGAGGATTTCGAACGCGACTACCCCAACGCCACGACGATTCTGCTCGAACAGAATTACCGCTCCACGCAGAACATTCTGTCGGCGGCCAACTCGGTGATCTCGCGCAACTCGGGACGTCGGGAAAAGCGGCTGTGGACCGACGCCGGCGAGGGCGAGCTGATCGTCGGCTACGTCGCCGACAATGAGCACGACGAGGCACGATTCGTCGCCGAGGAAGTCGACGCGCTGGTCGGCGGTGGCGATCTCACCTACAACGATGTGGCGGTTTTCTACCGCACCAACAACTCGTCGCGGTCGTTGGAAGAGGTGTTCATCCGCGCCGGCATTCCGTACAAAGTCGTTGGGGGTGTGCGGTTTTACGAGCGCAAGGAAATCCGCGACCTCGTCGCATATCTTCGGGTGCTGGACAATCCGGGGGACGCGGTCAGCATGCGACGCATCCTCAACACGCCGCGCCGCGGCATCGGTGATCGGGCCGAGGCTTGCGTGGCGGTGTACGCCGAGAACACCGGTTCCAGTTTCGTCGACGCGCTCCAGGCCGCCGCCGAAGGCAAGGTGTCGATGCTGAACACCCGGTCGGCCAAGGCGATCGCGGGTTTCGTCGAGATGCTCGACGATCTGCGTGGCCGGCTCGACGCCCCGCTCGGGGAGCTGGTCGAAGCGGTGCTGGAGCGCACCGGATATCGCGCGGAGCTGGAGTCCTCGTCCGACCCGCAAGACCTGGCTCGGTTGGACAACCTCAACGAACTCGTCAGCGTCGCACACGAATTCGCCACCGACCTGGAGAACGCGGCGGCGCTCGACGAGACGGTCGGCACGCCCGACGACGAAGACGTGCCGGACACCGGTGTGCTGGCGCAATTCTTGGAGCGGGTGTCGCTGGTCGCCGACTCCGACGAAATCCCCGAGCACAGCGCCGGTGTGGTGACGCTGATGACGTTGCACACCGCCAAGGGGCTGGAATTCCCGGTGGTGTTCGTGACCGGTTGGGAAGACGGCATGTTTCCGCACATGCGGGCATTGGGCGATCCCAATGAGCTTTCCGAGGAACGGCGGCTGGCCTACGTCGGGATCACCCGGGCGCGTCAGCGGCTGTATGTCAGCCGGGCCAAGGTGCGGTCGTCGTGGGGACAGCCGATGCTGAACCCCGAGTCGCGGTTCCTGCGCGAGATCCCGCAGGAGCTCATCGACTGGCGGCGCACCGACCCCACCCCGTCGTTTAGTGCGCCGGTCAGCGGCGCCGGGCGATTCGGCTCGCCGCGTCCGTCGCCCACTCGTTCGTCGGTGAGCAAACGCCCGCTATTGGTGCTGGAACCCGGCGATCGGGTTACCCACGACAAGTACGGGCTGGGCCGGGTGGAAGAGGTGTCCGGTGTTGGCGAATCAGCCATGTCGCTGATCGACTTCGGCAGCTCAGGGCGGGTCAAGCTGATGCACAACCACGCTCCCGTCAGCAAGCTTTAGCCGTCGAGCAGCCAGTCCTTGGTGCGTGGCAGCAGCGCCAACACCGCGGTGGAAATCGGCAGCAGGGGCAGGGCGTGCACAATCCAGGCGACGCGTGCTCCGGCGATGAACACGCCACCATAGGTCAATAGGGCGATCACCGCCCCGGCCACGATCAGGTAGCGGCCCAGCGAACGACGCAGCAGCAGCATGATCACACCGGAGATCGTGGCCAGCGCGAACACCATCGCGAGGAACGCCACCGCGACGCAGAACAGCCGGTCGGATTTCCACCAGCCCGCGATCAGGTCGGTCGCCACGACCGAGGTCGCCCAGCCGCTGACGATGCTGACAGCGGCGGCGGCCACCGCCGTCGCGCTGACGGGTTCACCCGGCAGGCCGCTCGCGCGAGGCGGGCGCGGGCTGGGCCCGGCGTAGGCGGAGGGCGGGGGCTGGCGCGGGATGTGCGTGGTGCGGGCGTCGTCCAATATCTGCGGGAGCGGCGCGGTCGGCGCTCGCCGGATGATGCGCGTCTGGGGCGCGCTTTCAGGCGCCGGAGAGCTGACGCGGGCGCGCATGGGCTCGCTTGGCGTCTGGGTGGGCGGGTGATCGCCTGGCGTAGGGTTGTTCGGTCCGGTCACCGGTCAACCGGCGAAGGTGCCGACGGACAGGCCACGTTTGGCCAGCCACGGCACCGGGTCCACGCGTTGGGTGCCACCCAGCAGCACCTCGAAATGCAGGTGGGGGCCGGTTGAATTGCCGCGATTGCCCATGGTGGCAATCTGGTCGCCCGCCATCACGCGCTGACCCACGCTGACCATCGTGGTGTTGACGTGACCGTAGAGGGTGACCGTTCCGTCCGCGTGGCGCAGTTTGACCCACATCCCGTAGCCCGCGGTCGGGCCGGCGTCGATGACAACTCCGTCGGACACCGCCCTGATCGGGGTGCCGATCGAGTTCGCGAGGTCGATACCGGCGTGCAGCACACCCCAGCGGTATCCGAAACCCGAAGTGAATATGCCCTTCGTCGGCATGACGAACAGTGGCTGCTGCAGCCGGGCCTCGCGCTCGGCGCGCTCTTGGGCGAACGCGACGCCCTTGGCCAGCTCCGCGTTGTGCACCGCGACGTTTGCGGCGGGCTGCACGGCGACCATCTGCATGCCGCGGGCCGAGGTGGAGATGGGCCCGCCGTTCATGCTCGCCGAGTCGGCGGCCAGCACCGTCTCGGCCTTGGAGTGGTCGGAAGTGTGGGTGGCGGAGTGCGCAGCAGCGGCCGCGGCGCCGGCGGCCATGGCGCCGATCAACACCCGACCTCGCGTCGCGCCGTTCAGCTGTTTGCGGTGCTGGCCCCGGCGTCCGGGCAGATCCGGATCGTTTCGACGGCTGCGCAGCTCGGGCCGGTGCGAGTCGACCCGAGGCAGGACACGCGTCTCGTCCTCGCTGGGTCCGGCCAACGCCATGACAGGGAGGTTGTCGGTGTCGTCCAGGTCGTCGAGCTCGGGCGCGCGCAGAACCTGCGCTTCCTTGTCGAACGCGGAATTGTCGCTGAAGTCCAGGTCATCAAGGCTGCCGAACTCGTTGAACGGGATGATGTCGGTGACTTCGTTGCGGTCGAGTTCCAGCCTGCGGTCGCGCGATTGCCGTGCGCCTTCAGGCGCAGCAGACCGTGCAAGGCTGGGCTGGGTCAACCTGATTGTCCCTCGGAGCGTAACCAAAGCGTTATCTGGACCCTGAGACGTTAACGCCGACCACGCGGCATCGCAAGCCAAGCGGGAAATCCGCCTGTGAATGTGATTTGAATCACTTCAGGTGCTGCGGTGAGATCTGCCACATCCGCGGATGCCGACGACGGAACCCCTCGGCCGTGTCGATACGCTTCCCGCAAGCGGGCATCGGAAAACCCTGGGCTCGCGTACATACAGGCAAATAGGCCGACACATAGAAGTGAGCCCATGGATCTTTTCGAGTACCAAGCGAAAGAGCTGTTCGCCAAGCACAACGTCCCGACGACACCCGGCCGGGTGACCGACACCCCCGAAGGCGCCAAGGCCATCGCCGAGGAGATCGGGCGGCCGGTCATGGTGAAGGCCCAAGTCAAGACCGGTGGCCGAGGCAAGGCGGGCGGCGTGAAGTACGCCGCGACCGCTGAGGACGCCTACACCCACGCGAAAAACATCCTCGGCCTGGACATCAAGGGCCACATCGTCAAGAAGCTGCTGGTGTCTGAGGCCAGCGACATCGCCGAGGAGTACTACATCTCCTTCCTGCTCGACCGGGCCAACCGCACCTACCTGGCCATGTGCTCAGTGGAGGGCGGCGTGGAGATCGAAGAGGTCGCGGCAACCAAACCGGAGCGGCTGGCGAAGGTGCCGGTGGATGCGGTCAAGGGCGTCGATCTCGCGTTAGCCCGCTCGATCGCCGAGCAGGGTCATCTGCCGGCCGAGGTGCTCGACTCGGCGGCGGTCACCATCTCGAAGCTGTGGGAGGTCTTCGTCGGCGAAGACGCGACGCTGGTTGAGGTCAACCCGCTGGTACGCACGCCGGACGACCAGATCCTCGCGCTGGACGGCAAGGTCACCCTGGACGCCAACGCCGACTTCCGTCACCCCGGCCACGCCGAGTTCGAGGACCGCGACGCCACCGACCCGCTCGAACTCAAGGCCAAGGAGCACGACCTCAACTACGTCAAGCTCGACGGGGCGGTCGGCATCATCGGCAACGGCGCCGGATTGGTGATGTCGACGCTGGACGTGGTGGCCTATGCCGGCGAGAAGCACGGCGGGGTCAAGCCCGCCAACTTCCTCGACATCGGCGGCGGTGCCTCGGCCGAGGTGATGGCGGCCGGGTTGGACGTGATCTTGAACGACAAGCAGGTCAAGAGCGTGTTCGTCAACGTGTTCGGCGGCATCACCTCCTGCGACGCCGTCGCCAACGGAATCGTGACCGCACTCAACATGCTCGGTGACGAAGCCAACAAGCCGCTCGTGGTGCGCCTCGACGGCAACAACGTCGACGAAGGCCGCCGCATCCTGGCCCAAGCCAACCACCCGTTGGTGGTCCAGGCCGACACCATGGACGCCGGCGCGGACAAAGCCGCCGAGCTGGCGAACAAGTCTTAAGGAGAGATGACCCATGTCTATATTCCTGAACAAGGACTCCAAGGTCATCGTCCAGGGCATCACCGGTGGTGAGGGCACCAAGCACACCGCGCTGATGCTGAAGGCCGGTACTCAGCTGGTCGGCGGGGTGAACGCGCGCAAGGCGGGAACCACCGTGTCGCACGTGGACGCCGTCGGCAAGGACGTCGAACTTCCGGTCTTCGGCACCGTTGCGGAGGCGATGAAGGAGACGGGCGCCAACGTGTCCGTCGTCTTCGTGCCGCCGAAATTCGCCAAGGACGCCATCATCGAGGCCATCGACGCCGAGATCCCGCTGCTGGTGGTCATCACCGAGGGAATTCCGGTGCAGGACAGCGCTTATGCGTGGGCTCACAACGTCGACAAGGGGCTGAAGACCCGCATCATCGGGCCGAACTGTCCCGGCATCATCACGCCCGGCGAGGCGTTGGCAGGCATCACCCCCGCCAACATCAGTGGGTCGGGGCCCGTCGGGCTGGTATCCAAGTCCGGCACGCTGACCTACCAAATGATGTACGAGCTCCGCGATTTCGGGTTCTCCACGTCGATCGGCATCGGCGGCGACCCGGTGATCGGCACCACCCACATCGACGCGATCGAGGCGTTCGAGAAGGATCCGGAGACGAAGGTCATCGTGATGATCGGTGAGATCGGCGGTGACGCCGAGGAGCGTGCGGCGGACTACATCAAGGCCAACGTGTCCAAGCCGGTCGTCGGCTACGTCGCGGGATTCACTGCGCCGGAAGGCAAGACGATGGGCCACGCCGGTGCCATTGTGTCCGGATCCTCGGGTACCGCCGCCGCGAAGAAAGCGGCCCTGGAAGCGGCTGGAGTCAAGGTCGGCAAGACTCCCTCGGAAACCGCCGAGCTGGCCCGCCAGATCCTGCAGAGCCTGTAGGCCCCATGACCGTGGACCCGCGCCGGCGACGATGCAGAGCGAAGCGATGAGGAGCGGCGCCATCGGCCCCAGCACGCCGGTCGTTGTCGGTGTCGGGCAGGCCGCGGAACGCATCGACGACGCTTACTACCGGGGAATGTCGGCGGTTGAGTTGGCGGCAGCCGGTGCCCGCGCCGCGCTCGAGGACTGCGGCGCTGACGCCGCCAAGGTGGCCGCGTCGATCGACACCATCGCCGGCGTAAGGCAATTCGAGATCTCGGGGCCAGCCAAGGCGGTGCTGGGCAAGTCGAACAACTACCCGAGGTCGGTGGCCAACCGGATCGGCGCGGACCCGGCCCGGGCCATCCTGGAAGTCGTTGGCGGACAAGGGCCACAGCACCTGATCACCGAACTGGCCGGTGAAATCGCCGCCGGCCGCTGCGAGGTCGCGTTGGTCTTCGGTTCCGACGCGACCTCGACCAACCGCTACTTCGCCGGATCCGACAATAAGCCGGACTTCTCCGAGACCGTCGACGGTTCGCTGGAGGACCGCGGCCACGGCCTGGACGGACTTATCAGTCGCTACACGGTGATTCACGGATTGGTCGACGCGCCCACCCAGTACGGGCTGCTGGAGAATGCCCGGCGGGCCGGAACCGGACTCGGGCCGGCCGATTATCGGCGGCGAATGGGTGAGCTTTTCGCGCCGTTCACAAAGGTGGCGGCGGAGAATCCGTTTGCCGCCGCGCCGGTCGAACGCGGCGTCGAGGAACTGATCACGGTCACCGAGCGCAACCGGATGATTTCCGAGCCGTACCCGCGGCTGCTGGTCGCCCGTGACCAGGTGAACCAGGGTGCGGCGGCGCTGCTGATGTCGGTGGAGGCTGCGCGTAAACTTGGTGTGCCCGAAGACAATTGGGTTTATCTGCACGGGCACGCCGATCTCGAAGAGCAGAGCCTGCTGGAGCGGCCGGATCTCGGGCACGCCCCATCGGCGGTGATGGCGGTGCGCGAAGCGCTGGCCGTCGCCGGCATCGGCATCGACGACATCGCGACTTTCGACCTGTACAGCTGCTTCCCGGTGCCGGTGTTCAACATCTGCGACGGGGTGGGAATCGCGCCGGACGACCCGCGCGGGCTGACCCTGACCGGTGGCTTGCCGTTCTTCGGCGGCGCCGGCAACAACTACTCGATGCACGGCGTCGCCGAAACGATCGCCAAATGCCGAAGCACGCCAGGCCAATTCGGCCTCGTCGGCGCCAACGGCGGCATCTTGAGCAAATACTCGGTCGGCGTCTACTCCACCACACCTGCCGAATGGAAACCGGCCAGCAGCGCTCAGCTGCAGGAGCAGATCGGCCAATCGCCCACCCAGCCGGTGACCGAGCAGGCCGACGGCCCGGGCACCGTCGAGACCTACACGGTCCGGCGCGACGGCGGCCGGCCGACCGGAATCGTCATCGGCCGGCTCGACGCCGACGACAGCCGCTTCCTGGCGACCACCGAGGACGACGACCTGATCGGGCTGCTCACCGACGGCGATCCACTGGGGCGGTCGGTCGTGGTGCGCTCGTTCGACTACGGAAATCGCTGCGCACTGCGCTGACTAGGCGCCCTTGATCGCGTCGACCAGCCCCTGGGTGTCGGCGACGGTCACGGTGAGCGCCGAGTGATCATGCAGACCGATCACGCGGTGGATTCGCGGCTCGAAGTGGATGCATACGCCTTCAGAGGCGTTGGTGCCGAAGGTAAGTCCGTCGTCGGCCGCCGACAGCCGGGCGCCGACCGCGGTCCACCACCGGTACGGACCGGTGACGTGCGCATCTTGCACGCGCGATAGCGGCGCGTCGACGTGGAACGGCCCATAGCGGGCGACCAAACGGCCGTCCTCGGTCACGGTCACGCCCTGGGTGCCGGGCCATGCCCAAAACGGCAACCACATCGCAGCCAGCCGGGGATCGTAGCGATAGAGGAAGTGCCGGCCTTGGTCGTTCTCGGCTGTCACGACGCTCCGATCAGCTCACACCAACGCGGCGAGTTTCCCGGCCAATCGTTCCACATATGCCGCGACCTCTTCTTCGGACTTGTCGGGCAAGCCGAATAGCACTTCGGTGACACCCAATTCGGCCCAGTGCGCCAACTTCTCGGGCACCGGCTTGAAATCCAGCGCCACGATCTGTGGCGCTCCATCACGTCCGGCGGCTGCCCAGGTGTCCTGCAGCAACTTCACCGGTGCGTCGATGTCGAAGTCACGGGGAGTGGTGATCCAGCCGTCTGCGCTGCGGGCGATCCATTTGAAGTTCTTCTCGTTCCCGGCGGCGCCCACCAGCACCGGGATGTGCGACTGAATGGGCTTGGGCCATGCCCAGCTCGGCCCGAAGTTGACGAATTCGCCGTAGTAGGAAGCTTCCTCCTGAGTCCACAACGCCCGCATCGCCTCGAGGTACTCACGAAGCATGGTGCGGCGCCGCCCCGCCGGCACGCCGTGGTCCGCGAGTTCGTCGGTGTTCCAGCCGAACCCGACGCCCAGGCTGACTCGCCCACCCGATAGGTGATCGAGCGTCGCGATAGATTTCGCCAGCGTGATCGGATCATGCTCGACCGGCAACGCCACCGCGGTGGACAACCGCACCCGCGAGGTGACCGCGCACGCCGCACCGAGGCTGACCCACGGGTCCAGCGTCCGCATGTAGCGGTCGTCCGGCAGCGACTCGTCACCCGTCGTCGGATGGGCGGCCTCGCGCTTTACCGGGATGTGGGTGTGTTCGGGTACGTAGAAGGTCTGAAAGCCGTGATTGTCGGCGAGCGTGGCAGCTGCCGCCGGAGTGATGCCGCGATCGCTGGTGAACAGCACAAGCCCGTAGTCCATGCCCTGAATTAGAACGTGTTCCAATCTTGTGGGCAAGGCCGGGGGTCATCACGTCGCCGCACAAACGGGCCGACATCACGTCGATGTCAGCGGCGCCTACTGGCCAAGGTGCGCTAGCGTGGGTGATCGGCACGCGTCGTAAACGCCCGCGCTGTTCGTCACGGCGTTCATAGCCCGGTACGCGGTAGCGTCGCGAGCAGCGGCCGCCTGGGAGTATCAGCGCCGCACGACAGCGGCGCCGCAAACAGCACTGAAAGAAGGCACAGGAGAAGCCATGACCTACCCGCCCGGCAGTCCCGGATACCCGCCCGCGCAGTCGCCCGGCGGCTACGGAGCCTCCTCCGCACCCTCGTTCACGAAATCCGATGACGGTGAAAGCAATCTGAAGCTCTACCTGACCGTCGGTGTAGTCGCGCTTGGCCTGGCGACTTACCTGCTGAGCTACGGCCCGATGATCACCCGAATCCTTCCGAACGGTGACGAACTCGTCGAAAGCGGCAGCACCCTGCCGATTGACCTGGGATTGCTGGCGGCGCTGCTGGCCGGGGTGAGCTTGTTGCCCAAGGCCAAGAACTACGCCGCGGTGGTGGCGGCGATCTCCGTGCTGGGCGGGCTGCTGCTGGTCGAGGACACCATCGGCGCGTCCGGCCGGGGCTGGGCGCTGTGGTTCGCGCTGGGCGCTGGAGTGCTCCAGGCCATCCTCGCGGTCAGCGCCCTGTTGCTGGATGCGGGCGTCATCAACCCGCCGGCACCCCGTCCCAAGTACGACCAGTACGGCCACTACGGGCAGTACGGTGGCTACTACGGTCAGCAGGCTCCCTACCAGCAGTCACCTCAGCAGTCCGGATACGGGTCTGGGTACGGCGGTTACCCGTCGGGGCCTTCGACCGGCGGCTTCAGCGCGGCCGGCCAGCAGTCTGGCCCTATCCCGTCTCCGCAATCCGGCCCGCAGCACGGCTCGCCGGAGGCACAACACCAGGGATCGCCCACCCCGCCAACGGGTTTCCCCAGCTTCAGCCCGCCCCCGTCGTCCGGCTCCGGCAGCACGGGTCAGGGCAACTCCGCAAACCACGCCGGTTCCGGCCAGGGTCAGCACTCGTATGGCCAGGGTCAGCAGCCGCAAGCGCCATCGTCGCCGTCGGGCCCGTCACAGTCCTAACCGTGCGCACTCGGGCGCGGCGTGTCGCCAGCCACGGAACCTAGTGGCGACCGTTAGCGCGGCGAAGCCGGGCGCGGCGTGTCGCCACCCACGGAACCTAGTGGCGACCGTTAGCGCGGCGAAGCCGGGCGCGGCGTGTCGCCACCCAGACGGGCCGCGGGGTAACGTGCTCGAAGCGTGACGCGGGTGCAGGACAGTCCAGCGGCGGGCGCTCGTCAGGCCCGCGACCTATTGCGGGTCGCGTTCGGTCCCGCCCTGGTGGCGTTGATTGTCATCGCGGCGGTGACGCTGCTGGAGTTGCTGATCGCCAACAGCGACATGACCGGCGCGTTGGGTGCGATCGCCAGCATGTGGCTCGGCGTGCATCAGGTGCCGATCTCGATCGGCGGTCGCGAACTCGGCGTGCTGCCGCTGCTGCCGGTGCTGTTGATGGTGTGGGGCACCGCACGCACCACCGCGCAGGCCACTCCCGCCAGGGCGTCCTGGTTCGTCATCCGCTGGATTGTGGCGTCGGCACTGGGCGGACCCCTGCTGATCGCCGCCATCTCGCTGGCTGTCATCCACGACGCGGCCTCGGTGATCACCGAACTGCAGACGCCGAGCGCGTTGCGGGCGTTCATGAGCGTGCTGGTCGTTCATGGCATCGGTGCGACGATCGGCGTGGGCTCCCGGGTCGGCCGCCGGGTGCTGGGGACGTCGCCGCTGCCGGACTGGCTGGCCGATTCGCTACGGGCCGCGATGGCTGGCGTGCTGGCGCTGCTCGGGTTGTCCGGCATGGTCACGGCCGCGTCGCTGGTCGTGCATTGGGGGACGATGCAGGAGCTGTACTCGATCACCAATTCGATTTTCGGCCAGTTCAGCCTGACCGTGCTGTCGATCCTCTACGTGCCCAACGTCATCGTCGGCACCGCCGCGATTGCCGTGGGATCCAGTGTCCATCTGGGTTTTGCGACGTTCAGCTCGTTCACCGTGTTCGGCGGCGACATTCCTGCGTTGCCGGTGCTGGCTGCGGCTCCGCATCCGCCGCTGGGGCCGGCGTGGGTTGCCCTGCTCATCGTCGGCGCATCGGCCGGGGTTGCGGTCGGACAGCAGTGTGCGCGCCGGCCGCTGCCGATCGCCGCGGCGATGGCCAAGTTGGTGACGGCGGCCGGGGTGGCGGCGCTGACGATGGCGTTGCTCGGCTACGCCGCCGGCGGGCAGTTGGGCAACTTCGGCGACGTCGGGACCGACCAGGGCACCTTCGGGTTTGCGGTGTTTCTCTGGTTCGCCGTCGTCGGTGCCATCACGGTGGTGATGGCCGGCGGAATCAGATACCGCCCGCGGAAGCCCAAACCGCCACGGGCCGCGCCGCCGCCGGCCGAGCCGGCCGTCGAGGCCGCCGATGCCGGTGTTGTCGTCGAGGCCGCCGATCAGCCGCCGGCCGAGCAGCCGCCGCCGGACGAAGACCATTAGGCTCGGCCTGTGCAGCAACCGTTCCGCGTGCCTCCCAGCGCACCGGCACGATTGGTGGTGTTGGCGTCGGGTACCGGTTCGCTGCTCGAGTCCTTGCTGGACGCCGCCGTCGGTGACTATCCGGCGCGGGTGGTGGCGGTGGGCGTAGACCGCGACTGCCGGGCCGTCGAAATCGCCACCGCGGCGTCGCTGCCGACTTTCAAAGTGCGGCTGGCCGATCACCCCGACCGAGATGCCTGGGACGCCGCGCTCACCGAGGCCGCCGCAGCGCATTCACCCGACCTCGTCGTCTCCGCCGGCTTCATGAAAATTCTTGGAGCACAATTTCTTTCACAGTTTTGCGGCCGTATCCTCAACACCCACCCGGCGCTCCTACCGGCGTTTCCCGGCGCGCACGGGGTGGCCGAAGCCCTCGCCTACGGCGTGAAGGTCACCGGCTGCACGGTGCACCTGGTGGACGCGGGCACCGACACCGGCCCGATACTGGCCCAACAGCCCATCCCGGTGCTCGACGATGACGACCAAGAGACCCTGCACGAACGCATCAAGGTCACCGAACGGCGGCTGTTGGTGGATGTGGTGGCCGCGGTGGCGACCGGCGGCGTGACCTGGAACGGACGAAAGGCGACCATCGGATGAGCCCAGAAAACGGCGACGACTCGCGACGGCCGATCCGGCGCGCACTGATCAGCGTGTATGACAAGACCGGGCTCGTCGAGCTCGCGAGCGGCCTGCACGCGGCCGGTGTCGACATCGTGTCGACCGGTTCAACTGCGAAAACCATTGCTGATAAAGGAATCCCGGTTACTCCGGTAGAAGAGGTGACCGGTTTTCCCGAGGTGCTCGACGGCCGGGTCAAGACAATGCATCCGCACGTACACGCCGGACTGCTGGCCGATCTGCGCAAGCCCGAGCATGCCGCGGCGCTCGAGAAACTCGGGATCGCGGCGTTCGAGCTGGTGGTGGTCAACTTGTACCCGTTCAGCGAGACGGTGGACTCCGGGGCGAGTGTCGACGAATGCATCGAGCAGATCGACATCGGCGGACCGTCGATGGTGCGCGCGGCGGCGAAGAACCATCCGAGCGTCGCGGTGGTGGTGGACCCGCTCGGCTATGACGGTGTGTTGGCCGCGGTGCACAGCGGCGGGTTCACCCTTGCCGAGCGGAAGAGGCTGGCGGCGTTGGCGTTTCGGCACACCGCCGAGTACGACGTCGCCGTCGCCGGCTGGATGGGCTCGACGCTGGCGCCGGAACACCCGACGATGGCGTTCCCGGAATGGATCGCGGGGACATGGCAGCGCTCGGCATTGCTGCGTTACGGCGAGAATCCGCATCAACAGGCGGCGCTGTACGCCGATGCCGGCGCGTGGCCCGGCTTGGCGCAGGCCGAGCAGTTGCACGGAAAAGAGATGTCGTACAACAACTTCACCGACGCCGACGCGGCCTGGCGGGCAGCGTTCGACCACGAGCAGACCTGTGTGGCAATCATCAAGCACGCCAACCCATGTGGGATCGCGATTTCGTCGGCCTCGGTCGCCGACGCGCACCGCAAGGCCCACGAATGCGACCCGCTGAGCGCATTCGGCGGAGTGATCGCGGCCAACACCGAGGTCAGCGTCGAAATGGCCGAGTACGTGAGCACGATTTTCACCGAGGTGATCGTCGCGCCCGCCTACGCGCCGGG
>Ga0209040_10003138_pt1 | contig 12729 bp, 8 predicted proteins | sample BogFormECP12_OM3_FD_188240 | JGI IMG/M metagenome (GOLD analysis project Ga0209040, IMG submission 188240) | Bog forest soil microbial communities from Calvert Island, British Columbia, Canada - ECP12_OM3 (SPAdes) (version 2) | ecosystem: Environmental > Aquatic > Freshwater > Wetlands > Bog ... | reverse complement strand
CCGAACTGGTTTTACATCAACATCTACGAAATGTCTTCCTGGACGCGCGGGATTGTCATCCCCATGGCGATTCTTTCGGCGGAGATACTCGAGGCCGCCAGGGATGGCAAGAGCGTGGCCGAGATCATGGGCACGGGCGGTTCCATTCTGACGCGCGACGATGTGATGGACGGCGTGGCCGAGATGATTCACGAAGCCGGTTTGGAACCCGAGATCGCCAGAACCGAGGAAGACACCCCCTTGGTGCGCACGGCGGTCAGCGAGCTGTTGCGCCCGATTGCCGCCGAGTGGACGCGGGGCGCGGTCAAGACGGTGCCGCCGCGCTGGCTGCCCGGACCGCGCGAGCTGCGGGCGTGGACCCTGGCGGCCGGCACCCCGGACGCCGACCGTTATCTGCTCGGTCTGGACCCGCACGCACCGGACACCCATTCGCCGCTGGCGTCGGCCCTGATGCGGGTCGGGATTGCGCCCACCCTGATCGGTACCCGCGGCGGCCGGCCAGCACTTCGGATCAGTGGCCGTCGGAGGCTATCGCGCCTGGTAGAGAACGTGGGGGAACCTCCCGCCGACCCCGAGGCGTTGGCACTCTGGCCCCGGGTTTAGCGGCCCGACAGGGCCCCCACACCGGAGAGCCGGTTTGCGAAAGCGCACCCAAGGGTGCGAAATTGTCAGATGCCCACAGGCGGGCGGTACGGCGGCGTACCTGAAATTCCCCGGGAATTGCCCGGACTTTCAGAGGCCGACCTGTCATTCTTCCTGCGGGGCGGTCCCGCTAGGGGACCGGCATAGGAGATGGAGCGTAGGCGCAGTTGGCTGACGTTGGAACTGACGCTGGAAATGGAAGCGGCCGGCGACTGGTCATAGTCGAGTCGCCCACCAAGGCGCGCAAATTAGCCGGTTACCTGGGCTCCGGCTACATCGTCGAGTCGTCGCGTGGGCACATCCGCGACCTGCCGCGCGCCGCGGCCGACGTGCCCGCGAAGTTCAAGTCCGAGCCGTGGGCACGCCTTGGAGTCAACGTCGACGCCGACTTCGAACCGCTCTACATCATCAGCCCCGAGAAGAAGAGCACAGTCAGCGAGCTGAAGGGGCTGCTCAAGGACGTCGACGAGCTCTATCTGGCCACGGATGGTGACCGCGAGGGCGAGGCCATCGCCTGGCACCTGCTGGAAACACTAAAGCCGCGCATCCCGGTCAAGCGGATGGTCTTCCACGAGATCACCAAGCCGGCGATCCTCGAGGCCGCCGAAAATCCCCGCGACCTGGACATCGACCTGGTCGACGCGCAGGAGACGCGCCGCATCCTGGACCGGCTGTACGGCTACGAGGTCAGCCCGGTGCTGTGGAAGAAGGTCGCGCCCAAGCTGTCGGCGGGCCGGGTGCAGTCGGTGGCCACCCGGATCATCGTGCAGCGGGAACGCGACCGGATGGCATTCCGCAGCGCGTCGTACTGGGACATCGTCGCCAAACTCGACGCCAGCGTGTCCGACCCGCAAGCCCAGCCGCCGACCTTCACCGCCCGGCTGGCGACCGTCGACGGACTGCGGGTCGCGACCGGCCGCGATTTTGACTCACTGGGCGCCCTGCGCAAGGCGGATGAGGTCCTGGTCCTGGACGAAGCCGGCGCTACCACATTGGCCGCGGGATTGAGCGGCGCACAGCTGACGGTGGCGTCGGCGGAGGAGAAGCCCTACACCCGGCGTCCCTACCCGCCGTTCATGACGTCGACGCTGCAGCAGGAGGCCGGCCGGAAGTTACGGTTCTCGTCGGAGAGGACGATGAGCATCGCTCAGCGGCTGTATGAGAACGGCTACATCACTTATATGCGTACCGACTCGACGACACTGTCGGAGTCGGCGATCAACGCCGCTCGCACTCAGGCACGTCAGCTCTACGGCGCGGAGTACGTGTCTCCGTCACCGCGCCAGTACACCCGCAAGGTGAAGAACGCTCAGGAGGCGCACGAGGCCATTCGGCCCGCCGGCGAGACGTTCGCCACCCCGGACGCGGTGCGTCGCGAACTCGACGGCGACGAATTCCGGCTCTACGAGCTGATCTGGCAGCGCACGGTGGCCTCGCAGATGGCCGACGCGCGCGGAACCACGCTCAGTTTGCGGATCGCCGGCATATCGGGGGACCGGCAGGTGGTGTTCTCCGCGACCGGGCGCACCATCACGTTCCCCGGGTTCCTCAAGGCCTATGTGGAGACCGTGGACGAACTGGCCGGTGGCGAGGCCGATGACGCCGAGCGCCGGCTGCCGCATCTGACCGAGGGACAGCGGGTGGAGGCCCTCGAGCTCACTCCCGACGGCCACACCACCAACCCGCCCGCGCGATATACCGAGGCGTCATTGGTCAAAGCGCTCGAGGAGCTGGGCATCGGCCGTCCGTCGACCTACTCGTCGATCATCAAGACCATCCAGGACCGCGGCTACGTGCACAAGAAGGGCAGCGCCCTGGTGCCCTCGTGGGTCGCGTTCGCCGTCACCGGTCTGCTGGAGCAGCATTTCGGCCGGCTCGTCGACTACAACTTCACCGCGGCGATGGAAGACGAGCTCGACGAGATCGCCAACGGACACGAGCAGCGCACCAACTGGCTCAATGCCTTCTACTTCGGCGGCGAGCACGGCGTGCCGCACTCGATCGCCCGTTCCGGTGGCCTCAAGAAGCTCGTCGGTGTCAATCTCGAAGGCATTGATGCACGAGAAGTCAACTCTATCAAGCTGTTTGACGACGCCGAGGGCCGTCCCATCCATGTTCGGGTGGGCAAGAACGGGCCGTACCTGGAACGCCTGGTGCCCAACGATGATGGCGAGTCCACGCCGCAGCGTGCCAACCTCAACGGCACACTCACCCCTGACGAGCTGACGCTCGAGGTCGCCGAAGAGCTATTCGCCACACCGCAAGAGGGACGTGTCCTGGGAGTGGACCCGGAAACCGGCCACGAGATCGTCGCCAAAGACGGCCGCTACGGGCCTTACGTGACCGAGATCCTGCCAGAGCCCCCTGCCGACGAGAACGGCGATGCAGGCGCGACTCAGGAGACCAAGAAGGGCAAGAAGCCCGCCGTCCCCAAACCCCGGACCGGCTCACTGCTGCGCAGCATGGACCTACAGACCGTCACTCTTGACGATGCGCTGAAGCTGTTGACGTTGCCTCGGGTCGTCGGTGTCGACCCTGGTTCGGGTGAGGAGATTACCGCGCAGAACGGGCGCTATGGCCCATACCTGAAGCGCGGCAGCGAGTCCCGCTCGCTGGCAACCGAAGACCAGCTGTTCACCATCACGCTCGATGAAGCTTTGAAGATTTACGCCGAGCCGAAACGTCCTGGCCGGCAAAGCGCTTCGGCGCCGCCGCTGCGCGAGCTGGGGCCCGATCCGGCGACGGGCAAGCCGATGCTCGTCAAGGACGGCCGGTTCGGGCCGTACGTCACCGACGGTGAGACCAATGCCAGCCTGCGCAAGGGCGACGACGTGGCGTCGATCACCGACGAGCGGGCCGCCGAACTGCTGGCGGACCGACGCGCCCGGGGTCCGGCTAAGCGACCCGCTAAGAAGACCACCCGCAAGGCGCCGGCGAAGAAGGCGGCCGCGAAGAGGGCTACCAAGCGTACCTAGCCCGCCCGCCTGATCAGCCGGTCGCTTCCCGGGAGACCTCTGCGGGAACTGCCAGATTCAGCGGTCGGGCCAGCTGGGTGGGTGCGGTGCGCCCGCGCAGCTCGACGACTTCGCCCACATCCCAGCACAACGCTTCCGCGTCGAGCGCGCCGCTGACGGCGATAGCCGACGCGAGCACGTGGCCTTCCTCGAGTTTGGCCAGTTCGGTCAGCCGGGCGGCCTCGTTGACCGGGTCGCCGATCACCGTGTACTCGAACCGGGCTTGCGCGCCGATATGGCCGGCGATGGCGCGCCCGGCCGACACCCCGATGCCGAACTCCGCGGAACCCAGCACGGGTAGCAGTTCGTCGTGCAGCTCACGGGCGGCCGCCAGCGCGCCACCGGACGCGTCCGGGTGCTCGATTGGCGCGCCGAAGATCGCCAGCGCGGCGTCGCCCTGGAACTTGTTGACGAACCCGCCATAGCGGCCGACGGTGTCGACCACGACGCGGAAGAACTCGTTGAGCAGATGGACCACCTCGGCGGGCGGTCGCGTCGCGGCCAGCTGTGTGGAGCCGACCAGGTCCACGAACAGCACCGCGACGTCGCGCTCCTGCCCACCCAACTCGGTGCCCCGCTCCAGGGCGCGGCGGGCCACGTCTTCGCCGACGTAGCGACCGAACAGGTCACGCAGCCGCTGCCGCTCGGAAAGGTCACGCACCATGTCGTTGAAGCCCGCTTGCAGCAAGCCCAGTTCGCTGGCGTCGTAGATCTGCATGTGCGCGTTGTAGTTGCCGCGCTGCACCTCGGACAGCGCCCAGCGCAGCTGACGCAGCGGGTCGGCAATCGACATGGCCACCAACAGGGTGCTGACCAGCCCGATGCCCAACGCCGCCAAAGCCAGCAACAGGATGGGAGTGAACAGACTCTCGGGTGAGGCATGCAGCAGCGACACCTTGTCGGCCACCACGGCCAGCACGATCGCCAGCACCGGAACTGCGGTGGATAGCATCCAGGTCAGCATCTGCCGCAAAATGACGCCGGGCGCCTTGACGCTCTCCGGCACGCCGCTGCGCAGAGCGGCTACAGCCACCGGCCGCAATACCCGCTCAGACTGCAGGTAACCGATGATCGCGGTCGCGGCGGCCCCCAGTCCGGTGGCGACTGTCACGACGGGCGCTGCGTGCCTGGCCACCGACCAGCTGGCGATGATGAACACCACACCGCCGATGCACCAGGAGCACATACTGATCACCGTGCGGTAAAAGGGCATTCGCAACGCGCGGCTGCGGGCCAATTCGGTGGCGGCTGGATCAGCCTCGGCGAGCAAATTGTCGCGGCGCTGCCACCGGAATACCGGCATCAGCATCTTCAGGTTCACCATGAACCCAGCGAGGAACACCACGATGAGCGAGATTGCTAAGATCGTCAGGTTGAGGGCCGGCAGATCCTGCAGCTGGATGCGGTCCTGGGGTGGCAAGCCGTAGCGCAGGAAGCCAAGTACGAAGAGGGCGCCGACGATATCGGCCTGCAGCATGCTCAGCGAGAAGACCGGCCACGGGGTGCGCACCACCCACCGAACGAATCCCCTAATCCGCCCGGGCAGTCCTGCCGCCTGGGTTGCCACTAACCCACCGTATCGGGCGGCGGGGACTTGTCGGAAACCTACAAGCGCTTGGGCAAGTTGCCGGAAGCTGCGGAAACGGGCGAAAAGACAGCCGAAAGATAACGGAAACGTCGCGATATGGTCGCCGATCGGTATCTGTCCGCGGGTGTCGCTACTGTTGCCGATGATGTCCGGGGTGTTTACGCGGCTGGTAGGCCAGGAAGCAGTGGAAACCGAGCTGGTCGCCGCCGCCAGGGCCGCGCGTGGTGATTCGGGTCACAGTGCCGCCGACGACGGGACTATGACACATGCCTGGCTCATCACCGGCCCACCGGGATCCGGCCGCTCAGTTGCGGCGCTCTGCTTTGCGGCCGCGCTGCAGTGCACGTCCGACGGGGAACCCGGCTGTGGGCGTTGCCGGGCGTGCACGACGACGATGGCCGGTACCCACGCCGACGTGCGGCGGGTAATTCCCGAAGGTCTGTCCATCGGCGTGGACGAGATGCGCGCCATCGTGCAGATCGCGTCGCGCCGCCCTACCACCGGACACCGGCAGATCGTGCTGATCGAGGACGCCGATCGGTTGACCGAAGGTGCCGCGAACGCTCTGCTCAAGGTGGTCGAGGAGCCGCCGCCGTCGACGGTGTTCCTGCTCTGCGCGCCGTCGGTGGATCCCGAGGACATCGCGGTCACGCTGCGATCCCGGTGCCGTCATGTCGCGCTGGTGACACCGTCGACCGTGGCCATCGCGCAGGTGCTGGTCGACAGCGACGGCCTGGCCGCCGATACGGCGAGCTGGGCGGCGTCGGTCAGCGGTGGGCACGTGGGCCGGGCGCGTCGGCTGGCCACCGACCCGGAGGCCCGGCAGCGGCGCGAGCGCGCGCTGGGACTGGTGCGCGACGCCGCGACCCCGTCGCGGGCCTATGCCGCGGCCGAGGAGCTGGTGGCCGCCGCCGAAGCCGAAGCCGTGGTGCTGACCGCGGCGCGGGCCGAGGCCGAAACCGAAGAGCTGCGGACGGCCCTGGGGGCCGGCGGCACCGGTAAGGGCACCGCCTCAGCGTTGCGTGGCGCTACGGGTGCGATCAAGGATCTCGAGCGCCGGCAGAAATCCCGTCAGACCCGGGCGTCGCGCGATGCGCTGGACCGGGCGCTGATTGATTTGGCGACCTATTTTCGGGATGCGCTGGTGGTCTCGGCGAACGTCGGGGGCGTTCGGGCCAACCACCCGGATATGGCCGACCGGGTGGCGGCGCTGGCCGCCCATGCCACGCCCGAGCGGCTGCTGCGCTGCATCGAGGCGGTGCTGGAGTGCCGCGAAGCGCTCGCGGTCAACGTCAAACCCAAGTTCGCCGTCGACGCGATGGTCGCCACCATCGGCCAGGAATTGCGCGTTTGACTCGCCCAGCGGCTTGGGTGACCCCGCCCGCCTGTCGTAGACTCGTGCCGCCCGGCGCGCGGGTATGCCGCCTTAGCTCAGTCGGTAGAGCGATTCACTCGTAATGAATAGGTCGGGGGTTCGATTCCCCCAGGCGGCTCCACCCCAGGCGGCTCCATCTACCAGCGGATATGCACCTACACCGTTTGGTTGATCTCGGTGGAATCCGGTCCACTTAATGCTTTCCTGATACTTTCATCCGGGGATACAACGGTCTCGCCGAGCAGCGCAGTGATGCGGTGATTAGCTGGTGCTATAAGCCCAATAGTCATACGCACCAGGCACCGGGCACAGGTTCTGATACGCAGCAGTAACGAAATGATCCACCTGGTTGATGGTCAGCTGTGGATAGTCCTTCTGCATACCCGCAGCCACCTGATTACCCGTGCTGTGCTGATTCCAAAGCTCCCAGCACACGTTGTAACCGTCTTCCAACATCGCCGGGTCCGTTCCGCTGATGCCTGCCGCCCGCACTGCAGCCAAGAAGCCCTGAACTGTGGGATGTTTCTGAACAGGGTTTCGCGCGGCGCTGGCCGGTGCCGCCAGCCCTACACCGATGAGGGCAACAGAGGCACTGACCAGGACTTTCTCAATCATTTGCTTCGTCGCTGTTGTAATCAGCATGATTCGAATAACGTCGCGAAGCTTGCCGCTGGCTGTGTTCTGGTTGGGTGCTCCCTGTCCTTTGGATGCGAGTCAGCTGTCAGCGGCCGAACGGGCCACCGCCCAACAGTTTTGGATACGACCAATCGACTATTCAGACGCGGACTAAGGCGAGCTGGTTCCTGTTCCCACTGGGTCTCCACCTTCCCGATACAAACGCCTGCAGATTCGCTGGGATTATGTCATCAGCTAGCGTACGCACAATCCCGTAAGTCATTGCGCCGCAACACCGTAACGCATTTTGGCGGACGGATGAAGTAGGACCGAAGACTAGAATAGGTAGGGTTCGATTCCCCAGACGGCTCCCAATGCCAGCGGAAGCCTGGTAGGCAGATCGATGGTGCCCGAAATCACGACACGGCTTTCCCGGACAGTGTGTGCAATGCGGTCGACGCGTCCGGCGCCCACTGCCGCGTTCGCCGCGCTGCTCATGAATTTTGATCTCGGCCGCAAGCTGTCTGAATCCGGCGTCCTCATAGTCGGTTTTTATGATTGCGTGGCCGGCTAACCCTACGGTTACAGTCCGCTGGCGGTGTTGATAGTGCTGTCGTCAGCGCATTTGGCTCCGATGAGATGACTACGCGCTCAAACAAAGCTTTTTCCCAGCTTTCGCTATTCTTCACATTTGCGCGGCTTTGGACCCGCACACTGACGGGATCGCCAACGCCAAGAAGAAAGGAAGCGCATCAAATGCCCTCACCTCGCTGGCTGGCCACTCTGACCATCCCCATGATGGTTGGCGCTGCCCTGGTTACGAGCGCTTCGACTGCGACTGCCGATCCGATCAATGACGCGTACCTCGCTCAACTGCGCGGTCTCGGCTTCACTTGGCCGCCGGGCCACGAGGAGGCCCTCATCGGGATGGCGCACCTCATCTGCGACGATCTCGGGTGGGGTTGGACGCCACAACAGATCGCCAACCACGTCCACGCCAACTTGGACCCGACAGGCACCACGTTGGGAGACGTCGCATCCATGGTGAACCTCGCACATTCGACCTATTGCGCCAACCAGAGGTGCTGGGCCCCCCACTGCTGAGCGGTCCCGTTGAGCCGCTGGCGGAGCCGCGTGATGCAGGCGGCTCCATTTTCTCGGACCGTCTATACCAGCTCGGCGAGCATCGCGGCGGCCCGCGCCGCGCCGCCGGTCTCGACCAGCCGGAAGTCGGTCGGGGTACCCAATTCCTCAACGATCACGGCGGCAAGCCGGTCTGGGTCCGAGGCGTCCGCGTAGCGCATCACCCGCCCGGCGCCGTACCGGTCAAGCCGATGTCGAACGTGGATGTTCTGCTCGAAGTGGTGTTCCAGCGGCACGTAGATGAACGGTGTGCCGGCTGCGGTCAACTCCATACAGGTGCTCAGACCGCCCTGGACGACGGCAAGATCGCAGGCCGCGAGGTAATCAGTGAGGTCCGGCACGAACCCACACACCCGCACGCCGGGCCGCCGCGGCAGAGACCTCGGGTCGATCCGCGGTCCGGTCACCAGGAAAAAACGCAGCGCGGGTGCCCGCCGTCGCGCGATTGCGGCCGCGTCGAGCACCCGGCGCAGCAGGGGTTCGCCAACCGCCGTGCCGCCAACCGTGACAACACATAACCGATCGCCTGGGCCCAACCCCAGCCTGCGCCGCACCGCTGCACGTTCCGGCGCCGACGGCCGCATCTGATCAGTCACATAGCCGCAGAACTGGAAGTTCTGCTCGGTCCACTCGCGGATGTCGGGCAAGCCGGGGCCGAACTTCTCCGACACCACGTCGTCGGGGTTGCCGACGAACACCGACAAGTCACGGAGGCTCGGGAGTCGCGCCCGGTGTTCGATCATCTCGGCGTTGTAGTCGGCAGCCAGTGCGGCCTCGCGCGCGCCACCGTCGGGCATCGGCAGCCAGCCGACAAAGTCGGTGAGCCAGGCGAACGGAAAGCGCTTCAGCTCAGGGTTCTCGTGCAAGAAGTAGTCGACCTCCCATGCCTCGTCGGCGATGACCAGGTCGGGCGTCTCGTCGTGAACGATCTCGCTGAACAACATGAAATTGGCGACCAGGATCTCGTCCATCCGCCGGATCGCCTCGAACGCGTGCAGGTCGTGTTCACCGGCCTCGGCCTCGATGTGCTGCGCTTCGCCGAGCAAATACCGTGCGGCGGGGTGCACCCGCTCTCCGGCGGCATCGAGGAGTCTGGTCACCGGGTCCTGCGCCAGCCAGCTGATATCGAGATCCGAACGGGCCCTTCGTAACTCGTTGGCGATCGCGACGTCGCGCCGGGCATGGCCCAGCCCGATCGGCGAGGACAGGTAGAGCACCCGCCGGCGTCGCCGCGTGGCGCGGCTCCGTGGTTCGCGCGGTGGGCCCGGCGCGGTTACCGATTCCACGAACTCGCGAATCATCGTGTTGATCCGGACCGGCTTCCGTGCCGGCAGGCCGTGGCCGGCGCCTTCGAACAGCGTCAGCGACCCCCCGGTAAGCCGTGCCAGCTCTTCGCCCACCTTCCAGTGGCGGATGTGGTCGTCGGTGCCGTGCACCACGTGCACCGGGCAGCGCACCCGGGCCGCGAGCTCCTCCAGCGATTCCGCCGGCGGCCCGTCCAGGTGGAGCCGGGCTGCGGTGGTGTCGATCAGCGTCTGCGCATCGGTTGTTGTCGACCACCGCACGCCGTCTTCGATCTGCTTGGTGGAGTGCGGCTCGGAGTACAGCTCTCGGAAAAAGAATTCGCGAAAATCGTCAACATCACCGTGTCGCCAGTTATGGCGAGTGTGCTTTTCCCAACCGCGCGGGTGTTCCGGCTCCGTCAGCCAACGCCGCAACTCGCGTTCGGGTTGGGCGACCTCGAGTCCGCAGGCCGGACCGATGGCGAAGATGCCCTGGACCCGGTCCGGCTGGGCGGCCGCGACGTGCACGGCCCAGGTTGCGCCGCTAGAGAATCCAACCAGGACGCAACGATCGGTCGACGTCGCGTCGAGGACGGTCAGCGCGTCGGCCGTGTATTCCGTATCGGCGAAGGCCGCAATGCCGCGCGGCCGTCCGGACCGTCCGGAACCGCGGCCGTCGAACGTGATCACCCGGAAGTGCCGGGACAGGAACGGAACTTGTGCCTTCCAAGCCCGAGAGTCCACGATCGACCATGTCGGCAACAGCACAACGGTGACCGGCCCGTCGCCGTACACGTCGTAGTGCAACGAGACATCGTCGCGCACGGCGGTACCCGACGTGTCCGGCGGACGGGCCTTTCGCTGCTCGGCGCTCATCAACCCATCATCGCGCGTGCGCGCCGCGGTCAGGGCCGGACCTCGAAAACATTGTTGAACGGGGTTTGAGCGGCCAGCCGGAATCGGGTGAAGCCCGCGGTAGTGACCACGTCACAGATCCGAGCGGGGCCGGCCTGCGTGCCCAACGCGAGTCCCACCGGCTGCGCCAATGACGACGGCGTGCACAACAAGGTCGAGAAGCCGTAGTAGGTACGGCCGATCGGGTTCAAGTTGTCCTCGACATGGTCGCCGGCCGCGGGTTCGACGATCATCCAGGTGCCGTCGTCGGCGATGACGTCGCGGATGTGACGCGCGGCCCCGACCGGATCGCCCATATCGTGCAGGCAGTCGAACATGGTCACCAGGTCATACGGGCCGCCGGGGAAGCTCTGCGCTCCGGCCACTTCGAAGCTGACTTGTGAGTGCACCCCCGCCTCGACGGCCCGTTCACCTGCGGTCGCGATCGACCCGGCATGCCCGTCGAGGCCGCGGAACGTCGCCGTCGGGAACGCCTGAGCCATGAGGATTGTCGACGCGCCGTGCCCGCAGCCGACGTCGGCCACCGAGGCACCGGAATTGAGCTTGTCCACGACACCATCCAGCGCGGGCAGCCAGGCGTTTACCAGATATGCGGCGTAGGTGGGTCGGAAAAACCGCTCGCATCCCACGTGCACATCGGAGTTGTGGTCGCCCCACCCGACGCCGTCACCGGTGCGTGCGACCTCGATGATCCTGCTTGCGTCAGTAATGGTTCCATGCGCGATCTGGAACAGGCCGCCCACAAACGCGGGGCTGGTTTCGTCGGTCAGCGCCACCGCTTGTTCGGCCGGCAGCCGGTAGCGCCCGGTGGCGGGGTCGTACGCGACGAACGACCCGGCCGCCTGGGCGTTGAGCCATTCGCGGGCGTAATGCTCGTCGGTGCTGGTGCGCTCGGCCAATTCGGCTGGGGTGCTGGGACCGTTGTCTGCCAGACTTCGGTAGTAGCCGAGGCGATCGCCCATCACCACCAGGGCACAATTCAGCGCCGCGCCGGCTTCTTCCACCGCGCGGAACACGAAAGCCATCAGCTTGTCTGGGTCGACCGTGGGTGCGTTGGTGTCATTGAGTGCTGTCATGAACTCAGCGTCGCACCGTGTGCCGCCCCGCCGAATCCGGTACCCCACCTAGTCTTTGTCTCATAGGCTCTCAGCCATGCTGGTCGGTCGCGAGCCTGAGCAGCAGCGGCTCGCCGCGTTGCTGGCCGCGGCACGACTGCACCAAAGCGGCGTCCTGGTGCTCAGCGGCGAAGCGGGCATCGGCAAGACAGCGCTGCTCGACGACACCGCCGCCCGCGCGGGCGAAATGCGCGTGCTGCGCGTCTCGGGCAGCGAACAGGAATCCGGACTGGGCTTCGCGGGCCTGCAGCAATTGTTATCGCCGGCCTTGCTCCTGCTCGAGCGCATCCCCGAGCCGCAACGCGACGCCCTGGCTGTTGCCCTGATGCTGCGCGACGGCCCGGCGCCGGAGCGGTTCGCTGTCTGCGTGGGCGCGCTCAGCCTGGTAAGCCGGTTCGCGGAAGAGGGACCGCTGTTGGTGTTGGTTGACGACGCGCACCTGCTCGACTTGCCATCGGCCGAGGCCATCCTGTTCATCGCGCGCCGGTTGGTCGCCGACCCGATCGCGTTGTTGATGTCGTTGCGTCCGGAACCTGATGCGCTGCTTCACGACCCCGGCCTGCCCACCTTGGTGCTGTCCGGGCTCGACACCGACGCGGCGGGCGCGCTGCTTGCGACGGCTGCGGGTGGTTCACCGGGTGCCGAGATGACCGCAAGGTTGCATCAGGCGACCGCGGGAAACCCGCTGGCCCTCATCGAGTTGGCACGCGATGCTGACCGCCTCGGCCACGTAGCGCCCGAACTGCCCATGCCGGTGCCCGAGACCATCGCACGCGCCTTCGCTCGCCGCGTGTCGACGTTGCCGATGGCGGCGCAACGTGCGCTGCTGCTGACCGCGGTTGCCGACGGCGACCTGACGGTGACTGCGGTGGCTGCAGCCGCGCTGGAATGTGGCGTGGAATCGTTGGCCGATGCGGAAGGGGTTGGGCTGCTGCGACTTCAGACCGGACGCGCGGAGTTCCGGCATCCGCTGGTGCGGTCGGCGGTCTATGCGGTGGCGGCCCCGGAACAACGCCGTGCAGCCCACCGTGCGGTCGCG
>Ga0209040_10003137_pt1 | contig 12731 bp, 13 predicted proteins | sample BogFormECP12_OM3_FD_188240 | JGI IMG/M metagenome (GOLD analysis project Ga0209040, IMG submission 188240) | Bog forest soil microbial communities from Calvert Island, British Columbia, Canada - ECP12_OM3 (SPAdes) (version 2) | ecosystem: Environmental > Aquatic > Freshwater > Wetlands > Bog ... | reverse complement strand
GCGTGGCCTTGACGTCGATCGTGGTCAGGACGCCGAAACCCTGCTCGGCCAGAGCCCGGGTAGCCTGCTCGACGGCTTGCTCGAAAGAGGTGTGCAACTTAGCAGTCAGTCCGAATGTCATTGTCATACCTTGTCGTTGATGTCGATGGCTCATGCCAGAGCCAGGAATAACTTCTCCAGCTCGGCTTCGGTCAGTGGCGGCGCACCGCTTGCGCTGCTACCGGCGACGCACTCTCGAAGACCCGTTGCGACGATCTTGAACCCGGCTCGGTCAAGTGCGCGGGACACCGCCGCGAGTTGGGTCACTACGTCCTTGCAGTCACGTCCCTGCTCGATCATCGATATCACTCCGGCGAGTTGTCCCTGAGCTCGCCGCAGTCGATTGAGCACCGCAGCGATGCTGTCCTCGTCACCAGTCATTTTCCCTCCATGTCCTGTTGCAGCCATGTTACCCCCTGGGGTATGTGGCCGGCCAACGTAATACCCCGTGGGGTATCGCTATAGTAGTAGGCATGAGCGAACACACCCACCATCACGACGTACTGACCGACCTCAACCCCAAGCATCGCGCGCTGCGCAAGATGATCCCCGACGTGTACCGGGGATTCGCCGAGATGAGCAACGCGGCGCTGACCCCCGGCGCCTTGGACAGGAAAACTAAAGAGCTCCTCGCGCTGGCCATCGGTGTCGTGGCGGGGTGCGATGGCTGCATAGCCTCACACGCCCAAGCGGCGGCCCGGGCGGGAGCCACGAAGGAGGAGGCGGCGGAAGCCATCGGCGTCACCTTTCTCATGCACGGCGGGCCGGCCACCATTTACGGTGCCCGCGCTTACGACGCCTTCTGCGAATTTGCCGACGCGCAACCTGGCGCGGGATCGGCATCGTCCGACTGAGCTGCCGACTGCCCTATCCCCACAACAGCGAGAGGATGCGAAGGATGTCCGTAAAAGACCTCGCCATTGCCGATTTCGAATCGACGATCCTTGGCAACCCGATCATGCTGGTCGACTTCTAGGCTCGGTGGTGTGGCCCATGCCGAGCATGTCATGCATGCCAAGGTCAACACCGAAGCTGAGCAGGAATTGGCTGCGATCATCGGTATCCGGTCCATTCCGACCGTCATGGCGTTCCGTGACGGGGTGCTCGTCTACAGCCACCGTGCGCGACCAGACCGCCGACAAAAAGGCCGCCGCCAAGGCTCAGCAGCCCAACGATTCTCACCATGATCGCGCATGGAGCGCACGGACTTACCCGATCCGGTGACCAACGGCCCTATGCACTAGCGCATGGCGCGTTGCATTCTCCAAGTGGGCTTATATGTGAAACCCGTTGTGTTTCTACGTGAAGGACGGTTGCTATGACCACCACCACCGAAGCGGCTTGTGCCACAACGCCCATGCCACGAATCGGCGATCCAGCACCTGCGTTCACCGCTGTCACTACGGAGGGTCAAGTCAACTTTCCCGCCGACTACCGCGGTAAATGGGTCATCTTTTTCTCTCATCCGGCCGATTTCACTCCCGTTTGCACAACGGAATTCATGACATTTGCCTCGATGCAGCAACAGTTCGCCGCGTACAACACCGAACTTCTGGGACTATCCGTCGACGGGCTCTACAGCCACATCGCCTGGCTGCGCAGGATCAAAGAGAAGATCGCCTTCCGTGATCTCAAAGACGTCGAAGTCACTTTCCCCGTAATCGAAGACGTTTCGATGAACGTCGCTATGAAGTACGGGATGATCATGCCGGGCGAGGCTTCAACCAAGGCGGTGCGTGCGGTCTTCGTTATCGACCCCAAGGGCACCATCCGCGTCGTTATCTACTACCCACTCAGCCTTGGACGCAACTTCGGCGAACTGCTGCGCGCCGTCAAGGCCTTGCAGACTGCGGACCATTTTGGCGTCGCAACTCCAGCGGACTGGCAACCTGGTGAGCGCGTTATCCTCGCGGCGCCCAGCTCATCCAGCGCTGCAGAAGCGCGCATGGAAGGAAGCGCTGACGGCATCGAATGCACGGACTGGTTCTTGTGCACCAAAGAGCTCTCCGCTGACGAGGTCGAATCTGCTATTCGAGTCGCGTAGGAGGCTTGAAGCCTAAAAGGGCGGCGGGTCGTTGCAAGCTGCGATCCGGGCAGCCTCTCGGGCCGCTTGCGCAGCGATGCGGGCTTCGTTGATTCCACGCTCCCAGTTGTTGCGAGCGGCGCGGTCGGCGGATCTTGTCTGCCGGCGGGCCGGCATCATGAGTCCGCGGTTTGCGGTAGTCGAAGGCGTCCACGTCGGCAACATCAACGTGCCTGTCGGAATGGCCAACGCGGGAAAGAACAGGCTCCCACCGGGTTTCGTGGTGTAAGTGTGGCCGGTTGGCGATGTCCAGATCACCGTGCCATCGGGTTCTTGACGATCGCGCCAACCATTGACCCCGCTATAGAAGGTTTTCAGTAGATGATGAATTCTACAGAGCAGCTTGAGGTTTGACGGATGCGTGGGGCCTAGCGGCCAAGGCACGGTGTGGTCGATGTCGGCGCACTCAGCCGGGCGATCGCAACCAGGGAACCGGCAGGTCAGGTCCCGGCAGCGAATGAAATCGGCCAACGCCGCAGATGGCCGGTACCCCGGTTCGGGCGCACAATCCTTCGGCTGGACCACCGGGCGTAATTTCGCCGAGGTCGTCAGCTGCCGCACCGCCTCCGCCGACAACCCGCCGAAGCCCGGCACGTAGCCCGGAGCCGTCGAGTCGCCGCTGACTGTGGCAGCGTCGGCCAGCACGTGGATGACGACATCCCCGACCGTGGCGCCCTGATCGGCCGCTGGACAGTCCGACGACCCGCAGGCGCAGGCCATCGCGGTAGCCCGCGTCGCCAGGGCAGACAACGCGTCGGCGCGGCGCTGTGCTTTGGTACGCGGGTCGGCAGAACAAACCGTAGCCGCTAGCTCGTCGAGCCGTCGGTCAAAAGCCAAGGCATCGGGCGCCCTGACGTCACCCCATATCTCGGCCATCCCGGAGTGCAACGGCGAGATGCCGATGTGGCGATTTTCCTCGGTTTCCCGCGCCAGCCGCACCGCCGTCGGCTCCAACCGCTGGATCCAGTAGTCGACGACCTCAACGATTTTGCTGTAGGACCGTCGGCTCCAACGCGACGCGTCACGGGCGAGCCAGCCGTCCAGCCGGGTCAAGGCATCGTCATCGATCATGAGCTCGGTGCGAAAAACCACCGCGGAGATCACTCGAAAGTCCACGTCACCGGCGGCGAATAAGGCACCTAACTTCGGCAAGCGTTCCGCGAGCGCCAACCCGTATCGCAATTGGCCGGCTGCCCGGCCGCGACTGATTCCCTGCGCTGCGGCCACTTCGGCGGCGACTTGCTCCCAGCCGTCGACGCACCACTGCTCACGCTCGTCGGCGTCTTGCTCAGCCAGCCGGCGGTGATATAGCTCGGCCGCGGCGGCGAACTTGCGCGCGATGACCGCCGACTCCAGCCGTGCGGTGTCTCGCATCACGTCCACCAGGCCCGCGTCGTCGAGTCCGCACACGGCCTGAAGGTCCGGCAGCGCTGCATCGAACATGTTTTCGATTATGACTCGTCGGTCCGACGTCCCGACCGGCCAGGGGGGCCTACTGTGGATGAATTGCTCACTGTGGATAACCGGTTGACTCATCACGAAATCGCCTGCTCACGCCCAGTAGTGTCACCTGCTCCCGCTGTCACGCGACGGACGCGCATTGTTTGTTTTCTGGTCTGTTCATGACCAATATCGGCACCACGCGCAGCTCGGTCGCTTTCCTGGTTGAGGTCCTGGTCAATATCGCCTCCGAGCTCGACCAGGCAATTTCAGAGATGAGTCTGGGTGAGCGCGAACACTTCGAGAAGGCGGTGTATCGCCTGACTGAACGTCCAGTGCCCCTTTGCAATTTCAGCGGTTTCCATCCGGCGTTCCGGGATCACAGTGGAGCCGAGCCGACTCCTGAAGGTGATGTCCGTCGCGCGTTCTACCTGTCGTATGACGACACGAACTGTGAATACCTCACCGGCGAGCAGATTGACGAAAAGTTGGACGCGGGAGTCGACCTCGTGTCCGCGACCTACGTCACGCCCTATCCACCGGGCTTCCCGGTCCTGGTGCCCGGTCAAGTGTTCAGCCGCGAAATCTTGCAGTTCATGCGCGATCTCGATACACCCGAAATTCACGGCTACGAGCCGAACTTCGGCTATCGCGTCTACACGGAGAAGGCGATCGAGATGGTCGCCGCATCGGTTGGACTCCCGTCCAACGGCCACCGTTCCGTAATTTCCACGCCTGCGAGCACGCCGGAAAAACCGTCGAAGAAAAAGCCGGCGAAGCGCGGTGGGAACGGTCGCGACAGCAACGTTCCCGAGGTAGGCCAGGACGAGCTGCTCGGCCAGCAGCAACCCGGCGACGCGGTGCAAGCCGACACGGGCTCCTAGCGCCGACTAGCGCCGACCGTGGATAACCGTGGTTCCACGCCGGAGTTGACACCTGTAACGTCCGTCGGCATGGACAACATCAGGGGTAAGACCATCGTGATCACCGGTGCTGCCCGTGGCATCGGGCATGCCACCGCCAAAGCGCTGTTGGCGCGGGGTGCGCGAGTGGTCATCGGCGACCGGGACGTCGACCTGCTCGAGAGCGCAGTCGCCGGCATGAGCAATCTCGGTTCGGTGTCAGGTCATCCACTCGACGTCACCGACCGAGAATCGTTCGCGGCATTTCTCGACAAGGCCCGCGCCGATGGGGGCGGGCACATTGACGTGCTGATCAACAACGCCGGCGTCATGCCGGTAGGGTCGTTTCTCGAACAGTCGGCGCAGGCGATCCGCTCATCGATTGAGGTCAACTTCTACGGCGTGCTCACCGGCTGCCAACTGGTGCTGCCGGAAATGGTGAAGCGTCGAAGCGGACACATCATCAACATCGCGTCGCTGGCCGGCATGGTCGCGGTACCGGGCCAAATCATCTACGCCGGAACGAAATTCGCCGTGGTGGGGCTGTCCACGGCGATGGCAGACGAATTCGCCCCACACGGCGTCAAGGTCACCGCGGTGCTGCCGACGTTCACCAACACCGAACTGATCTCGGGAACCTCGCCGTCCGCCGCGCAGAAGCCGGTGGAGCCCTCTGAGATCGCCGCGGCGATCGTCAAGGTGCTCGACAAGCCGAAGACCCAGGTGTCGGTGCCCGGTTGGGGGCGGTTGTTCGCCGTTGCGGCCATGCTGTTGTCGGACCGGCGTCGCCGCTGGCTCAACAAGAAGATGGGCAACGACACGGTCTTCCTCAGCCTGGACAGCACGGCGCGCCGGGCTTACGAAGACCGCGCGCAGCACGCGACGGGCGTCGTCGAGCACAAGGATTGATTAGCGCCCGCGGGGGACGTACATAATCACGCCGACGCCGGCCAAACAGATGGCGGCGCCGATGAGGTCCCACCGGTCCGGCCGAAACCCGTCCAGCGCCATGCCCCAGGCCAGCGACCCGGCCACGAACACACCGCCGTAAGCGGCCAGAACGCGACCGAACTGGGGATCGGCTTGAAAGGTGGCGACGAAGCCGTAAGCACCCAAAGCGATCACGCCCAGGCCGGCCCAGATCCATCCCCGATGCTCGCGGACACCTTGCCAGACCAGCCAGGCGCCGCCGATCTCGAACAGCGCAGCGATCGCAAACAGCAGGATCGATCTGGCGACACTCACCTCGATCGGCCTTAACCGGCCGTCGAGGAGGTCAGCATTCTGATGGTCTGAGATTCATCACCCTGGAAAGCCGTTCCATCCGGCCGCAGCAGATCGTGGAACCAGACTGTCGGAATCGACGTGTACGGGTGATCCCAGGAGTCCCACGGAAAGTAGGTCTGGGTTTTTCCGGCGACCAGGCCCCAGTTGATTGCACCAACGTTGTGCCGCTTGGCAATTGGCAGGATGCTCTCGACGGTGCTGCCCTTCGGCCGAGCCATGTACTCGGTGCACAGGATCGGCCGGCCCTGCGGGGCAAGCTCGGCGATCCGGGACTCGAAGGTCGCCGGTTCGGCGTAGGAGTGGAATGTGATCACGTCGGAGTTGGCCAGCTGGATGCCGGCGATTGTGCTGCGGCTCGCGGGATCTGCCCATTCGCCGTCCCACACACCACTGGTCAGCGGTTGACGGGGATCGACCGAGCGTGCCCACGCGAACACCTGCGGAAGCAGCTCCGCGACGCGTTCCAGCTTGTCGGACCGCTCGACGTTGCGGTACTGGTTCGCGGGATTGTCAGGTTCATTCCATAGGTCCCAACCCAAAACCCGTTCATCATTACGGAATTGAGTCAGCACGCCCGTCACATAGTCCTGCATCACGCGGGTGTAGCGGGGATCGTCGATGCGTTCAGCGCCGGGACTCTGCACCCATCCCGAGTTGTGCACCCCGGGAGTTGGCGCGTGCTGACGACCCAGCCTGGGCAACGGATCCCAACACGAGTCGAACAATACGAAGAGTGGCTTGATCCGATGGCGCGCCGCGATGCCGACGAACTGCGCGAGACGTGATTGGAAGCCGCGGGAATCCTGCGCCCACAGTTGATCATGCAGGAAGACCCGCACCGTGTTGAGCCCGTGGAAGCGGGCCCAGCCTAGTTCGGCGTCGATGCGCCGAGGGTCGTAAGTGCCGACCTGAAACATCTCGAGCTGGTTGATCGCATTGGAGGTGATGAAGTTGGCGCCGACGGGCCAACCCTGCGCTTGATACCAACTGTTGGCGCGGTCAGGTGACCACCGACTGGGTTCGGCAGAGGCGCGAGGCGGCTCCGCCGAGGCGCGAGGTGATTGGGCCAGAGCCGCGCCCGCTGCCAGCAGCAGCGGTAGCTTCAGAACCGTACGGCGGTACACGAAATGACGATAAGTTGGCCAAGGCGCTGTTCCCGGTATTCACTCAGCGCGTCGCGCTACTTTGTTGCGGGAATTGTTATCTCGTCGTCACCAAGGGCACTTGGCGGACGATCGGCGTGTTGACATCGAGCGCCGCGGGTGAGCTGTTACAGTCCGAGATCAGGGGGCTGCTCATCACCCAACGGCAAGCATCCGCTCCAGGGTTAGCGCCTGAGCGCCAGCCAATACTGAGGTTTGTGCAGACGTGGCGATCATCGCCCAACGTCCGGGTACGACGGCGATCTCCTCACATGGCTGTTCCGCAGTTGAGAATTGCGACAATAGCGAGCGGATCTTCTCCGCACTCGCCGTAGCGCCCGGGACGAGAACGCGGGTTGCAGCCCCCACACCGACCGCAGGATAGCGCGCCATGAACTCGCGCAAAAACAAGGCACCCGTTACTTTCGGATTGATGTCCTGGACTGCGGCCACGACGGCATCGCCAAACTTTCCGCCTAAGGTGCCGATGGCAAAGTCAACCCCACAGTGCAGCAAGCCCAGCCGCTGAGTCAGGCCGCCCATCGCGTTTCGCAGCTTCGTGTACACGGCCTTTTCCAGTCCGAGGGCCTCCCAATCTGCCGCGCCCACAAAGATGTTGCCCTTCCAAGCAGTGCCACGCATGAATTGAAGGGTAAGTCCGTCCAACAACTTGCCTGACCGTACGTGAGCTGACGGCGTGGTCAAGACTTGCTCGCCGCCGACGTGTCTCTCTAGGTAACTAACGTGAGCCTCGAGGACCTGATCGCCGCCCAAGTTCCACGCTTTGGTTGCGATGTCTTCCAGCCGGCGGGTGTCAGCGAGCTCAATGTTGGCGACGATGCGACCGCCGTTTCCGCCGTCGGATGGTTTCAGGCAGCCCTGCGACAGCTCGTAGCGTTCCTTCAGCAGCATGCTCGCGCGCACAAGATCATGACTGAAGTCGCAGCGGCTTTCCTGCCACGGGACCGTATAGCCCGGTATTACTGGAAGTGTTGTCCGCAGGGCGTGAAACGCCTCGCTCGCCCGATGCTCCTGGTCGAGTACGAGCTGGGCCGGCTGGTTGGACACGTCGCCGTTGAGGCGGAGCGCAGACTCGACCGTCGGATGCAGCATGCGCTTACCGTTCCAGGCCCCGAGACGAGAGCTGTTGGCGTCCAAATGAATTCGCTGAAGACCGGCCGCCTGCGCCAACCAGGTAACAAATATTTGGAACTCGGGTTCGAAGTCGTACGGAGACACCACAGTCGAAGGTCGTTCGCGCAGAATCTGGATCATCTGAGCTATCACGGGATCGCGGTCGCCGGCATCGAGCGCCCGCCGCAGCAGCGCGTGAGACATGTAGTAATAGTCGGTATCCGGGAGCGTCAAGCGCCGGACCCCTTCTTTGGCAATCGCTTGACGCCATGGGCGAGTTCGTCCGACAGCTACATCGCCGCTGCGCGCGAGATACAAACCACGAGTCTCTACATACGTCGTGAGGTCCGAGACCGGCCGTCCCTCAATCATCGCGGTCAGGTCTGTCTCAAAACCGCGCGCAAACGGTGTGGTCGAATGCACGATCAAACGTGATTGCTCATCGTTCGGTGACGAAAACTCGACATACTCATCCACCATGTCGAGCAAGTCGCAGGGTTCGATCGATAGCAACTTGCGGCTAGCGATGGCGATGTCTGTCTCATCAAGTCGCAGCGGACCGGCATAGCTCTGCCAGGCAACTTCGCGTCCGTCGACAACGACGGTCCAGTCGAGAAAATCGCGGGTCAACGGATGAGGCGACGTCAGCGGGCGGCGAATGCACGAAATCACTCTGGTCTCTCCATATCTGGCGCAGCGCAATCAGGCGTGTTTGTTCAGCCGGCAGCGATATCGGCGCCTTATGTTGCCATACACGCCTTAACTCACGGTACCGAGCACTTTGACCATCGCACTAAAGGTTTTTAAAGACCAAACCCGCCGGAAAAAGCTGGAAACAGCAAGGTAAATAACGTGATAACGCGCAGCGCCGATAACCGAAACGGGAGTAACCGACCAGATTAAAATGCTGTGAGAATGCTGCCAGTCTTCAGCGTAACGCCTGATCGATGTCGCCGATGAGATCGCCGGTGCTTTCCAGGCCGACCGAAATTCGAACCACGCCATCGCCCAGGCCGATAGCGGCGCGCCCTTCGGGTCCCATTGCCCGGTGGGTGGTCGTCGCCGGATGGGTGATAAGGGATTTCGAATCTCCCAGATTATTAGAAATATTTATCATCCGCAGCTTGTCCAGCACCTCGAAAGCTCGTTGTTTGGCTGCGCTTTCGGGGACGTCGAGTTCAAAGGTGACGACGGTACCGCCGCCTGACATCTGTCGCTTGGCCAAGTCGTACTGCGGATGCGACGCCAGAAATGGATAACGCACCCACCTCACCGCCGGATGCCCCTCCAGGTACTCGGCGATTCGCTGCGCCGAGGCGTTTTGATAATCGACCCGAATCGCCAGTGTTTCAAGGCCTTTGAGCATTACCCAGGCATTGAACGCACTCATCGCCGGTCCGGTGTGCCGCATCAGTTTCTGCACGGGGCCGTCGATGTACTCCTTGTCCCCAAGGATCGCGCCGCCCAGCACCCGGCCCTGCCCGTCGATGTGTTTTGTGCCCGAGTAGACCACTACGTCGACGCCGAGCGGAAGACCCTGCTGCAGCAGCGGGGTCGCAAAGACGTTGTCCAGCACGACTTTTGCCCCCGCGCCGTGAGCGAGCTCGCTGACCGCAACAATGTCGACCAGCGATTGCATCGGATTCGACGGCGTTTCGAAGAACACCGCCTGGGTCGGCACGGAAAGTGCCTTCTCCCACTGGGATAGGTCATCGCCGTCGACGAAGACGGTCTCGATCCCCCAGCGCGGCAAGATCTCATTGCACACAACGAAACACGAGCCGAACAAGCTGCGCGCGGCGACCAGCCGATCGCCAGCGCCCAGCAGCGCGCCCAGCGAGGTGAAAACCGCCGCCATCCCGCTCGCAGTGGCGAACGCCGCCGGCGCGCCCTCGATCAACCGCAATCGTTCCTCGAACATCGTGACCGTCGGGTTGCCGTAGCGGGAGTAGACATAGCGGTCGATCTCGCCAGCGAAGGCCTGCTCGGCAGCGGCGGCAGTGTCGTAGACGTAACCGGACGCCAAATACATCGCTTCGGCAGTCTCTTCGAACTGCGACCGCAAGATGCCGCCGCGCACTCCGATGGTGGCCTGGCTGACACCGTCGGGCAGCGGCTCCGGCGTGCGGACCGAGCGCGCGTCGCTCATGATTGCTTCCAGGGCAATCCGATTGCGCGCCAACCGACCCCGCCGCGATGACCGTCGGCGTCGAGATGTCCTTCGAAACCGTCCAGCACGTTGTACGACGGGGCGATACCCGCCTCGGTCGCGGCCTCGGCTGCACCGATGGAGCGGTTGCCAGAGCGACACAGGAAAATCACCGGCCGGTCCCCGGTGGCGGCCGGCAGTTGTTCAGCCAGTTCCGCCACGAACTCTTCATTGCGCGCGCCGTCGACGCTGTTCCACTCGATGTAAACGACCTCGTGGTTCAGGCTGGACAAGTCGGGCACCCCGACGAAGCGCCATTCGGCGTCGGTGCGCACGTCGACCAGCACCGCCTCGGGGTTTTCGCCGAGCAGCTTCCACGCCTGCTCCGGTGTGATATCTCCTGCGTAGCTCACCCGCGTGAGTGTCGCATACCTGACTGGGAGAGCCACTGGTGGGCGCTGGCGCGGAACGCCGGGCAAGGACTTCACCAGCGTCTACCAGAGCCTGCGCAGTGCCGCCGACACCTCCCGGGCGCGGGTACGCGCAGTGCTCACGTCTGAGGCAGTAACAACGGCCACGCCCAACGGGCGGCGCCCTTCGGGCTCGTGACGGCCGAACACCCGGGCATCGCTCTCCGGCACCCGCAGCGCATCGGCCAGTACGCCGACGGCTTTTGAGCTCTGGACCGTCAGGCCGGACCCGTCATGGCCGGCGTAGATCACCTCCGCGGCGCCCGGCGAAATCATGATGGCGTCGGTCGGCAGGCCCAGGATTGCCCGGGCTTGCAGTTCGAATTCCGAAAGCCGCTGGGTGCGCAGTGTGACCAGACCGCTCTCGAAGGGCCGGGCCGTGACATCGCTGAAGTACACCTCGTCGCCGCGGACCATCAGCTCCACCCCGAACACGCCGCGCCCGCCCAGCGCCTTGACGATACGGGCGGCGATCGACCTGGCAGTGTCCAACGCGGCGACGCTCATGTCTTGCGGCTGCCACGATTCCTGCACGTCACCGATGGCCTCACCATGTCCGATCGGGGCGCAGAACTCGATCGTGGGCCCCGTCGGTCCAACGCTGCGCACCGTAAGCAGGGTGACGTGAAAGTCGATCTCGACGAGGGTCTCGGCCAACACCCGGTTGTGGGCCAGCCGACCACCGGCCGACGCCGCACGTTGCCAGGCCGTCTCGATGTCGGCCGGTAGCAGAACGACTGACTGCCCCGCGCCGACCGTCGCGGCCACCGGTTGCACCCGCAGCGGGTAGCCGGCGTGATCGGCCACCGCCCGCAACTCGTCAAGCGATCCCGCGAACCAGAATGGGGCGGTAGGCAGGCCAAGCTCGTCGGCGGCCAGCCGGCGCAGTCCCTCCCGGTCGGCGGTGAGCCGAGCGCAGCGGGCGGTGGGGAAAACCTCGGCTAGACCGGCTTCGGCCGCGACAATCAACGCGTCGGTGGCGACCACGTCGGATGCCGTCACCACGAAATTCGGCTCGAACCGCCTGATCACCGCCCCCAGCTCGTCGGTGTCGGTCATGTTGACCACCAGTGACTGATCGGCGACACCGTGCGCGGGCGCATCGGCATACCGGTCGACCGCGATCACTCCAGCGCCAAGTCGCTGAAAGGCGAGCGCCAGCTCGCGGCTGAACTCTCCCGAGCCCAGCAGCATCACCGTGGTCCGGTGCAGCTGGTGGGCCGGCGGCTGCTCGCGCTTTCCGCGAGTTGACTCGTCATGCGGCACGCCCTCGGCCACCGGTTTCACCTTCTCCCTCAGTCACTGTGCTGCACGCACTGCTGCACGCTGCTCAAGGATAGGGCGGCTCACGGGAAGGGCGGCGAACGGCGATCCGGCCGAGGTGGATGCCGAGCGCATCGACGACGAGGCGCTGCGAGCGGTGCTGCACGGGCTGGACCTGGAGGTGGGGTCTCCGCGGCTTGTGGGCGCGACACCCAACCTTTGGGCTGATGACAAGCGTGTGAGTCGTCAGATTCCCGCGGCGCACTCGAGCAGGCGGAGTTCGTCGTCGAGGTGCCCGGTCATCGCGCCCAGCCCGGGGACGGCGTGGCGGCAGCCGGTGAGCCCGAACGCGATCGTATCGTCAGTGCTGGTGCAGGTGATGTTCAGCGCCTGACCGGCAACCGGGATCGACAGCGGGTAGAGGGCGTCGAGGCGGGCGCCGTTCCAGTACAGCGGCGCCGGGGACCCGGATACGTTCGAGATCATCACGTTCGGCGGGCGCAACAGCCTGTGTTGACCGACCAGCATGCCCAGCGCCAGCGGTGTGGCCCCCAGCGCGCTCATCGCGAGGACCTGCAGCTGACTGCGCGCGGCCAGCGCGGATTTGCCGTCGCGCATGCCGGCCTGCACGGCCGCGAGCCGGTCGCCGGCGTCGGCCAAGTTGGTGGCCAGCCCGCATGTCAACGACCCGATCTTGTTCCCTGCATCCGTGGTGCCGCCCCGGCCGCCCTCGGGCCGGGTGCCGTGCAGCGAGACCGGCACCATCGCCACCAGCGGCGCCCACGGCAGCGCCCCCTTACTGGTCAGATAGCTGCGCAGCGC
>Ga0209040_10003136_pt1 | contig 12732 bp, 8 predicted proteins | sample BogFormECP12_OM3_FD_188240 | JGI IMG/M metagenome (GOLD analysis project Ga0209040, IMG submission 188240) | Bog forest soil microbial communities from Calvert Island, British Columbia, Canada - ECP12_OM3 (SPAdes) (version 2) | ecosystem: Environmental > Aquatic > Freshwater > Wetlands > Bog ... | reverse complement strand
CGAGGCCCGCAAACATCTGCTCGAGTACGACGACGTGATGAACAAGCAGCGCCAGGCGGTTTACGGACTGCGCCGGCAACTGCTGGAAGGCATCGACCAAAAGGAACTCATCCTCGAAGACTACGTGCGCGACATTCTCGGCGGGCTCCTCGATAAGTACGCGGCAAAAGATGTGCACGCCGAAGACTGGGACATTAAGAGCCTGAAGAACCAGCTCTTCACGCGCTTTGGCGTGGACATCGCGGCCGAAGGCATCCAAGCCGAGCAACTGAACCGCCAGGAACTGGGCGACACCATCTTCGACAAGCTGAAGGAGCGTTACGACGCCAAGGAGCAACTGATCGGCCCCGAGGCGATGCGCCACCACGAGCGCATCATCATGCTGAGTGTCATCGACCAGCAGTGGAAGGACCACCTGCTCAGCATGGACCACCTGCGGGAAGGCATCGGGCTGCGCGGTTATGGCCAGCACGATCCGCTGGTCGAGTACAAGAGGGAATCGTTCGACATGTTCGAAGCCATGATGGAGCGCTTCGAAGAGGAAACGGTTCGCTATCTGTACCTGATGCAGGTGATCGAGGCTCCATCGCGACCGGCTCCACAGCCTGCACTCTCTCCTGGAAGTGACAATGGCGATGCGGTAGCCGCCTTCAGCACCGGCGCCCACCGGGGCCGGGCGACAACTTCCGTGGACGACATGGAAGAAGCTTTCCAGCGCCGCAAGCGCCGCGAATTGGAGCAGGCGCGCATGGCAGGCGCTGGCGAGCAAGGCCCGGTGCAGCAGGTCGTCCGAGGTGAGAAGGTCGGCCGCAACGATCCCTGCCCGTGCGGCAGCGGCAAGAAGTACAAGAAGTGCTGCGGGGCATAGAGTTAGTTAGCTCCCAAACCCCGCCGCGTGTTTCCCCAGTCTGGATCGAACTATTTACAGGTGTAAACGCATTCGCATTTACTAATGCTGCAGGAAAATGATTTTATCCCGTTTGGACAATCCTCCTGCGCGTCCAGTCTGCACGTTTGGCAGAAGCTTGGGTCGCAGAAATAGTCAGGATCCGCCGGTCCAGTCCACGCCGACAACTCCGGAGACAATGATTCATCCAAAGATTTCAACTCAAGCGCACGTTTAACCAGCCGACCTGGAACGTCAAACTGCTCTCCACCAATAGTGACGTGGCGCAACGTAAGAAGTACGTTCGTGTCACTTGAAAATGCCGCTGGCACGTCGGTCGAATACTGACGCACCTGGCCAGGTTGCAGTTTGTCTGCCGCACACCAGAGTTGGGCCCGAGCGATGCCGTTGAATCGATCCAAGACATAGAGCGCGAAGTGCACGTTAGTGACCCTCTTGCCAGAAGTGTTCGTGACAGTGAAGCTCACCAGCGAAACTCCGCGACCATAATCGGTTTCAAAGCTAGCTTTTGAAAACTCCAACCCGACTCCACTGACGGGCAAGACCCGAAGGTGAACTTGGGGGACGGCTATGAAGGTTTCCAGATTGGGCGCCGTCTGACCGACCGCGTTAGTCCAGTTGCTCAGAACGCATGCGCAAAATACGATTGTGAGGAACACGAATGGCTTTTTCACGATGCCTCCTTGTGAGCGGTCCATAGGTAAATTGTAGAACTTGCCAGGAAGGAGGAGAGGATAAGTCAGCATAAGTCGCTGCTTGTTCCCGAAATGGGAAAGGAACGGGCGCGTGGCGGGCGGAGGCGAACGGGGCTCGGTACAGCGGATGGTCCGTGGCGACAAGGTCGGCCGCAACGATCCCTGCCCCTGCGGCAGCGGCAAGAAGTACAAGAAGTGCTGCGGGGCATAGAAGTTTCCTACCGTTAGCCCTTGGCTCTGGTCCAGGCCCTCTCTGGCGTGATCCGTAAAAGATCAGTTTCATTTTGGTGTGGCACTCAGCCATAGAGCCATTTTTCTTTTGCCTTCGCGGTTCGACTCTGTTATTGTCCGCCGCGAAGCGGAAATCTGCCCGCTCCTCACCGCTCAGGAGGTCCAATGGTATTTTGTTCAGCTTGTGGCACCCAGATGGCCGACGACGCGGCGTTCTGTCCAAAATGTGGCAAGGTTGCGGGACAGGCAGGCGCTGTGGAGACTCCTCCTGCTCCTCCACCAGGGGCAACCGGCAGCTACGGCACCACTGCCGCTCCGGCGGCGCCGATAGCAGAGAACGTGGCCGGCATGCTCGCGTATTTCACCATCATTCCTGCGATCATCTTCCTGCTGATTGAGCCATACAATCGCAATCGCTTCGTGCGCTTTCACTCGTTCCAGTGCTTGTTCGCGGTAGTGGCGCTGGTCGTGGTCGATATTGCTTTAGCCATCGTCTCGTCGATTTTGCACTTCGTGCCGATTATAGGGTGGATCTTCGCGGCGATCCTCTGGCCGCTCTATGGTCTCGCCATCCTGGCACTGTGGCTGCTGTTGGTCATCAAGGCCTATCAGCATGAGATGTTCAAGCTGCCGTTCGTGGGCGACCTGGCGGAGAAGCAGGCTGGCGCCTAATTGCCGACGAAGCGTGAATCTGGCGGGGCCAATCGCTCCCCGCTTTTTGTTGCGCGTCTTTGCCGTGCTTGACATACCCACTCCCGAAATGTCATTTCTATTTACTTTTCATTTTTCAGAAGCGGTATTCTAAACAGCTCTCCTCTGGGACGAAATCCTCCGCAGCGGAAAGGATTTGTGAGGATACGGGTTTTCTATCACGACAAGTGTTTCGACGGGGCCTGCTCGGCCGCGCTATTCACGCGCTTTTACCACGAGCGCATCCGCAAGCATGCCCAATTCGAATACATGGGCCTGGTGCATCGCGCCGGTGCGCTCTTTAACGAAGCCGACTTTACGGGTGACGAAAACGCCATCGTCGATTTCAAGTACTCCTCTTCGCCGAGAATCACCTGGTGGTTTGACCATCATCAGAGCGCCTTTCTGACGCCCGAGGACGCTTCCCATTTCGAGCAGGAACAGAGCAATACCAAGTTTTATGACCCAGATTTTCGCTCGTGCACAAAATTCATCGCCGTGGTCACCGAACAGCGCTTTGGCTTCAACCCCGCGCCGGTCGCGGAGTTGATCGAATGGGCTGACATCATTGACGGCGCGCTGTACGACGCTCCGCAGACCGCGGTAGAGATGAAAGCACCGGCGATGAAGCTGACCATGGTAATCGAGGCGAATCAGGACCATCAGCTCATCCCGACCCTGATTCCAAGGCTCGGCTACAAACCGCTCGCCGAAATCGTGGCCGATCCGATGATTGCCGAGCGCATCCCGCCCCTGATGGAGCGGCACCGCCGCTCAATTGAGATCATGCGAGAGCGCACCCAATGCAAGGATGGCACGGTTTTCTTCGACGTCACCGACTACGACCTCGAGGGCTACAACAAGTTCATTCCGTACTATCTGCATCCCGACTGTGTTTATTCTGTGGGACTCAGCAAGAGCAGCTTCCGCACCAAGGTGTCAGTCGGCTCCAACCCCTGGGCACAGATCAGCCATTTCGAGAACCTGGCCAAAATTTGCGAGCGCTATGGCGGCGGTGGCCACGCGCGCGTCGGCGCCATTTCCTTTCCGCGGGACAAACGGGAAGAGGCGCGCCAGGCCGCGGATGAAATCGTCGGCGAGCTGCGCGCCAGCTATCGGGCGAACCAGCGGGAATAGCGCCAGCTCTGCGGGTGCGAATGACTCCACACCGGTTTCGTCCCTTTTTCAGTGAACCCGGTCACAGGTGTTGGTGACCATCTGCGTCATCGTGCGTCCAGACGGTGCGTATTGCACCGACTGCCATGACTTACGTTGACCCTCGGCTGGAACCATCATACGATTCGCTTGTACGATTTGATATGGCGGCGCCTAGCCTCACCCCCGGGCAGACCCTTGGCCACTTCCGCCTCATCGAGGAGATCGGTGCCGGCGGCTTCGGCATCGTTTACCGCGCTTGGGACACGCGGCTGGAGCGCGACGTCGCTGTCAAGGTGCTCAACGCCAAGGCGCTGGCCGATGAGACGGCGAGTCGGCGTTTTCGCCGCGAAGCTTTGATCCTCAGCCGCCTCAACCACCCTAACGTCGAGTCGGTGTTCGAGTTCAACTCGGAACAGGGAGTGGACTATCTAGTGCTGGAATACGTGCCCGGGGCCTCGCTCAACGAACGCCTGGAAATGGGCGCTCTGCTGGAGAAAGAGGTGCTGGCGCTGGGCATCCAATTGGCGCGCGGACTGGCGGCGGCTCACGCGGAAGGGATCATCCACCGCGACCTCAAGCCTGGCAATCTGCGAGTGAGGCCGGACAACGTATTGAAGATCCTGGATTTCGGCCTGGCCCAGCTTTTTGCGGCGCCGGGAGCACGAACCCTCACCGAGACCGCAACCGCCACCATGGAGACGCCCAGTTTTGCGGGAACTCTGTCGTATATGGCGCCGGAGCAGTTAGAAGGGCGGGAACCGGACAACCGCTCCGACATTTACTGTGCCGGCGTCGTTCTCTATGAGCTGGCGACCGGATCGAGGCCGTTCCCGCAACAAGGTCAGATGGTGTGGGAGGCTATCTTGCATTCCCTGCCACCAGCCCCGCGCATCAAGAACAAAGACATCTCGCCCGGGCTGGAAGCGGTGATTCTGAAGTGCCTGGGAAAAGACCCAGACTTGCGGTACCAGTGTGCCAGTGAACTGCTGGACGATTTGGAACGTGTGCGTGCGGGGCAAGACACCACAGCATCCACACAAGGCTGGGGCGTGGCGCGGTTTGGCACGACTCGAAAAACCCGTGCGGTCTTGGTCTTAGCTGCCGTGCTGCTGCTCGGAATCGGCGCTGGAATCGTTGCCCGGAAACCGCCGTGGCAGCCGCCGGCGCAGCAGAAGATCATGGCGGTGCTGCCGTTTGACTCAGTGGGACAAGAGGCTGCAACCACCGCGCTGGGACTGGGTCTGACGGAGACGCTCACGGCCAAGCTCGTCGCAGCTAGCAATAGCGACGCGATTCAGGTGGTTGCGCCACGTGATCTGCGCGATCAGGGCGTAAAGACTGCCGACGATGCCCGTCGTGAGTTTGGGACCGACTTCGTTCTGGAGAGTACTCTGCAGCGTCAGGGGCGGGACATTCGCGTCAACATCTACCTTGTGGACTCGCGTACCCATCGCCAGATTGCGGCGCGGACATTTACCGTGGATAGCAAGGACAGTTTCGGATTGCAGGATCGGGTGGTCAGCGAGGCGCTCGATATGCTTCCTACGCAAATCATGCCGGACCAGCGGCAGAAGCTGGCGGTCCGCCAGGATACGAAACCGGCAGCGTACGAGGCTTACATACTAGGGCGCGGGTATCTTCAGGAACTCAAGAAACCCGAGGACCTGGATAATGCAATCGCGGCGTTTACGCAGGCGCTCAAGATTGATCCGAACTATGCCCCTGGCTATGCGGCGCTCGGCGAGGCGTACCTGGATGGATTTCGCCAATTCGGGAGAGGAAATGACTGGATCGCCAAGGCGTCCAGCTACTGTCAAGAAGCACTGTTGCGGGACCGAGACTTGGCCCAGGGTCACGTTTGCTTAGGCAAAATCTTCATCAATACTGGCAATTACAACAAAGCGGTCGGCGAATTCGAGCGTGCTGTTAAGTCGGACCCAGAGAGCGAAGATGCGCTGCTGGGCTTTGCCCGTGCATACACGAAGTTAGGTAACCTCGCTGCCGCGGAATCAACGTATAAGCAAGCAATCGCATTGCGGCCGAACTACTGGCGTGGATACAGCTGGCTTGGAGTTTTCTATTTCGCCCAGGCCAGATACTCCGATGCGGCCGAGATGTTCCGGAAGGTCACGGAATTAGCACCGGACAATTACCTGGGTTATTCCAATCTCGGTGGTGCTTACGTGTTGCTGGGTCGTTACGCAGATGCGATCAACGCATCGCAGCGCTCCATTGCCTTGCGGCCGAGTAGCGAAGCCTACGCGAATTTGGGATATACGTATTTCTTGATGCACCGGTTTGGTGATGCGGTCACCGCATTGGAGGCACTGAAACCTCCAGAACGGGAATGGCAGAACTGGGGGAACCTTGCCGACGTCCTGTATTGGATTCCTGAGCGACGTGCAGAGGCAGCGCACGCCTATCAGTCCGCTATCTCGCTCGCGCTGGCAAGGCTGGAGGTCAACCCGCATGAGGCCGATATTCTGGCTTATCTGGCAGATTATTACGCGATGACGGGCGATAAGCAGCTGGCATTTAGTTATTTGGAGCGTGCGTTGAGTGCCGCCCCTTCCGACACTGAAGTTTTGTTTCGAGCCGGTTTGGTCAACTACCGCTTCAACCGGCCCGACCAGGCTCTTGCGTTCTTGAAGAAAGCGGCGGAAAACGGGTATTCGCGTACCGTGATCCGAGACACGCCTGACTTCCAGCCATTGCAACAGGATGGAAGATTCCAGGAGATCATCCGCAACCGGTAGGAAAGAAACTGTCTATCCACCGCCCCCTTTGATTACAACCCCGTCGGAGCCGACACCATACGGAGGACCACTATTACCGTTGTTGCATGGGACGGGATTTCCAGAGGTTATGTTGAAGATGTTATACGGGTACGCGCACGCATTATTCGATGGCTGGCCGCAAACGGTAGCGGAATCAATTTTGACCTGATGAAGCGCCGAGGGCGTATTGGTAATGTTATCAATGGTGGCGGTGTCGAGCGGCGTGTTGGGGAATGTTACTCGGTAGGTTTGTTGAGAGCCGTCTTTCGCTTGGAACCTGACGTAGTCGTTGTTAGCGGTGCCGGCTCTGGTGTACAGCTCCAGCCAAGGGACATCTGCGGTGCACTGGGTCGCTACCGTGGGGCCTGGATTTATCGTAACTGTCAAAATACTAGGTGCTGTTGCTGCTACTGCTTCCTTGAGGACGCTGCCTTGCACTAAGAAGACCCGCAGCTTTTCCTTATCCTTCTGACCACAACCCAATCCCATCAACATCGTCGCGATGGCCACGCCTGCCACATAACGATTCATAGGGCAATCCTCCTGAGAACGAAACCCTGAATGGTGCAAACAATAGCATGATCTAAGTGACTGTCAAGCAATAAATAACTGTGCCTGGCCATTCCCTGACTATCTTGCTACGCCGGAGGCTCAACTGTCGGCCACGGGCATGTCACAACCCCTAGTGACTTGGCTCACTGACCCAATGTTCTTTCCCGCCTAGCGTTAGTTACCGGGGTTCAACAAATCGCGGGTTCTTGGGTATCGTCTCGCAGGTTGGAAAGCGACTGCCGTCGAGGCTGTTTTGGGCGCTGCCGCTGCGGTGGGCGCTCACCGCACCCGCACAAAAGGATTCGTCCATGCCGATCGTCAACTCCTTCTCCAAAGCTGTTGTTCGCGAATTTTCCATCGAAGAACTTGAGCAGGCCGCGCGCTTGATGCGCGGCTACGACCTGGTTGCGCTGTGCGCGGCTGGCTCCGGCCACTCCGGAGGCACGCTTTCCATGATGGAGATAGTGGCGGCGCTGTACCTAAAGGTCGCCAATCACGATCCCAACAATCCAGATTGGAAGCATCGCGACCGCATTATCTGGTCAGGCGGGCACAAGGCGCCGGCGCTGTATCTCGGCCTCGGCTTCGCCGGCTATTTCCCCATCGAGGACATCGTCACCCTGCGCAAACTCTATTCGCCGTTCCAGGGCCATCCGCACCGGCTGAAGCTGCCGGGTGTCGAAGTCTCCAGCGGTTCGCTAGGGCAGGGCCTGAGCATCGCAGTCGGCATGGCGCTCGCCGGCAAGCTTGACAACGATGACCATACGGTCTTCTGCATCATGGGCGACGGCGAGCAGCAGGAAGGCAACATCTGGGAAGCGGCAATGGAGGGGTCGCACTACAAGCTGGACAACCTGGTGGGCATCATTGACCGCAACCGTCTGCAAATTGATGGTTGGGTGAAGGACGTGATGAACGTCGAGCCCCTGGAGGAGCGCTATCGCAGCTTTGGCTGGGAGGTGCTGGTGGTCAACGGTCACGATGTTCCGCAAGTCGTTGACGCCCTCCAGATCGCGAAGAGTGTCCCGGTTGCCGGCAGGCCCACGGTGATCATCGCCAACACGGTGAAGGGCAAGGGCGTCAGCTTCATGGAAAACGTTGCCGGATGGCACGGTAAGGCTCCCAGCTACGACGAGATGGTGACGGCGCTGGATGAGCTGGGCCTGAAGAACGTGATCGCGTACGACGCTCTGTTGAAGAAGGCGAAAGAGTATCAGAAGGAAGTGGACGTGACGCTTGCCGCCAAGACGCCGAGCTTTTCGCGCGATTACTGGTGGAACAGCAGCAGCCAGATGAAAGTGAAGATGGAGCCCACGCGCAAAGGCTTCGGGCAATCGCTACAGAACAACGGCGACGATGAGCGGATCGTGTGTCTCGGGCTCGACATCTCGGGCTCGATCACGATCAGCGATTTCTACACCGGCAAGCCGGAGCGAAAAGACCGCTGGATCAGCATGGGCATTGCGGAGCAGTCGGCGACCGCGGCCGCCGTTGGACTAGCGCGGGAAGGGAAGCTGCCAGTCTTCGGGACATACGGAACGTTCGCTGCGGCGCGCAACCTGGACCAGATTCGCGTGTCGGTCTGCTACGGCAATTTCAATGTGCTCATAGCCGGAGCACATGGCGGCGTCTCAGTCGGCCCTGACGGCGCCACCCACCAGGCGCTGGAAGACCTGTTCGCGATGTGTGGGCTGCCGAACATGTCGGTGGTGGTGCCGTGCGACGCCGTCGAGACTCGTAAGGCTACCGACTACCTGCTGCTTCAGCATATCGGGCCGAAATACATTCGCTTTGCGCGGGAAGCCACGCCCATCATCACGCGGGAAGAAACACCGTTTGTATTCGGAATGGCGAACGTCATCCGCCTCCGTCGCGAAGCACCCGAGATGATTGGCGCATTCGAGACTGTGCTGGCGCCTAACTACGTCAACGAGCACGAAGACCTCAGCATCATTGCCTGCGGGCCGATGGTGCCGGAGGCAATGCGCGCGGCATGGATTCTGAATCAGGAATTCGGCTACGAAACCCGCGTTGTCAACATGCACACCATGAAGCCGATCGACGAGACGGCAATCATCCGCGCCGCGAAAGAAACCGGAGTGGTCGTCACCGCCGAAGAGCACCAGATTGGCGCGCTGGCATGGCGCGTCAGTGGCATTCTGACCGAAAGCCCTGAGCTTTATGGAGTGCCCCTGATCACCGGCGCAATCGGCGTGAAGGATCGTTTCGGCGATTCAGGCGCGCCGTGGGAGCTGATCAAGGAATTCGAAGTCAGCGCCGAGCACATCGCACAGAAGGCGGTGGAGTTGCTCGCCATCGCTAAAATGAAGAAGGAAGAGGAGCGGTTCGCGTTGACGCACTAAGGTCAGCAGGTTAGTCGATCCAGGCTTCCCGCGATCCGCTTTTTCTTACGATCAGCGATTATGCGGGTTCGATAACCGGCGCAACTTCCGGCGGCAGCAGCGGTTCGTCCGGGCGTACCTCTTTCGGTGCTTCAGCCGGATGCGAATCGTCTTCGGCGAGCGCCACGTAGGATCCCAGGCGAGCAAGATACAACAGGTCCGCTCCCGCGAAATACACCAGCGCAACGAGCGCCATGATCACCACGATCCAGCCGCGAGCGACATGATGCGCCAGCCTCAAGGGAGCCAGCACGGCAAGAAACATCGTTCCCGCCCAAGCCGCTCGAAGGGACATGAATCCAATCCCCAGCCCGAACAACCGCCCGGCCTGGCGGGAAGAGAAATCCACGGATTGCGCCAGCGCTTCTCCTGCTCCTACGCCGTTTCGAATGCAGAAGAGCGGCGCTAGGCCAAAGAACCAGTTGAGCACGACCCCGAGCGCCCAGGCCACGCCGATCCCAAAGGCAAGAAAAAACGCTGCCCTCAAGGCTTGGTGGTTGTTGGCCATGATGGTGCCGGCCGCGAGGGAAAGAAACATGGCCGTCAGCGCGATCAGCAACCACATCGCTCGCAGTAAATTAAGCACAAAGATGGATTCGAATTCCCACCTCATGGCTTGCGATTCTTCGTCGGCGCTGAACATTGCGACCAGACGGCGAAGCGTCGCTGCACGGCCGGCGGTCGCAGCGAAAGCCCAGAGCAGCATCAGGCCGAAAATGAGCACTGCCTGCTCCCACAAGAAACGGTCGAGGCTCCCTCCTAAGATGTGCCGCACGGCCTCACGCAGCAATTGCGGCCGAAGCGTCCCGAGCAGGAACTCGTCGCCACGCGAGATTCTTAGGCTATCGAGGAACAAGGCGGCGGAAACAATTGCCAGCCCCCATGCCGCCAGGCCGAAACACCAGCGCCACGTCAGTTCGGCCGCGAACAGGGTTGGTTCGTGCCAGAGAGCGGCGAAACCGTCCTGAAAAGGCGAATGCGCCGAGGATTGCGCCATGCGATAAGAATACCAGCGTGTACTACTTCTTCCGCACCTGTTCCGCGTGCGGCACGTGACTCATGGTCAACGCGCTGGCCAGTTCCGCCGGGCTGTCAACGAGTACGTCGGGAGACACCTGTTCCAGCGTCTGTGGAGCGAATCCGTACGTCACGCCGACGCTCCACAGGCCAGCGTTGCGAGCGGTGAGGATATCCACCTGCGAGTCGCCTACCATCACTGTCTCGCCGGCAGTGGTACCCGCCTCGCGCATAAGAATTGTGGCGCCGAAAGGGTCGGGCTTCTTGGTGTCGAAGCTATTGCCGCCATAGACCTGGAAGAAGTTGTCGGCCAGCCCCAGTCCCGCCAGGATGCCTTGCGATGCTCTTACCGGCTTGTTGGTGAGCACGGCCAGCTTGCGCTCGCCGCTGCCGATCTCCTGCAGGGCCTCCTTGATTCCTGCGTACGGGTAAGTGTTGTCAAGCTTGTGATCGCGGTAGTAAGCGAGGAAGTAGTTCAGCGCGTTCTGCAGGAACTCGCGGTCGGCAGGGTCTCCGAGCGCCCGGCGGATCAGCGTCGGTGCGCCATCGCCGATATACGTCCCGATGACCTGGATTGGCAGCTCCTTGCGGCCATAGTGGCGCAACATGGCGTTGACTGAGTTGGCCAGGTCGAGTTCTGAATCGATAAGAGTACCATCGAGATCAAAGATTACCAGCCTGATTTTCTTCAGCGGAATGGGGCGAAAAGTGCGTATCATTGCCTCCCAGTATAGCCATTCGACGCGGGGAGCAGAGACCTTGGACAGCAAAGAAGCTGAAGGGAACAGCCCCCAACATTTACAATAGAACGAGTTCTAGGCCGTAATCGGGTCCCCGCATTTTCATTCCTGAGGTCATGGATGGCAACCACCAAAGTACAGCCCAAAGTTTCCAGTACAAAGGCTGCTGCCGGCGAAAAATACGAAGGGCTCACCAGGCAGCAGTTGATCCAGATTTACCGCCTGATGTATCTCTCGCGCCGGATCGATGATCGCGAGATATTGCTCAAGCGCCAGCAGAAGATCTTCTTCCAGATCTCGGGCGCTGGACATGAAGCGCTGCTGGTCGCCGCGGGCCTGGTGCTGCGGCCCGGCTACGACTGGTTTTATCCCTACTATCGCGACCGCGCGCTGTGCCTGACGCTGGGCATGACGCCTTACGAGCAGTTACTGGAAGCGGTGGGAGCGACCGACGATCCCAACTCCGGCGGCCGCCAGATGCCATCGCATTGGGGCCACAAGAAGCTGAATATCGTCACCCAGTCCTCGCCGACGGGTACGCAGTTCCTGCAGGCGGTGGGCTGCGGCGAAGCGGGGCGCTATTTCAACCGCCATCCGGAGGCGGCGGAGAAGGTCAACGGCGACTATCGTCAATTCAAGGACGTGACCTTCCACGGGGATGAGGTCATTTATGTTTCTTCGGGCGATGGCACCACTAGCGAGGGCGAGTTCTGGGAGTCGTTGAACACCGCGTCGAACCTAAAGCTGCCGTTGCTTTACCTCATCGAGGACAACGAGTATGCCATCTCGGTTCCGGTGGAGGTGGGGACAGCAGGTGGAAATATCAGCAACTTGGTGAAAGGCTTTCCGAATTCCCATTTCGCCGAAGTGGATGGTACCGATCCGGTGGCCAGCTATGCGGCGCTGAAAACTGCGGTCGAATACATTCGCAGCGGCAATGGCCCTGCATTTATGCATGGGCATGTGATTCGCCCATATTCGCATTCGCTCTCGGATGATGAGAAGCTATATCGGCCTGACTCCGAGCGCAACCTGGAAGTCGAACGCGATCCGATCACGCGATTCCAGCTGTTTCTGGTGCGCGAGGGTATCCTGGACGAGAACGGAATTGATGAGCTGGAAAAGGACGTAAACGCAGAAGTTCAGGAAGCCAGCGACCGCGCGGTGGCGGCAGCGTTGCCCGCGCCCGACTCCTACAAGCTGTTCGTCTATTCGCCCGATCTTGATCCCACATCGCCGGTGTTTCAGACGGAAGCGGTGCATCCCAAACCATCACAGACGGGGACCGCGAATCCTGAGAAGACGATGGCCGATCTCATCAACGCCTGCCTGAAGGATGAGATGGCGTGCGATCCGCGGATCGTCATGTTCGGCGAGGATGTCGCTGATTGCAGCCGTGAGGAATATCTCAAAGAGAAGCAGGTGAAGGGAAAGGGTGGCGTCTTCAAGCTGACGGCTGGACTGCAATCCGAGTACGGTTCTGAACGCGTGTTCAACTCTCCGCTGGCCGAGGCGAACATTGTGGGCCGCGCAGTGGGGATGGCGACCCGCGGTCTGAAGCCG
>Ga0209040_10003135_pt1 | contig 12734 bp, 11 predicted proteins | sample BogFormECP12_OM3_FD_188240 | JGI IMG/M metagenome (GOLD analysis project Ga0209040, IMG submission 188240) | Bog forest soil microbial communities from Calvert Island, British Columbia, Canada - ECP12_OM3 (SPAdes) (version 2) | ecosystem: Environmental > Aquatic > Freshwater > Wetlands > Bog ... | reverse complement strand
TCAGTGTACCGATTCGCCGCGGCCGGACCCCGGGGTCTGCGGTGGCCGTCAGCGGCCGGAGGGCGCCCGCCCAACGTCCTCCGCGTCGGCCTCCCCGGCCTCGAGCAGCTTCTCCCCCCAGAAGGCGGCGTAGGGATTGTCGTTGTAGGGCTCGATCCTGCGGTAGCCGGCCCGCTGGTAGATGGCCACGGCGCGCGGCTGGAGTGGCCCGGTGTCGAGCCGCACCGCCGAGTAGCCGAGACCGCGGGCCCGGACCTCGAGCGCGTGCAGCAGGGCCACGGCGATGCCGCGGTTGCGGTGGGCCGGCATCACGTACATCCGCTTGATCTCGGCCACGCCCGGTCCCAGGCGACGCACGCCACCACCGGCGACGGGTTCGCCGTCGAGCCGACCGACCAGGTAGTCCCCGCCCGGCGCCCCGAGGTCGGCGGCGGTGAGCGCCGGGCGGTCGAGACGGTCGGCCTGGCCATAGAGCTCGGTCATCTCCCTCGTCATGGCGGCCAGCAGCTCGGTCGCCGGTGGCCGGCAGGGATCGGCCGACTCGAAGCGGAAACCGTCGGGAGGCGACACCGCGCCCACAATACGGTCGATCGGCGCGGTCGCCGGCCAGGGGCCGCCCAGCGCGAAGCGGTGGCGGGTCGGGCGGCACCGCGCCGTCCAGCCGGGTGCGAACCCGCCGTCGACGGCCGGGACGACCCCAGAACCGTGGGGTGCCAGCACCGCCCGTCGGGGGAACCGGGCGCCGACCGTCGCTACCCTGATGGTGAGCGGTGCGGCCCCTTGACCCGGGCAGCGGTGGACGAACCGAGAACAAGGAGGGTGCCGGTGCACCTCTATGCCGCATTCTTAGGGGGTCCCCTCGCCGCCGATCGCATGGGCGAGGACCACGAGGTGGTCTTCGTCGTGGCGAACGACCCGGCCGAGGCGACGGAGCAGGCGAGGGCCAAGTGGCGCGGTGTCGGCCGGGGCCATGTCGACGCCGTCCAGTGTCTCGACGTCATCGACGGCTACGAGGTGGAGATCGTGGCGAACGGGAGCGGCACCGACCGGACGGTGCTCGACAACTGACCCGCCCCGGGCACGGCGTCCGAATCACGGGCGGGGTCACACGACGGGAGACAGCCCCCCGTCGAGATTGACGGTGGTGCCCGTCACGTACGACGCCCTGGGCGACAACAGGTAGGTCACCAGGTCGCCGAACTCCTCGGCTCGCCCCACCCGGCCGAGCGGGATGCCGCTGCCCGCCGCCAAGCGCTCGTAGAGCTCGGCGACCGCAAGCCCCTGCTCCTTCGCCTGACGATCCCACTGGCCGGACTCGATCAGCCCGATCAGCACGGCGTTGACCCGGATCCCGTCCGGTCCGAGCTCCTTGGACAGCGCCTTGGTGAGCGCCATGCCGGCGGCCCGGGAGACCGAGCTCGGCGTCGACCCGCCACCTGGCGCCTTGGCCGAGGTCGTCAGGGTCGAGACGACCGACCCCCCGTGCACCCGGAGGTGGGGCAGGGCGAATCGGACCAGCCGCACAGCGGCGTAGAGCTTGAGGACCAGGTCCTCGTCCCAATCGGCGTCCAGCGAGTCGGCCACCGGCATGGCTGATGCGCGCCCGGCGTTGCTGACCAATCCGTCGATGCGCCCCCAACGCTCCACCGCGCCATCGACGAAGCGCGACAGGTCGTCGGGCTCGGTCACGTCGGCCAACATCTCAAGCACGTCGCCGCCGTCGGCCCGCAGACCCTCGGCGGTTGCCGTCAACCGATCGGCATCACGGGCGCACAGGGCCACCTTGGCCTCCTCGGCGACCAGGCGGCGGCACAGCGCTCGGCCGAGGCCGTCGGAGCCCCCGGTCACCAGCACGACCTTCCCCTCGAGTCCCAGGTCCACGGACAGCTCCCCTCGTCGTCGGTTCGGGCAATCCGGTCAGCGCTCCTGCTCGGTCGGCCGGACCAGGATCTCGTTGACCGACACGTGCCGTGGTTGGGTGACCGCGTAGAGCACGGCGTTGGCGATGTCCTCGCTCTGGAGCATCTCGATCCCGGCGAAGTTCTTGGCCATCTGCTCGAGGACTTCCTGGCGGTTTTGGAACGCGAGCTCGGTGACGGTGGCACCCGGCTCCACGACGGTCGCCCGGAGGTGTCGGGTGGTGAACTCCTGGCGGAACGACTCGGTGAAGGCCACCACTCCCCACTTGGTCGCGTTGTAGACGCCGCTGTCGCGTCGGGCCACCCGGCCGGCGACGGAGCTGACGTTCACGACGTCGGCCACGCCGCGTTGGCCGCTCGCCGCCGCAGCAAGAAGGTGGGGCAGCGCCGCATGGGTGCAGTAGAGGAGACCGACGAGGTTGAGGTTCACCATTCGGCGCCATTCCTCGGTGGGGGCGCCCTCGATGGGGCCAAGGAGCATGACCCCGGCGTTGTTGACCAGGGTGTCGAGCCGCCCGTGCTCGGTCACCGTCAGCTCGACCATGCGGCGGACCTGGTCCTCGTCGGTCACGTCGGTCTCGTGGACCTGCACCTTCACGTCGCCGCCGATGCGCGAGGCCAGCGCCTCCAGCCGGTCCCGCCGCCGGGCGGCAAGGGCCAGGGCCGATCCTTGGGCTGCCAGGGCGAGCGCCGTCGCCTCACCGATCCCGCTTGAGGCCCCGGTCACCAGTGCAACGGTTCCTTCGAGTCGTCCGGCCACGTGGCCTCCCCTCTCGTCCTCGGCGGATGGGTGGTACTCGATGGACCGTCGGTCCGACGGTCGTCCCCTCGTTCTACACGGCCCCAGGCCGCGACCCACCACGCACCCCACGTCGAAGCGCCGACGGGGCCGGATGCCCCCGGCCGCGGCGCCATGGTCGGCCCGAGAACCGTCCCGGCTCGACCCGGCGGCGCCAGGTCGGCCCGCACCCGCGGGCTCTGAGGTCGCAGAGGTGAGCCCGTGGCCCAAGGGAAGACCCGCTCGACGTCCCTGGAGCGGGGCGCCCATGGCCAGCGGTTCGTAGCGTCGCGACCCCCCACGGTCGCGTGGGGCGCCGGTCAGGAGGGGGGAGGGTGGCTGGCGTGCAGCCCCACCCGGGCGAGGGGGGTTGCCCGGGCGAGGTGCACACGCCAGCTCGAGGGTTGGCGCCGTCGGGCTGGGCCCGGGCGGCACTCGTTCCCCCTTCTTGAGGCCCCTGCTGACAGGGACCCGCCTCACACTATGATCCTTCAGCGGTCCGAATGCACCCCCATTGGTAAAGATTACGACCCAGAACGCCATCTGTAACGTTCGCTCCGCCAAAAACCAGGGCCTCGGGGACTCCGGCGCGCCGCTTTTAGGCGCCCGGGTGGCCGCAAGGTCCCATGAGGGCCGGACAGAGCCGGCCGACGGCCGATGGCGCCACCCGTCAGCTCCCTCCCGTTTGCGTAATCGTCAGGCTGGCCCAGCGGCCGACCCGGACTGGACGCCCGGGGAATCGGGGTGGGTGCGAGGCGGGGGTTTCCGGCCGGGTGGGGGGACGCCCCCCCACCGCCCGGGTCCAAGTGCCCGCGGGCCCCTGGGCCTGCAGGCCGCCGCTCGGCCGGGAGCCGCTGATCGGGGCGGTTCCAGGCCCTTTCGTCGCTGGGTGGGCGGGGGCCGGCCCCGCTGGGTAGAACGAAGGGAAGGACGCGCAGCGAGCCGAGGTGGACACCGAGCCGGCCCTTGGCGTCGATGGCTGCGGGCTTCGGCCGCGCCACCGTTCCCCCCTCAGGAGCCGGCCGAAGTCCGCTGGCATCGATGATGCGTCGGACGGCGTCCTGAGGAGCAGCCCGCGGTCAAGCCGCCCCAGTGTCCCCACGCCCGGTGTCGGGGGCCCCGGGCGGCGATCGCCTGGCGCCACGGGGGGCCACCCGCGCGATGATCCGGTGATGTTCGCCCGAACCGCCGGCCGCCCCGGCCGGTCGACCGCCTCGTTGCCCGGCGCCGTCCTGTTCCCCGGGGCGGGCGCGTCGAGCGACCACCCGAGCCTGGTGGCGATCGACGAGGCGCTTCGGCCCCGGGGCGTCGCGGTCTTCCGGTCCGACTTCCCGTACCGGTTGGCCGGTCGCCGGACACCGGACCGCCCGCCGGTGCTGATCGCCTCGGTCGTCGAGGCCACGGGCGCCCTGGCCGCCGAACTCGGCGTGGGCACCGACCGGCTCGGCCTGGGAGGGCGTTCCATGGGGGGCCGAATGTGCTCGATGGCGGTCGCCGAGGGCCTGCCCGCCGCCGCGCTGATCCTCATCAGCTATCCGCTCCACCCCCCCGGCAAGCCCGACCGGCTGCGCACCGACCACTTCGGCGAACTCCGGGTGCCCTGCCTGTTCGTCTCGGGGACCCGGGACGCCTTCGGCACCCCCGACGAGCTCGAGCGGGAGACCGCCGCCATTGCCGGCCCGGTGACCCACCACTGGATCGAGGGGGGCGACCACGGACTGCGGCGCAAGGATGATGCAGTGGCCGGGATCGTGGCCGAATGGATGACCGGCCTGGACTGATGCACCTGGTCCCCGCCTGATGGGTGGCGGCCAGGTGCGGGGAGTTCGACCATGGACGAGCCGATGACCCCCGAGCCGCCGGTCGGCGGCCACCGGGATCCCGACCGGCTCGTGCGCGCCCTCGCGCTGACGACCTTCCTCCAATGGTTCGGGGCCAGCGCCATCCTTCCGCTCCTCCCCGTCTACCTCCGCCAACGCGGGGGGTCCGACGCCGTGGTGGGCGAGGTCATGGCCGCCTTCTACGCGGCCGGGGTGCTCGTCCAGTACCCGGCCGGGTGGCTTGCCGACCGGGTAGGACGCCGGCCGGTGCTCATCGGCGGCCTGATCGTCTACGCCGGGGCCAGCCTGGCCTTCCTGGCGCCGGTGAGCCCGGTCGGCGACATCGGCCTCCGGGCGCTGCAGGGGGTGGGCGCCGGATCGGCCGAGGTCGCGTCGCTGGCCCTCGTCTCGGGCGCGGTGTCGCTGGAGCGACGGGGACGGGCCTTCGGGTCCATCTACCGGGGCCAGTTGGCCGGTATGGCCGTCGGGCCGTTGCTCGGGAGCCTGGTGTCGGTCCGCTCGCTGGGGGTCGTCTTCGCCCTGGCCGGGGTCACCTCGATCGCCGCCTGCCTCCCGGTGTTGGTGGGCACGCACCTGGCCACCGCCGACCGGGCACAGTCCGTCGCCGGCACGACCGGGGTCCCCCGGCGCCTCCGGCTCAACCGGTCCATGATCGGGTCGCTCATCGCCGCGGCGGCGCTCGGCCTGATGATCGGGGTCTACGAGTCCTGCTGGACGCTCCTCTTGCACCACCGCCACGCGGCCGACTGGCAGATCGGGCTCAGCTGGACCCTGTTCGCCGTGCCTTTCGTCGTGATGGCCAAGCCCGGCGGTTGGCTCGCCGACCACTTCGACCGGCGCTGGTTGGCCGTCGGCGGCCTGATGTCGTCGATCGCCTTCTGCACCAGCTACGCCTTCATCGACGACCTGCCCCTTCTGCTGGTCCTCGGCGGCATCGAAGCCGTCGGGATGGCCATCACCCTCCCGGCGGCCCAGTCGCTCCTCACCCAGTCGTCCCGGCCGACCGAGCTCGGCCGGGTCCAGGGCCTGTTCGCCGCGAGTGAGACCACGTCGATCGCGCTGTCGGCGGCGTGCGGGGGCGTGCTGTTCGCGCTTGCGACCTGGGCCCCGTTCATGGCCGGGGCCGCCGGGGCGGCCGCCCTAACCGTCCTCCTGCCGTTCGCCTGGGGACCGGTGGCAGGGCGGGCCACCGTGGCAGCCGGCCGCTCCGAGCCCTATCCCGAGCTCCTCCCGGGATCGTCGGGTACCTGACGGTGGCCGGGCCCAGCGCCGGCCCACTCGGCCCGCCGGTCACCGAGCCAGGCCGGGAATTCGAGCGGTGGATCGGGGAGCGCCTCGGCCCCCTGACTGGCCAGGGCCCGGTCGAAGGCTTCGGGATCGTCGCCCCAGCTCCTGGGGTCGCCCATCATCACCTCCACCAGCACCGCGCCGGTCGGGCCGGCGACGAGGGGGCCGAAGGCGGCCCCGAGGGGCAACTCGATGTGGGTGCCGGCCGGACAGGCCCGGCCGTCACACTCGAGCCCGCCCTCGAGGACGAAGACGACATGGGGGCTGAAGTGTCCGTGACGTCGGACCACCATCTGGGGGTCGTAGCGGGCGTAGAGCGAGAGGTACGGCGGATCGGCCGAGAAGGCCAGCCACTTCTCCCACACCGAGGCGGTCGTGCCGTCGGCCCGACGGATCGCCTTCACCTGTTGCCACCGGACGTCGGGATCGTCGAGATGGCGGAAGGTCGGCTCGCCGACAGGGCCCTCCATCGCCTCGTCCTCCCCCGGGTCGGGCACTTCGCGGTCGTCGGGCACCGGACCTCCTCGGCGGCGGTGGTCGCCGCGCCTCCCGGCAACCTAACGACCCGGCGGCCTATTCGACACTGTCGGCCAAGAGGCGGTCGACGAGGTCGGCCGCTCGGAGCGACCGGCACTGGGCGAAGCCGGTGCCGGCCCACAGGTTGACGGCGTCGGGGTCGCCGGCCGCCGCCGAGGCCCATCGGAGCGGGGACGTGGCGTGATGCACCTCGGGATAGGCACACGGTGCGTCGGGGTGCTCGGCCATGAACCGGTTGGCCAGGCCACGGGCCCACCGACCGCTGAAGGCCCGGGTCATCGCGGTCCGGGTGAAGCGCCCGCCGGTGAGGGCCGAGCGGTGCACGGGACTGGTGCCGCTCTCCGGACAGCAGAGGAACGCCGTGCCCAGCTGTGCGGCGACGCCCCCGACGGCCAGGACGGCTGCGATGTCCTGGCTGGTGGCCAGCCCCCCAGCCCCGATCAGCGGCAGCCGGGTCACCGAGCCCACCGCCGCCAGGCGTTGGAGCAGGACGACCGACTCGTCCGGATCGGTGGCGTCGGCGAAGGCGCCCTGGTGGCCGCCGGCCTCCGCGCCCTGGACGCACAGGCCGTCCGGACCGGTCGCCGCGGCCTCGACCGCCTCGTCGGGCGTGGTCACCGTCACCACGACGACCGAGCCGGCGGCCTGCAGTTCGGCGACGACCTCCGGTGGCGGGCAACCGAAGGTGAAGCTCACGACGGGGACCGGGTCCGTCACCAATAGCTCGAGCTTGGCCGACCAATCGTCGTCGTCCCAGCGGGCAGCACCGAGCGCGACGCCATAGCGTGCCGCCTCGGGCTTGATCTCGGCCAGGTACCGGACCAGGGCCTCTTCGTCGGCCGACGACGGGCGGGGCACGAACACGTTCACCCCGAAGGGCTCGGTCGTCAGCCGGCGGGTGGCGGCGATCTCGTGGCCCAGATCCCCGGTGCTCCGGTAACCGGCCGCCAGGAAGCCGAGACCGCCGGCGGCGCCGACCGCGGCGACCAGCTCGGGCGTCCCGGGGCCCCCGGCCATCGGCGCCTGGACGACGGGCGTCCGCAGCAGCCGGTCGAGTGTCGCCATCTCCGCTCCTCGTCACCGGAACCCCGGACCCCCGCCATCGTTTCCGGGAGCAGGACCGGTGGGGTGCCCGCGTCACTCGGGCACTGCCTCGGCCGGTCCGCAGCCGGCCCCGGCGGATTGCAGGACCCGCCGGGGCCGTACCGGTTGCTCGGTGTGCTGCACCGCCGAACTTAGCTACTGGCGTCGCCGGCGCCTGCACGGGCCGCTGAGCTGGCCTTTTCCCGTTCGGGCCTCCCAAGGAGGGCCCAGGAGCCGGCCGGGGTGGGCCATGACCGGCGCCGGCGCAGGTTCGGGCCCCACGGCCGTCCCCCGGTTGTGGGTGGAGAAGGAGGTGCTGGTGTCGGGGTCCGAGATGCCCGGCGGCACGGGCGTTCCGGGGTGGGAGGCCGACCAGGTCGCCCTCGTCCTCGGCGACGCCCCGCTCCGCCGGGAGGTCCAGCTGTTGCGGTTCGACCCCCCGCCCCTCGCGGTCGACCCGGGGATCGGGGACCCGGCCCGCGCGCCGGCTTCAGCCACCTGTGCTTCGGGGTCGACGACCTGGACGGCACCTTGGCCCGTGTGCGGGCCGGGTCCGGACCAGGCCCGTGTGCGGGCCGGGTCCGGACCAGATCATGGACTTCTACGACCGGCGGCCCGTGGTCCTCGACGGCCCGGTTGGGGTCGTCGTGGAGCCGGCCGAACGGCGCACGTCGCGAGTCCGGCTCGCGCCGACCGGCGGGGACCGGACCGCCCGCGAGCCCCGCCGGCCCCACGCCTAGCGGGCCGAGGCCGGCGTGAGCTCGTAGAGCGTCCCGCTCGACTGGCCCCCGTAGGCGCTGGAAGGCACCTCGACGCCGTGGGCCCTCACCCACTGGTCGACGGCCGACACCGTGCCGCTGGCTCCCGGGCCACCGGCACCCCCCAGGCCTCCCGGGCCGGCCCCGAGGCGTCCCGGCCCAGCGGGAGGGCCCGAGCCGCCGAGCCCCGGCGGGAGGGCGCCACCCCGTCCTCCAGGGAACCCCACCGGCGGGCCGGTCCCAGGGCCCGCAGCCCCCAGGCCCGACGGGGCGCCTCCCGGGAGGCCGCCGGCAGCCCCCCCGACGGTCCCGACGAAGCCCCCGCCGACGAGGACGTACCGCACCTTCCCCTCGGCGACCAGCTTCTTGAAGGCAGCCAGGGTCGGCCACGGGTCCGAGCCGTTGAACCCGCCCATCGACATGACCGGGCCGCCGGTTGCCAATTCGACGGGCGCGGCCGTCATCGAACCCTCCACCGCCACGAGCCAGGTGGCCCCGTCACGATGGGCGACGAGGTAGCGGTCGAGACCGGTGGCCGTGGTGATGGCCGACCTGCCGCCGCCCGAGAACGCCCCACCGGTCGAGGTCGGGCCCGCGCCGGCGGCCAGCGCCCCACCGGAGGGACCGAATCCGAAGCCGACGACCGAGACGGCCGGCCCCGCCTCGGGGTTGCCGCCCGAGGGCGACTGCCCGAGGGTCGTGATGGCGTAGGCCGTCGGGCCGGCCAGGACTACGGCCGCCGCCAGGCAGCCTGCGGCGACGGCGAACCAGCCCCGGCGAACGGCGCCGAACAGGTGCAGGCCGATCGCCACGGCGGCCAGCACCCCACCGATGACGACGGCGGTCGCGAGCCCGCGGTCGTACCCCGGAGTCCGGCCGAGCAGGGAGGCGGCCAGGACCGCCGTCCCGAGGACGGCCACCGCGAGAAGCCAGGCGAACCATCGCGAGCCCCGGCCGAGCTGCCACAGGGCGACCGAACCGGCGCCGGCCGACGCGGCAAGCGCCGGGGCCAGGGCCACGGTGTAGTAGGGGTGGAAGATCCCCTGGGCCTCACTGAACACGCCGAAGGTGACGAGCGCCCAGACGCCCCACAGGACGTACCCGGCCCGGCCGAGGTCGGTGCGACCACCACGGCGGGTCAGCCACAGCCCCGCTACCAGGCCCACCAGGGCCAGGGGCAGCAGCCAGGCGATCTGGCCACCGAGCTCGGTGTTGAACATCCGGAGGATCCCGCTCGAGCCGGCGAACGGGCTGCCTCCCCCGCCGGAAGCACCACCCCCTCGGGGGCCGCCGCCCCCACCGAAGATCCGGGCGAGCCCGTTGTAGCCGAAGATGAGATTGAGCTCGGAGTTGTCGGTGCTGCCACCGACGTAGGGCCGCGACCCCGCGGGCCAGAGCTCGACCAGCGCCACCCACCACCCGGCCGAGACCACCAGCGCGAAACCGGCCCAGAGCAGTTGGACCAGGCGGCGCCCGAGCTTGGGGGTCCCGAAGAGGAGGTACACGAGACCGAAGGCCGGCAACACGATGATCGCCTGGAGCATCTTGGTGGTGAAGGCCAGACCCAGCACCGTGCCGCAGGCCACGAGCTTCGAGGTCCGGGCGGTCTCGAGGGCGGACCACGCCGCCCAGGCCGCGATGACGAGCAGCAGCGTCAGGAACGCATCGGGGTTGTTGTAGCGGAACATCAGCACCGCCACCGGCGTGACGGCCATCGCCGTCGCCGCGAGCACCGCGGCCACCTCCCCGGCGAACCGTCGGACCAGGTGGTAGAGGATCAGGACGGTGGCCACACCGGCCAGCGCCTCGGGGAGCAGCATGCTCGAGGTCGAAAACCCGAACACCCGGCCGGAGAGCTCCATCACCCACAGCGAAGCGGGCGGCTTGTCGACGGTGATGAACGACGCCCGGTCGAATGAACCGAACAGGAATGCCTTCCAGCTCTCGGTCCCGCTCTTCACCGCGGCGGCGTAGAACATGTTCCCCGTGCCCACCCGGGAGAGGTCCCAGGTGTAGAGGACGGTTGCCAACAGCGCGACGGCGCCCCGGGCCGGGAGCGACCACGCCGGCCGGCCGGGACGGACCCACCACCGGGCCGTGGCCGGGCGGACGGGGTCGCCCCCCGGCAGCTCCGAGGTCACCGGGTCGGCCGGGGCCGGGACCAGCTCGGGCTGGACCGCGATGGTCATGAGTGCCTGCCCTCGGCGACCGAACCGGCGCCCATCCCTCGCAGGTGGGCCCGGAAGACCCAGGCCCCCAGGAGGACGAAGCGGCACCCGGCGGCCACCGCGGTGGCCACCACCAGCGCGACCACTTCGGCCAGGATCGAGGACGGGAACAAGAGGTTGACCGCCGCCAGGGCGGCTGTGGTCAACGCGATGCTGGTCCCGAAGACCGCCGCCCCCCCGCTCAGCGCGGTTCTGAGCCCGATCGCCGGGTGCCCACCAAACGTGAAGTGGCGGTGGGCCACCGCGTTGGCCACTGTGCACAGCACCAGGGCGACCGAGTTGGCCAGGTAATCACCCAACCACTGGCGGAGCACCACGAAGAGGACGACGTACGCGACGGTGCTGACCACCCCCACTCCGGCGAAGCGCCGCAACGAGCCCGGGGGCCGGGATCGGCCGGTCCGGACAGCGGCGGTCACGTCGGCGGGACGGGAACGCATGAGCCGCCAGACCCCCTTCAGATCGTCGATGGCAGTTTGGCGGAGGTCGACGCGCGAATCGGGGTCGTCCGCCCAGTCGACCGGCACCTCGTGGATCCGGAGCCCGTGGCGTTCGGCCTGCACGAGGAGCTCGGTGTCGAAGAACCACTGCTCGTCCTCCACCAGCGGCAGGAGCTGTCTCGCCGCGTCAGCCCGCAGCGCCTTGAACCCGCACTGGGCATCGGAGAATCCGTTGTGAAGGGCGGCCCGGACGATCAGGTTGTACGTGCGCGAGATCAGCTCCCGCTTGGGTCCCCGGACCACGTTGGCCCCCGGGACCAGCCTGGTCCCGATGGCCAGGTCGCTATGACCCGAGACGAGGGGCGCCACTAGCGGCAGGAGGGCGTCCAGGTCGGTGGCCAGGTCGACGTCCATGTAGGCCACGATGCCGGCGTCGCTGGCCGACCACGTAGCCCGCAGCGCCCGCCCGCGACCCTTCTGGTCGAGACACACCGCCTGCACCCCTGGCACGGTGGCGGCCAGGTCCGAGGCGACGGCCCAGGTGCCGTCGGTGCTCGCGTTGTCGGCGATCGTCACCACCGCCTGGAAAGGGAAACCCGCATCCAGGTACTCCCGGAGGCGGTGCACGCTCGGTGCTAGGACCGACTCCTCGTTGTACACCGGGACGACGATCTCGATTGACGGGGCGCCCCGGTCGGGGATCGGGACCGGCTCGGCGGCGTGGCTCGGCGATCTTTGGGGAGCAATGGTCATCGCCGTGCAGTCTGCGGCCCCCGGGTAAGAGGCGGACCAGAGCCAGTTGTGAACCGGCTGTGAGTTCCGCCCGACGCCGACCGGGTTCATCTCGGTCTTCGTCCGGGAGCATCAGCCACAGATCGTTCCCGGGACAGCGGTGACGTCGCCTACACATCGGTGAATCCTGCGATGAGAGGCCAGCCGGGACCTGAAAGGCAGGTACGGAAGGGCGCTGAGGGTCATGACGATGGCGGAGAGCCGCCTGGAGGTCATGCTCGACGCAGCCCGGTGGCGAGACGGAGACCGGTCCGTCCCTTTTCGGCGTCGGCTTGCTAGGGGAGGAGCAGGCGGGCCAGACGCCGGGCGGTGACGCTGAGGCCGATGACGCCCATCGCCCCCAGATAGGCGACGTGGCCGACCATCGCCCAGCTGAAATCACCCAGATCGAAGCCCCGAAGCAGCGCCACCCCCTGGTACAAGGGGGTGCACTGGACCACGACCTGGAGCCATCCGGGGTACACCGACAACGGGTAGAAGGTGGCGGAGAAGAGGAACAAGGGAATGATGGCCAACGACACCATGTCGAAGTCCTGCCAGCTCCGCATGTACGTGGTGCCGGCCATGCCGGTAGCGGCGAACGCAAAGCTGATCAGCATGGCGCCCGGGTAGCAGAGCACCGCCCACGGCGTGACGATGTAGCCAAGCGCAGCCATCACGACCAGGAAGGCCCCGGAGTAGAGCGCCCCCCGGATCAGCGCCCAGCTCAGCTCGCCCAGGGCGATGTCCCCTACTCCGAGTGGTGTCGAGAGCACCGCGTCGTAGGTCTTGGCGATCTTGAGCTTGAAGAAGATGTTGAAGGTCGAGTCGAACATGGCCCCGTTCATGGCTGACGAGGCAAGGAGACCCGGTGCGACGAAAGCGGTGTAGGCGACGAGTTGTCCGTCGACCGGAATGGGACCGACCAGGTGGTTGAGCCCGATCCCGATCGACAGTAGGTAGAAGAACGGCTCGAAGAAGCCCGAGACCAGGTAGATCCAGCCGCGGCGGTAGACGACGATGTTGCGCTCGACGATGCGGCGAGCCCGGCGGCTGCCGAACATCGCGGCAGGGGTCAGACGGAGGGGGAAC
>Ga0209040_10003134_pt1 | contig 12734 bp, 12 predicted proteins | sample BogFormECP12_OM3_FD_188240 | JGI IMG/M metagenome (GOLD analysis project Ga0209040, IMG submission 188240) | Bog forest soil microbial communities from Calvert Island, British Columbia, Canada - ECP12_OM3 (SPAdes) (version 2) | ecosystem: Environmental > Aquatic > Freshwater > Wetlands > Bog ... | reverse complement strand
CAACCCCGAATTCACCATGCTCGAGTTCTACATGGCCTACGCCGACTACATGGACATGATGGACTTCACGGAGCAGATGCTGGCGCAGGTCGCTCGCGACGTGAACGGCATGACAATCGCACACTTCAACGGACACGAGATCGACTTCGGCAAGTTCGAGCGGCTGTCGATGCGCCACGCTATCATCAAGTACTGGCCCGAAAACGCCGGCGCCAAGCCTGCGATGAGCGACTTCTCCAGCTATGAGGCTTTGCACGCTCTTCTGTCGTCAGTGCAAGCCCCGCCACTTCCAGGAGCTGGGCGGCGCGATAAGAGCGTGCCCCAAGAACGTCGAGGCCTGCCTCCGAACTTGCCGCATGGAACCGTCGGATCCATGACCCAAGAACAGAAGTCGGAGATGAATGCGCCGTGGAGGCTGAAGGTGCGAATCGAATTGATCAGGCAGATTCGGATAGAGATGGAGAAAGACCGGAATGTCGGCAAGGCGATCGCGACTCTGTTTGAAGCTTTCGCGGAGGACCAACTTATTCAGCCGACCTTCATTTACGACTTCCCTCTCGCCATCTCGCCGCTCTCGAAAAACAAGCGCGAACCGGAAGAGAATGCCGATTGGGTCGAGCGCTTCGAAATTTTTGTCGGCGGTTTGGAGATCGGCAACGCTTTCAGCGAGCTCAACGATCCCGAAGAGCAGCGCCGCCGCTTCGAGCAGCAACTAACCGAGCGTGCCCGCGGCGACGAAGAGGCCCACCAGATGGACGAGGACTATATTCGCGCCCTCTCCTACGGCCTGCCACCGACTGCGGGCGAAGGCGTAGGCATCGACCGGCTCACCATGCTGCTCACGGATTCACGCTCCATTCGCGACGTCATTCTCTTCCCCCTGCTTCGTCCTTTGAAACGTGAGGAAGAAGAAGCTCTCGACGCCACCGACGAAGGCGCCACCACAACCTGATTCGAGCAAACGAGGACCATTTGAATCCCTCACACGGTTACCGTCTTTTTCTCGCAGTCTGCCTCGCGGCGTCTGCTTTGGTTTCCGCCGCCACCGCGCAAACGTCCGCGTCGCCAGCAGGGCGCGCCTCCGGAGCTTTCAGCATCCAAGCCGCCTCGTCGGACGATGCCATCCCCCCCACCCAACTCATCACTCCCGAGGAACTCTCCAAGTCGCTGAGGTCCGCCAAAACCCACGAGCCCCTCTTGCTTCAGGTTGGACCGCACTCACTCTATGCTCAGGCGCACATCCCGGGTTCGGAATATATGGGGGCGGGTTCGAGCGAGGCCGGTCGCGAGCAGTTGCGCCAGCGCGTGAAGGCACTGCCGCACAACACTCCCATCGTGATTTACTGCGGATGCTGCCCGTGGGGCCACTGCCCGAACATGAGGCCTGCGTTTCAAGAACTGAAGGCGCTCGGCTTCACCAATGTGAAAGCGCTTTATATTGCAGACAACTTCGGTACCGACTGGGTGGACAAGGGTTATCCCGTCGCCAAGGGCGAGTAATCGGGCGGACAGGTAATCATGAACGGCAAACGCCTCGCTATATTGCTCATCGTGCTCGCGTGTCTTGCGGGTGGTTACTATCTCAACCGGCGGTGGACTCCCAAGGGACGACCGGCCGGCTCCGCAGGCGCTGCGCCCGAATTCACGCTCACCGATCTTGAAGGCCGCAAGCTGAGCCTCGCCGACTACAAGGGCAAGGTCGTGTTGCTCGATTTCTGGGCCACCTGGTGCGGGCCCTGCCGTACCGAGATTCCGCACTTCGTGGAGATGCAGAACAAGTACAGCACCGATGGCTTCCAGGTCATTGGAATCTCGATGGACGATGATGCCAAGCCGGTGCGCGACTTCTATAAGCAGTACAAGCTGAACTATCCTGTCGCCGTGGGCGACGATAAACTCGCCGAGCGTTACGGCGGAGTACTCGGGCTGCCGGTTAACTTCATCATCGATCGTGAAGGTCGGATCTACGCCCGACATCTTGGCGCGACGGATGTGTCGATATTTGACAGCGAAGTAAAGGAACTACTTGGAAAGAACTAATGCGCAACGGTGAGTCCCTGGGAATCGCGTCTTTCAATCCGTTGGCGGCGATCGAGGTTTACCGTGTAACCTAGTATTTCAGACTTGCTGCCAATCGAACTGCCGCTGGGGAGAGAATATGCCAGACTGGGCGTGGATCGTTTTATTCGTACTCGGCTATACTTTTCTGACGCAATGGTTGCTGCCCAAGTTGGGCGTACAGACTTGACGGAGCGCCTCTTGTTCCGTCGAGTCTCGACGGAGTGACCGGTCGCAATCGGCCCCGGAACTTCCGCCTTCGCGCACCAAGTAGCGGCTCGCTGCGTGGATACGTGCAATTAATCGCAGTCAGAATTTGTTTATGCAGCTATCGCGCGCTGGCAAGTCCATCGAGATCTGTGGCGCGGCGCAGTTATGCTCACCGTCCTCCAAACCGTTTGCGCACAAACGTCGCATTTACTAGTTCGACAATAAATCGCTAACTTTTGTGCCCACTCGTTATTAAACCTGAAGCAAATTCAGCATTCGTGGTTACAATCTTCGCAAGTTGGTGATCCTTGCCCCGGGAAATGAATTCGGTTCGAACCACGCTTGAGGAACGCATCCTCGTCGTCGACGATGACGAGTCCATATTGGAGATTATTTCCTCGATGCTGACTCACGCCGGTTACGAGTGCCGCACCGTGACGTCCGGCCAGCAGGTGATTGCAGCGCTGCAGGCGGATGACAACTACGCCCTTCTGCTCTCCGACCTCGCCATGGAAGGCATGGATGGCTTCGCCGTATTGGAACGTGTTAAGCGGCTCCAGCCACAAATGCCTGTCGTGATGATTACTGCGGTTCACGACATTTCGGTTGCCCTGGCCGCCATTCGCAGCGGAGCCTACGACTATCTGCTGAAACCTTTTGAGCGCGAGCAACTCATCGCGACCGTACGAAGGGCCCTGGAAAATCGCCGCTTGAAACTCGAGAACATCTCCTATCAAAACAACCTGGAAGAGCTCGTATCTGCCCGCACTGAACTGCTGGAACGCGCCATGAAAGAGCTTGAGCGGTCGTACAACCTTACCCTTGAGGCACTCGGCGACGCGCTGGATCTGAAGGACGCCGAAACCGAAGGACACTCCAAGCGCGTAACCGCATTCACCATGGCAATTGCGCTCGCCATGGAACTGCCGCCGGATCGCAGGAATGTCATCGCGCGCGGTGCCTTTCTGCACGATGTGGGGAAAATGGCGATTCCCGATGCCATCCTGCGCAAGCCCGGACGCCTTACCCCCGAAGAGCAGATGTTGATGCGTGAGCACGCGCTAAAGGGCTATCAGATGCTGCGCAAGATTCCCTTCTTGCATGAAGCCGCCAACATTGTGTACTCCCACCAGGAACGGTATGACGGCAGCGGCTATCCCCGGGGTCTGAAGGGAGACCAGATCCCCCTGGGGGCACGTATATTCGCCGTCGCCGACACCTTCGACGCCATTTCTTCAGACCGGCCTTACCGCGCGGCGCAGTCAATCTCTGCCGCCCGCCGTGAAATCCAGAAGTACTCTGGGCGTCAGTTCGATCCCAGTGTTGTGGATGCCTTCATGTCAATCTCCGAGGATCTGTGGCAAAAACTCCGTGATGAAATCGATGCACAGAGTACATCGAAAAGAAGGTAATTTGGACGTCGCAGGAACGGCCATTTCAAGACCTGGCAATCAGCCGACTTGACCCGATTGCAAACGTGCGAATTACACTATCTGGCAGTTAGGAAAGAGGAGAGACCTAGTGAGCATCGTCCTGACCGCTTCTGAGATTGACCTTGCGCTGAAGAACTTGTCTGGCTGGACCAGAACCGCGAGCACTATTGAACGCGTGTTCCAATTCGACAGCTTCGCGCAGGCGATGGAATTCGTCAACAAGATCGCCGACGCTGCCGAAACGGCGAATCATCACCCTGACATTCTCATCAACTACAACAAGGTCACGCTCTCCTTGGTATCCCACGACTCCGGCGGGGTCACTCAGCGCGACATTCGAATGGCGGGAAGAATCAACGAAGTGGCGGGTGCTTAGAGCCTATTCCGGGGCGTCGTAACTGAACGGTGAAAAGTGACGTTTCAGTCCAGCGTTCTGACCAAAATGAATGGCTCTGAAGACTTCGGAGGCGCAATCGCCACAGAAGATTGGCGACGTAGGGTCTGCGTTCTGCTCCGAATGAGGGGGTTGTCTCAGCGTCCCAATTCGCTGCGCGGCGCCAGCGACTCGGCAATCTGGTTCAGCGCCGCCTGGATCCGCTCCAATTCCAGCTGGGCATTCTCGTTCCATTCCACCCACCGCTCTGGAGCTTCGTGAAACTTTGCTCGCCAGCGTCGCAGGGTCTCTCGCCCGTTGTCTGTGAGGAGATAGGCGCCGATTCCACCGACGCCAAGGACAGTGAGTGGAACAAACCATTTGCGCATTGGCCGCTCCTTGAGCACCCTCCCCGCTTCACCAATCTCCCGGTGCCTACATGAATCTATTCTCCACGATTCGAACACTTCAGAGGACGCAATCTGTCGGTATCGACCTTGATTCCGGGGGAATTCCCGAAATGAAATTCCTTCTGCGTGATTCGTACCCTCTTTTTTACTCGCCACAAACTCGCCTTCGGTCTGCCAACCACCCAGTGACTCATATGCTTTCGTCACACACTCTCGACTTACAATGTAGGAAGTTGACCATTTCTGGTTCGACGCGTCTGAAAGGCACCATGAAACGAATTCCTCAGTTGCTGATTTTCGTCACACTTCTCACGTCTGTTTTTGTCCTCCTGATTCCGCCCAGGCTACACGCCCAGGAGCGCACTTCGGCCCCGACTCCCAATACCGTTTGGGTGGGCGCTGACGGAAAATACGAAGCCGAACCTGACACCGCACTCGTGCAATTCAACATTTCGGCCCAAGAAGATACTCTGCAGGCGGCCACGGTCCGCGCTAACAAGGCTGCGGAACAAGTACGCCAGCTACTGCGCACGAACGGCCTTGATCCCAAGCAGGCACAAGTGGGGACGTTCTCGGTGCAGCCGGTCTATGACTACAAGAACCCCAAGCGCAAGCTGGTCGGCTACCGCGTTGACACCAGCATTACCATCAAATTCAAGGATTTCTCCAAAATTGGACCCATCACCCAGGGCTTGGCCGATTTGGATATCACTGGCAACCAATCGTTGAGCTATATCCTCGAAGATATGGATGCCGCTAAAATCAAAGCCGTCGAAGACGCCCTTCACCGGGCCCACGAAGAAGCCAGCGCTGTGGCCCGCAGCAGCGGTCGCAACTTGGGCGAACTCTCCTACGCCTCAGTGGACACATACGAGCAGCCGCGACCTAGGCCTATGATGATGGCCGCTCCGATGGCCATGAAGGCGGCTGATAATGCGCCGGCGCCAACCGAGGAGTTTGGTGCGCAGAAGGTAACGGTGACGGCCCACGTGAATGCGATGTACAACCTGAAATAGATATCTACCTACGGGTAGCGAGCTCGATGCGTATGTCCGATGAAGAGTGCTGCAGGCACTGGCCAAGGCGAAGATGAAGGCGTTCGGAGCGATCGAGAGGGTCAGATTAAGATGCCCACTTCCGCGACTTTGTGCAGTTTTTTGCGTTAGAGAAGTGGTCGACACAATTTCTACTTCGGGAGAACCATGCGGTACACGACTTTGTTGTTTGCGATGTTTCTGAGCCATGCCGTAGTCTCGCCCGCACAGGACCAGTCGCATGTGGCGCCGCAAGCTCCGGCGTCGCAGCAACAGTCGAACGTCGATCCATCCCTCGAATATAGCGTCCCATCCGGCACTAAGGTACCACTGAGGCTCACGCAAGGCATCACCACGAAGACCGCGAAAGAAGGCGATCCGGTGTATGCCCAGACGGCGTTTCCGATCACTCAAAATAACCGTATCCTGATCCCGGCCGGAACCTACGTCCAAGGCGTGGTACGGAGGGTCGTGCGGCCAGGGCGGGTCAAGGGCCGCGCCGAATTGCAAATGAGCTTCACCTCCATGATCTTTCCCAACGGATACACCGTGCTACTCCCGGCCACGGTCCAGGGGGTTCCCGGTTCCCAAAGCGTGAGCGCCAAGGGCCCGGAAGGCACGATTCAGGAAGAGGGGAGCAAGGGCAAAGACGCCGCCACCATCGCGAAAACAACGGCCGCCGGTACAGGCATTGGCGCGATCGCGGCGGGTAGCGGGAAAGGCGCGGGAATCGGCGCTGCGTCAGGCGGCGCGCTCGGAATCGCTACCGTTCTCCTGACGCGTGGACCCGAGATTCAATTGAATCCTGGTTCGTCGGTCGAAATGGTATTGGAACGTGAGCTGAACCTGGAAGGCACCAAGCTGAGGCAAGAATGACTTCTCTGCTCGTTTCCCGGATGCGAGCGCCGAACTCAATAAATCAGGTATTTCGACCTGACCAGTAGGAATCGGTCAAGCCCGTCTCGCCAGTCTTCGGCAATGCGGCGCGGATCCTCGCCAGCCTGCAGTCCCTGTAGTGCTGCCTGATTGGCCAGAAGTACGTTCATTTTTGCGAGGTCAAATTGCTGCGGATACAGTTTGTGCAAAGCTGCGGCCAGTTCCACGCCTAGCTCCGGCGCATCCAGGGTTTCGCGGTTGGTCACGATGATTTGTACTCCACCACACGCCTGCGCTGCGGAGGTGCTTGAACCCGGAGTGAACTCCGTCGGCACAAAGCGAACTCCTGCGATCAGCCGCGCATTCAGATAAGCGGAGAGCTGTTTAGGCTTTATCCAGGGGGCTCCGATCACCTGGAAGGGCATGTCCGTCCCGCGTCCCACCGAAACATTTGTGCCTTCCATCAGAGCGACGCCAGGATAAAGAATTGCCTGCTCCAAGTTGCGGAGATTGGGGGACGGATTCACCCACTCCGCCCCGGTTGAATCGAACCAGTCACCACGCATCCAGCCCTTCATAGGAACCACAGTCAGGTTGGCGTTGATACGACGCTCGCCGTTATATAGTTTGGCCAATTCCCCGATGGTCATACCATGTCTGACTGCCACATTGTGGTAGTTCACAAAGCTTTCCTGTCCGGCATCGGAAACCGGGCCCTGTATATATGCCCCATTCACGGGATTAGGCCGGTCCAGTACGACGATCGGCTTCCCTGCCTTGGCCGCGGCTTCGAGGAAGTATCCCAACGTGGTCTCGTAGGTGTAGAAGCGCGCTCCCGCGTCCTGTATATCGAACACCAGTACATCCAGATTGCGGACCAGGTCGGGACTTGGCCGACGCTTGACGTCGCTGTCACCATAGACGCTATAGACAGCGACGCCTGTCGCGGCGTCCTTCGAATTCGCGATGTCTGTGGTGTCAGCGGTGCCTTGCAATCCGTGCTCCGGACTGAAGATTGCCGTCAGTTGAACCTGAGGTGCCCGCGCCAGCACATCGATCGTGCGCCGGCCCTGGCTGTCCACCCCCGTCTGATTGGTTACCAGACCGACGCGGGGCTTGGCCACGCCCGGTACCTTCAATGCATCGAAGTTTCGCTCCTCAAGCTGGTCGATGCCGGGCTTCACCTCTCCGTTGCGCGTGACAATGCGCCGGCCCCCGGCGGCAGCCTCGTTATATCCAGTGATTCGTGCCAGCCTGAGTTTTTGGCTCTCGGCGACGTGCAATTGCAGCGCGGCAGTCACGGCCGTCGCCACCTCTGTACGCAGCGCGATCACGTTCCCCTGTTTGAGATGGATTGCGTTGGTCAGCAACACGATGTAAGTGTCGGTCGTGGGATCGATCCACAGCGACGTTCCCGTGAATCCCGTGTGACCATACGACCCGACGGGTAGCAACTCCCCTCGGTTCGACGAGAACGGCGAGTCGATGTCCCATCCCAATCCGCGCACGACGGTGAGGTTCGGCGGCTGCTGCGGCGTGGTCATCTTCTCCACGACCAAGCGCGACCACACTGGCGAGCCGCCATTCAGTAGCGCCTGCGCAAACTTCGCCGTGTCGTCCGCAGTGGAAAACAACCCGGCATGCCCGGCCACTCCCCCCATCTGCCGTGCCGTCGGATCGTGCACTACGCCGCGCAGCATCAGGCCGGAGCGGTCGTCTTTCTCGGTGGGCGCGATACGCAAGAACCACGACTGCGGCGGAAGATATCTCGTCGCAGTCATTCCCAGCGGGCTGAAGACAAAAGCCTCGGCGTATTGGTTGAGCCCCAGTCCGCTGACCCGCTGCACCAACTCGCCCAGCACAATGAAATTAATGTCGCTATAGAGAAACGTAGAGCCCGGCGGGTTGACTAGTTTTTCAGCATTGGCCATTCGGAATGCTTCCGCCTGCCCCGTCCAATCCGGTTTCAGGTCGAGGTCGGCGCGCAGGCCTGAGTAGTGGGTCAGCAACTGCCTGATAGTGACGTCTTCCTTGCCGTTCTGCGCGAATTCCAGAATGTACTTCGCCACTGGATCGTTGAGCTTGATTTGCCCCAGTTGCACTAGTCGCATGATGCTGCTGGTGGTGGCCATCACCTTGGTCAATGACGCCATGTCGAAAATGGTGTCCACCGTCATGGGCTCGATTAAGGGATCCAGCGAGCGGCTTCCGAAGGCCTTGCGATACACTACCTTGCCCTCGTGCCCGACAATGACGACCGCTCCCGGTGTGAGTCCTTGGAGAATCGCATTCTTCACCACCGCATCGACCGGAGCGAAACGCTCCAGATTGGCGGCCAAATCCATCACCAGCGGGTTCGGGTTTTGCGAGGCGATCTGCGCCTGCGACGGTGCTCCAGAGAGAAATACATGTAGAAGGAAGAGAACTGCTAAGACCGGCCAATGTGGACGACGACTCAAGTGGCTGAAACCCTTTCTGCTTGCACCAATGAAGATTCGACGATCGCCCCTCACGCTCGGCATGATCGGTATCGTGCGGGCAAGCTATTATAAGTTGCCGTCTATGGCGGCTTCAGCATGAGGGCGGGTTTGAACCAAACACCGCAACCCGATGAAGTCCTTAATCCTGCGTTCGACGAGCAGGAATCGCGATTTGCGCGAGCCTTTGCGCTGATTCGCGAGGCCGTCCAGCAGAGAGCGTTTCCCGGCGCAGCGCTGGCCGTGACCCATCGCGGAGCTCTAATAGTCTCTGAGGGATTCGGCCACTTCACCTACGACTCGACATCGCCTGAAGTCCACGCTGACACAATCTTCGACCTGGCTTCAGTGACGAAGGTGGTCGCCACCACAGCGATGGCGATGATCCTCCACGAACGGGGAATTTTGCACCTGGAATCCCCGGTGGCCACCGTCCTCCCCGAATTCGCCTCTCTGGCTCCGCGGGAACAACGAGCGGACCGCGAAGTCGTGACGGTTCGGATGTTGCTAGCCCACTCCAGCGGACTGCCTGCTTACGTGAAGCTGTTCGGGACAGCGCGCACTCGCGACGAACTGGTTCGCTCTGCGATGGCGACTCCGTTGGTGGCTGCCCCCGGCTCGAAAGGTGACTATAGCGACATCGGCTTCATTCTGCTTGGCGAATTCCTCGCCCATCTCGGCGCTGCCCCGCTCGATGTCTTCGCGCAGAAGGAAGTCTTCGCGCCTCTGGGAATGACACGCACTTGTTTCAATCCACCGGAGGAATGGAAATCAGGCATTCCGCCGACCGAAGATGACCGCACTTTTCGTCATCGGGTTGTTCAGGGCCAGGTCAACGACGAGAACGCCTGGGTGATGGGAGGCATCGCCGGACACGCTGGCCTATTTGCCCCTGCGATCGATGTCGCCCGCTTCGCTGAATGCATGCTGCGTGGTGAATCACCCATTCTGAAACCCGCCACGGTCGAGATCTTCACCCGGCGTGAGGCTTTGCCTGTGGGTACTTGTCGCGCGCTGGGTTGGGACACGCCATCACAATCATCATCGTCCGGCGCGTATTTCTCACCCCGCTCGTTCGGGCACCTCGGCTACACAGGCACGTCGTTGTGGATCGATCCGGACCGCCAGCTTAGCATGACGCTGCTCACAAATCGCACCTGGCCCGATCGCTGTTCACAGGCTATCCGTCAAGTTCGCCCTCTCGTTCACGACGCCATCGTCGAAGCGTTGTAACCTAAGAAATGCGATCCGCTGTCCGACATGAAACACAAGCCCGCAACCGACACCGCCAAGCTCGATACCGAACAACGCAACCCCGCCAGTCGCGCGCTCGACACGCTGTCCGCCTTGCAAATCGCGACCATCGTGAATGCCGAGGACGCCAAAGCGGTCCGCGCCGTTAAGAAAGCCCTTCCGCAAATCGCCCAAGCCATCGACGCCATCGCCGAAGCGGTCTCCCACGGAGGCCGACTGATCTACGTTGGCACGGGAACAAGCGGGCGCATTGGCGCGCTTGACGCAGTGGAGTGCCCTCCGACGTTCAACATTGCCCCTGACCTTATCCAATTCGTGATCGCCGGAGGCGACGCGGCACTGGGAGCACCAATTGAAGCCGACGAAGACTCCCGCGCCGCCGGACGCGCTGATCTTGCTCGTCGCAGGCCCTCGCGGCGCGACGTCGTGGTCGGAATCGCCGCTAGTGGCCGCACGCCCTACACCGTCGCCGCCCTGGAATACGCCCGCTCGAAGGGCTCGAAAACAATTGCAATAGCGGGCAACCGGCACTCGCCGCTGGAACGCGCATCCGACATCGGCATTGTCGTCGACACAGGGCCAGAAGTGTTGACGGGGTCGACTCGCATGAAGGCCGGCACTGCGCAAAAGATGGTGTTGAACATGCTGTCCACTGGAGCCATGACGCGCATGGGCTTCGTGTACGAAAACCTAATGGTCAACGTCCATCTCAAGAACAGCAAGCTGGCGGAGCGCGGCATTCGGATCGTGATGCAGGCCACGGGTCTCGATCGTGAAGCAACCGTAAAAGTGCTGCGTAAGGGTGGCGGCAGCGTGCCGATTGCCATCGTGATGTCCAAAACCGGCGTGACTCGCGCCGAAGCCGAACAGCGTTTACGTCGATCCCACGGCCGCATTCGTGCCGCATTGAAGTAGCACGCCAGCTTAATTAGCCTTTGTCGGGCGCTGCATCCCGAGAGTCAGTCGGCGCCATCCGCGACTGCCGGACGCATTCCTCGTAAAATGAGTCCGGCGTTGCAAGCATTCCAAGCAGCGTCAGACAGTTCAGGATTCCTATCGATGGACAAGTTCGTTATCCGAGGCGGCAATCCGCTGGTTGGCAGTATCCGTATCAGCGGCGCTAAGAACGCTGCCCTTCCGGCTATGGCTGCCGCTCTTCTCACCGAAGAACAAGTCATTCTCGAAAACATTCCCCAGGTCCGCGACATCGTCACCGAGCGCAACTTGCTTGCAGCCATGGGCGCCGAGGTCGAACTGGGCTATGGACGGGCCCAGCACCGCACCACCATCTCGTGCCGCAATCTCATCAATGCCGAAGCTTCTTATGACCTGGTGAAAACCATGCGTGCGTCCACACTGGTGCTGGGACCACTGGTTGCGCGCATGAAGACCGCCCGCGTCTCGCTGCCCGGCGGCTGTGCCATCGGCGCTCGTCCCATCGATCTGCACCTCAAAGGCCTGGAAAAACTGGGCGCCCAAATCTCGCAGGAACATGGCTACATCGAGGCTCGCGCCGAGCGACTTAAGGGTGCGCGTATCGCCTTCGAGAAGATCACCGTTACTGGGACCGAAGACTTACTGATGGCAGCCACCCTGGCTGAGGGAGGGACCGTCCTCGAGAACTGTGCGTGCGAACCCGAGGTTGTCGACCTCGCCGCGTTGCTCGTAAAGATGGGAGCGCAAATCGAAGGCGCTGGAACGCGAACCATTCGTGTGGAGGGTGTCGATAAGCTGCATGGCGCGCGTCACCGTGTTATTCCCGACCGGATCGAGGCCGGTACTTTCATCATTGCGGCGGCGCTTACGGGAGGCGACCTGACCGTTGCGGGCTGCGATCCTCAGCACCTTGGCGCTCTGCTGAGCAAGTTGGATGAATGTGGCATACACGCAACAGTCACCACCGATTCGGTGCGGGTAGTCAACGGCGGCCCGCTCAAGGCCGCCGACATTGTCACTGAAGAATACCCCGGCTTCCCCACCGATATGCAGGCACAGTACATGGCGCTGGCGACGCAGGCTGACGGCACCAGCCTGATCACGGAAAACATTTTCGAGAATCGTTACTTGCATGCGCAGGAGTTGGTGCGCATGGGCGCAAATATCAAAATCGAAGGTCGGCGCGCCGTGGTGCGGGGCATGACTCCGCTCAGTGGCGCCGCGGTGCAGGCTAGCGACCTGCGGGCTTCCGCGTCGCTCGTCCTGGCCGCTCTCGTCGCCGACGGCGAAACCATCGTCGACCGCGTTTATCATATCGACCGCGGTTACGAGCGAATTGAAGAAAAACTGCGCGCCGTGGGAGCGCAAATTCGCCGCATCGGGCAGCTCATTCCCAGACGCCCGCCAGCACAAGTTGAGGCCGACTGAAACACAAGGTGTCTGCACGATGAATGATTGGCGTCATCCGATTAAAACCATGCCCTCGCATTCTCACGCGTTTTTTGCTGGCACTACCGGGCATTCTCACGCACAGTAAAAGGTAGTATGATTCAGTTCTGCGGCTGCCCCCCGGCTGCGATCAAATCACTCCGTTCTACAGATGGGAGCTTGGCATGGATACTTCAAAGATGAATTCCTTTATGCAGTCGAGTTGGACCTGGGCCATCGCCGCG
>Ga0209040_10003130_pt1 | contig 12742 bp, 14 predicted proteins | sample BogFormECP12_OM3_FD_188240 | JGI IMG/M metagenome (GOLD analysis project Ga0209040, IMG submission 188240) | Bog forest soil microbial communities from Calvert Island, British Columbia, Canada - ECP12_OM3 (SPAdes) (version 2) | ecosystem: Environmental > Aquatic > Freshwater > Wetlands > Bog ... | reverse complement strand
ATCCTCGCCTCCCCCGGCCGCCAGTTCCGCCACCGCGGCGGTCACCGTCGTGCGCGACGCCCCGGTCACACGAGTTACCGCTGGCAGCACATCTGAACACGTCCGTACAACCAGACCGCCACCGCCTGACCACGCCTAAATCAAGATCAACAACCGCCACCTACAAATATGATCGCGCAGCGGCGGGTCGGCTGCACCGCCGGCGGCAGCGATCCGCCGGATATCGCCGCGGGCGCGATCGAGCAGCGCTACCACCGGCTGAATACCGAACACGAGACCACCATCTTTCCCGGCTCCGACGCTCTCATCGTGACAGCCGCCGAACAGCAAAAGGCCGACGAGCGGGCACGGTCGCAGATCGCATCGGTGCAAGCCGCCCTCGGCCATCACCCCACCGCCGAGTAGTCCCACCTGACACAGGCGACTACGAGTGATTGACGGACCAGGCCGCGGCCGCCGCGGCTGGCCAGGCGACCCACTGACATGGGTCACGGCGCGGTGGAAGATGACGGTACAGATGTCGCCGTGGTCGGCGATGATGCGAACGAGGTCATAATACCGAAGGACACCCTGGAGGCATCGATCAGGAATTGCCACGGGCGTCCATCGACGTCGGGGCTGCTCACCAACAGCGGTTGGCCGGCGCTAGTCGTCATACCAATTTCCTATCTCCTGGACAATTCACCGCAGCCCAGTCAGGCCGATGTCATCGTTTCGCCGCGACCGCCCGTGGGGATAGGGTCTGAAGTCATCACGGCCCCGGTCACACGGCGCACGGCCGGGCGCCAGCGGCTACGTCGTCAAGGACATCAAGGGGATGGACCTGGCCCGCGCGATCAAAGACGTCGGCGCCGGTAAGTCGCTGCTCGACAACAGAGCGGCTGCCGCATTGATGGCGAAGCTGCGCGGCGAGGCCGCACATTCCAATCCGCTGTCGGGACTGACCGACCAAGAACGGGCATTGCTTGACCTGCTCGGTGAGGGGCTGACCAACAAACAGATCGGGGAAAGGATGTTCCTGGCCGAGAAGACCGTCAAGAACTACGTGTCTCGGCTGCTCGCGAAGCTCGGCATGGAACGCCGAACCCAGGCGGCGGTGTTCGTTTCCAAACTCGATCGACCACAGCGGTCTGGCGAATAACACCGCATCGATCCGGTCGATGCCGGCCGGCTACAAGGGCTGAGGCCTAGGTTGCGCCATCCGATTCGATGACGGCAACGCCGGCAGCCAACAGGCGCCGGCACCGATTCAACGTTAGGGGTATCAAATGAGTGGTGACCGTCGCCTTTCACGCTCAGTGGTTTTCGGATCACCCTGAGGCTGTGACGTTCGCAGAAGCCTGGGCCGACCGCAACTTTGAGAGGAACTGCCGCGCCGGTAGCCGTGCGGCGCAGGGACATCTGGGAAGGGGCCTCAGTCGGTGGTCACACCGGCGAGGAGCCGCTTCAACGTTCGCGCGTTGTGCACGGCGTTGCCGCCGCCGTCGTTGTTGAAGTAGACCACCACGTCGCGACCTTCGCCTTTCCACTCTGCTATCCGGTCGGCCCACCACCGCAGCGCTGCGTCGGTGTACGAACCGGCGTACAGCGGTTGGTCGGGCGGCCCGTGCATCCGCACGTAAACCTTATCGGTGGTGGCGCGCGCGATTTGCGGCAAGCCCGCGCCACTCATCACCACATATGCTGCTCGATGCCGCTCCAGTAGGTCATAGACCGCCGCGGCTTGCCACGACGGATGGCGCAGTTCCATCGCGACCCTGATCTCATCCGGCAGGCAGCCGAGGAAGTAGTCGAGGCGAGCGTCGTCGCGTTCGAGCTGCGGGTGCACTTGCACCAGCAGCATTTCGCGCCGATCGCCCAACGCCGCCCAGCATCGCTGGAACCGCTCGATCCAGGGTTCGGGCGAGCTGAGCCGACGGAAATGCGACAGCCCTCGATGGGCCTTGACCGACATCGAGAACCCGGCGGGCAGCCGCTCGCGCCATCCGGCGAACGTGGCATCCCGCGGCCACCGGTAGAAGCTGGCGTTCAGCTCGACGGTGTCGAACTCCTCGGCGTAGCGGGCAAGTCTCGCTGCCACAGGCATTTTCGGTGGATACAGCACACCGGTCCAGTGGTCGTAAGACCAGCCCGACGTACCTATCCGCACCGTCACGTTGCCGGCTCACGCGCTGGCCGGCCAGCGGGAACTTTCGCGGCGGATCGGTCACTGCGGCCGTCTTTGCGTGGTCGAGGACATGGCGCAGCGCCGGGCAAGTCGATGAGCCCGCGGCGGACGACTTCGTAGTCATCGACGAGAAAGACCTTAACCATGGCGAGCCCTTCGAGGTTGACGTAGCGGCGATTGACGACGAGCAACGAGCAGCCGCCGACGACGTGACCATTCCGCTGCAGCGGCGAGTTACGTTACCCGCCAAGCTGATTCACTGATTTTACCGCATCGCGGAGTGGGTGCTACAGGCCGCTGGGGTAGGTCTCCGGCGTCTCTCCGGCGATCCACAGACTGGTCGCTTCCAGCGGCTCGAGGGCTTGCGTGGTGTCGATGTGGATCATTGCGTCGAACTGATCTGCCGGGCGGACGTGGAAGTAGTGGCTTTGCCGTTCGGTCGCGGGCTGGTAGATCACGCCGATGGCGCGGCCCAACCGGGCCATGTCTAAGACGTCCCCGGCCGCGGGGTTGTCGTGCATGGCGATGAGGAACGCGCCCTTACCGCTCTCGTGGAACAGTTCCTCGACGCTGCCGTTCAGTGCGGGTCGGACGACTTTGCGTTCGGCGACACCTCCCCATTCGCTGGCGGCGGTAACCGTTCCGGTGTAGGTGCTGAGACCGATCAGGCGCGACTCGTCGGCGTATCGTTGCCGCACTAGCTGACCCAATGTGAGCTGGCCGTCCGCGGCCACTTCGGTCGCGCGGGCGTCACCAACATGGGAATTGTGGGCCCACACCACGATTCGTGCGGGTTCGGCGCCATCGTGGCGATCCAGATGTGTCAGCAGTGCCGCCAGGGTCTCCGCCATGTGCTCGTCGCGGAGATTCCACGACGTGACGCGGCCGCTGAACATCGCACGGTAGTAGACCTCCGCGTTGCGCACCGTCTGAGCGTTTTGCTGCGCATAAAACAACTCGTCCTCGGCCAGCAGCCCGTCGCGGCGGGCGTAGGCAAGCGCGTTGCGCTGCAAGTCAACCAACTGCTCGAGCGCCTCGCGCTCACATGACAGACCGGCGCCGAAGGCTGCCGCGAATCCGTAGGCCTGCCCATCGTCGGCGGAGGCATGATCGAAGCAGGCGTAGCGTTCACGCGCTCGGGCCGCCGCCCGCGGGTCCACCGTGTCGAGATAGGCGATCACCTCACGGATAGACCGGTGCAGGCTGTAGAGATCCAGACCATAGAAGCCCACTTGTCGCTGGTCGTCTACCACACAGCGCTGGTTATGCCACCGTAGCCACTGGGCGAAGTCGCGGACGACGACGTTGCGCCACATCCAGGCCGGGAAGCGTTCGAATCCTCGCAACGCTTCTTCTGCGGTCTTGTCCGTACCGCGGCCCCGGACGTATCGGTTCACCCGGTACGCGTCGGGCCAGTCGGCCTCCGCCGCGACTGCGCAGAAGCCCTTCTCTTCGATCAGCCACTTCGTCATATCGGCGCGCGCTTGGTAAAACTCGTGGGTGCCGTGCGAGCTTTCGCCGATGAGCACGATCCGCGCGTCACCGATCAACTCGGCCAACACTTCCCGTGGCGGCATTCCGGCCGGTGCGTCGATGGCGGCGGCGCAGATGACATCGGCCGGCGTCTTCGCCGGAGCCCCCGCCAACGCGGCGGCCCCAGTCGTCGGCGTGTCGAGCAGTGCACGAACCTCTTGGTCGCTGACTTGGTTGAAGTCCCAGAAGGATTCTCCGACGGCGAGGAAAGGCGTGGGCATCGTCGCGCAGACCACGTCGTCGACGATCCCGGCGAATTCACGGCACGTCGATTCGGGCGCCGCCGGCACCGCGATGACGATTTGCGCCGGTTCCGCTTCGCGTATTGCGTGGACTGCGGCAAGCATGCTGGATCCGGTCGCCAGCCCGTCGTCGACCAGAATGACCGTCTTGCCCGCCACGTCGGCCGGCGGCCGACCGCCGCGATAGGTCGCCTCCCGCCGGATCAGCTCACGACCCTCACGTTCGGCGACATCGCGCAATTGCTGCGCTGTGACCTGCAGGGCCCGCAGGATATCGTCGTTCACCACGACGCGGCCACCGCTGGCCAGCGCGCCCAGCGCGAACTCCTCATGACCCGGAGCCCCCAGCTTACGGACAACGAAGGCGTCCAGCGGGGCGCCGAGTGCTCTGGCCACCTCCCATGCGACGGGAATCCCGCCCCGGGCCAACCCCAGGACGACAACGTCCTTTTTGTTGCGGTATGCCGCCAGCAGATCGGCCAGTATCCGGCCGGCTTCGCGGCGGTCGCGGAAAACCCGCCTAGGCGCGCGTCGCGCCAAGCTTGTCGCCCTTGCCATTGGTGTACTTCCTCCGCCGACGTTTCGGGTGGTCAGTGCAGCTGCGACACCGGTTCGTGGGTGACGGCTTGAATGTCGGATGCTGTTGCGGCCAGGAGTTGGTGGGCCAGGTCAGACAGCGCGCGGGCAGCCGCGAGTTCGTCGCCGATATCCGTAACACTCCGGTCTGCCGGGTTGCAACGGGCAAGGCCCACACCAACAAGCTTCTGATCGCGCCAGTGCAACCGTGCCTTGGCCCGTGTGCGCTCGTCATGTTCGTCGATGGAGATCTCGACGTTCCAGTGCTTCTGCTCTTGATCGGAATCTTTGTGCGCCATTTCGCCTCCTCGTAATGGCCAGCTGGACCCGCGCTGTCGAACGGTGAGCCGGGGATCCCGGGATGGTTGCTCCGGGATCCCCGCCCAAGTCAATTGGTGCACTGAACCTGAACGTGCTTCTCAGTAGGCTGCGCTTCGGGAACCGCCACCGAGACCGTCAGGATGCCCTTGTCGTAACTGGCTTTGATGTCGTCTTCATCGGCACCGGCCGGCAGCGTGACCGAGCGCATGAATGAGCCGTAGGAGAACTCCGAGCGGCCCTTGGATTCTTTCTTTTCACCGCGCTCGGCCTTGATCGTCAGCTGCCCATCGGTCACGGTGATGTCGACGTCTTTGGCCGGGTCGATTCCGGGCAGCTCGGCGCGAATCACGTAATGACCGTCCTCGACCTCGTCCTCGAGCCGGATTAGGTGGGTGTCGATCGTCGGCGCGAGATTCGCCCAGGCCGGGAAACCGGTGAACAGCTCGGAGATGTCGGGCAGCAGCGATCGCCGGCGATGCTTCACGGGAAGTTTGCTCATGATGTTCCTCACCGCATGAGTGGCTGGTTCAGACGTACCGTTTGATTCGAGCACCTCGCAGCCGCACGTCGGTAGGGACCAAAGTCCCTTGGGGCCGCGCTTGACGACGACCACGGCCCAGCCGCTCGGCAACCCTTCGATTGCCTGCACCCCCCACCTCGGCGGCGGCGGCCGAAGCGTCCAACTCGCCTAGGAAGTCGGAAGCATCCCGGGTTTCATGCACACCTCGTTACGTGTGACCGGTGTGCTGCCCGATCCGGAGATGAGCGTAGTACTCGGCCTCGGCTTCTGCCGGCGGGCGGCGGGCACTTGGCCGGGGTGTCCCCGGCAGGCGACCGACTGCGCGGCGTGCAAGCTTTGCGGTGCTTGGTCTTCGCCGTTGACTAGATGGACCAGTGTCAGGATTGCATGTGATGCACAGACTCCAGCCGATACAGGCGTGGGTCAAGGCTGATCGCGATCTCGGCCAGACGTGCAAACTCGGCTTGGATTCGCGCGCCGCCACCGCGGCGACCACGACCTCGACGCTTCCCTTGGCCGGCTTGATCAGCGCCGACGGTGCGATACGCGCTGCACCCAGGATGCCGATCCGCAGCGGAGCGGCCCCGTTACGAGACACGGACCCGACGCTAGCACCGGTCCCGGCTCGGTCGGTGACACGAGAAGTCGGAGGCGACTCAGCAGGGCAGGCACCGCCTACGGTGGATTCCTCTGTGTTGTGTGCACCGGTGAGCGGGTACACGCTGACGTTGGCGTTGTCCAAGACGAGGGACCGACTGAGCGGTCTTTTGATGACTTTCGTCTCTATTGCGGCCGGTGTCGGTGCGGAAACCATGAAGGCGTGATACCTACATCCAGAGGGTTTGTGACGATGCGGTCCGGCCGCGTTGAGCTGCCAAAACAGAAGCTGGACGCGATCGCGTGGAAGTTTCTCGGTTCTGAGTTCACCGGGCAGGTCTATGCCGGCTGGCCGATCGACCGGCGTGTGGACGCCTACCTGCTGCGCCAGGGGCTGATCGATGTCGCCAATGACGGGGGCGCCTGCAACGCCTTACTAGAACGCGTGATGGCCAACATCGGTCGCGCTGTCCGCGACGGCCTGCTCACGGCGCCGCACAGATAGGTACGGCCGTGGAAGTGATCCGCAAGACGCCCGCCGACTGTCGTGTCCCGCCGAATCTGAAGGACTACGACCACGCCCGCGGGGTATTCGACTGGTCCGATGTGCCGGCGTTGTGCGAAGGCATGGGGAGTGGGGGCTGCAACATTGCCTACGCCGCCGTCGACCGGCACGTCGACGGCCCGGTGGCGGCGCGTACGGCGCTGCGGTTCATAGCCGACACCGGCGCCGCGGGCGAACTGGTCACCCACGACATCAGTTATGCGGAGCTCGGGCGGCTGGCCCGCCGGTTCACCAACGTGCTGCGCTCACTGGGTGTCGGCAAGGGCGAGCGGGTCTTCGCGATCATGGGACGCATTCCTGAGCTCTACGTCACGGTGCTGGGTGGGCTGCGCAACGGCAGCATGGTCTCCCCGTTGTTCTCGGCCTTCGGGCCCGAGCCGATCGCCACCCGGGTCACCATCGGTGAAGCCAGGGTGCTGGTGACCACTACGGCGATTTATCACCGCAAGATCGAGAAGATGCGCGATCAGCTGACATCGGTTCGGCACGTCCTGTTGGTCGACCAGGACGAGGACGCGGACGATGTTCCGGGGACGCTGAACTACCAGCACTTGATGGCCCGGGTCGACGACCACGCGCCGATCGAACACACGACCGCAGCGGATCCGGCGCTGCTTCACTTCACCAGCGGCACCACCGGTACGCCGAAGGGCGCGATCCACGTGCACGGCGCGCTCACGATGCACTACATCACCGGCCTGTACGCACTGGATCTGCATGCCGACGACGTCTTCTGGTGCACCGCCGACCCGGGTTGGGTCACCGGCACGTCTTACGGCGTGATCACCCCGCTGCTACACGGTGTCACCTCGATCGTCGACCAGGCCGAGTTCGACGCCGAGCGCTGGTACCGGATCCTTCAGGACGAACGCGTGACGGTATGGTACACCGCGCCGACCGCGGTGCGGATGCTGATCAAAGCGGGATCCGAAGTGGCTGCGCGGTACCGCTTTCCGGGGCTGCGTTTCGTCGCCAGCGTGGGCGAGCCGCTTAACGCCGAGGCGGTCTGGTGGGGTAAACGCGTGCTGGGCTTGCCGATTCACGACAATTGGTGGCAGACCGAGACGGGTGGAATCATGATCGCGAACACTCCCGCGTTCGACATCAAACCCGGCTCGATGGGACGCCCGCTGCCAGGGGTGGACGCATATGTGGTGCGCCGTGACGATTCCGGTATGGTCTCCGTGGTTGAACAGCCGAGCGTCGAGGGCGAGCTCGCCCTGCGGCAGGGCTGGCCGTCGATGTTCCGTGGCTATCTGCACGAGGATGCGCGATACCGGAAGTGCTTCACCGACGACCTGTACCTGACCGGGGATCTCGTCAAACGCGACCCCGACGGCTACTTCTGGTTCGTGGGCCGCGCCGACGACGTGATCAAGTCGGCCGGACATCTGATCGGCCCGTTCGAAGTCGAGAACGTGCTGACCGACCACCCGGCGGTCGCCGAGGCGGGGGTCATCGGCAAGCCCGATCCGGTGGTCGGCGAAGTCGTGAAGGCGTTCGTCTCGCTGAAACAGGGCTTCACCGCCGACGAGGCTCTGCGCCGGGAACTGCTGGGCCACGCCCGCAAGCGGCTCGGCGCGGCGGTCGCGCCCAAGGAGATCGAGTTCGTCGACGCACTGCCCCACACCCGCTCCGGCAAGATCATGCGGCGCCTGCTCAAGGCACGCGAACTCGGGCTGCCCGAAGGAGACACATCCACCATCGAGACGCCGGCCGAGCGCCACGGCCAGGAGGTGTCGCTATGACCGGCCATGACCTCGCACTGGGACTGCTCTCGGACATGATCCGGGTGCGCCGCATGGAGGAGAAGTGCGCGGAACTATACGGGGAAGCCAAGATTCGTGGATTCCTGCACCTGTACGTCGGGGAGGAGGCGGTCGCCGCCGGATCATTGCGGGCGCTGACCGCCGACGACGCGGTGGTGGCAACCTATCGCGAACATGCGCACGCCCTGCTGCGCGGAATTCCGATGACCGCGATCATGGCCGAGATGTTCGGCAAGCAGGAGGGCTGCTCGCGGGGCAGGGGCGGGTCGATGCACCTGTTCGACGCGGCCACCCGATTCTACGGTGGCAATGCGATCGTCGCCGGCGGCTTGCCGCTCGCGGTGGGCCTGGCCCTGGCCGACGCGTTGTTGCACCGGAACCGGTTGACCGCCTGTTATTTCGGCGACGGAGCCGTCGCCGAAGGCGCATTCCATGAGTCGCTGAACATGGCCGCGCTGTGGCGGTTGCCAGTGCTGTTCCTGTGCGAGAACAACCTCTATGCGATGGGAACCGCATTGCATCGCGCACAGTCGCAGACCGACCTCGCTGCGAAGGCGGCCTCGTATCGGGTTCCGACCGCCACGGCCGACGGGATGGACGTCATCGCATGCCACGAGGCGGCGCAGCAAGGTGCGGACCACATCCGAACCACCGGCGGTCCGTTCTTCATCGAGTACCACACATACCGCTTCCGCGCGCACTCGATGTTCGACCCGGAACTGTATCGCGACAAGACCGAGGTCGAGCAGTGGCGCAAGCGCGACCCGATCCCTGCATTCACCGAGCAGTGCCTGCACGACGGCACCATGAGCGCCGACGACGTCACGTCGATCGAGAAGGCGGCCCAGGAGGAAGTGGACGCTGCGGTGGCATTCGCCGAAGCCGGAACATGGGAAAGCGTCGACGATGTCGGGCGTGACGTGCTGACGCCCGCACCCGAAGGGGTCCGATGAAGACGACATACCGCACCGCCGTGCACGACGCGATGCGCGACGCACTGCGCGACGACCCACGGGTAGTGTTGATGGGGGAGGACGTGGGCCGATACGGCGGAACCTACGCGGCGTCCAAGGGCCTGCTCGAAGAGTTCGGCCCGGACCGGGTACGTGATACCCCGTTGTCGGAGCTGGGCTTCGTCGGGGTCGGAATCGGCGCGGCTCTCAACGGACTTCGCCCGATAGTCGAAGTGATGACGGTGAACTTCAGCCTGCTGGCGCTGGATCAGATCGTCAATACCGCTGCAGCGCTGCGTCATATGTCCGGCGGCCAGTTTTCCGTTCCCCTCGTCGTCCGGATGGCCACCGGCGCCGGCCGCCAGCTGGCCGCGCAACACTCGCATAGCCTGGAATGCTGGTATGCCCACATTCCAGGGATCAAGGTGGTGTCCCCCGCGACCGTGGCGGATGCCTACGGGATGCTCGGCTCAGCGCTGGCTGACCCCGATCCGGTGGTGATCTTCGAGCATGTCCAGCTCTACAACACCTCGGCGGACGTCGACGTGCTCAGCACAACCGATATTTCTCGGGCCGCCGTTCGCCGCGACGGATCCGATGTCACCGTCATCGCCTACGGCGGCTGCGTGCCGAAAGCACTTGTCGCGGCAGACAGGTTGTCGCTCACTGGAATCGATTGCGAGGTCGTAGATTTGCGCGTGCTGCGGCCGCTAGATACCGACACCATCATCGAGTCGGTATCCAAGACGCACCGTGCGGTGGTCGTGGATGAGGCGTGGCGCACCGGCAGTCTGGCGGGCGAGATCAGCGCACGCATTATGGAAGGCGCGTTCTTCGAGCTCGACGCGCCGGTCAGCCGCGTGTGCAGCGCCGAAGTTCCGATGCCGTATGCCAAGCACCTCGAAGAGGCCGCCCTGCCGCAGGCCGACAAGATCGTCGCGACGGTGCAAAGCCTCTTTGGTGGTCGCTGATGATCGATTTCACCATGCCGGCCCTCGGCTCGGACATGGACGAAGGCACCCTCGACCAATGGCTGGTCGCACCGGGCGACACGGTGACCCGTGGCCAGGTCGTGGCCGTGGTGGAAACCACCAAGGCCGCGGTGGAAGTGGAATGCTGGCACGACGGAGTGGTCGGTGAGCTGCTGGTTCCGGTCGGCGAAACGGTCCAGGTCGGAACGCCATTGGCGACGCTTCTGGCGCCCGGCGAGACGGCGCAGCCAACGCCCCGGACATCGACCGCACCGAGCGCAGCGGCGGCCCGAGCCGGCGCGGCGCCCGCGGCTGTCGCGCCGGCAACCGTCCCGCCGGCAGCGACGGAGCCGCATCGGCGCCGGTGGGTGTCCCCCGCCGCTCGCCGGGTAGCCAAGTCGCTCGGCGTCGACATCACGACCGTGACCGGTACCGGTCCGCAGGGCGCAGTCACGATCACCGACGTTGAGCACGCCGCTGCGGCGAAGCAGCCGCGAGCCAAGCCCACCGTGGCGGACCGCGCCGCCCAGATTCGCAAGTCGATCGCGGCCGCGATGGGTCGGTCGAAGCGCGAGATTCCGCATTACTACCTCGCCGACGAAATCCTGATGGAAAAGGCGCTGACGTCGCTGGCCGAGCGCAATGCGCAGCGGTCGATCACCGAGCGTGTGCTGCCGGCCGTCCTGCAAATGAAGGCCGTTGCCCTCGCGGCGCAGCGCTTCAAAGAGTTCAACGGATTCTGGCGCAATGACACGTTCGAGCCCGCTTCGGCCGTGCATGTCGGTGTCGCCATCTCATTGCGGGGCGGTGGGCTCCTCGCCCCGGCCATTCACGATGTCCCCGACAAGAAACTCGACGAGCTGATGAGCGACCTCACCGATCTGGTGGCTCGGGCCCGCGCCGGCTCGTTGCGCAGTTCGGAGATGTCCGATCCGTCCATCACGATCACCAACCTCGGTGACAAGGGCGTCGACGCGGTCTTCGGCGTCATCTACCCGCCGCAGGTAGCGCTGGTGGGGTTCGGTAAGCCGGCGCAGCGGGTTTGCGTCATCGACGGTGAAATCCGCGTGGCTACCGTTGTGCAGGCCACACTCTCGGCCGACCACCGTGCCAGCGACGGTCATCGTGGCGCACTGTTCCTCGCCGCGATCAACGAGCTGCTTCAGCAGCCGGATGTCCTGGAGAAGTGAAAGCAAAACATGACCGAAGATGATATTCGTGGCGTGGTCTTGTCGGTGTTGACCGCCATTGCGCCTGAGGTGGATTCAAACGATATCCGCGATGACGTACTGCTGCGAGACCAGGTGGACCTGGATTCGATGGATTGGCTGAATTTCCTGGTTGGTATTCACAAGCAATTACACGTCGACATCCCCGAGGCGGACTACGGCTCGTTGCGGACACTCACCGACGTGGTCCATTACGTCCATCAACACCCGACACGAGCATCCTGAGAACGGTTTAGCCACATAGGATCGATGTTTCTGCTCGCGCTGACCTACAGTTAGCCGACAAACTGTGGCGCCCAATTTGGCAGCGCCAGTGCGGGATTGGCCATCTGCGAGGAACATGAAAATCGGGATGGGGCCGCTCGCCGGTGCGCCGGGCGAACGGGCTGCGGCGGCCGAGCTGCCTATACCAGATGCCGAACACGATGATGTTTGGTGGCTACAATTTCGACGCCGCTACCCAACAACAACGGGCCGTTTCTACTGACAGATCCGGTGAGGATGTGGTGGTTCAGCAATCGTCCATGGTCCATCATGTCCACGACGCGTGACGAATCAGGCCACCCCCTGATCCGCCGGCAGCGCAGCTGCGCCGCGATGTCGCGAGGGCGGTCACCGCAGTTCGTGACGTGCGTGAGCGCTCGACCGCCCAGCTCGAGGTGCCGGTCGGAGATGCAGGGGCCGTTGCGGTCCTGGAACGCGGCTTCGCGAATCGCAGCACTTCGTTGCTAATACCGAAAGCCGTCGCGGTGGCGCAGGAAAGTGCAACGATAACTGGCTGACCCTCGGCCGCCGATTGGCGGCAGATAGCAGTCACTGAACATCACGAACGCCGGGAAGACGCGGATGACTATTGATGGCGACGGCACATCCACGACCACCACAGCAGCGAATGTGGCTTCGATGTTTCTCGACCGCGTCCAGAAGTCATCGGATAGGGAGGCCTTCCGCTACCTCGTTGCCGGCGACTGGGTCTCGGAGACCTGGCGGCAAACCGCGGACCGCGTCGAGACGCTGGCGGCCGGTCTGCTGGCGCTGGGCATCGAAACCGAACAGCGAGTCGGTATCGCGTCGAGCACGCGATACGAGTGGATCCTGGCCGATCTGGCGATCATGTGTGCCGGGGCTCAGCACCTTGGCCTTCGCCACGAGCTAAGCATGGCATGCGCGCGGTGACCGCATCGCGCGAAAGCTCTTTTGGTTCAACGATCCCTGCGACGCGTCGACACCGACCACGATCCGCCCGCTCTGCTGCGGTCGATCGGCAGAGGCGAGCGGCTCCGAGGAGAATCGTCCAGT
>Ga0209040_10003129_pt1 | contig 12742 bp, 9 predicted proteins | sample BogFormECP12_OM3_FD_188240 | JGI IMG/M metagenome (GOLD analysis project Ga0209040, IMG submission 188240) | Bog forest soil microbial communities from Calvert Island, British Columbia, Canada - ECP12_OM3 (SPAdes) (version 2) | ecosystem: Environmental > Aquatic > Freshwater > Wetlands > Bog ... | reverse complement strand
CGTGGCCTCCCTGGAGGACGCGGCACTGGGCCTGCTGCTCGACCTGGACGCCCTGGACATTCCGCTGTGGGTCGCCTGGCCCCGGCCCGGCTACGACGGTCAGAAGCGCAAGGAGGAGTTCAACCGGCCCCGTGAGTGGCAGGAACTGCCCTACTACTGGAACGCGGTTCGGCTCAGTTCCTACGAGCCTGGCGCTGCGCTGTGCGCCAACATGGGCTACGGCGTGGCCGTGGTGGACGTGGACCCCCGCAACGGCGGCGACATCGAGAAGGTGCGGGCGCTGCTGCGCTGGCTGGACGTGACGATCTACACCGAGGTCGCCACCCCCGGCGGTGGGGTGCACTTCGACGTCGCCGACCCCGGCCTGCATCCGGTCACCGGCCACAAGTGGGGCAAGGTGGCGGGCTACCCCGGCGTGGATGTCCAGGTGCTGGGCACCAACGTCTTCCTGCCCGGCACCACCCGGCCCAAATACCAGGGTCGCGGTTACACCGTCGTGGACAACCGGCTGGCCGAACTGCGCGAGGCGAGGCGGGCGCTCGTCGCCGCGAGGGACACGCTCGGCAGCGGAGACGCCTACTGGACGGCCAAGTGTGAGATCGGCGGGGGCGCCCGGCTGAGGGGTGGCTGATTGAGCATGCGCGTCGAGAACCGTTGCAAGGCAAGGTAACTCCACCACGGGGGATGAGTCTGCTGTGGGCGCGGCGGGGGCGTCGTGCCCTGGTCCGCACCGTGGCCCAGGCCGGCGGAAGGCGCGGCCGTAGGCGTAAAGCGCCAGCGAGAGCGCCCACGGGTTGCGGGTGGCTTCGGCGGCGTCGATCAGGCCGTTCGCGGCGGCCCTCGCCTCCGCACCGGCCCCGGCGAACGTCAGCGCGGCCACGAGGACTGACCTGGTGAGTGTATGGGTGTCGCCGCCGCATGCCAGCCGGGCGCGGCACCACTCGACCCATCGTTCAGGCTGGCCGATGACCACATACGCAACGCCCAGCCAGCCTTCGAGGCCGAACGGCACCTCGTGGCGGCCACTGCCGATCACAATCTGGGCATCGTCAGCGTAGCGGGCAGCCGCCTCGATCCGTCCGGGCATCCAGCACTGCGCCGCCAGCACGTACAGGAACGCCAGCCGGGGATGGTCGACCGCGCGGGCGGGTTCGATCAGCTCTTCCGCCCAGGCGATCGGCTCATGCTTGTCGACCAGATAGCCGAGCAACGCCGCGTAGGAGGCGATGGTGGCGGCGACATCCAGATCGCCGTGGTCGGCGGCCCACCGGAAGGCGGTTCGCAGGTTGGCCAGCTCGACGGTGAACCACCTGTAGGCGTCTCGTTGTCGGGGGCTGTCCCAAAGGGCCATGATGTCGGCTTCCCGTCCGGCGAAGTACCGCGAGTGGGCGGCCCGAATCTCGGACGCTTCGCCATGGCGACGAGCTGCTCCTCGGCGAACTGGCGGATCGTCTCCAGCATCGAAAACCGGGTCCGCCCCGAAGACCGGTCGGCCACCAGCAGCGACTTGCGCACCAGAGCGTCGAGCAGATCTAGGGTGGCGAAGTCATCATCGGAACCCATGACGGCGCAGGCACTTTCGAGGTCGAACCCACCGGCGAACACCGAACACCGATCCAGCAGCGCCTTTTCCAGCTCGTCGAGCTGGTCGTAGGACCACGCCACCGCGTGGCGCAATGTTTGGTGGCGTGCCAGGCCGCGCCGCGAGCCCACCAGCAGACGGAACCGGTCATCGAGGCGATCCCGCAGTTCGGTGACCGTCATCGACTGCATGCGCGAGGCGGCCAGCTCGATGGCCAACGGGATCCCGTCGAGGCGACCGCAGATCTCCACGACCGCGCCCGCCTCAGCTCCGGTTAACGAGATACCGGGCGCGACAGCCGCAGCACGCTGCAGGAACAGGGTCGCGGCGGCCGAGTTGACACCGGCGAGCACATCCAGTGAGGGCACCGGCCACAGCTGTTCGTCAGCGACCCGCAGGCCTTCTCGGCTGGTGGCCAGGATTTTCACCGTCGCGGAGCGGGCCAGGATCGCCTCGATCACCTCGGCGGCGGCGTCCAGGACGTGTTCGCAATTGTCGAACACCAACAGCCGGACTCTGCCCTCCAGCGCGGCGGCAACACTTTCAGCCACGCTCTTGCCCGGTTGCTGGGTGATGCCCAGCACCGCCGCCACCGCGTCGGGCACCGCCGCCGGATCAGTGACCGCTGCCAATTCGAAAAGCCAGACACCGTCGGGAAATTCGTCGGCCAGCCGAGCCGCGACCTCGGTGGCCAGACGGGTCTTGCCGACCCCACCTACCCCGGTCAACGTCACCAACCGATGCGAGCGCAGGGCCGCTTGAAGATTGGAGACCTCGGCGTCGCGGCCTATCAAGCTGGTGACCGGCCGCCGCAGATTCCCAGGGTTCGAGTCGACTCCACGCAATGGCGGAAAGTCCGTCTGCAGGCCCGGCGCTTGGAGCTGAAACACCGTGATTGGGTTCGGTACATCCCGCAACCGTCGCGGGCCCAGATCGAGAAGATCGACTCCACTGAGCAGAACCGCCGTCGAGTCGGCGAGCAGGATCTGACCGCCATGCCCGGCAGCCATCACCCGCGCCGCACGATTCAGCACCGCACCGAAGTAATCCGCCCCCCGCACCTCGGCCTCGCCGGTCGCAATACCCATCCGCACCGGCAATTCCAGTTTGCGCTGCGCGGCTATGGCGGCATCCACTGCTGCCCTTGGTGACGAGAATGCCGCGCACACACCATCGCCGGTGTGCTTGAACAACCAGCCGCCGTGCGCCTCGATCGCGGCGCGCAGCACCTCGTCGTGTGCGGCCAGCGCCAACCGCATCTCATCCCCGTCGTTCTCCCACCGACGGGTCGAGCCCTCGACGTCGGTGAACAGAAACGTCACCACCCCTGAAGGAGCAGCACCCGTCATGGCATCGCCTCAGCCCACGCGATATGCCCTTCGAAACCAAGCGATGTCGCCATGTCGCGGTAGCGATCCCGCAAGTGCGCGTAGGCCGCGCCATCGCCGTGTGCCCGCGCCAGCAGAGCCCGTAGCCGCAGCAGCCAGATCTCGCGTATCACCAGACCCTCATCGGCTGGCGCGGCCGCCAACCGCTCGATGGCGGCCTCGGCTTCGGCCACGTCACTGTCATCCCCGCGATCGAGCAGTGTCTCCACCAGAACGCCTGTCGCTGGAACGCCCCAAATCTGCAGAAGTCCTTCGCAGAACAGATGGTCGGCGGCGGCGCGTATGAGCGGTATGGCCTCATCGCGATCTCCACGCCGAGCCCTCTGCCGTGCCGCACAGGCATCGACGATCGGCACTTCGGGCAGGTTGTGTCCCTGGCGCAGGAACACTCCGCTGACCTCGGACAGCAGCTTGTGTCCTTGGTCACGCTCCGTCTCAGTATGGCGGTGTACCAGCGCAGCACCCAGCGTCATCCGGGCGAGGGCCAACGCGATGTCATCGCTGGATCGTTCGGCAATCCGTAGGGCACCCTCGATCTCGCCCACGGCGCCGTCGTCGGGCCTCAAGACGCCATACAGTATCCCCGCGAAGTAGCCGTAGGTGACGACTCTGGCGTAGGACAACGGGTCGGCGCTGCGGCCCATAAGCAGGCCGTGTCGCAGGTCGTCGCGCCATCCAGGACGCCCTAGGCAATAACGGCCAATGGCCCGCGACATCAAGGCGACCGCTAACGGCGACCCGAATATGAAGTTGCCTTTGGAGGGGTCACCGGCGGCCAGGTCGATGACCTTCTGTGACACCCGCAACACATCACTCCACTCGCTGCTGTGAACCTTGGCGTGGATTGGGGCGAAGCACAGCCCCACCGTCAAGGTCGGATCGCCGATCGATTCGATGAGGGCCATGGCCTCCGATGCCAATTGCGACGCCTCACGTATCCGGTCCTGAAACACAGTTTCCATCACCAGCGCCGCCATGGCGATGGCCAGTGACGCCTTGTCCCCGGCGGCGGTGCACAACTCTCGTAATTCATCAAAGCGGGCACCGGCCACATTCACATGGACTCGCCAGCCGATCCCACACAACATGGTGCGCGGGGCAATGCGCATGGCTGCCCGGTCTGGGTCCTCGGCGGGTAGGGTGTCGGCGATCGTTTGGGCACGTTCCCAACTCAGTCGCGCTGCGGTGATGTCACGGTTGGTCGCCCACGTTGCGGCCCGCATATGCCAGCCATAGGCGGCGTGCCCATCACCGGCGGCCTCCAGATGCTCGGCCATCAGGGCGGCGTTCTCCTCGGCCGCCGCCGGGTCATGTGATTCGATCGCGGCCGCCACGCGGCGGTGCAACTCGGCGCGATCCGATTTGAGCTGGGCTTCGTAGGCCACCGTGCGGATCAGCGGATGGTGGAACACATACTCGGGGTCTCCGGTGAATCGGATCTGATCGATGAACTCGCCGCCCACCAGGCTCTCAAGGACAGGATCAATTCCCAGCGTTTCCAGTAGTTCCCGGCTGAACCGTGAGCCGATGACGGCGGCTGCGCTCAACGTGCGCTTGGCCGCCGGATCAAGCCGGTCGATGCGCGCGGCGATGGTCGCCTGCAAGGTGGCGGGCACACCGACCTCGCCAACATCGGCGGTCACTTCGTAGGCACTGCGGTTGCCCCGGAACACGCCGCGCTCGGCCAGGTCGCGCACCATCTCCTCGGCGAAAAACGGGTTTCCGGCGGCCCGCTCGGCGATCTTCTGGCCCAGTGCACCAACCGAGGGGTCCGACCCGAGCAGCTCGCAAACCAGTGCCGCAGTCTCCGAATCACTCAGCGGTGCAAGGGCGATGGTCTGCGCACCGGACACCCAGCTGAGCGCACCTTGATATTCGGGGCGGTAGGTGACCAGCACCAGCGAGGGCGTCTGCGGGATCACCGCGAAGAACTCGGCCAGCATCGACTCGCTGACCTCATCAATCCAATGCGCATCTTCGATGACATAAACCGCTGGGACTTGGCGGGCCAACGAGGCGGCATTGACCAGCGCGGTCAACCGCCGCCGCCGGGCATCCGGATTGATCTTTGGCAGCTCCACCTCGGGATCGGCGATGCCCAACAAGTCATCAAAGAGCAGCAAGTCCTCGGGGTCTGCATCCGGCACCCGTGAGCGCACTCGGTCACGAGCGGCCGGGCCGTCTAGGCCACGCACGCCGGTGTCTGCCCGCAGCAACCGCGCCACGACGTGGAAGGGAATGTCGCTGGTGTGCGATTCGCAGTAGGCGCTGAACACCTCCACTCCGCGCCCAGCGGCGAGTGCCGCCACCTCACGCACCAGACGGCTCTTGCCAATACCCGGTGATCCCACCACGGTGACCACCGCCCCGTGGCCATCGATTGCACGTCCCAGCACACCTTCGACGGCGGCCATCTCCCAGCGCCGACCCACCAGATTCGACTCAGCACGCCTCGCAGCGTGACGCCCCTCCGGCACGCCCAGCAGCCGTTGGGCGCGGGCTGGATGATCGGTGTCTTTGATGCGGACACGCTCAACTTCACCGAGAGTTGCCGCGCCCTCGACCAGCCGCGCCGTGGACGTGCTGAGCATCACCCCACCCGGCGGTGCCACCGATTCCATCCGCTGGGCGATCCCCACCTGCTCGCCGACGGCGGTGTAACCCAAAGGCCCCGAACCGATCTCACCGGCGATCACCTGACCGGAGTTAAGTCCCACGCGCAACTGGAGGTCCACACCGTCGCGCTCCTGGACGTCGACGGCAAGCCGCTTGGCCTCCTCCTGAACGCCCAAGGCCGCCAGACAAGCACGAACGGCGTGGTCCTCCAACGCCACCGGCGCACCGAACAGAGCCATGATGCCGTCACCCGTGAACTTGTCCAGCGTGCCGCCGTAACGTTTCACCACCGCCGCCGCACGATCCACCAACCCGGCCATGATCTCGCGCAGCCGCTCCGGGCCGACGGTTGCGGCGATGTCCATCGAATGAACCACATCGGCGAACAGCACCGTCACCTGCTTGTACTCCGCTGGTTGAGTGGCCGGTGTGACCGGTGCACCACACTCGTTACAGAAGTTGGAGTTCGGTGGCATTTCGGTGCCGCACGACCCACAGAACAGTCCCGTCGCGGTCAGTCCACCGTCACCATCCCCGCTGGGATCCACGTCAGTATCGTTTCATGCTGGTCGACGATGTCCGTCATATCGCGTTGCATCTCCGACACGAAGTTTTGAGACCCTCGAATGTCGTCTCTGTCAAGACGGGTCCGGCCGGTTCCTACGGTCAAGAAGCGATTGCTGCAGCGACTCTCCTAAGAGGCATTCGCCCGCGTGGACCATGTGGCATGTCGGGCTGTAGCTCACGTGCCCCCCTCGGGGGTCTTGCCGCTGGCTCGCTGGACCCGCTCTCGTGACCAGTTGACCTGCCACATGCCCGATGCCCGGTATTTGGCCTCCTGGTACTTCTCGCAACCGGGATGGTCCTTGCAGCCGTGGGCGTGGTGAACTGCGCCGAGATAGTAGATGATCACGCCGCAGCCGGGGCACTGCCAGTGGGGGTGCTTCACCGGCCGGGTACAGGATCGACAGTAGCCACTCTCCGGGATGCCGCGAATGCGGGGCGTGAACTCGCTCGATGGCTTTCGCTCGCTGCATCGCGAGCACACCTTGTCCGACTCAGCCATTGCGGCTGGTGGGTCGGCCGTCCGCATACCGGGCGGCTATCGGCAGGGGCGGCAGGTTCGTCGGCGACGGCTTGCTGGGAATCAGGTGATCGGGGTTCGTAGAGTGGAGAGCCCGGCATTCTCTCCGTTCGTCCCGCGCCGCCAAGTTGAACACACTTCGCGCACTCCCCATGAAGGCTTCCGTCGGGACGGCGAGGAGGTGCCAGCGTGGTTTCCAGTCCGCCCTCCCGTCGAAGCGATCCAGCGTCGCACGTAATAGCGCCGGGCGATGATTCCACCGCACCAGAGATACGTCATCGCCTTCGGATGTGCACGAGCCCGTCGTCGTCCACGACTGCGGTAACGGGGATGACCACCGACGGCTCCCGCATCGAGTGGTTGAAGTGGATCCAGTGAATCAGGTGGCCCGGCCTGTATGAGGCGCACTGCCTATCGGTGCCCGAAAGATCCCAGACATACCCGGACATGAAGACTCCATCGTTCCGAGCCTCCACTGATGGAGGCGCTCTTGCCAGGCACCGGTTGGTGTCGGCCGCTTCGTCATCCGAGCCACCCACGAGCGTGGGGTTGGCGTGCCGCCCAGTCGGAGCTTGGCGACGGCATCTCGTGAAGCGTCTTAAAGTTTATCCGGGGCCACCGACGGCGCGTGCGTCACGGTCCACGCCACAGCGCAGGCAACAAAATAGCTGATCTGCGGGTGGTGCGGCATCGGCACGGCTCGGCGCAGGCCGACCGTTGGCGCGCGGGAATCGGCTTATCCCAGTCTGAGCGCGGAGGTAGGGTCCGCTGCATGCCACTGCATTACGCCGACCCGCACAAGAAGCACAGTCGCTTTCATAAGTAAGAAAGTTTGGGCCGTTCGCGGCCAGGACAGTTCCTAGCGCACCACCTCTGGCCCCGCATCGACCCGTGGTTGTACCGCGCAACCGGCGGGCGCTATCCATCGATCCTTGGCGGGGTTTCCACAGCACCGCTGATGACCACGGGTGCAAAATCGGGTCAACCGCGAGAGCACCAAATCACCTACTTTCACGATGGACCCGATCCCATCGTGACCGCCTCAAACCACGGCGGGCCGAAACACCCGCAGTGGTACTACAATCTCAAGGCGCACCCTGAATGCGAACTAGGCGACGAGAAATTTCTGGCGACTGAGGTCACCGACCCCGATGAGTACGCACGCCTGTATGGACTTGCGGAGCAGTACTACGCCGGTTGGAGCGACTATCGCCGGAAGACAGACCCGATTGGCCGTCATATCCCGGTCTTCCGTCTCACACCCCGCTAGCTGCTTGCACTCACCGAGGGCCGAGCGCGCCATCGTCCAAGCGACCGCGAACGCCCCGTCCACACCGGCAGCGGTCCCATTGGCCTGGGCGACGGCGCGCGGTGCGGAGGTCACAACCCGTCGTCGTCGATGAACTCGGTCGGGTCGAAGGGTTCGTCGTCATCGAAGGAGTCCGTGCCGACGTCGAGCGCCTCCTGGTGCTGCTCAAACTCCTCGATCTTCTCGATGATCTCGTCCCACTGCTCCTCCGGCACCGTCGACTTGACCGCGTTGCAGATCACGCTCAACTGGACCTTCATCGACAACAGTTCGCGGCCGTCGTCCCCGGAGTCCATCAGCGACTGCAGCCGACCCGCCGCGATCATGCCGGTGTGAACATCAACCTTGGTGTTCGAGTCGACCAGGTTCTCGTAACTTTTGGCCATCACCGTCTCGAAGAACGCCCACGGCGTGATCGCGGTCGCCACACCCTTGACGAAGTCGACGCCATTCGCTTTTGCTCGGCGTTCGAGGATCTGTCGGTAAGTTGCTTTGGCGACGTTCTGGACTGGAAAGTGCTTCGCACTATGGGTTCTGACCGAGTCGATCGTGACCCGGTCACACTTGGCCAGCTTGGCGTTGTCTTCCCCTAGAGCGCGCACGATCATGGCGTAGCTGGCCCCGACGGATAATTGGTCGTTGACTTTTCGCCGAAGGTTGTCGTTCTTGCACACTCGGCACCTGGGTTGCAGATAAAGCCCGTTGCGTGTGGCCAACTCCATCGATTCCACGGTGTCGCCGACAAGGTCGCGGACCGCCTCGGAAACAGACATGGCTTGTTCTCCTCGATCCGGCATTGGCCACCATGGTCGATGCTTCGTCTCAGTCTCCCAGGGCGAAGACCTGCTGCACAGCAGAAAAGCACCTGTAGTTCCGGGCTTTCTGCGGTACTTCCATGGACTTAGGTACCCGATACATCGCCGAGATGTGCTGATGCCGAGGCATCGGGTCCGGTCCTACGCGCGAGGCTGCTTTGCATATCGCACACCACATTGAATTGCCCTATAGCGTTGTGACAGAAGCCCTTTAGTGGATTATTGACTGTACGTCCCATCGGTTCCAGCGGCTGCACGCCACGGACTGGGGGCTATCGGAGCTGCTGACCCGGTCGCCCGCCGCGTGTGAGGTGTCCCGGCGGTGTTGAACTGGCCTCGGCGACGACGTCGGCCTGATCATCGCCCAGGACGCGGTGACCGTCGACCAGGATGGCGCGGTGGAGGTCAAGTTGTCCGACACAGTGTCGGATGCCTTCGCATGCAGGAGCGCTACAAGGTAAGACCACTGGCCAGCGCCATACAGCAACCTGTACAGCAACGCGGTCAATTTCTGGGGTGTTCGTGGCTGTCCGCCGATGTCCAGACAATGCCGCTGAGCTGCTCTTTCTGGTCACCCACGGACACCGGCGGACACCCCACTTGAATCTGGGGATCAAGTGGTCGCAGGTTCAAATCCTGTCAGCCCGACACACATCACCGCACGTCAGAGGCAGTTTTCGGGGTCTGGCCAGAGGGTCTGTGCCGCTACTGTGCCCTATCGTCTGGCGTTAGCTGGGCGCTGGCTGGCGGGTGCGAATTTTGCTGGAAGCTGTCACCGGCTGGCACCGACTGTCCAGTGAGCTTGCTGTGAATCACCGCTGGTAAGAGCCGGTTTTTGCAGGTCATCCACAGGGTGTGAGCATACCATCGCGGCTAATTCGAATCCTGCCGGGGGCACCAGGTCAGAATGGGTTTTTGGGGTCGCCGGGCTACATCCGGGCTATATCCAGGATAGTAACGGTTCGGGCCAACATTCGGTCCCAAGACAACCAACGCAGCCCGAAAAACCCTCTGGGCGTGCGATGATCCACAACCGGACCGCATGGCAGAGGGAGAGCCAGCATTGCCGATTCCAGCTACGAGCGGTCGGTACGCGACGTTGCCCGTCGGTCGGCACACTGCCACCCTCGATGAGGTCTACGTGATGTTTGTCGAGCAAGCGCCCTTTCGCGAGCGCCGCGAGCTGATCTTTCGGGCACTCACGCTTTACATCGATCTAGTGTCGGCGGAGTTCACCACCTCGAAGTATTGGATCGACGGCGGGTTCGTGACTCACAAGACGTGGGAGCAGCCCGAAGACGCCGATATCGTGGTTGTCGTACCCCCAGGCGAGCATGGGAAGGTGTTGGCCGCCGAATTCTTGCCACTCTGGTCACTGCTGGAGGTGCTTCCGACGCAACCCGCTGTCTACTCCGACAAGGTTCATGCGATGGGCGGCCTGATCGATACGTGCATCCTGCCCGACCAGCCGTTGGTGTTGCGGCCTTTTGATCTCCTGTGGTCAAAGGTGCGCGATGAGAACCACAATGAAGTTCTGGGTGTTCGCAAGGGTTATTTGGAGGTGAGTGCATAGTGGCCGTCGACCGGGAGCTAGAGGCGTCGCTGCTCGATGCACTGCGATACTCCTCGGGTGATCCGAACTCTGATCGCGCGGTGCGCGAGTCGATTCGCGGCGGAATCGTCGGCAATGACGTCGACCTGATCGATATCTATGAGCGGGAAGTCGGACCGGAGCAAGCAGAAGTCGACCTTCATCTCGTCGGGCCAGGTGTCGAAGACAACGCCACCAATGCCCGCCAGTTTTCACTGTTCGTCAGCGGAATGAGCGAAGCCGTCAAAGAGACTGCGAAAGCTCGGACGGGCCGTGATCGTTACCGCGACAACCTTCTCATCGAAGGCGCGACGCCGGGGTCGGTGCGCGTGGTTTTGCGCGTCGCTACGCCCCGCATCGCCAAGGGACAAACCGTTGATGAGGAGACGGCGGCATCAAGTGTCGACTCTGATGCGTTGCGCACTGTCGCGTCAATTCTTGTCCACGCGAGCAGTTCTGAATCTGATACGCCGCTCGCAGCCGAGATCGCCGAGCTTCCACTGAAGGCACGCACAGCCCTCAAGCGAGTCGCCAATGCGTCGCAGCACGGCGGATGGGGTGTTCGCGGCAGCATTCGGCAACGGCGAGTGGGTGCGGCCGATCTGGAATTGACGACAGACGGCGCGCTGCGGCTTCGCCTGGAGCTGGAAGGTGCGCAAGAGAAGCGTCGCAGGGAGACTCGCGTCGGCACGATCGACGGCTTCCGGTGGTCACTTGGCACGCTCTACTTCGAGCCAGAAGGCGCGGCGCGATTCACCGCTGGCGTCATGGAGACGCGCATCGCGCAGGCCGTGACACGGCTGATGAACGACCCTGAGCAGCGAGTGTCGGCGGAGTTCGATGTCGTTGAGTCCTTTTTGCCGGGCGATCAGACGCGAAGCCGTGTGAGTCGCGTTTTGACCGCGATTCGCCCGCTCGGCGCACAGACGTCGATCCCGGTCGGTGACATTCCGAAGGGAAAACACTAAGCGGTCACGCTGGCCACGATCACTCGCCGCGCCCGTACTACCGTTGACTGGTGACAGAAGCCGGTCCCGAACAAATCATTGCGCCAACCGGCATTCCCTCCGCTGAGGCGTTCGGTACGCCATCGGTTGACATCCGGCACTCCATTGCCTTGCAACACCTGTGGAACGCGCGCCACGCAGCACGGCTGGCTGCTGAGGGCGAAGCCACGAAGGATCGCACCAACTTCCTTGCGGTACGCGGCCATTCGATGAGCGCGGTCATTTCGGCCGCCGGGTTCATCGAGGCCATCGTTAACGAAGTCTTTGCCAACGTGGCCGACTGGCAGCCCGGCCACTCAGGCAGAGAGGGGCTTGCTGACGAGACAGTCGATACCATGCGTCGACGGTGGAATGGACCGACTTTTTCTCGATACTGCTGGGTGCTTAAGAAGTACCAGATCGCGCTAACTGCCGCCGGAAAAGCGAAGTTGGATACCGGGCGCCAACCGTACAAGGATGCTGACCTTCTCGTGATCTTGCGAAACCTGCTCATGCACTACAAGCCGCCGAAGTGGCAAGGTGATAAACCAGTCCTCATCGAGAACGAGCTGAAGAACAAGTTTCCTGGCAACCAGCTCGCACCTGGTGGGTTGTGGTATCTGGACGAGTGTCTTGGCGCGGGCTGCGCTCAGTGGGCATGCACTACGTGCGTCGAGATCGTTGATACGTGGTGGCAAACGATGGGCATAGGGAGGCCATCAAACACCGCGCTCACCGACTGGCCTGACCCCTAAGCAACTATTCCAGGTTTGTTTTCCTAGATGCCGAGCCGGTCGGCCAGCCCTTCGACCGCTGCGCGGGCGGTGTCGTCGCTGTTGTGCCCGTACACGTCGCCGGTGATCGCGATAGAGCTGTGCCCGAGGAGGTCGGCCACGGCCTTGATGTGCACGCCGGACTCCAGCCAGGTCACGGCAGCGGTGTCCGGTCATCGCGTCGGGGGTCCAGACGCAGGTGTACGCGACCAGTGTGCTGGCCACTCTGCGTAAGGGCCTGACCAAGCGGGAGGCCGCTGGCTACTCGCCTGGCTCGCTGGTGCTACACACCCCACGGACTGGGAAGACGTGGAGCTGGCGCTGGCGTCCAGCAACGCCATCGAGCACATGTCGCTGTCGTATGACCCGGCTACCCGTCGGCTGTTCGGCGTGCCGTGGTGGCTACCGGGCCTGGCAAGTATCACAACTACGCGGCCAATCAGTTGCGCACCGACACGTCGTGACCTGCGACGTCACCCCCAAATGCCCTGTGGTGCAACTCTAGTCCGTAGTTCCCCCTGGCCTGGTGGCGTGTTGGGGTGTGACCTGGGGTTTGTGCGCCATGAGCGCGGAGAGGAGTTCTGTGTAGGGAGTGCTT
>Ga0209040_10003128_pt1 | contig 12742 bp, 11 predicted proteins | sample BogFormECP12_OM3_FD_188240 | JGI IMG/M metagenome (GOLD analysis project Ga0209040, IMG submission 188240) | Bog forest soil microbial communities from Calvert Island, British Columbia, Canada - ECP12_OM3 (SPAdes) (version 2) | ecosystem: Environmental > Aquatic > Freshwater > Wetlands > Bog ... | reverse complement strand
TGATCTCCGTCGGCGTCAGGGTATTCCGATAGGCAGGGGTCTGGGGGGATTTTCCTAGGGCGGGGCCGCCGTCCGCGATGATCTTATAGAGGTCGGCATCGGACATGGCGTTGATCGCGGTGCCATCGGAAAGAGTATGAGGGGCAGGAGGCGCAAGGTTTTCAAAGTTGGAAACGCGCTCGGTGGTGGATTCTGGATCGTGGCACATGATGCAGTAGGTCTCACTCACCTGCTTGCCGACTTTTTCCTGATAGCCCAGGGCAATTCCACGCATGGCCAGGTTGGCTAGTCCGCCCCCCGGCTTGGGAGTCTGCGCCTGTACAAGATAGGTGCCGGGGACGCTTCCGAGCTGAACGATGGTACTGACCTGGCCGTTTTCATCGGTGAGTGCCTGCGCGGGAGTGAAGGTGGCTCCGTCTCCTTGAAACAGGACAATTGCGCCGACCACGGCCTTTCCGTCGGACCCATTCACTTGCACGACGACAGGATCAGGCAGACGCGCGCCAACGCTGGTGGTCTGCTTGCCACCACTTTGTTCGACGATCTGTGTGCCGAAGGCTTTCGGGCTTAGCGAGACTGCCACTGATGCGCGCTTAGCGCAGCCAGAGAATAGAAACGCAAGGATCAAAGAAAGGATGAAGAGGCGTTTCACTTTGCGCCGCCCTTCTTCCTGGCCTTAAGAGTAACCAGGAACGCCGTGAGGTCCTTGGCTTCATCGTCGGTAAGCCGCGGATTCGGCATGGCGGTGCCGGGCACCAGAGCGTTGGGATCCCTCAGCCATTTGTATAACCACACCGGCGTCAGCCTGTCTCCTACATCCGCGAGCGCGGGTCCCACATAACCTTTGTCCTTTTTGTAGTCGGCAATATGGCAGGACTGGCAGGCGTACTTGAGGTAGAAGAGTTCCTTACCACGAGCGGCCGCTTCTGCATTGAGTGAATGAGGATCCAGCGCTTCGGAATCGAAGCCGGGCGCCTGGTACGCGGTGAGCATGTAGTCCGAAAGTTTGTGAATTTCGTCGTCGGTAAGATTGAACTTGGGCATGCGACGGATCAGGGCCGGGCGCAGGGTGTCGGGATTCTTCATGAACTTCAACAACCACGCGCGCTGGACGGCGCTGCCCTCGTTGGTGAGATCCGGCGCCATGTCGCCACCATTGCCGTTGATGGTGTGGCAACTCTGGCAGCGCAGATCTTCCATGAGGCGACCAATATCGCCGCCGGGATGATATTTCGCGTGCGGTGAGGAGCGGACCAGCTCTGGCGGCATGGTGACGGCGCGATCGGTCTGCGCGAGCAAGGCGGTGGTCAGAGCTTCCACCTGGCCGTCGGCGAGGGTGAAACTCGGCATTTTCAAAGCAGGGCCGAAAGCACGCGGATCGCGGATCTTTCCGGAGATATAGTCCGGTAAAGTTTCCGGCATCCCGCGCAGAAAACCAACTTGGAACAACGGCTTGCTTCCAATGCGCGAAAGGTCCGGCGCAAATCCCTCCGGAGGGGCTATGCCGTTAATGCGATGACAGGCGGCACAGCCGTAGTCCGAGGCGAGTTTTTTCCCACGCGCAACACTTTGCGGGTCGGACGGAATCAAGTGCACGTTGGTGAGAAGCTCGTCGTCCTTTTTCCCCAAGAGATAGGCGGTCAGCAGCGCCACCTGTTTGTCGTCATAGCGGTAGCGTGGCATGCGCGTTTTCGGATCGTAGCCCTGGGGAGCTCTGAGCCAACGGCGCAGCCAATCGGGATTCACCTTGCTGCCCACGCGGGTTAATTCGGGTGCGAGCTCGCCGCCCATCAGAGCGCCTTTGGAATTTTGCGTAGCATGGCAGGAGGCGCAGAAGAGCATGCCGTACAATCCGGGACCGTCCGCGGCGGCCTGCGCCGGAGAAGGGAGTGTGACGGAGGAGGGGGCAGGCGCGTTGGAATTTACCGAGGCGTTGCTTTGGGAGACGAGAAAGTTAGCGATATCACTGGCTTCCTGATCGTTGAAGCGGAAGTTCGGCATGGTCGAAGAGACGGCGTAGGCCTGAGGATTCTTGAGCCAGGCGAAAAGCCATTCGCGGGAAGTCTTCTCGTCAATGTGCTCGAGGGAGGGAGGCTCATCGACCGGGACGATGAGGGAGCCGTCGGGCTGGGTGATTGCGTGGCAATGAGCGCATCCATAGCGGGCCAACAGACGGCGACCGAGGTTCAATTGCGGGGTGCCTTCGAGCTTGTCCATGTGGCATTGTCCGCAGGATGCTTCCAGATACCTTGCCGGAAGGATGGGCTGTTCCCAAGCCTTCGTGCTGTAGTGTGCTTCGGCGACTGTGGTTGCGGCGCCTTGCCCGTTGTGGCAAGTCACGCAGCCAAACTCATTTAATGCGTGCGGTATCGGCGGGTGTGGACGGAAGGGCTGCTTGCGCTGGTCCGCGAGGCTATTTTCTTGGAGGGCGACATGGCAGGTGGAGCAGCGGTCGGTGACGTGTTGTTCGGGAATCCAGATCTGCTGAATGCCGCTCTGAAAGTGATTTTGGAGCCGCGCGGCGTCCGGGCGTTGCTGAATCAGTTGGCGGTATTGGCGCTGGTAGTAACGCCACTCGCTGAATAGATCCTCCGTGGGCGCAATGGAAGCGACTATGGCAAGCAGTACGCTGATGGAAGCGAAGCGGCGCGCGGGTGAGCCGGCGAGGAAGCTTATGATGCGCTGTATGGTGGTTAGTGGAGTCACTCAGGCGCTCCAGGGCCAGACCCAGGCCCAGCCGGGTCCGCGAAAGAAGGTGCCCACTGCGGTGAGGACTACGGCTTCTATTAGAAAGAGCGTCATGATCCAAAAGGAGATGGGTTTTTCTTGCAACCAGTAACGTAAGCCGTCGACCTTATCGTGCGCAGGACCGACGGCGAAACTGGTGAGCACGACAACAATCCAGAACGGGAACAGCGCATCCCAGGCGTGCTGTCTGATGAAGAGAGCAGTCACCAGGAGGATCAGGATTCCGCCCGTGAACCAGCGAGCCCGCTTGCTGCGAAACCATTCGACGGCATCGCGGGTCTTTACATTGTCGAAAAAGGGCGAGAAGGGAATGAAGATCAGTCCGCTGACGATCAACCCCGGCAGGATGATGCCCGCGACGAACGGCGGAAAGTAGTGCAGCAACTCCTGTAGTCCGGTGAAGTACCACGGAGCCTTTGCGGGATTCGGTGTATGCATCGGGTTGGCGAGTTGTTCGAGGGGGGCCTTCCAGGTGAGTGCGACGGAAACCAGAACGACGGCTAGGGCTTCGATGGCGATGACCTCGCGAAACAACAGATCGCTGTAGGAAATTGTTTTTTCCTTAGCGAGCGCAACTGTCTGTTCGATCTTCTCTTGCGGGTTCTTTCCATGGAACAAGGGACAGCCTTGGTCGTCTACGTCATACATGCCGCCATCTTTGTGAAGCCGCCAGAGGTGAATGCTGATGAGCGAAATGATTCCGAGCGGAAGAATCATGGTGTGCAGAACATAGAACCTGAGCAAGGCATTGGCATTCACGGTATGCCCGCCGAGCATGTAAAAGCGAATCTTGGGGCCGAGCCACGGAATCGAAGACATGATATTTGCCCCAACAGTGGTGCCCCAGTAGGAGAGTTGATCCCACGGCAAGAGATAGCCGGTGTAGCTCAGCAAGAGTGTGAGGATAAGCAGGCAGACGCCCAGGACCCAATTCAGTTCCTTGGGAGGGCGGTAGGCGGCGCGATAGAAGACTTTGGCCATATGCAAAAAGACGAGAAAGACCATGGCGTGGGCGGACCATCGGTGCAGGCTTCGCAGCAGCAGCCCCGAGGAGATGACGAATTCCATATCCTTCATGTCAGCGTAACCCTGCGGAATCGAAGGATGGTAATAGAGCATCAGCAGGAGGCCCGTAAAGATCTGGATGGTAAAGGTGCCAAGTGTGAGTGCGCCGAGGTACCAGGTCTTGCGGAAGCCTAACTGGGAGTCGAGTGCGCGGGCGGAGAGGATGCTCTGAAAATCTGCTCTCCACCGGCCCAGGGCCTCGAAGGGACTGTGGAGATGTGTCTCGCTCTGAGTGACGACAATTTTTTCAGGATTCATGCCGACACATACTCGGAGCGTGCGGCCACGCTGCTGGAGCGGTCCACTTGAAGATTGCCGTCATCGGCCAACCACATCTTCAACCAGGGCAAAGGCTTCGGCGCCGGACCAACAATGGCGGTCCCATCTCGACGAAATGTGCTGCCGTGACAGGGACACGCGATCTCTCCGGTCTCCGCTTTAAACACAGTCAGGCACCCGAGATGAGTACAGACAGCGCTGAGCGCATAAAACCCCTCCGCCTCGCGGACCACGAAGATGCCGTTTTTTGCATCCAGGGTGACGCTGCCCGCCCGGTAGTGCTCAGGCTTGCCAACGTTGATCACGGGCGATGGCTCATAGAGCACGTTGGGCGAGAGGTAACGGAAGCCAAAAACACAAGCACCTACGCCGGCAATGGCTAGCGATGTAGTTCCGGTCTTGACGAATCGACGTCGATCCATCTCGCCGGCCTCGTCGCCTGACTTGGGGGCGTCGGGCTCAGACATGGGCCTCCTTAGAAGGAAAGGCAGCAGATTCCGTGACGATGAGCGAGCATCATGACGACGACTGGACCAAGTCGCAGCGGCATGCGTCACAAAGGGGTGTGACAGAGGGTACATTTCGCAGGCGGAGACCGTTTTCATTCACGGAGCTCATCGTTTTAAAGAGACCTTTTCGCAACTTGCTGGTTCGCCACGGGCCACCGGAACAGATGGCTAGAAGATTGGGGTTTGGCAGTTTCAGAAGATTCAATTGTGACTTGGCGATTCAGTGGGCAGCTTTGTTACAGGTCATGATGGAAATAGCATGCGAGGCAACCGTGATCGAACGATTCTTGCGTCGCTCATTGGAAGCGGACTATGACACGCTGAATCGGTGGTCACAAGACTTCACCAGATACTAGGCAAGCTCTCTTCGGATGAGTGGCGGGGAGCCGAACGCTCCAACCGTTATCAATTTGTCTTGCTGCCAGGCCTTCACGAATATGTTCCCGCAGCTCTTCGTTCGCAGCTCAACGCTTCAAGGATCCTTTCCGCCGACATAGTGGTTCCCATCGGAATCGTTAGCTTACCGTGCACTTTGCGTAAAATCTCGTCGGCCATTCGCCAACGCAGGGCGCTGCCCATTGAAGACCGCCGGGCAAGAAAGGATTCAATCAGCAGAAACTCCTCCGGCGATAACTTCTCCGCGCCAAGAGGGCCGCTCCCCGCAATCATCGCAGCACCGGTACTTGTCGCCAGGGAAGTCTGCCAGACGGGCTGTAACTCCTTCAACGAAGTCTCTCTCACGACGAGCGAGCCCACCACAAGATCTCCCAACCGTTTGTTTCCCTTCGTTAGAAACGCGCTGACAATTCCCACACCGTAAAGGAATGGAAGCCAATCCACGATTCGCATCAAGTTGCGCCCGATCGATTCCGCCGGCGTCAGAGGACGTCCATCATCTTTGATAACGCGAATCCCAACTTTCCTTTTCCCAGGTGTTTGTCCGTTCCACCATATTTCAAAAATCGCGTAGTACCCAAAATAAAGCACAAAATAAAAGAGAATCAGGATAGCTGCGGCCCACATGCCGGCTCTCGGAGCCCCCGCAAAAACTACCCCCAATCCGATCGAGCCGAAAATTCCTACGATTATTCCCACGAGAAACTGAATCAACACGTCGTACGCGATCGCCAGAAAGCGGCTACCGATTCCGGCAACCGCAAAGTCCAGGGCCGTCTGTTCGGGCGTTTGGATGGTAAGCTTGTCCGGGGATGACTCGAACGGTAAGCCGGCATTTGGCGGGGTCAGGGACATGATTTCCAATCGTTGGCTGGAGAAGCGTAAGCCTCTCTGGGCGCGCCTTGAAATTCTCGTCGAACGCTCCAGCAAAGGCGTTGCTTCGCTCAGCCACAGTGAGTTGCAGGAGCTTGGCCTATTGTATCGTCAAACGGCTTCCGATCTTGCGGCCGTGCGGGAAGATCGGCCGAGCCGTCAACTCTCCCTCTACCTCAATCAACTTCTCGGCCGCGCCCATAATCTCATCTATCTCGGTCACAAGCCCAAAGTCAGTGGCCTCGTTGGTTTTTATCGCGACACGTATCCGCAGATTTTCCGTGAGACCCTTCCGCAGACTCTGCTGGCGGTCGGCATTTTCGCCTTCGCTGGCGTTCTCGCCTGTATTGTGACGCTCCATGATCCCGCATTCGCGTATCGACTTCTCGGCCCCCGCATGATGGAAACCATCGAGCAGCGCAAAATGTGGACCGAATCTATCGTCACGATCAAGCCCCTGGCTTCGTCCGGCATCATGACCAACAATTTATCCGTCGCTTTCACCGCGTTTGCCCTGGGGATTACCGGCGGCATCGGCACGATCTGGATGATGTTCACGAACGGGCTGCAGATCGGTGTGATCGGCGCAGCCACCTGGAGGGCGGGGATGGCCTTGCAACTCTGGAGCTTCGTCGCTCCTCACGGCGTCCTCGAACTTCCCGCCATTTTCATCGCGGGTGGCGCAGGGCTGGAAATCGCCCGGGGCCTCCTCTTTCCCGGAATGCTCCCTCGCAAAGTCTCTCTCGCCCAAGCCGGCGGCCGTGCCGCCAAACTCGTCCTCGGCACAATTCCTCTCCTGATCGTCGCCGGTCTAATCGAAGGATTCTTCTCCCCGAGCAGTGCCCCTGTTGCGATGAAATTCTTCCTGGCTACTCTGCTTTTGACCGCGTTACTCGTCTATTTGGTCACTGGATGGACAGTCGAAAGAAAGGAAGTAACACAGAGATAGCAACGAGATCGGGAAACAGAAGGCACGGAAACAACGGTTGCTACAACAAATTCCTCTCTTTAATCTCCAAATACTGATTCACGATCGATCCCGCCAACAGTCCCGGCATCAACTCAAATGCAAACACTCCTCTTTGCCTTAACCCGCGGAGTAACAACTCTCTCCGATTGGCAATCTCCATCGCTGCCGCGTGCCTGTACATCTCCTCTACCGTGTGCGGGGTTTTCTCCGCTAATGCCGTCAGATCAGGCTGATTCATCACCGTAAACACCACCAGATGCCGCTGGGTCATCTGCATCGCGTATTCAATCACTTCCGGCGTTGTCGGCGTCTCTGCAAAATCCGTGATCCAGACGACAAGGCTTCTCCGGCTCTGTTCCGTTAGCAATATTCGCGCCGCGCGGGAATGATCCGCCTCGCTGGCCTCCCCCCGCACCTGTGCCAGAGAATCGACAAGGGTCCGCAAATGCGCAGCCCCGCGGCCGGTCCCCACATTCTGCTGAATATTCCGCCCATACGCGAGCAATCCAACGCGATCACCGCATTGCGTTGCAACCTGCGCCAGAGAGAGTGCTGCATTCACCGCATAATCCAATTTCGCCAGTCGAAGCTGCTTCGCATCCTGCTGGACTTCCGCGCGCAGCAATCTTCCGGCATCGAGCACTATCCACACGGCCTGGCTTCGCTCCATCTCAAAAATCCGTGTTGTCAGTTGGTGTCGCCGAGCAGTTGCGGTCCAGCAGACATCGCGAATCTCGTCGCCTTGCCGGTATTCCCGCAAACTCTCAAACTCGCGTCCCTGCCCGCGTTGCCGGCGTCTACGCTTTTCCATCTCCACCTGCCGGCTGCGTATCAAATACAATGCCTGTTGGCGGGCCTGCTCCAGGTTGGGCAGCACACGGACTGTCTGCGCAATGTTTACCGATGCCCATCGCTCGGCAAACCCCAACTGGCTCTGATAGCGCAAAAATAATTTCCCCACGCCCACATCTCCGCGCTCCCGCGGCAGAATCGCATACTTGGTGCTGGCCGCTTCTCTTGCAGCGACCACCAGCGATAGTGCTGGCGGAGCATTCCGAAATGCGGCCGGCGTTTCGTCCACCGCGGTGCATCGAGCCGCTACTTTTCCAAAATTGTGCACCGCGATGGTAATGTCGCTCGAATTCGCGAGCGAAGGCGCGTGTTCCCAACTCCGACGGCCTTCCATCTGTTCGGGGGTCGGCAGTCGCAGCAAATCAAATCCAAAGGCCGCCAGCGCCACCAAATCCCATATCACCATTGCTCCGATCATTCGCGGAGCCCACCACGACGGTACCAGCCACAAAAATCCCAGCAGCAGCGCGACAAAGAATCGCGGCCCAAATCCAAACGGGACTCGTCCGAGCGCTCGGGCGCGAGCGGCCACCTCCACCGGCACCAATGCTCGCATTCCGCTCATCGGGTGACCTTCATGGCACTCACTCTCCTCGTCTAAAACTCCCATCCTCGATTCACGTCGTCCTACGGTTATTCTGGGCCGTGCCCTTGGGTTGGAGGTCGCCGTCAAGCTGGAGGCGAGGCGGCCATTCTCGGTCGTTCTTCGCGCTCATTTCGGCACTTCCACGCCCGCCACCACTTGCGTAATCACCTGATCGGTGGTTAACCCTTCCAAATCCGCTTCCGGCTTCAACAGAATTCTGTGCCGCAGAACCGGTAAAACCGCCGCCTTCACATCATCGGGCAGCAAATAATCCCGGCCGTCCATCCCTGCCAGCACCCGCGCCGCGAAAAACAGTCCGACCGCGGCTCGCGGACTTCCTCCGAGGGAAATCGCCGGCCAATCCCGGGTGCGCCGCACCAGTGAAATAATGTAGGAACGTAGCGCCGGCTCAACTCGGACGCTCAGAATCTCTTTCCTTGCCGCTGCCAAAACTTCGGCGTCGATTTGGTTCAGCGCAATTTCATCCAGCCGACGCGGATCGAACCCCTTTTCATATTGCCCCAAGATCTCGTTCTCCTCCTCAGCGGACGGATAGGTCACACGAATCTTTAACAAAAACCTGTCCAACTGCGCTTCCGGCAAGGGATATGTTCCCTCAAACTCAATGGGATTCTGCGTCGCCAGTACGGTAAAATTCTCTGAGAGCGGATAGCGAGTTCCGTCGATCGTCACTTGCCGTTCTTCCATCGCTTCCAGCAAGGCCGCCTGGGTCCTCGGCGAAGTTCGGTTGATCTCATCCACCAGGAGCAAATCCGTAAACAGGGGTCCGCGGTGCAAACTAAAGGAGTTGTCCTTTAGATTAAAAATATTCGTCCCAGTCACATCGGCAGGCATCAAGTCGGCTGTGCACTGCACGCGTTGGAACTGCAACCCGCAGATTCGTGCCAGCGATTTCACGGCCAGTGTTTTCGCCAGTCCTGGCACGCCTTCAATCACGGCGTGGCCCCCACAGACCAGTACGAGAAGCAATTGGTCTACCAGTTCTTTCTGCCCAATGATCACTTTGGAAAGTTCACTGCGGACTTGCGTCCCCAACGCAGACAGGTGTTGCACGGTTAGCTTTACCCCCGATGACTTTGTGAACGTACGCTCAACTTTTCTGCAAACTCTTCCAACTCTTGCACGATCTTCAGTGCGTCGCGGGAAGGGAACTGTTCTTCCCGCCTCGCGACCGCGGCGCGAGCCAAAACTTCCCCCAATCCCGAACTCTTCCAGCCCAATCGCTGCTCGGCCGCCGCGGCCAGTTCTGCGTCTTGCGCACCCGACGGGAGACTGAGCTGTCTTGTCAGTAAATTCCGCAGCCGCAAATAGGAAACCGATATCGCCGAGGAAGCCGCGCCCGCCCGTTCGTACAATCCGCCCAGAGTATCCACAAACTCCAGCGGCCACAGCCGCGAACCCTCCGCCGGAACGTAGATTGGCCCGCTTCTCCTGCTAAACGTGAACAGCACGGCCAGCGCCAGCAGCGCGATTTGCAGCGCGCTCCATATCAGTGGAGTCTTTCCCACATAGCTCCACAACGAACTGCGCTGTCCATGAAAATATTCGTCCCAATAGATGTGATACGTGTTTTTGGCCGTCCAATTTCCCACCGAGTTCAAAAAGAAGCGCAAATTATCGTCCCGGGTAATCCCCGCATTGGTAAGTGGCGTCGACCCTGCCCACCACAAAATCTCTCCGTCACCTTTCTTCCAGCTCACTACCGCTGACCCGCCATCTGCCCCGTAAAGCGAGAGCTGTTCTGGCGTCAATTCCCCCCAATACGCGCCTGGTTGCAGCGACACCTGCTTTGCCTCCCGGGTAATGCGGCTCGGTATCATCGCCAGAACTGTCACAAAATTTGGATCAACCGGTTTTCCGGAAACATTTGCATCCGCAAAGTAGTCCCGAGTATTCCCGAGACCCTTGGCATTCCCACTGGTGAACAGCACGTGCCCGCCACCTTCTACAAAATCTGTGAGCGACTTTCTTTCTTTAGCGGTAGGAGGCTGCGTCGGCCCCGCCAGTATCAGCAAAACATTTCCTCTCGATGCCGGCAGTTCTGTTGGCGGATTTTCCCAGCGCTGCACTGGATAATGTAGTCTTTCCAACAGGCGGTAGGCCGCTGCCGCACCTCCCGATTGCCCTGAGTACGTCGATGGCACCGGCAGTTCGCCCTGATCTTGGGGTGGCGACAAAATCGCTACGGTCAACAACATCACGAGCATCAGCGTGCCGCCGAGCAGCAGCAGCTTGCGGTCGGCTGGCGCTATTCCAATTGGCATCCCATCTCCTGCAATTGTTTGAGCGTCTCTGCAAAATCCTCTGGTCCGGCTCCGCGATTCGCGTACCAGATTCGTTCCAGCCGCTTCGTCAATTCCCCAAGCGGCGTTCTATAGTTCGTTGATCGTTGGCCCAGTTCACTCGGTGGAGTTTCCTCTACTAGCTGCAAATATTCTCGCGGCGTCTTGGCGCGGTCCCTGGGCACCACTCCGGTATCTTCTAGCCTGGCAATCCCCGCCCAGTACGCCGAATGGACTGCTTCGCGAAAATCTCTTCGCGAAGCCGCCTCTCTGGCCATGCCTATCCACTCTTGCCACGTTCGCGAGGCGGATACGATCTCTCCTGGAGGCAGCGAATCGAAACTGTCCCGACTCGCCATAAACCGGAACAGCCACAAGGCGATGAATCCCACCGCGGCAAACACCACCGCCCAAAACAGGGCTTTCTGGCCCATCGGATAGCGATTAATCTCGCCAAATAGTTTGTATAGCAATCGGTCGAACCAAGCCGACAATCGCTGCCGGAACAGATCCCATGCGCTCGGTCGATTCGCCGTGGCAAATTCGTGTCCCGCCAGAATCTTGGCTATCTCCGCACGCGCATCGACGTTCCCTTTCAATTCTCTTGCGGAGCAGCTCTGTGCTTCCGCCAGCATATGGTTGACCCAAGCGTCCGCCTCGCTGGCCTTGCCTTCGCCTAACAATTCCTTCAAATACGCGCTCGAAATCACGTACTTTTGTTCTGGAGTTTCTACATTCCAATACTGGGGTAGGGAATCACGCAAAGCCGCTAACTGTTTCGCCGTGGGTTGCCCGCGGAGCGCTTCCTCCGTCAACTGCAGCTCGGCCGCAAACGACTCCGGGTTGTATGTTCCACCCAGAAATTTGTCTACAGGAGTTTTTTCAGTTTGCCCGCGCGTCGACCAAGCAACAATCAAGCAAATCGCCGCGAGCATCAGCCACCCGGATCGCCTCATTACACCCTGTGGTGGCCGACCTTTAGGTCGGCCAGAATCAACCTAGCTATGCCACCGATCCCTCGACAAAGGCCACCATTCCAACTCATTCCGCAATGAACTCCTACGACAGGATCGACGGTACGCTCGAACTCCCGGGCCCAGAAGGCGCTGCACCCAACGGATTCATCATCATCTGCAAATCAAACGCTTCCTTCTTCACCCGCAAATCGTAATAGAACACCGATATCGCGATCAGCAGAAACGGTCCAACCAGTACCCCTGCCACAAAATTGCTAACTTGCATCGTGGCCATCGAGGTTCTCATTAACGTTGGATCCTTTGCGGTCATGGCCAGCATCACCAAGGAAGGAATCATCAGCAAAACCATGATTCCGTAAATTATGGCTGCGTACAAAAGGAAAATCAGGAAGGCTCTTCCCACATTGTCTCTGGTTAGCTCCCAACTTCGCTCGAGTGATTCCCTGGCTCCGAGGTCCTCTAAGAGCGCCGCTGGGACGCAAGTGATTAATCGCAGGCCCACGTAGGCGCAAATTGGAAGTGCGACGATGATTCCCAGCGCCCCAATGACGCGCGCTCCCGGAACCATAAAAAGGAGGAAGAAAATCAGTAACAATCCCCCGCTCGCCATGCCATTCAGCAAGACAACCCCGAACAGATTTAGGAGTTGGCCCCACATCTTTCCTAATGACTCTCGGATTGTTGTCGATCGACCCAGGTAAAAGTCAGAAACGGCGTAAATCGTCCCACCCTGCGCAAAAAGGTAGGCGGCTACATAGATAACGATGGCGATGATCATGCCGAACAGCCCGAAGGCCATGAGCCCGCTGCCAAAAGCCGGAGTTTGCACGGTCCCCCCCTGGGATCTTGTTGCCAGATTGGGCCATCTCGTCATAAACACTTGAGCAAGGTTCAATCCCAAGATCAATAGGTGCGGGATCGCGGTAATACCTATAAAAAGCAGGAAGTGTTTTCGATACAGCGAGAATGTCCGATCCAGTATCTCGCCGAGCGACAGCGGCCGTAATTCCCATTCCGCCATGGATCCTCCCTGCGCTTCCGTGACATGACCGCCAAGTGTGCATCACTGTATCACCGACACCGTGAAAAAACGATTACCGTCTGGCTCGGGCTCCACTTTGTCTGACACATTCTGTGCATTGAAAACCGTAGTACTTTCCTCCTCTTGACGCACCCGTCTCTGG
>Ga0209040_10003127_pt1 | contig 12744 bp, 15 predicted proteins | sample BogFormECP12_OM3_FD_188240 | JGI IMG/M metagenome (GOLD analysis project Ga0209040, IMG submission 188240) | Bog forest soil microbial communities from Calvert Island, British Columbia, Canada - ECP12_OM3 (SPAdes) (version 2) | ecosystem: Environmental > Aquatic > Freshwater > Wetlands > Bog ... | reverse complement strand
CGCCCGCCAGGCCAGGATTGCCAGTAACGCGGTGACGGCGATAGCGGCCAGCACCAGCGGACCAAAGCCGGCGTCGTGGCCAAGGATCCGCGAGATCCCACCGCGCCAGGATTGATTGATCGAGCTGGCGATCGGCCCAACCCGGTGCGCGTCGCCCAGCAGCTCGGTGAAGTAGTAGCGGGTGTCATCGCCGACAACCAAAGCCGAGATCCCGACGGTGGCAAGGAAGACGACCGCCGAAAACACGGCTGCGCCAAAGCGCCGGGCGCCGACCAGATAGACACCGGCGATTGCCGGCGTCAACTTGATCCCGGACGCCACGCCCACCAGCAGCCCCGAAACCCACCAACGCGTGGTGTAGACCGCCCAGAGCACCCCCAGCATCACAAAAACATTGATCTGCCCATAGTCGAAGTTGTTGCGCAGCGGCTCGATCCAGATGGTGATCGCCGTCCACAACATCGCGACGCGGTGACCAGCGCCGCTGGGGACACCCAGCAAACGCTGGCTGACCCGCACGGCGCCGTACAACGCGGCCATCATGGCGATCTGCCACACAAAGGCAACCAGGCCAAACGGCAAGAGGTGCAGCGGGTAGAAGACGACCGCCGCGAACGGCGGATATGTGAACGGCAGCGGAAAGTCCGCCGTCTGGTCGGCGTACACGTAGCTGTACAAGGTGCCGGGATGGTCGATAGCGGCCGCGCCGCCGAGGTAAACGTGCAGGTCGACGAAGTTTGCGCCGTTGGGCACCAAGTATGTCCAGGCGAGCCGCGCGGCGACGCTCAGCATCAACAGCACCGGCGCGGCAGCGTTTAGCCGAGGCGCGAGCCGGCGTGTGATGGTTGCCGCCGGGGCGGGCGAGGTGGTGTCTATCCGCCCGACTTTAGCGATTGCGGCGGGCGCTGTGTCGTCGTCCGTCATCACCGGGGCCGTCCGTAGCGTGGCGGACTTTGCCAGCCAGCCACGGTGACCGGGCGCCCGGTCACTGCCACCACTCGTATGGGTAACGATCCAATAAATGCCACACGTGTCACTTGAGTCACACCAGTATCAAAGTAACTTCGGCCCGGAACCTGTCGTCGATAACCAGGGAGAGTCATGCCAACCATCTGGACCTACTTGCGCGCAGCCGCCGTCGTCGTCGGGTCGTCCGCCGCACTACTGACGGGCGGCATCGCCCACGCTGACCCCGCGCCCGCACCGGCGCCCGCGCCGGACATCTCGGCCGTTGCGAACATTCCGCAGCAGCTGATCGCTTCGGCGGCCAACGCACCGCAGATTCTGCAGAATCTCGCGACGGCCCTCGGCGCCACCCCGCCGGCTGCGCCCTCCGCTCCCGGGATCACCTTCCCGGGGCTAACCCCCGCCACCGGGGCGACGCCCGCCTCCCCTCCGGCGGGAATCCCGTCGATTCCCGGCTTAACGCCGCCGGCAGCCGCCACACCCGCGCCGGCCGGAACCCCTACTATCCCCGGGGTCAACGCACCGATCCCCGGGATTCCGGCACCAGCGGCACCGGCAGTACCAGCGGCACCGGCAGCGCCAGCGGCCCCTTCGGCCCTTTCGATCCCGGGGTTAACGGCACCGGCGGCTCCGGCAGCACCGGCCGCCCCGGCGGCTCCAGCGATTCCGGGGATGCCATCCATCCCTGGCGTCATCACCCCTGCTACCCCTGCCTCCGCCGCCGCGCCGGCGTCCGCTCCTGGGGTGCCGCAGGCGAAGATTGACATGCCGGCGCTGCCCGGCCTGCCGCTGAATGTGCCACCGCAGATTTCGCTGCCGCGCGACCTGCCGGCACTCGCCTCCGGTGTCACCCCGGGGGCGCCGGTGGCAGCAACTCCGCCGGCCGCACCTGCTGTACCGGCGCCCGTCGCACCCACACCTCAGTCGCTGCTCTCCGCGCTGCCCTGAGCAGCCTGTTAGACGGCTAAACCAGCACCGACGACCGGGAGGACACCGTGGCACGCATGTGGAATCTGTCCAAAGGTTTGGCCGCCGTCGCCACGGCAACGGCTGCCGCGTTCGGGCTCTGCCCGAGCGCGGCAGCCGACCCGGCGACGCCGCCGCCGAACCCCACCCAGCAGCTCCCGGGCCTTCCGGCGTTGGCTCAGTTGAGTCCGATAATCCAGCAAGCGGCCAGCAACCCAGCGCAGGCGACCCAGCTGCTGATGGCCGCGGCTGAAGCGTTCACCCACAATCCGACGGCGCCGACCGAGTCCAGGAACGTGGCCGCGTCGGTGAACCAGTTCGTGCAAGAGCCGACCAATCCGAATCTCGGGTCTCCTCCCCTGGGCGTGGCGGCTCCCGGTGCGCCCGCCCCGGCGCCGAATGGCGTCACCCCGCCTGACAACTCCCCGGTGCCCCATGTGCCACCGGTCGGTGTGGAGCCCGGTACGCAGGCACACCTGCCGACGGGTATCGATCCAGCCCAAGCGGCGGGCCCGGCGCCCGTTGCGGCACCGGTGGCAACGCCGCCTGTGGCGGCACCCGCGCCCGGGGCCGTTGTGCCCGCCGCGGCACCAGGCGCAGCGCCGGCACCGGCACCGGCACCGGCACCCGCACCCGCTGCCGCCCCACCCGCTCCCGCGCCGGCGCCAGCACCCGCGCCCGCGCCAGCCCCTGCCACGGCCGCCGCTCCCGCGGCAGCCCCGGGCTTTGGCCCCGACACCCCGCCCACCCAGGACTTCATGTATCCCTCGATCGGCGCTAATTGCCTTGCGGACGGCAGCAGCGCTATCGCTACCGCGCTATCGGTGGCGGGGCCGGCCAAGATCCCGCTTCCCGGTCCCGGGCCCGGCCAGACCGCGTATGTGTTCACCGCGGTCGGCACCCCTGGGCCCGCCGAGGTGCAGAGGCTGCCATTGAACGTCACCTGGGTGAACCTGACCACCGGCAAATCCGGAACGGCCACGCTCAAGCCGCGCTCAGACATCAATGCCGACGGACCAACGACGTTGACCGCGATCGTCGACACCGGTTCGGGCAGCGTCATGTCGACGATCTTCGGCCAGGTCACCACCAAGGAAAAGCAGTGTCAGTTCATGCCCACCATCGGCTCAACGGTGGTGCCGTAACGCCCCGATCAACAGGGGTCAGTAGGCCATGAACAAAATTGCGTCGCGGTCGTACTCCAGACCCGGATGAACGCTGGCAAGGTGAGCCTGGGTCAATTCGACCAGCTCATCCTCATCCTTGCCGACGATGGCTTCGCCGCACGGACACGTAATGTGTGTCTTCACGTTGCCGCCTTTCCCTTCGCTGCTGCCTTCATCTGCTTCTTGTGCGACCGCACCTGCCCAAGTGAACGGGCGTCGACGATATCGGCGACGGACATGCATGTACCGGGTTGGCCGAATTCTCCGGCCGCCGCCCGCCAGCCCTTCGGCGTCACGCCGTACTGCTTGCCAAGCAATGCCAGAAAGATCTGCGCTTTCTGCTCGCCGAAACCGGGTAGCGCCTTGAGCCGCCGCAGCAGCTCGTTGCCGTCTGGTTCACCGGCCATCCACACTGCCGCGGCGTCACCCTCGTAACGGTCGACAATGATCTGCGCCAGGGCCTGGACACGCTTGGCCATCGATCCCGGAAAGCGGTGTATCGCAGGTTTTTCCGAGCACAATGCGGCAAATTTGTCCGGGTCGTAATCGGCGATCTCACGGGCGTCGAAGCCGCCCATCCGATCAGCGATCTTCTTCGGTCCCGCGAAGGCAGTTTCCATCGGCACTTGCTGGTCGAGCAGCATGCCGACCAGCAACGCGAACGGGTTGGCATCCAACAGTGCGTCGGCGGCCGGATCTTGGACAAGCTGCAATTTCGGCACCTAGACAGTTTAGAGCCGCGGCGACATCAGCATCGAAGTGGGCGTCATCGATTCGCCGTTCAGGTAGCCCTTTTCGGGCCACAGGCAGACGAAATACACTGTCCGCCAACGACTGCGACCACACTCGTCAGCCGCTTTTGCGGCGGAATTCCCGACGGTTCTCTAACGGACCATGGGTCCGCGACTGCTTGCCACCGCCGTCTTTGTGATCGGATCCGCCCGACGACTTCGCCATCTTGCGGTCGAGGGCTTCACGGAACTTGCGCTTGGTCTCGTCTTCTGAGTCCGAAGACTCGGAAGATTTTGCATCTTGCGGAGAGTTCGATTCAGCCATACGAGCAGCCTAGCCTGCGAGGGTCGGGTCGGCAGAGAGCGCGGCTACCGCTTTCCTGGGGGCATGCCGTAGATGTGCGAGATCGGCAGTGTCAGCAGCACCCGCCGATCGGTGACCATCGCCTGCCGGTATTCATCCCAGTCCGGATGTTCACCGGCGATGTTGCGATACAAGGCAATCAGCGCCTCTACGGTGTCGTCATCGGGCGCAGCCGCGGGAGCCGTCAGTTGGGCCGTGCCCTCGGCAACGGCGTACGACCATCCGTCGTCGGCGTCGACCAGGAGCGAAACCCGTGGGTCGCGGCGCAGGTTGCGGGTCTTGGCCCGCGGCTCGGTGATCGACACCCGTACCTCCATGTCGTGCGGGTCGAAGTGATACGACACGTTCGACAGCTGGGGACGCCCGTCACGCTTGATGGTGGCCAGCACCCCGATGGAGTTCCCGCTGATCACGGCCAACAGCTTGTCGTCGAATACTTGGCGTCCCATGCCGAAAGCCTACGTCGCGTCAAGTCGTTCCCAGGCAGCCTGATGGAATCGGATTATGACAAAGTTTGCGGCGTTCCTGCGCGGCGTCAACGTCGGTGGCGTCAACCTCAAAATGGCCGACGTGGCCCAGGTATTGATGGACGCCGGGTTCTCCAATGTGCGCACCATCCTGGCGAGCGGCAACGTGCTGCTGGAGTCGTCCTCCAGTGTCGCCGCGGTACGCAAGAAGGCCGAAGCCACGTTGCGCCAAAGGTTCGGCTACGACGCCTGGGTGCTGGCGTACGACATCGATACCGTGCGCGCCATCGACGAGGCCTACCCGTTCGAGCGCGAGGTCGACGGGTATCAGTCCTACATCACGTTTGTCACCGACGAAGCGGTGCTCGGTGAGCTAACCGCACTCGCCGACAGTGCGGGCCCGGACGAGAAGATCTCCGGCGGTGACGGCGTCGTCTACTGGCAGGTACCCAAGGGCAGCACGCTGGACAGCACCATCGGCAAGACGATGGGCAAGCCCCGCTACAAGTCATCGACCACCACCCGCAACCTGCGCACGCTCGCCAAAGTGCTGCGCTGAAAAATCGGTAGGGTTTGTGGGGATGACTTCTTCCCAACAACCCTCAAAAGAGCGGGTCACCCTCAGCGGTGTCTCCGAGACCGCCCTGCTGACACTTCGCGCGCGGGCCGGCGAGGCCCGCCGCCCGGACTCCGTGATCGATGACCCGATGGCGGTAGCCTTGCTCGACTCGATCGACTTCGACTTCGCGAAGTTCGGCCCAACCCGCCAGGGCATCGCGCTGCGCGCCAAGGCCTTCGACACAGCGACGATGTCCTTTCTCGATCGGCATCCGTCGGCGACCGTGGTGGCGCTGGCGGAGGGCATGCAGACGAGCTTCTGGCGCCTGGATGCGGCCATTCCCGACGGCAAATTCCATTGGCTGACAGTCGATCTGCCGCCGATGATCGACGTCCGGGCTCGGTTGCTGCCCGCGTCGCCGCGGATTTCGGTGTGTGCTCAGTCCGCACTGGACTACAGCTGGATGGACTACGTCGACGATTCCAACGTCTTCATCACCGCCGAGGGATTGCTGATGTACCTGCAGCCCGAGCAGGTGATCGAGCTGATCGCCCAGTGCGCCAAGAGATTTCCCGGCGGCCAAATGGCCTTCGACATGCCCCCGGCCTGGTTCTCTAAGTTGAGCCGGTACGGGGGACTGCGGCCCACCCTGCGCTACCGGGTTCCGCCGATGCCCTTCAGCCTGTCCTCCGCGCAGGCCGCGGACCTGGTGAACGTGGTGCCGGGCATTCGCAGGGTCCGGGATCTGCAGCTGCCGTCGGGGCGTGGCCTGGCTTTCAGCGCCGCGGTGTCGATCGTCTACCGCACACCGTTTTTCGATCCGCTGCGGCCGTGCCTGACGCTGCTCGAGTTCGGCTGACGCGGGCCGTCAGTCGTCCGGGACGTTGGTGAGGTAGCGCATCGCGTCGGACTTGGTCAGCCCCAGTGCCCGGGCCACTGCGACGTATTCCTTGGCCGCGGCCGCCATCGCAGCATCGGTCGGATCGAAGCGGGAGATGAAAGTGCCGAAGCGCCCCCGAGTTTCGACGATCGCCGCCGACTCCAGTTCACGATAGGCGCGGGCCACGGTATTGGCCGCCACGCCAAGCTGACCCGCCAGGTCGCGAACCGTCGGAAGCCGGCTACCGGGCGGCAACGCGCCGGCTCGGACTCCGTCGATGACCTGGGTCCTGAGTTGGTCGAACAACGGTTTGCCCGCCTTCACGTCGACCCGTAGCAAATCCCGCAGCTCCACATACCCAGTATCTCCCAAGCACCGCTATGTTTGTGGGATGCGAGTGACGGTACTTAGCGGCGCGGGGATTTCCGCTGAGAGCGGCGTACCGACATTCCGCGATGACAAGAACGGGTTGTGGGCCCGCTTCGACCCGTACGAGCTGTCCAGCACACAAGGATGGCTGAACAATCCCGAGCGGGTCTGGGGATGGTACCTGTGGCGCCATTACCTGGTGGCCAAGGTCGAACCCAACGACGGACACCGCGCTGTCGCCGCCTGGCAGGACGAGGCCGAGGTCAGCGTCGTCACCCAGAATGTCGACGATTTGCATGAGCGCGCCGGAAGCGCGTCGGTGCACCATCTGCACGGCAGCCTTTTCGAATTCCGTTGTGCGCGTTGCGGTACGCCCTACACTGACACTCTGCCCGAGATGCCCGAACCGGCGCTGGAGGTGGAGCCGCCGGTATGCCGCCGCTGCGGCGGCCTGATCCGGCCCGACATCGTCTGGTTCGGTGAGCCACTGCCCGAAGGGCCGTGGCGGCACGCGGTCGAGGCGACGGAGGCAGCCGACCTGATGGTAGTGGTGGGAACCTCAGCGATCGTCTACCCGGCGGCCGGGCTGCCCGATCTGGCGCTGGCGCGCGGCACGGTCGTCATTGAGGTCAATCCCGAGCCCACACCACTCACCAGGAGCGCCACGCTCAGCATTCGCGAGTCCGCGAGCAAGGCGCTGCCCGGATTGCTGCAGCGCCTGCCTGCCCTGCTGCAATAGCTAGTCACCTCCCGACGAGCCGGCATCGAGCCGGCGGCAGTGGCGCCCAACCCGCGCACAGATCGCGGTTAGTCCACAAGGTCGCGCCCTGGCCGCAGAATCCGTCGGCCCGAGTCGGCGCTGTCGATGAATCTGCCATCGTGACGAGTGACGAACCGTTCATCGGCAGCGAAGCACTGACCAGCGGAATGCTACGACGCCACCAGCTGCGGTCCCGATTCCGGGCGGTGTTTCCCGACGTCTATGTCGCGCGCGATCTGGGGGGACCTCCCCCTCGCGGGGGACAGCTTACGTTGCGCCAACGCGCGGTGGCGGCGTGGCTGTGGTCGCACCGGCAGGGGGTGATCGCCGGACTCACGGCGGCCGCATGGCATGGCTCGAAATGGGTGGACGAGCAGTTGCCGGTCGAGTTGATTTGGTCGAACGCCCGGCCGCCCCGCGGCGTGCGAACTTACGACAGGAGGCTGCGTCCCGAGGAGTTCCGCGTTGTCGGGGAATGCCGGTGACGACACCGCAACGCACCGCATTCGATATCGGTCGCCGAAAGCCGATTGGCGTCGCGATTGCCCACTTGGACGCCCTGATGCGAGCTACTGGCGTCAAGGCGAATGACGTCCTCGAAATAGCCGATAAGCATCGCGGCGCACGAGGACTCAGGCAACTGGAAACAGCGCTGGACCTAGTCGATCCCGGGTCGCAGTCACCCAAAGAGACATGGCTGCGGCTCTTATTGGTCCGTGCGGGTTTGCCACGGCCGACCACTCAGATCCCGGTAATTACCGCGGACGGGGCGCAGGTGTATTACCTCGACATGGGGTGGGACCAGCTTATGGTCGCCGTCGAGTACGACGGCGAGCATCATCGCCTGGACCGCTGGCAATACACCAAGGACATCCGTCGGCGAGAGGAGTTAGAGCGGCTCGGCTGGATGGTTATCCGGGTGGTCGCGACCGATGGTCCGGCCGACATCATCCGCCGAGTGCGCGATGCGCTCGCATGTCGCGCGTCGAGCCTGCATCGAACCTGAAACAGTGGCGCCGACCGTGCGCACAGATCGCGATTCACTCGCCGACCCACGCCCTGGGTGCAGTCTCGGCGCAAAAAGTCAGAGCCGGCGTGCCCGGCCCAGCGCCAATTCCGAAACCGGTAGCGGCACCCAGACCGGCAACGTGAACTCCCGCCGGGAGGCGTCCACCTGAAATCCGGCGTCGACGATCGAGCGCACGGCATCGCGGTGGGTGTGACAGTTACCGAACAGCTTCGGCCAGAACGTCGCGTCGACAAACCGCTGCAACCGGCCCCGCATTCCGGCGCTGGCCACGTGTTCGAGATACCGCAGCTGCCCGCTCGGCCGGAGCAACGAATACAGATGCCGCAGGGCGGTGCCGGGGTCGCGCACCGAGCACAGCACCAGCGAGCACACCACCGCGTCAAACGGCTCCCCGCTGCCGAACTCCTCCATCATCTCGCCGGTCACGACAACCGGAACCGGCGCTTCGGCGGCTGCGGCGCGAGCCCGGGCTCGCAGCCGCGGCTCGGGTTCCACCGCGATCACCTGTTCGACGAACTCCGGATAGAAGGCGAAGTTGGTGCCGACACCTGCTCCAACTTCCAGAACCCGCCCCGACAGGCCCGCAAGATTCTCGCGGCGAAGCGCCCGGATCACTTTGGCTTCGTGGGTGGCAACGACAGGCCAGACCCGTGCAAAAAACGGGTTATCGACCCGTGATGCCGGAAATGCCGCGATCGGCCTCATACTCCCTCTCCCCCGCCTGTCGATGTGCCATCACCCAGTTCACCAGCTGCTGGGATGTGGCATCCGCGCCAACCAACCCTGCCACCATATGGCCACAAAGGACCGCGCTCAGCACCCTTTCCGCGAATTCATCGACATCGCCGAACGGCAGGTGCGGCTTGGCGACCAAAAGGGCCGCTACCCCGTGCATAACGCTCCAGAGTTCGAGGGCAATGGTGGTCGGATCGTCGGCCCGGTAAACACCCTCATCCATCAGCGTTTGCACGGAGGCTCGCATGTGCTTGAACGCCGAGCTGTCCAGGGCGATATCGACATTGCTTCCCGACCGCCACTCACCCATCGTGGCGAGACGGTACAACTCTGGGGTCCCCGTAGCGAACCGCACATATGCCAGCCCTTGGGCTCGCAGCACGTCCACGGTGGACGGTTGCCCAATGGCGATCTCTTCCATTTCGTGGTCGAGTCGCGCCAAGTAGCGTGCGCACACCGCGTCCAACAGCGCGTCTTTGTCCTCGAAGTGCAGGTAGATCGACGGCGGCGTGACGCCGACGCGTTGTGCCACTGATCGGATCGATACCGCCCGGGCATGCCCAGTCTCCAGCAGCAGCTCGGTGGCGGCGTCCAGGATTTCGTGGCGGAGCCGATCACCTGCTCCGCGCGGGGCGCGCGGGCGGCGCAGGCCCTCCATCGACACGCTAACCAAAGTGCGTCACCGACTCCGTGAGCGGGCGCCCATTGTGCTGCACCGGCTCCTCGGTCGGCTCGACGGTTGGGGTGCCTCGCACCTCTGCTCCCTCGCTGATGCCGAACCGATCATGCAGCCAAGCCAAGGGCTTGGGCGCCCACCAATTCCACCGGCCCATCACGTGCATGAACGCCGGCACCACGACCATCCGCACCAGTGTGGCATCCGCAATCACGGCAAGTGTCAAGCCCAGGCCGAACATTCGCATGAACGAAACGTGCGCGGCGATCAGCGCGGCGAACGACATCGACATGACCAACGCGGCCGCGGTGATCACCCGCCCCGTGCGGGCCACACCGTGCGCCACACTCTCGTCGTTGGCGGCGTGCGCCTGTTTTGCGCTTGGCTTTGCCGGTCGAGCGGCTCCGGAAGCCAGCCAGTACTCACGGATCCTGGAGATCAAGAACACCTCGTAATCCATGGACAAGCCAAATGCGATGCAGAACAACAGCACCGGCATGTTGGCCACCAGCGTCCCGCTCGGGGTGGTTCCCAGTGCGCCGAGATGGCCGTCCTGGAAGATCCACACCAGCGCACCGAACGCCGCAGTCAACGACAGCACGTTGCACATCAGCGCCTTCACCGGCAGCACCACGCTGCCGGTGAGCAGGAACAGCAGCACGAACGTGATGGCGGCCATCAGCCCAAGCACCAGCGGAAGCCGGTCCGTCACCGCATTGACGCTGTCGCGGTTGACCTGCGCGACACCGCCCATCTCAACGGGCCGGCCAGCCGGCCCGGTCACCTCGTGCAACCGCGTCAGCTGCGTGTCGTTGGCCGGCGAAAACAGCGGCGCCGTGCTGCTCACGGTCAGGAGTGCGCTGTTGTCGGCCAACCCGGTGACCGCGGCCGGTGGTCCGACCCGGTTTCCGCCCACGAATGTCCCACCCGGGGCTGATACGGCCGACACGTCGGGAATCCGCGACAAGTTAGCGGCGTACCTGTCAAGGTCCGCCGGGCTCAGGCCGCGGGCATCGGGGACGACGACGGGCACCGCCGTCGCAGAGTCGTGCGCAAACCCGTTGCGCAACTCGTCACCGACCTGATGCGACGACGCCGAACGCGGCAGCACCCGGTCGTCCGGGAAACCCCACTTCACCGAGAAGAACGGAAGCCCGAGCAACACCAGCACGGCTATGACAGTCAAGCCGATCGGCGCCCAGCGGCGCATCACGAATTTGCTCGACCGGTACCAGAACAGCTCCTCGACCGGCTTATGCGCCGGGTCGGGGCGCCGCAGCAGCCGGCGCACGTTCAAAGCGTCCAGGCGGGAACCCAGCAGCACGATCGCGGCTGGGGTTATCACGATGGACGCGGTGGCGACGAAGGCCACCGTGGCCACACCGGCGTAGGCGAAAGACTTCAGGAAGTACATCGGGAACAGTGCCGTCGCCGACATCGACAACGCCACGGTGACCGCGGAGAACAGCACCGTTCGCCCGGAAGTGGCCATGGTCCGGAGTAGTGCCTCTTCTCGGTCACTGCCCTCGGCCAGCTCGTCGCGATAGCGGCTGACGATCAGCAGCGTGTAGTCGATGGCCAAGGCCAGGCCCAGGGCGGTGCTCAGGTTGAGCGCGAAGATTGACACTTCGGTGGTAAACGTGATGAGTCGCAACACCGACATGGAGCCCACGACGGCCAGTGCGCCGAGGGCCATCGGCAACGCCGCCGCCAGCAGCCCGCCGAACACCCAGATCAGCACCAGGAAGCTCGCCGGGAGCGCGATCATCTCCATCAGCAGCAGGTCGTCCTGGTTTTGCTTGTTGATCTGGGCATACTGCATCGCAGGGCCACCGGCGCGGACGGTGACGCCGTCACGATCGTGGACGAATTGGTCCGACAGGGTTTGGGCGTTTTTCTGCGCGTAGTTTTCGCCGCCTTTGAGGTTGATCACGATCAACCCCGCCTTGCCGTCCTTGCTGACCAGATCGGCGGCGGCCTGCGGCGGGGCGGTCCACGCCGAGGACACGTTGTCATACACCAACGGCGAATGTTGCAACTGGTCGACGAGGTCGGTGCCCACCCTGCGGGCCTGCTCGCTATTTGCGCCTGCGGGGGCTGTCACCAGGATCAACATCTGCTGACCGCTCTGCCCGAACTTGTCGCTCAACACCTTGATGGCGCGGGCCGACTCCGAGTTCGGATCTTGAAAACCCCCGGGCGACAGGCTGTCGGCGACCGGGATACCGAAGACCGCCGCGGCTATGAAGACCAGGACCGCAATTCCGATGATTCGTCGGGGTGCCGCTATGGCTAATCGAGCGATCCCCTGCAGCATGTTGCAGTCCTCCCACCGCCGGTGCCGGTCGCCCCCGACCCCGCACCTACCCGCGGTAACTTATCAACGCTAACTTACAGGTGTCGAATAACACCCGTCTTAGGTACGAACGGGGATGATGCAAGGATGGTTCAACGCGATGCGGATACGGCACACAGATGGCGGCACCCTACCGGACGGTAATATTGCCACCATTTTCCGAATCGTGACTCAAAGATTCCTTAATGCCGACTCATAGGCTCAGTGTCATGTGGATCGACGACTCGAGTGCGGACGTCATCAAGACTGACTTCGAGGCTCTCTACCACGGCGACATGCTGGTGGAAGGCGAGACCTCAGAGCAGTTCGAAGACTCGCACCCGCTGCCTACGGCAAGCTGACCCGTTATGAGCGTGCTTGCGCGGCTACTTATGGCCGACCCCGGGTTTAAGCGATGGTTCCGTCGATAGCCGAGTTCTTGTGTGCGATGTCAGCCCCCCGCCGGTGCGGGGGGCTTTCGTTTTATCTGCTCAGCGCGGCGCCATGCGGATGGCACCATCCAGACGGATGACCTCACCGTTGAGCATCGGGTTTTCGATGATGTGCACCGCGAGTGCCCCGTACTCGTCGGGGTTGCCCAGCCGCGATGGATGCGGTACCTGCTTACCCAGCGACTCCCTGGCGGGTTCCGGCAGACCTGCCAGCAGCGGGGTGTCGAACAGCCCCGGGGCGATCGTCACCACCCGGATGGCCTTGCTGGCCAAGTCGCGGGCGATCGG
>Ga0209040_10003126_pt1 | contig 12744 bp, 11 predicted proteins | sample BogFormECP12_OM3_FD_188240 | JGI IMG/M metagenome (GOLD analysis project Ga0209040, IMG submission 188240) | Bog forest soil microbial communities from Calvert Island, British Columbia, Canada - ECP12_OM3 (SPAdes) (version 2) | ecosystem: Environmental > Aquatic > Freshwater > Wetlands > Bog ... | reverse complement strand
AAAAGACCAACTCGCCGGCTCCCATGATGACGCCCGCGACCGTCAGTTCCCCGATGCGCAGCGATCTGACGTTGTCACGGCCTACCCCGACGCTCAAATGCCCGGCCAGTCGCCGCCGTAGTGGTCGTGGAACCGTTCCTCATAGGTCCGGTCTACGGTCATGGTCGGATCATATGCCGGGCTGTCTTTGACCTTCTGACGGTCGACATCGAGGTGCATCCATCTGTTTGCCCAATCGATCTTTTGCACCGAGCGCGGCGAGATCAGGACTTTCTTTCCGGGCCACCAGTTCCTGGTATCGACGGCAACATATCGGATGCCCCAGCCGGCATCGTCCACAAGGAAGTCCTCGACATGACCAATGTCGCCGTCGGTGGCATGAATATGGTACCCGGTGACCTCTTCGATGCTGCGGAGATGCGGATCTTCATCTGTCCGTGCCTCGACCCCAACCAGATCGCGCGGCCTCGGGCCGGACAGGAACGACGGCGCGGCGAACGGCGCAGCCATCGCGCCCAACATGTTACCGCTACTCCAATAGGGGTCCCAAGCGTAGTGATTATAGATATTGCTCTCTAACTGCCGGGACACAGGCCGATCGGTATCGACATCCGGGCTGTCCTTGACCTGCTGCATGGTCAGCTTGACCGGGAACTGACGCCGCCCTGCATCGGGTTGCTCCAAGGCGGAGGGAGGCAGAAGGACTTTCCGACCCGAAAGCCAATGGCCGGTGTCGACAACGAGCCAACGGATCATCCAGCTCGTGTCTTCGAATAGAAAGTCGCTGACGGTGCCGAGTCGGCCGTCGCTTGCCTCGATGTCGTAGCCGTTGATTACGGATGCATACCACAACATTGCCCGCTCCATTGCGCTTAGGCGCTCCGCCAGTCGCCAGAGTATTGTGTCGAATCCTAATGTGCCGCCGGCCCGGCCAGCTGGTGCTCCAGTCCCTCCATCGCCGTTCCAAATTTTGCCCAGTCCCCCTGCTGTATTGCCTTGCGGGCCTCCTCGAGCTGCGTTCGCGCCTGCTCCAAGGCCGGCTGCCGGGTGGTGGGCGCCAGCTGCCCGGTCGGTGGCGGCGACGATCCCTCCAGGGGTTGCTGCGTACCGAAAAGGTCGTTGAGCGCCTCGTCGAGCGTGGCCTCCATCACAACCTTGTCGCCCGCAACCGCGATGACGCGCTTCAGCTGCGGAAAGCTCGCGCCTTCGGCCTGCAGATACAACGGCACGATGTACAGGAACGAGTTCTCAATCGGAGTCACGATCAGTGTCCCGCGAATGACTCTCGACCCTCGCTGGTCCCAGAGGCTGAGCTGCTGGGAAATCGTGGTGTTCTGATTGATCATCGCCTCGATCTGGTTTGGCCCGTAAATCAGCTTTTCCTTGGGGAGCTGGTAAAACAGCATTTTGCCGTATTCGGGGAAATCACACTGGGCCGCCATCCAGGAAATCATGTTATCCCGGTTTTGCGGCGTGAACGGCGTCATCAGAAGGTACTGAAGCTGGTCGCTCCCGGGGAGCTTCATCAGGATGTAATAGGGCTGCATCGTCTGCAATTGGCCGGCATACGTCTCCTTGGGAGCCACCCACAAATCCTCTCGGTTGTAGAAGACCTGAGGATCCGTCATGTGAAAGGTTTTGTACTGGTCGGCTTGAATGGCGAAAAGATCCTCGGGGTAGCGCAGGTGCTTTTTGAGGTCCGCCGACAGCTGATCCAAGTCTTTGAAAACCCCGGGGAATGCCCGCCGATAGACGGCGAGGACGGGATCGTGGAGGTCCATGACGTAAAAGGACACGGTCCCGTCGTACATGTCGACAACGACCTTCACCGAGTTTCGAATGTAGTTCAAATTATCCCCGAAGCCCGCCCCCTGAGGATTGGAATACGGAAATTGTTCGGAGTCCGTATAAGCATCCTGGATCCAATACAGCTTGCCCGCGCTCAGCACGGGGTAGGGATCGGTGTCGAGGCGCAAGAACGGGGCGATCTGCGCCACGCGCTCTTGAACCGTCCGCCAGACCTGGATCCGACTATCCGGCGTGAGATAGGAGGTCAAAAGGATGTTGACGTCTTTCTGGGTCCAGGCGAACAGAAGCTTTTTCCAGAAGCTGTCCAGCGGGATACCCCCCTTTCCGTCATAGCTGGTGTAAACATTGTCGTTTCCCTTGGGGTAATCGAACTCTTTGATGCCGGTCGCAACGATCCGATAACCGGGCATCGACTCTCCGTAATAGATCGCTGGCTGGGTTATGTTCAGGCCATACGCCGATTCGGCCGGGATGTTCTCGAGAAGGTATTTCGGAAAGCCGCCTCCGACTTTCTTCGTGACGAAGTTCATCACCAGGCCATAGCCGTGGGTGAACTGCAGATACTGGTTGACCCAGGTTTGCGCTTTTGCAGGCAGCTCCGGCGAGAGCTCGCGGGTGGCAAGCATCACCTGATGATAGCCATCCGCCAGGTAGTAACGGTCTGTGGCGACGTTGTAAAACTGGTAATAGAGGCGTATCGCCTGAGTCTGTTGGTAGGTCTGCAGCAGCGGCCGCGAGTCCCATAGTCGAATGTTCTGGATCGTGTCTTTGTTCCTTGCGATCACCGCGGGCGTCAGGTCCGCCAGGGCCGGATAGGAGGTCTCCTGGATGGCTCCGAGCTGGTAGGCCTTGCGCGTGAACTCGATGTAGTTCTTCAGATAGGGGGTCTCGAGCGCCAGCTCGCTCGGCTGCACAAAGAGCTTTTGAAACACGCCGGGAAGCAGCAGGATTCCGACGACATAGAGGGCCAGGTAGATGCCGGATCCCAAGAGGAGCGCGCTGAACCTGGGGCGAAAGAAATTGAGCACGAGCAGCGCACACGCTGCCGCCGAGACGGCGACCATGATCCACAGGGCGATCCTCGTCACATGATCAGCCGTGTAGCCGGCTCCATAGACAACCCCAAGAGTGGAGTAGACGAGGTTGTAGTGATCGAGGGAGAGCCCAAATCCCCAGTTAGCAACTAGGATAAACAGAAGCACGGACAGATGCGACGTGGCATTGCCGGCTGCCACGATCTTTCCGCTGCCGCTGCGTCGTAATAATCCAAAGAACATGTAGATCAGAAGGACAGCGGCGAGCGCCAACACCGTCAGCAACATCAGACTGGTTTGCAACACCCCATAGAAGGGCAGATGAAAAACATAGAAACCGACATCGACTCCGTAGAGCGGGTCGGACACTCCGAAGGACCCGCCGTAACGAAAGCGGAGGTAGGTATCCCATTGGCCATAAAAGCCAAGCGCAAACAACAAGGCGCCGCCGGCACTGACCACGACAGCGGCGAGCTTCAAAAACCTGGGAGAGAAATCGAGACCGGTCTGCGCGACGGCATTGGCTGCCGACAAAAAAGCGGGCCCTCCTGCCCAACCGCCTCCGCGAAAGGCGGCGCTGTTTCTGATAGCCTGACGGAGATTGACCCACAGATACAGAAAGGCGAAGACGAACGCCGAGCAAAGCATCGCCCACCGAACCGACAGCAGCGTCCAGAAGATGCCGGCGTAGTTGAGTTGCCGCATCCAGAGCCATTTCTCCAAGTAGCCGGTGATGATTCCCAGGACGAGGATCAATAAGAACGCAGCAGCGATCAGAAGGCTCAGCAGATGCCGGAAAGGAAGGTGGTTTCCGGCAACACCGCCGTTTCCACCCGCAAACCGCCTCGGTTGTTCCGCGATGGTTCGGTTCCCGATCATTGTTCAGTCACTCCAGTCTGCGTCTTGACCACCGCGCGCGACAGAAGGCGGCTTTGGCCCCAGTCAATTGCCGCGGGGCACTGCCAGCCCCTCGGAAGCCCGGATCAGGTTGCGGAGATCGGTGTCCGGAGGCGGATATCCGAAGAGCAGGGCTTGCCGGTAGTTCGCGCGGAACAGTGCCTCCGGTTCGCCAAGCCGGTCCGCGCGCATGCGGCCCCGGATCTCGGCCACCGAACCGGCACCATGCGCCTCGAGCCACTCCGCGACTCCCTGGACCAGCTGGCGGAGGTAGTCGGCCCCATGGCGCAGCAATGCCGACGCAGTGAGGACCGCATCGGCGCCGGCAAGCAGGTATTTGATCACCTCCTCAGGTCCCTCGACCCCTCTACCGCCGGCGAGGCTGAGCGATGTCTTTCCGGCCAATATAGCGGTCCACATCAGCGCCAGTCGGGTTTCCTCCGCTGTCGACAAGCGCAGGCTGGGGCGAAAACTCAGCGTCGCGAGGTCGATGTCGGGCTCGTAGTACCGGTTGAACAGGACGATGCCGCTCGCTCCGGCATCGCTGAGCGCGGCGGCGAGATGAGCCGGCGCGGTGAAATACGGAGAGAGCTTCACGGCGACGGGAATATCCACGGCGGCGCGCACCGCGCGTACGGTCTCGATCAGGCGGCGCTCGACCTCGGCCGAAGTCTCCCGCGGGTCGGTCGCCAAGTGGAAGAGATCGAGCTCGACCGCCGCCGCTCCGGCCGCCTTCAGATCGGCGGCAATGCCCGTCCAGCCTTCCCGGGTGATCCCGTTCAGGCTGGCGAGCAGCGGCACAGAAATGCTGTGGGCGGCGCGCCGGATGAGCTCGAGATGCGCAGCGAGTGCGCCGGGGTATCCCGGAAGCGGCGGCAGATAGCTCGTCACCTCCGGATTGCTTTCCGCGCCAATCGCCCCGAATGCGTCGAGCGCTGCCGCCTCCGCCTCGACTTCCTCCTCATAGATCGACGCGGCGACGATCGCGGCCGCACCCGCGTCTTCGAGCCGGCGGATACCGTCGAACGTCGCCGAGAGCGGCGAAGCGCCGGCGATGACCGGATGGGCCAAAGACAGGCCGAGACAGCGCGTCTCGAGGTTCATTGCGCGGCTCCTGCCGGGATCTCATCGCGCGTGACCGCCTCATCCTGCCAGAACGGGTGGAACCGCGTTCCGTCGCGCGCCGCCATGTCCTCGTAGAGCCGATAGCGCTCGTTCGCCGCGGCCTGAGCCTGACGCATCAGCATCCGCGCCTCTTCGGGCCGCGTTTGGGTGAGGACCCGGTAACGGAGCTCACGATAAGCGAACTCCTCAACCGGCAGCCTCGGACGGGTGCTGTCGAGGCGGAACGGGTTCATGTCAGAGTTGCGCATCCGCGGGTCGTAACGGAAGAGCGGCCAATATCCGCTGGCGACCGCTCGGTGCTGCTGCTTCATGCCGTCGCGCATGTCGTAGCCATGGGCGATGCAGTGACTGTAGGCGAGGACCAGGGCAGGTCCCTCATAGGCCTCTGCGTCGCGCAACGCCTGAATCGTCTGCTCCGGGCTGCTGCCCAAGGCGACCTGCGCCACGTAGACGTAGCCGTAGGCAATTGCTTGAAGCGCCAAGTCCTTGCGCGGCGTGCGCTTGCCGGCAGCCGCGAACTTGGCCGAGGCCCCGAGCGGCGTCGCCTTCGAGGCTTGACCGCCGGTGTTGGAATAGACCTCGGTATCGAGCACCAAGACGTTGACGTCACGGTTTTGGGCGAGGACATGGTCGAGCCCACCGGCGCCGATGTCGTACGCCCAGCCGTCGCCTCCGACGATCCACAAGCTCCGCCGCACGAGATACTCCACGACAGCGAGAAGATCGCGCGCCGGCCCGTCTGCCGGGTCGCCGAGCACGCGCCGCAGTTCGTCTATCCGCCCGCGCTGCGCCACAATCTCGCTGTCGGTGCGCTGCGGCGCGCCGAGAATTTCATCGGCCAGCCTTGGCCCGATGCGCTCGGCCAGCGCGCGGACCAGGTCGCGCGCCATTGCCACTTGCTGGTCCACTGCAAGTCGCATGCCGAGCCCGAACTCGCCATTGTCCTCGAACAGGCTGTTGTTCCAGGCCGGACCGCGGCCGTCGGCATCCGCGCGCCAGGGCAACGACGGCAGATTGCCGCCATAGATCGAGGAGCAGCCAGTGGCGTTGGCGATCTGCAAGCGGTCGCCAAACAATTGCGACAGAAGCTTGAGATAGGGCGTCTCGCCGCAACCGGCGCAGGCGCCGGAGAACTCGAACAGCGGCTGCACGAACTGGAGTCCGCGCGACAGATGGAGGTCGACCTGTTCGCGCCGGTGTTCGGGAAGTGACTCGAAGAAGGCCAGTTCACGGCGCCCCGCCTCGACCAGCGGCAACCTTTCGCTGAGGTTGATCGCCTTGACGCCCGGCTCGAGCGGGTCATGCGCCGGACAGTGATCGATGCAGATCCCGCAGCCCGTGCAATCCTCGACGGCGATCTGCAAGGTGAAGCGCTTGTCGGGGTAGCCGCGCTCATGTACCTGGGCTGAAGGAAACCCCTCCGGCGCTCCCTTAAGCAACGCGCCATCGTAGGCCTTGGCCCGGATCACACTATGCGGGCAGACAATACTGCATTGGCCGCATTGGATGCAGAGATCCGGCTTCCAGAGCGGTACCGCGAAGGCGACATTGCGCTTCTCGTATTGCGTTGTGCCGCCCAAATAGCTTCCGTCCGCTGGGATCGCGCTGACCGGGATTTCGTCGCCACGGCCGGCGAATTGCAGCGCAGCGATGCGCCGGATCTGGTCGGGCGCGTCGGCCGGCACGAACACCCGGAGCTCTTCAGTCGACGTGACCGCCTTCGGGACCACTACTTCGTGCAAATGTTCGACTGCAGTATCGACGGCGACAAAATTCTTATCGAGAACCGCTTTACCCTTGTCTCCATAAGTCTTTTCGATCGACTGGCGAATTCGCCGAATGCCCTCTTCGCGCGGCAGCACGCCGCTGATCGCGAAGAAGCAGGCCTGCAGGATCGTATTGACCCGCGGTCCCAGCCCGAGACGCTGAGCGAGCCCGCTGGCGTCGATAACAAACAGGCGCAGGTTCTTCTCGACGATGTGTTGCTGCGCCGGTCGTGACAGATGGTCCCACACCACCGCCGCCTCATAAGGGGCGTTGATCAGGACGGTCGCGCCGGCGCGGGCAGTCGCCAGCACGTCCCGTTTCTGCAGAAAGTCGAACTTGTGGACGCCGATGAAGTCGGCCGACTGCAGGAGATAGGGGGCGGCGATCGGCGCATTGCCAAAGCGCAGATGGCTGATCGTCTCCGCGCCGGATTTGTGGCTGTCATAGACGAAGTACCCTTGTGCATAGCGGTCCGGGTCCTCGGCGAGAATCTTCACGCTGTTTTTGTTCGCTCCGACCGTCCCGTCGGCGCCGAGCCCGAAGAACAGCGCGCGATGGACATCGGAGGGCTCGATATCGAATCCGCTGTCGACCGACAGACTGGTTCCGCACACATCGTCGATGATGCCGACGGTGAAGCCCGAATGCGGCTCCTCTTGTGCAAGGTGATCGAACACTGCCTTGGCCATCGCTGGGTTGAATTCCTTCGACGACAGGCCGTAACGGCCGCCCACCACGAGCGGCAGATGGGGGCGGACCCCGCGGGCGACGGCATCTGTCAGCGTCTGCGCGACATCAAGGCACAACGGCTCGGCCGGCGCGCCGGGCTCCTTGGTGCGGTCGAGCACTGCAATGCGGCGGGCGCTCATCGGGAGCGCAGCCAAGAAGTCCTTCGCCGACCATGGCCGGTAAAGCAGAACCTGCAGCACGCCGATGCGTTCGCCTTCCGCGTTGAGATGGGCGACCGTCGCCCGCAATGTTTCGGCGGCCGAGCCCATCACGACGACAACCCGCTCCGCCTGCGGGTGGCCGTCGTAACGGAACAGGCGATATTGGCGGCCGGTCAAGGCGGCCAAGCGATCCATCGCGTGTTGCACGATGGCGGGCGTCGCCAGGTAGTACGGGTTCACCGTTTCCCGCGCTTGAAAGAAGGTGTCGGGGTTTTGCGCGGTGCCGCGAATGACCGGCCGTTCGGGGCTCAGAGCCCGCTGGCGGTGCGCACGGACGAGATCGTCGTCGATCATGGCCCGGATCTGCTCGTCCGACAGCGTCACGATCGTATTCATTTCGTGCGAGGTGCGGAACCCGTCCATGAAATGGACAAATGGCACCCGCGCCTTCAATGTCGCCGCCTGCGCCACGAGCGCCAGATCGTGCGCCTCCTGCACCGATGCCGCACTGAGCAGGCCAAAGCCGGTCGCGCGAACCGCCATGACATCGGAATGGTCGCCAAAGATCGACAGCGCCTGTGTGGCGACAGAGCGCGCCGCAACATGAAAGACGCAGGGAGTCAGCTCGCCCGCAATCTTGAACATGTTCGGAATCATCAGGAGCAGTCCCTGCGAGGCAGTGAAGGTGGTCGTTACTGCGCCGGCCTGCAGTGAGCCGTGCACCGCGCCGGCGGCGCCGCCCTCGGCCTGCATCTCCTGGACGACCGGGACCGCACCCCACAAATTCGTCCGCCCCTCAGCCGACCACTGATCGGCCAGTTCGGCCATCGGCGAGGACGGCGTAATCGGAAAGATCGCGCAGACGTCGTTTATGCGGTAAGCGACATGAGCGACCGCGGTATTCCCGTCGAGGGTCTGTTTCTGATCCATTATTGGCCTCCTCGATGGGCGCTGCTCCGATCACTCGCGGAGCTGAAAGCGGTGGGGTGCGAGCGGCTCGCCCATCATGGCCAGTGCGGCAGTCGCCGGCAGCGGTTCGGGCGTCATCTCGATGGCGTGGCACGGGCACTGCTCGAAGCAGATCCGGCAACCCGTGCACAAATCGAGGGCGACTCGATAGCCCAGCCCGCGGCCGAGGCGGGCAATCGCCTGCTCCGGACAGGCCGCGTAGCAATTGTCGCATTCGAAGCAGTTGCCGCAGGACAGGCAGCGCTGTGCTTCATAGCGAGCCTCGCGCTCGGTCAGCCCGGCGACCACCTCCTCAAATCCGCTCAACCGTTCCGAAGGAGGACGCGTTCTTTGGGCGGTCGGATCGACATTGCTGAACACTGGGTTGCGCAGCATCTCGAACGTTACGAGCGGCGCCTTCACCGGTTCGATGTAGGGCTTGCCGCGGAGCCACTCGTCGATGTTCCGCGCGGCGAGCTTGCCGTCCCCGACCGCGACCGTCACGGTCCGCTCACAGGGCACCATGTCGCCGCCGGCGAAGATCCCCGGATGCCCCGTCATAAGATGCGCATCGACGATGACCGTGCCGTCCGCCTTGAATTCGATGCCGGGCACCCGCCGGAGGAAGGCACTGTCGGTCTGCTGACCAAGGGCCAGCACGACGGCATCCGCTTCGAGGGTTTCGATTTCGCCGGTGGGCTGCGGTCTTCCGTTCTCGTCGAGCGTCATGCGCTCGACCGTCAAGGACGGGCCGGTGATCTCCTTGATGCTGGTAAGCCACTTGATCTTGACGCCTTCCTCGATCGCCTCGTCGGCCTCGAAGGCGCGAGCAGGCATGTGCGCGCGATCGCGGTGATAGATGATTAACGCCTCGTCCGCGCCGAGCCGCCGGGCCGTGCGCGCCGCATCCATCGCCGTGTTGCCGCCACCGTAGATGATGACGCGCCGGCCGAGTCGCGGCGCCTCGCCGGCATCCATGTCGCGCAAGAGGGTCACGGCATCGAGCACCTTGGCCGCATCCCGCGCGGGGATGTCGACATGACGGCTGATATGAGCGCCGATCGCGACGAAGACAGCGTCGAAATGGCCGGCATCGCGCGCTGCAAGCACATCCTCGACTTTGTGATTGAACGTGATCCCCACCCCCATTTCCTCGATCCGGCGGATCTCCTTCATCAGATCCGCGCGGGGCAGCCGATAGGCGGGGATGCCGAAATGCATCATGCCGCCGGCAACCGGTCCGGCTTCCGCGATCTCCGCGGTGTGACCCAGCCGCGCGAGATGATACGCGGCCGATAGCCCGCTCGGCCCGGCGCCGATGACCAGCACCCGCTTGCCTGGGCGGCGCAGCGATTGGCAATTTCCAATTCTCCGCCGTGGCGAGATCGCCGAGAAAGCGTTCGACCGAATGGATGTTGACGGCCGCATCGAGCGCTTCGCGATTGCACGCGCTTTCGCAGGGATGGTAGCAGACGCGTCCGTGCACCGCCGGCAGCGGATTGTCTTTGACGAGCATTTCCCAGGCGGCGCGGAACTTTCCCGCCTGGGCAAGGGCGAGCCAGGCCTGGATGTGCTCTCCCGCCGGGCAGGCATTGTTACAGGGGGGCAGCAGGTCGACATAAACCGGCCTCCAGGTCCGGAAGGGGCCCGTTCCTTTCGCGCTGCTAGGATCGACGAGCGGCGTAATGTCGCCCCGCTTCTGCTGCATGACTTGCCTCAAATGGGATATCGACGTGCCAGGAGCCCCCGCAACGTGAAGTTCGCTTCAAACGAGCCGATAAAGTCCAGCCAGTCCTCCAACAGTCGCGTTATCTGGAAGCCTCGCGCACGATCTCCCTCGCTCCATACCCGCCTCTGACCCCCTCGACTGATCTCTAGAATGCCAGGGTTACGGCGGGACATCGTTGATCTACATCAATGTCCCGATCACCGAACCGGGCTCACTTGTGTTGAAGCTTGCGCGAGCCTTATTGGGAGCGGAGATATGGCCTTCAGCATCGGCGCCAACACGGGAGATGAAAAGCCTTACTTCCGAATTGGGGTTGCCGTACCGGGAAAGGCGCATGTTGAAGTCGTCATCGACGATAAGAGCATAGGCCGTGAGCATGCCAGCCGCCTGCTGCGAGCGATGGCCCACCGCCTTCAGGAGGACCGCTTGGCTCGATGAGAATTGCGGTGCAGATGGCTGGGCGATGACGCCGTCGGGAATGCGCGGGGTACTCAACGACGCGGTCTCGATCTATTTTCTTGACACTACGCTCGCCAGTGCCTTCGTTGCGCGGTGGTGCGCTGGCTACAAGGTAGAGACGGCAGAGGGCGTATTCAGCGTGCGAACCGATGAGCCGACAGCGAGGACCAGGGCGAGCATGCATCGGACCCCGCGATAGAGAAAACCTCGATCCGGATTAGGAGAAGCGTCACCTCAGCCAGAATGCGACGGCCCCGAGCAGAGCCCACAGACTGGCAGTGGCCAGTAGCAACATCCGACAGAGATAGGCACGTGTCGGCAGCCCTGCGAGCTGGCTCATAACGAATTGAAGGTCGCTCTCAATCGCGGCGAAATCAGCGCGCGCTTGATCGACTTGGCGCAGCGCCAGAGGGTGGTCGGGACTATCGGCGAGGCTGGGCATGTCACTTGCCTGGCGGTTCACTGAACGATGGGAACGCCAAGTACCCATCGATTTGTACGTGAACGGGCAAAAGGTTTGCACCTATACTATCGATTTCGTTGAATACGACGACCGCGACAATGTCATGTACACGGAAATCAAAGGTTTTGAGACGCCCGAGTGGCGTCTAAAGTGGAAGCTTTTTGACGCCATTCACCCGGAATGGGAGATGCAGGTTATCAAATGACCTATGATCGTCACCACGCTCCAACTCTGCGCCTGCACGCTTATCGGAGCCTTCACCCTCATTGCCCTCACGACCTTCTATCTCGCCCTCTGCAAACTTTGCAAAGAGATAGCAAAGGTTCTCTGGGGCTGAGTATGGACGATGACCGCAACTTCTTCGACAAGGACCCGCGCAACCTCCTCCCTCGCACATGCCAGCTTGAACCCGACGACCCGAACGTGCAGCGGCTGCCAAGCGCCTATATCGGCACCGGTGAGATAGTCTACGGCAGCAGCACCTACGTCGTATGAAATTCCCGTTTAACCATCCCTATCCCCATGCACCCTTTTCTCGGCTTCAGCTCAATGACTGGATTGCCCTCTACCAACCCATCAGCATCGAGATGGAAGACCGCCAATACGCCCACCTCGCACAGCTCATGAGCTTCAATCCGATGGAGTAACAGGGTATCCCCATCCATTTCGTGGATGCCCTTAAGACCTGAGTTTTCCACAGCCGCCGCTGGCGTCGCCGCCGCCACTCTGTATACTTAAGCAATATGACATATGTTCGTTTAATGGTCCGGGTCTCACCACATCACAAGAAGGCCATTAGCAAAGTAGCGAAAGCCGCAAAGCCGAGAACGTCAGAGAGCGCCGTTATTAGCGACATCCTCGAAGAGCGATTTCCGCATCCAGGGCGGCCGACGAAAGCGGTATGAGCCAGACGATTACAGTCGAAGTCGCCATTACCCAGCGCGTAGCAATGTGTGATTTTTGCAGACAAAAAAACCAAAACTGTTTCAATGCTCCAAACTCTGTCGCAGAGGGCGAAGGCGATCGCGATATTTGCTTCGGTTGTATCACTAAACTAAACGCGCTCTTGAATACGCCGCCGACAACGATATGACCTTCACCGAAGCTCAGCAGGCCGAACACCGCGACGCCTTCATCCGCGAGTGCCGCCAAAAAGCCTGGGGCGCCGCCTGCCACGTAGAGTGGATAGGCAAACAAATGGACGACCTCATGGCGCAGTACACAAAGCTCTCCGACGACAACGTAGCTCTCGCCATGGAGATCCAGACCCTCGAAACCGCCCTCGACAGTCACACCAAGGACAACCGCGAGAATCGCAAAACCCTACAGGCACGCCGCACCGACCTCGAAAAAACAATGGACGGGATCAGCCGCAGCGCTAATGAAGGCCAGAAGGCCATGCAGCAGCTCTATGCGAGCGTTGAAAGTGCCATGGCGCTGGCGGCGCATGCGGAGGGGTGGAATTGGAAGGAGCACGCACCCAGCCTGTAAATGTATTATCTCTTGCTTATCTCTTCAGCCCGCCTTAGTGTCTGAATCTTAATCGTGTAAGTTGTATTGTGCTCACGATGGTTGTGCACGGTTCAAGCTAATCTCCTTACGAGCAACTGCACTGAGGCGATG